>Ga0187892_10004798_pt1 | contig 22165 bp, 14 predicted proteins | sample MA1701073metaG_FD_139345 | JGI IMG/M metagenome (GOLD analysis project Ga0187892, IMG submission 139345) | Bio-ooze microbial communities from a basaltic lava cave in the Kipuka Kanohina Cave System on the Island of Hawaii, USA - MA170107-3 metaG ... | reverse complement strand
CAAGGAGGCGCAAGAACGAGCGGAGTACACAGCGATGATGAACTTGCAGTACTACAGGTTCTTCCTCGACGGTGTTTACGATCATTACGCAGCCAATCTAAGAGTAGCAGCGGCGTAATAACTAAAGGCACCCTCTTTACATCTCAAACAACTAAAATTGAAAGTACGGATCGCAGCCACCTAATTCTTACTGGAGCGGGGTTTAAATCGTAGTGTGCCATTTCGCACCAATGCCTTCACGTTAAGGAAAAGTTGGTAACGTTGGGTTCTTATCGGGAGGTGATTGATCATGGGAATCAAACTCGATCCACACGCAACCCAGCCCGCTGGACAGCAATTGATTTCCTACGCCGGTCTGGAAGAAAGAGTTGAGAAGTGGGATTGCTCCCCGTTGGTGCGTACCTACGTAACAGGCCGGACTCACCTTAATCGTAAGATCTTTTTGTTCGCCTTAAGTGACCCGGAAAATTTGGAAAGGGCAGAGGGCATCAGGAGAGTGACTCGCGAAAGCAAACACTCATTGGTGAGGTATAGCACGCTGAACGAACCCCAAGTTAGGGAGGTGGACCCCGGCGCGTTAGTTAAAAAGACCAAACCAGTTTTGCTTCTTCATTGCGCTTCCTTCGGCTTTGAAGCCGCGCACGTTGAGGCCGGGGTTGACTTCATAGAGCTCCTCATAAATGGAACTGATGCACGAATCAAAAAATTACTGAGTTCAGCAATCGTTCTCGTAATGCCAATGGTTAATCCTGACGCCCGAGAACTCGCCCTCGAACAATGGCGCGAATATCAACTGGCCCCGGGGTGGCCAGGGGTGGGAAACTCTTATGGTTTCATCATGAACAGGGACTTTCATTTTCTGTCACAGCCTGAAAATAGAGCGGTGCATAAAGTGATGAATGACTGGCAACCAGTAATGACGCTGGATACTCATGAAGATATGGCCTTTCTCGGAGCTATTCGTGAGGAAGAGTGTTGGACTGCACCATTCTGCGAACCTCACGATCCAAATCTCGCTCCGCAAATACTCCAACTTGTCAAAGAATATTCTCGCGTAATAGTCGAGGGCTGGCGCCGCAGAGAGTTTCCGCTATGGCACGATGAGAATGGAGCCTTTTTCAGTTATCTGGCTTTGGATGGCCGCTTCGACACGCACTTTGATCTTCATGGAGTACCTTCGCTTTTTACCGAGAGCGCCCGAACGCCCGGTACTTGTAGTTGGGAAGATCGCATTGCTCATAAAGTTGAGGCATCACTCGCATTTTGTGAAAAAGCATCTGCCAATCACGAACAACTACTGGCGGATCAGTACAAGTACTGGCGTCAGCAAATCGAGGTGGGCTCCAAACATCCACAGGCCTATATTGTTCGCACCGGTGATGTCCGAGACGAGGGCGCAATCAGCCGGCTAATCGAAATATTGCTGCTGCACGATTTTCAGGTTTACGCCACTGAGGAACCCTATCCCGCATATGTAATTCCGCTGGGCCAACCGGATCGCTCAGCGATTTCTACCATGCTCAATATCGAACGGTGGAATCCTTTGCCACTACCGGCGGCCCTTGACGTTGAGTGCTTACGCTTGGACGCGCTCCCAACAGACGACCAGCAGCGCTTCCGTGCAGCGCCGCTAAAACTCGTCAACGAAGTTGTTAAAGCGAAAGCGATTTTACCCTCGTTTACGTCTACTGATCGCTCACCGTTTCTACTACGCAACAATGAAAGCAATGTTCGGATCGTAAATGCCTTATTGAAAAATAATATCGAGGTGCGATGGCTGCTTACTAATGAGCGAGCCGAACACAAACGTGGAAGTTTCATGGTGAATGATCCAACCGGCCTAGCTCATAAAACAGTCGCAGAAATGAGCGGAAGTCCAATTGGCTGTCAAGTTGCCGAAAAACTGAAAAAACTTTCTTTGCCGCGGATTGCCGTTTACTCCGGACAGGGCGCTGATGAGAGAAATGTCACCTTCACTGGTGAAACTCTTTGGGCGCTCGATTTTCTAGGCTTTCCGTATGTGACTGTCGATGAGGACGCGATATCCCAGGGCGCTTTAGAACACTTTGATGTACTAATAATGCCGGCAGGCTCGGCTCTGGAAATGTATAACGGTTGGAATATTGGTGTGCAGAACTATGCATATCCATGGCAAGTCCCTGGCCAACCGAGGGGACTCGGAGAAACCGGCACTCAAACAATTGCTGACTTTATAAAAAGACGTGGCTTATATATTGGTATAGGATCAGGCGGCGGAGCTTTTGCTTGTCAGGAGGTCGCCGGCCTTTCAGACACAACCATAGTAGATCATGGAATTGGACAAGCCCGAGTATATTTGAAGATCGAAATGGACTCACCCATTTTCTACGGTTATGAGGGTTATCGAGATCAAAACGGTGAATGGCATGAGGGAATCATACCAGCGATGTATTATTGTGACTTGCTCTGGCCGCGGATGGATACTTACGCCGGACCGATCTTTCGTGCTGGTGAGAAATCGAAGGTTTTGGCAACATTCAAAGGAATCGACTTTGAAGAATGGACCGAATACATAATAAAGCCTCCCACCGCATTCACCACGAACAATGCTGCAATCGTCTCACAGAAACTAGGAAAAGGGAGCTTGATTCTTTTTGGAATTAATTTAGGTTTCCGAGGGCAGTGGCAGGCGGATTATCGACTTCTCAGCAATGCGATCTACTCATGGGATCTCCATTAATTCGAAACATCGCTCCTGGCTGTCCGTAGATAGGCGACATTTGTTTTCACGGTTCTCTTTTTTAACTTAACCTAGCTCAGGCAAGAATTAAATCGAAACCTTATGGACAATTATCAGAATTCATCAAATCTCTCTATCGATCTAGCCTTGTCCTCCTTCTTACGACCTTGGTCTAATTCTCTTGCTTAGCAGCTGACCGGTTCCCCAACTCACCACAAATGCGATAAGGGTACCAATAGCAAAATACCATGTGAAGGGGATAGGGGTTAGAAAGTGTATCGCGAGCATTGTAACCACACTTGTTCCCATACCGATCAACGCCGCCGTTTCATTCCGGGTTTTGGTCAAGATGCCTAGAAGGAAAATCCCCAAAAGGCCTCCGTAGGTAATTCCCAGAACGGTGATCCCAGCCTCTACGACACTGCCCCACTTGCGAGCGAGAACCGCAAGACCAATGATTACTGCCGCCCAAAAAGCTGTAAAGACGCGTGCCAGGCGTACCAGACTTTTCTGACTGAGTTGTTCCGCACGCGGATAAAAATCAACGACCGTAGTCGAGGCCATCGAATTGAGGGTCGCACCAGACATTTGAGCTGCAAGCATTCCGGCAACAACTAATCCTGCGAGCCCAGCTGGAAGGTGGTTGACTATGAAGAAAGGCAAGACTTGATCGGTCGTCTCAAGTGGCGCCTCGAAAGGGTGCCTCAGAAAAAATACGTAAAGTGCGACGCCTATGATGAGAAAAAAGAGATACTGGAAGGTCACAATGATTGCAGTGGCCAAAACCGCAGCTCGGCTTTCATTTTTGGTGCGTGCCGAAAGCAATCGTTGGACCAATAGTTGGTCTGTACCCTGAAAAGCAAGAATCTGAAATATGCCTGCGAACAAACCAGACCAGACGGTATAAGTAACGAACGGATCCAAACTAAAATCCAATATCTGGAGTTTATCTCCCGCGGCCTGAGTAATGCCTGCCCATCCGCCAGGGATGTCAGCGAGGACATAGTAGAAAACGAGGCCCATTCCCACCATGTAAATTACGAATTGCGCAACATCAATCCAGATAACGGCTTTTACGCCGCCAATAGCCGTATAAACCAACGTCAAAAGAACCAGTATAGTGACCGCAACAAGTACATTTGTCTGGAGGATTATTGAAATCAACAGAGAGGCAGCAAAAAAACGAACTCCGTCAGCAAGGGCCCTGGTGAAAAGAAAAACCCCGCTGGTCGCCCTCCGCACGCGATCCCCGTAAAGCGTTCCAATTAACTGATACGCCGTCACGTACTGGCCGTCGTAGTATTTGGGAATAAAGATAATGCAGACCAGAATGCGCCCCACTAGATTGCCGAGAATTGTTTGAAAGAACGTCATGTTGGACGAGTAAGCCAGACCAGGCAAACCAACAAGACTGAGGACGCTGGTTTCTGTCGAAACCATAGAAAGTGCCAGGGCCCACCATGAGGTAGACTTCCCGGCAAGAAAATATTCGCCAAGGTTCTGCTGTCGTTTTTCGAAGCTGAGTCCAAACAGCACAATCCCAACTAAATAGGCCAGGATAACTACATAGTCGAGCATTGCGAGTTTCACTTATTATGCTCCAATCAGTCGGCCGGAATGCCTGATCTGCAACTGTTTAACTTTGATCTTTAATTCTTACCAAATTCCCTAATGCGACCTGCTCAAGGCGTGTCATAAGATCAAAGATGGGCCAGCTTTGATACCAGCTCCAGCTGAAACATTGGTGTTCCATATGTCTAAAAGCGGATCGCCATATACAATTACCAAGTAGCCAATGTCGCCACGAGTAACTGTACCCAGTTCTGTTCCTTTCGAAGAACCTTCGCCGCGTTTAAATTGCTGCTTGAATGGCATGCATAGGAGAAAGACGTGCTTTTATTAACAACTCAAATTCCCTGTGAAGACTAAAGCCCGGAACGACTTCGGTTTAGGAGAGTCCGAGCCTGCTACGACAAGACCACCTGAGTTCGCAAACTCTCGAATAAAGTCCATTCTGGCGTGTTGCTGACGCCCATCCGTGCGAAGTCTGCGGTGGTCCAGGGCTTGGTTTCAAACAATTAATAGTAGTTGTTTGACGTCCACAGGTGTTTCAGTTCGGCGGAAAGCCTGACTGACCAAATTTAGCGTCGGATCACGAATCCGAATCGTTGAGATGAGAGATTCTGTCAACAATTAGCGTGGGATCTATCGCAACGCTTTTTTTGAAGTAACTGGGTGAGCGAGCGGAGGCGTTCTGTAGTAGTGCCTTCCCAAGGTGGATCACCGGTAGGAGAATTGTAGCTTATAGCTAATCGACCACCTTCGCGATTGCTCGATTCGAGAGTGCAGCTCCTGCGATTCTGCTGGTGTGCATCTCGTTGATGCCCAGGTTTGCAGCGCGACGCGCGTCTACAGCCAGGTGGCTAGTAAATGGTAAGCCGTGACGGCTCGGCTGCATCAACTAGTGCTTCATCGTGGCCTGGCATCCGAAGGTTGATGTAAAGTTTTCAGTTTTCAAAGAATTGTTTGGAAAACTTCATGTCGCTTGAGTAAGCTAGAAGACCGGGCAGGCCGGACCAAACCAAACACGCTCGTTTCAGTCGCAATCATTGATAGAGCGAAGGCCATCAAGAGGTGGCTCGACCGCCTAGAAAGTTGTCGTTTATCGTGCGCTGGTGTTTACGAAAGCTATGGCAAAATAGGACGACCCCGATCAAATACCCCACAATCACCACATAAACGACTATGCCAGAACTTCATTCAATATTCGTTTGAGGTGTGCCATCTTTGCTGCGAACAGAAGTATTTGTTCACTTCAAAAAAGGCCCAATCTCCCCCCAGTTTTTTTAGAGGAAACGCCCTCTCTATTTCAGTAAGTCAGCCGGTTTGTATATTAGACCGTGTTTAAATACTAGATGAATATTCTTCGTCTGTTTTATATTCCTGAGTGGATCTCCATTCAAGATCACAAGATCGGCGGTCTTGCCCTCAGAAATTGTCCCCAACGTCTTTTCCCTCCGAATAACCTGGGCCGCATTGAAAGTCGAAGCTTGCAGAGCCTGCATAGGAGTTAGACCAGCCTTAACTAATAATTCGAGTTCGTTATGAAGGCTGAACCCGGGAACAACATAGGGGTTGGGGGTGTCGGACCCTGCCACAACGATCCCGCCCGAGTTTGCGAATTCTCGAATGAACCTCATTCTGGCATGTTGCTGCTTTAGAGCACGGTCAAATTCTTGCTTTCGCCAGGGCTTGGTTCCGAAGATTCGAAAGTAATTGTCCGGTACCCATAGATGTCTTAACTCCTCCGAAAATCGTATGTACTTTAAATTAGAATCTCCTTCTCTCATGGGATCATTGAGATGGGCGATACGGTCGTACACTACGAATGTAGGATCTATAGCGACGCGGCGTTCCACCAGTAACTGAATAAGTGATTGGAGCCGCTCTGGACTTGTAAATTCCCAGGGTTGAACTGGCCAATTCTCTCCAGTAGGTGAATTATGCTTATTCTTTACCGTTCTCACCTTTTCAACTGCGGCATCCGTGAGTGACGCCTCCGCGACACCACTTACATGCTCGATTTCATCGATTCCGAAAGCCGCCGCTTGATGTGCGTTGACATGGCCAAGGTGACCTGTGACCGGTAGACCGATTCGATGTGCCTCATCAATCAAAGCCTGCATCACAGCAGCTGGAAGATTGATATAAGTTTTCAAACAGTCAACTTTCTTTTCAGCTAAACCTCTGACGATCTTCCGAGCCTCAATTACATCACCGGCCTTGGCAATATGAGTGCTATACATCTCCCAGATTGGATCTGTGCTGTCAATGACCGGGCCGCAGGCAATAATGCGTGGGGCGACAATATCCGAAGACCTATTAATACGGTCTCTCTCTTTAGTAATCCAGTCAGGATCATTTCCCGTGTCTTTTACAGTAGTTACGCCATTGGCCAGAAATAGTTTCCCCATCCAGTCTTCGTAGTGTACGTGCATATCGATGAGGCCGGGAATGATATATCTCCCTTTTACATCAATAACGCGCGCACCGGATGGCAAACTAGGATGAAACTGCCTTTTGCCAGCGTAGGTTATAATCCCATTGTCGATGAGGATAAGAGAATCCGGTATAGGCGGTACTCCCATACCGTCAATGAGTGTACCACCCACAACGGCAATTCGATTGTCTTCCTGGACAGGCTCTCCCGAGACGGATAAGAACAGAATCGCAATCAAGCCAAGAATGAGAGGTAAATACATTAAACATGCCTTCTCAGGGTCACCCGTAAAGTCATCGTTCAACTTAACAGGTCGGGCCCGGGAAAGATCTAGAAGATCACTTTTATTCCGAATTGGATCTCTCTCTCGTTTCTTGGGACCGTCGCGATGATTCTCCCGAAGCTCGGTGACGCAATGTTATTAACCGGCAAATTGAAATTGGGATGGTTAAACACATTGAAGAACTCGGAACGAAATTCAACATTCGCCCACTCTCCAACCGCTATTTTCTTTATGAGCCCGAGGTCCAGGTTCCAGAAACCTGGACCGTCTACGATATTCCGACCGGCATTTCCTGATGTTGGCGAGCAGGGGGTTAAGGGGACGAATGCAGCTGTATTGAACCATTGATTGAGAGTCCTGGGGCCGGCATTCGGATCCCCAACCAGATTCGTTCTGTCTATCGCGTAATCGAACCCCCGGCAAGAAGGGTTCCGAGTGTCGAACACACTGAAAGGAAATCCTGATTGAGTGGCAAAGATGCCTGTGAGTGTCCATCCGCCCAAGATCTTTCCCTCTATTCCCTGCTGTCTCTGGAAGGCAGGGATTTCCCACACTCCATTGAGCACAAACCTTTGACGCAAATCGAACAGAGCCCGGCCCTTCTCCAGGCCCAGGTCATTATATGTAGAGACCAAGGACACAGTTTGATTCAGAACAGCGCGGAAGGGCCCTGGGACGCTAGACTCATCTAGGACTTTTGAGTAAGTGTACGCTGCGCCTAAAGTGAAACCACGAGAAAACCCTTTCCTCACCCCTATCTGAAGGCCGTTATAGCTCGAATCGAATTCCGTGGAGAGTTGCAGAAGAACGTTAAACCCTGGGAAAGGACGCCGAGCTTGGGCATTGGCCGGGGTAGTTCTCGGTTGTCCCGTTGCTGGATCAACGCCTGGGATAAAGAGCGGTACGTTTATATTCTTCGCTCCCGGGAGGTTTCGTCCGGTAGTCCCCACGTAAGCTATCTGGACAACAAAGTCCGCAGGCAACTGGCGTCCAAAAGTAAGATTCCACTGTTGAGAGTACGGGTCACGCCAGTTCGGTTCTAGGAACGTTAATTGATATGGCGCGGCGAATGGAGCCAGAGGACTGCCAGGGGTCACGATCGGATTCCTTGCAAAAGGATCAGCCAACTCGCCTGGCGTCGGAAATGCAGAATAGAACGAAGTGAATGGAGGTGCCACGACACTTTGGTGCACTATGAAAAATGTGGCCGTATCATAGAAAATTCCATAGCCTCCGCGGAGGCTCGTTTTGCCATCTCCGAAAATGTCCCAAGCAAAACCAACTCGCGGTGCGAAGTTGTTCTTACGCAATTCCACGGTCGTGTCAGAGACTCCCGAATCGCCGACAAACAACTGACCCAGACTTGCCTGAGGGAACACAGTCGAGCGCTCGCCAGGCCGAAAAGTGGCTCGCCTATTTCTAAGCTCCTTATATGGCGTTTTCAGTTCGTATCTGATGCCTAAGTTGAGGGTCAACCGTGGGGTGACGCGAAAGTCATCCTGGAAGTATCCTTGAGTCCAAAAGCTGCGCCAATCACGATCGGAATTACCTGCCCCCTGAGTGACTGCTGCTGGGAAATCGATTAATAAGTCTGCAATCGGATTCCCTGTCCTTGATCCGAGGTAAGCTACGATTAGTCCAAAGCCTTGCGGCGAGAGGTAAGTGTGTCGAATTCGATGGAGCTGGACCCCAAACTTCAGAGTGTGATTACCTCTGGTGTGCAGCACATCGTTCTCGATCTGGAAAGTATTTTCAGCCCGGTCAGTGGGACCGCTCGTAGAGTATCCAAGGGCGCTGAGTCCCGCCACGACTATTTGAGGATACGCAAATTCCTCCTCAACAGCGACCGCGTTCCGGAATCCCAACTCTCTCAGACTCACAACAGGCTCGTCGGCAAAGAAGGCTTTACCGGCATATCTGTTGAATCCAACTCGTGCCGTGTTAATCAGCGTCGGCGACATCACGAGAGTGTGCGTCAAGGTCACGTTTTGGAATCTAAAGGTATTCTTGTTTCTGAATGCCGGCAAGGCAATGATTGAGCCAAAATTCCCGGAGCCCCGCGCTGCCACTTGTTTACCGTCGACAATGATGTAGCGGCCCATCAATTTTTGCTTTTCCGAAATGCTATGGTCGAGTCTAATCATAATGTTGTTGATGTCATTAGGCTCGCTACCCTGGAAATTGTGTATAGGAGCTCCACTCGGATCATTTGGCGGTGGATAAAACATTAGTATGTTCCTGGCTATGGGCCCAATCCTTTGCGGAGGAATAATGTTGCCCGGGAAAGGACTGCCCGTGAGGGGATCGCAAATGGCGCCCGGTTGCGCACAGCTGGTTGGCGCCGGGTTCCTTGCGGAGAAATTGCCGCTTCGCTCTGCCAGCGAAGGCACAAGACTGGCTAGCGAAATGCCTCTGACTTCTCGAAAGCCTTCATAGGCACCAAAGACAAATGTTTTGTCCTTTCTGATGGGTCCGCCTAGGGTGAACCCAAATTGATTGCGTCTGAGTGGAGATTTTTCCCGGGCAAAGAAATTCCGAGCATCGAGTGCATCGTTACGGAAAAACTCATGAACGCTGCCATGGATTTCGTTCGTGCCTGATCGGGTGATGACCGAAATTATCGAGCCCCCGCCCCTTCCAAATTCTGCCGAATATGAATTCGTAAGAATACGAAATTCTTCAAGGGCATCGGGAGGAGGCAAAGCGCCGGCTTCGCCTAAAAAGGCCTCGTTGTTATTAGCCCCATCTAAGAGATAATTGTTAGATTGTCCACGCAATCCATTCACCTGAGGAGAGTTAGCGGAACCGCCAGGTGTCAGGGCAGTATTATTGTTACCTAGCTGCAAACCCGGAGTCGCCCCGGGTTGTAGAACGGCTAGTTGCAAAAAGTTTCTCCCGTTCAGCGGTAAAGTAACAATATCGCGCTTTGGGACCGTTTCACCTAACGTGGCCGACCGCGTTTCGACTTTGGCAGTCTCTTCAACGACTTCTACAAGCTCTGTAACTTGGCCCACTTCAAGAGTGAGATCTACTCTAACATTCTGTGCCACATCAACTACTACGTTACTCCGGGTGAACGACTTAAAGCCCTGCTTTGTTGCGTTTACTGAATATGTGCCCACCGGCAAGCCAGGAACAAAATAGTACCCCTCATCGTCGGTAGTGACCTGGCGAGAAAATCCAGTCGATGGGTTTGTGACCGTGAGGATGGACCCGGGCACGACAGCATTCGCCGGATCTCTCACATAACCCAAGATGGTTCCTGTAGTCTGAGCCTTTCCGACTAATGGCACACAAGCAATGAAAGCAATCAAAGAAATTCTCACGATAACCCTTTTCATGATGCCGCCTCCTTAGTTACGCCCCGATTGGTTGCAGCTCAAACTTAGCTAGGTTCAAAACCTCAGATCCACCGGGTCTCACGACCACGTTATCTTCAAGTCCTAACCAGCCTTTGCCCTCCAGCAATATGGCTGGTTCTAAGGCGAATACCATTCCGGCCTCTAATACTATTTCGGTGACGGTCCCCGCACGTCCAATCAGCGGCTGTTCATGAAGCCCTAGACCTATTCCATGGCCGCCATACCAGTCTAGGCCATACTTCCCTCCGGAGCCTTCGTGTAAAACCTGATGCATTGCCTCATGTACATAAGAATTAGTAACGCCTGGACGTGTGCTTTCTATCCCGGCACGCAGGGCGCTCCGAAGCAGCTCGTATGTCCGAAGCAATTCCTCATCGGGTTGACCCACAAAGCCAGTTCGCGCAATGCAGCTACAGTACCCATCTACTGCACAACCGATATCAAGTCTCACCAGCTCTCCTGACCTTAGCTTGCGATCAGACGAGCAAATATAACCAAGTTGCGGGTGATCACCCGAAAAAACGCAAGGCATCATACTGGGAAATTCTGCCTCATTACTCCGGAAGAAAGATTCCACAACTCCTGCCAATTCAAATTCGGATATGCCTTCACGAGCTTTGGAAAGAGCGGCCTCGATCGCAATATCAGCTATGCGGCCGGCTTTCCGTATAGCGTCCACTTCATCCTCATTCTTTATGATCCGGGCATCAGCTAAGACATTAGAAGCGTCGCGGAATGTCGCTTTTGGCAGGTAAGAGCGAAGGTTTTCTTGAATCACCCATGCAGTCCCAGGATCAATTGCGATGACCCCGTTAGCTAGACCTAGCTCCATCAAAGCTTCTGAGATGAGTTTCGGCCATTGATCGCTTCCAGTAGGTTGCAAAGGCTCTGGAGTGCCCGGGAAAGGGAGTTCTTTGATAATAGTGTACCAGGGTGCAGCAACCCGGATTCTACTGGCAAAGAAGTCTAGAGGCAGGAGAACCGCCAAGGAGGCTCCTCGAACCAAAATCGCCGCGTTGACAGTGCTATAAGAAATGCTGTGATGAACAGGGAGCCCAGTCACGTATCGCCAGTTGTCAAACGTGTTGACAAAAAGTGCATCGATACCGTCACGTTCCATCAAGCTGTTGAGGCGGCGAACATTTGACTCTACCAACTTGCGTGCTCTAGCAGTATCAGGATTGTATTCATTAATTCTCATAGCGGACCCCAGGAGGAGCGCGGTAATTGAAAGCGGAATCAGACTTGTGTGAACACTTTACGTGGATTGCTATTGTTATGGATCCAAACCCTATCGTACATACAAGCTAAGAAAAATCCCGGGTCAGGAGTGTTTGACCTAAGAGCAAAGCCACTCAACGAGATTTAACCTGTCATTTTTCAGCGTCAGATCTGTCATTTCTTGAAGACAGAATGCTTCAAATATTATAAAAGATAGTATTTTGTCAAGGCGTTTAGGGCAGGATGGGGCACGAAGTCGAGCGCAGCGAGGCGCTTCGTTCCCGTAAGTCTTTTCTGGTGGGGCGTTTACGCACGTGATAGACTGTCCAGAAATCATAAGCGCATCGCTTAGATTATCCCGAAGCCTCAGCTTATTTCTCTAATATGAAGCAACCGTTTTCATAAGAAAATAACAGACCGTAGGATGAGATGTTATGAAATTTGAGATCAGCGAGAACTCAAGATATCCGGCTCATGAGCAAATCAAGGAGCAAATCAAGCTAGCAATTTCCCTAGGTCACATTAAGGCCGGATACTCTTTGCCGTCCATTCGAGATTTGGAGAAGCAGTTAGGTGTGGGACGCGCCATCGTTTATCGGGCGTACCGCGAATTGGAGCAAAGTGGAATTGTGACGCTGCAACCCCGTAGCGGCGCCGTCGTTTCTCGGAAGATCGTCTTGCCGACTAGCAATCATAAGGCCGAGCACTGCGAAGTTCTATTGAGAAAAGTGCTTCGTGAAATAAAGAAGATCGGAGTCCTAGAGAGTTCGTTTGCCACCTTGCTCTACCAGCGTACGATGGCCCGCGAACAAACCGGGCCTCCTGTCGCATTCGTAGAAAGCATCAAGACCGAAGCTCTTCAATGCGCCGCACAGGTCAGCCGCGATTGGGGAACAAACGTAGTTGGGATTTCGCTCGACGAGCTTAAGAGGATAAAAAGATCAGACGTCTCCTTTCGCTGGCTCTTGACGCCTTTTTATGAGTACGAGTGGGTCGCCCGAGTGGCCAAAGGACTTAGAATAGAGGCGGCTCCCGTTGTGCTGACGTTCAGCGAGGAGTTTATCGCAGAATTAACTTCTGTGCTTAGAGAAGGCAGAGCATTGATTCTTCTTGCAGACCAGGACTTTGAACGCCACGGCGAGCAGTTAATTGCTGAGCTTAGAGAAAGTGTTGGGCCAGATCTTTCGCGGCAGCTTCTAGCTAAGGCCGTGACCAGTGTGAGAAGCATCGAATCAGTGGTGAGCTCCGGAAAGTACAAGCGAGTTTATGCAGGTAACCGAATCTGGGATTCGCTCGATAATAGAATAAAGGAGTTGCCTAGTGTCGGCCATCCGGGTGTCGAGATCGATAGGGAGTCCCTCCAGCAGGCAAAGGTAAAACTCGGCCTATTGATTTAGGGCAGCTGTAAGTATTCGGCGAATCTGCATTCATTCACAGGCACGTAGCTAGGGTTCTAACTAGCAAGCACAGGTTATTGAGCGCTAACGTGCTTACTGCAGTTCGCGTAACGATAGCCAGACGAAGCTTCTTAGCTTGGCAAAAGCGCTCATAGTGTCAGTTAAATCTTGGTAGTCCGATTGGTTGATATTGGCATCTCTCATGCGGTCATATAGGAATGCATCACGTTCTGCAAAAAGGCTCAATCACGAATCAGTCGTCGTGGACCTGCACCATGACATAGCCCTTGACGTGATCAGTCGTCGGCAGCGTGGCGAAAAGGATGTGCTTCGGCGCATTTGGCTGCCCCGCCTCAAAAAAGCCGGAATCAAAGTTCAGGTCTTTCCCATATTCATCGACAGCGGATTTCTACCTGAAATGGCCGTTCGCCGAGAATTGGCAATGATCCATTATCTTTTGGATGAGATTGATCAGAATCCAGAGGAAATTCAGCTTGCCCGTAACTATCGAGACGTCCAAAGTGGCCTACGTCGAGGCAAGATTGTTGCCGTACTCGCATTGGAAGGTGCCGAAGCCATTGACCGAGAACTGACGATAGTTGACATATTGTATCGCCTGGGAGTGCGACTTGCCTCTATAACCTGGAACAGACGGACTATTTTTGCTGATGGAGCCGGTGAAGGAGACGGTAAAGGTGGATTAACTCGTCTCGGGGTCGAATTGGCGCACAGAATGGAAGAGCTGGGCATACTGGTGGACGTTTCCCATCTCTCAGAAGCCGGCTTTTGGTCCCTGCTAGAGGTATCCCGCAAGCCTGTTATTGCAACTCATTCCAATGCACGTGCTCTTTGCGATCACCCGCGTAACCTGACTGATGCTCAGATACAGGCCATTGCGGAACGAGGTGGCGTGATCGGGATTCTAATTCACCCCAGTGTCATCGACCCGTCGAATCCGACGATCTCTAGGGTCGTGGATCACATTGAACATATCGTGAAAGTAGCCGGAATTGACTATGTGGCAGTGGGGTCAGATTTTGTACTTGACCTTATTGGTCTAGACCAGACACCCACTCAGGAGTGGCTCATGCCGAACGAACAGGCCTTATCCTCAATTGCTGGGCTAGGCCAGACAGTTGACCTGCCAAACCTTACGGGTGAGTTGCTGCATCGCGGCATCAGCTCAGGAGAGATTCAAAAGATCCTTGGCCAGAACTGTCTGCGAGTATTCCGCCAAGTCTGGGTGTAATGACAGTTCAAGCCAAGAAACTTCTTGCCTCCCAGAAAAATGGTAGTTCTGAGAGAGTTCTGTTACCTAGAGTCCTGTTTTTTAAACACGATACTTCCTGGGGCTGGATTTTGGAGTTCTAAAGGTGCTTACGAAGCTCGATAGAGATGTAACTATTAGGGTGTCAGATGGCACGCAATTATGCGCCGATATCTACCGCCCAGCTGCAGAGGGAAAGTATCCCGTGATAGTAACACGCACTCCTTACTTGAAAGAGACCGAACGTTTTGTCGTGCGGGCCCATTACTTCGCAGAAAGCGGTTATGTTTACATAATTCAAGATGTGCGCGGCTGCGGCAAATCGGAAGGGAGTTTCTATCCTTTCTTCAACGAGGCGATGGATGGCTACGACACGCTCACTTGGGCCGCTAAACAAAATTGGTCCACCGGTTCAGTGGCAACGATAGGGGCTTCGTATGGGGCTTGGACGCAATGGCTGTGTGCGAAACTGACTCACCCAAATCTTGTTACAATGATATCTGAGGCCTCGCCCCCTGATTTCTTCCAATGTCTACCGTACCAGAATGGAGCGTTTTCTCTTCCGCTGCTCAGCTGGCTGGTGCAGCTTGATGGATATACTGATCGAGGCATCCACGAAATTGATTGGGAGAATGTATTGAGAGCTCGCCCGCTCAATCTTTTGGATAGACTTTGCGGCCGTCAGATACAAGCGTGGCAGGATTGGCTTGAGCACGACCGTGAAGATAGCTATTGGGGTAAGATTGCCTTCAATCGAAACATGAAACAAATCAAATTGCCGGTTTTTCATATTTCTGGTTGGTATGATGATGTTCTGGTTGGAACACTAATCAATTATTCGGGTATGTGCGATGGAAGGCGTGCCCGCGGCGGACGTTACTTACAGAAACTCCTTATTGGCCCTTGGCCACATCGAATCAACACAACGAGTAGGTTTGGTCTCGTGGATTTTGGTGAGCAAGGAATCATTGATCTTTTCGCAATACAACGAGAGTGGTTCGATTATTGGCTAAAGGGCTCATCAACCGCAGTATTAGCTGGGCCCCCGGTACGCTTCTACGTCATGGAGGCAAATGAATGGATGGATGCATCAGAATGGCCACCATCGCAAACGCAAAGAATCAAACTTTATCTTCGTAGTCTTGGCGCGGCAAACACAAAATGGGGCAAAGGACGGCTTGATACAAGGCCTCCAGGTTCAGAGGCCCCGGATGAATACTTGTATGATCCTAGGAACCCAGTTCCATTTTTGACGGATCCCGGGTGGATTCAATTGGGTGGCCCGGATGACTATAGCCTGATAGAAGATAGGGATGATGTCTTGGTTTATTCGACCGAACCGTTACATCAGGATGTGGTAATTGCCGGCCCGATCACCGTAAATTTATTCGCTGCCTCTTCGGCCGCTGATACAGACTTTACTGCAAAACTACTGGATGCTCGCCCTGATGGCTATGTTATGCGACTAAACGATGGAATCATTCGCGCTCGGTTTCGTAAATCGCGTGTGAACCCCACAGCTATTGTGCCGAATCGCGTCTACAAGTATCAGATTGATTGCTGGGCATCAAGTTATGTCTTTCGCAAACGCCATTGTATAAGACTTGAAATCTCGAGTAGTGCTTTCCCAAAGTTCGACCCGAATCTAAACTCGGGCCACGCAATTGCTAGTGACGAAAGTACTACTACTGCGACCCAGAGAGTCTATCATGATGCGGAGCATCCTTCGCACGTTGTGCTATCCGTAATTGGGCAGTTAGTGAAGAAAATCTTATAGTCATCCCCTCACCGAGAGCCCCGCAAACATTCTGTTTGTGCTTCGCGATCTGTTCAAGTAATAAAGTTGATTTGGCCTAATGGCATCGACTAGTGAGACCCTTGCTGCTTGCTGTTTCTTCGCCAGTCATAGTTCAAGAAGGTTTTAGGTCTCTTCGACTCAACCCATGGTGGTTGTTGGCGTCATGATCGGTTCGGAAATCTTTATTGTTTCGGTGGGAGACGTCCCCGACTGCTCGGGAGTACGGGCTGGCTGCTCGTGGATTGGACTCTTACAGGCGCGTTGACGATCGCCGGGCTCTCATATGGGGAAACAGCAGCTTGATGCCCCAGCCCGGCAGCAGAATAATACACTTGCGGGAGGCATTTTCACCTCTATGCGGCTTTCACTGATGGACTTTTTGCAGTCATCCCGACTGGCACCATAAAAGCTGTATCGATGGCGGAAAATCAAAGGGCCATACGAGCTTTTGGCTACACGGTTTGTCTAAGCACGATATATCCTAGGCGCTGCTGGCATACTTCTTTGCCTCTTTTGTCTATCGATCCTCTATGAGCTGGCCTGGATTGCGACTGCGTTGGTTGGATTGCCGGTTCACTGGCTATTTAAAGCCTTAGCGAGGGAAAAGCAATGCGCATACTGACGCGTGCCGACGTGCACCACGCAATCAGCATGGCCACTGCGATTTCCGCGGTGCGTCACGCGTTCGCTGAACTGTCGGCTGGTCGGGCGATCGTTCCGCAACGCCTTGTGGTGCCTCTAGAAAAGAATAGTGGCACCAATTTATTTATGCCGGGCTATTTGCCTGCCACCGATGCGCTAGCAGTAAAGGTCGTTTCAGTGCGAGATAACAATCCAAAAAGAAACTTGCCTTATATCCAGGCCTTGGTACTGCTCATTGATACAGATAGCGGCCGAACCTTGTCTGCTATGGAAGGCGCGTATCTCACCAGCCTGCGTACGGGGGCGGCCAGCGGAGTGGCAACTGATCTTCTTGCACGCCCAGACGCTGAAATGGCTGCCATCTTTGGTGCCGGTGTACAGGGTCGCACCCAACTGATGGCCGTATGCTCCGTCCGAAGGATTACACTAGCCTGGATTTACGATACGGAACCTCAATTAGTCCGCTCATATATAGAGGAGATTCAGCCGCAGCTTGGGAGGACCGTGAAGCTGCTTAGTGCTTCATCGACACGGGAGGCTGTATGCGATGCGGATGTCATCTGTACAGCGACCAATTCACGGACTCCTGTCTTCGACGGCAAGGATCTAAAACCGGGCGTGCACATAAATGGAATTGGATCTTACACTCCCGAAATGCACGAGATCGATTTCACAACACTCCGCCGGGCGTCAAAAATAGTGGTGGATTCGCGAGGGTGCGCAATGGCAGAAGCCGGGGAGTTGATAAGCGGGATCAACCAGCGAGTAATTTCTAGTACGGCCATTTATGGTGAGATCGGTGAGATCGCGGCTGGCCTAAAAGTCGGACGTGAGAATGACGAAGAGATTACTTTTTTCAAATCAGTAGGCAACGCTGTGCAGGATGTGGCGGTGGCGCACGCCATTTATCAGCAAGCGCTGCAGAGTAACCTTGGAGTTGAGGTGGACCTCTGAACAGTTTCGCATAGCCTTGATTTATTGCCGTTCTACTTATTGGTTGAGCCAAGAGCCAGCACTGCTTCTGGTTCGAAGACATGGTGAGTTCAAAGCGTTACTTGCGGAGTTAACCCTTCCTTTTGGAGCCTCAAATTTTGTTGAAAAGACAACGAGTACACCTCCACTATTAACGTCCCTCGCGGCCAAAATTTTCTCACGCTAGCCCGAGACGTGACTCATGCAAACTCCTTGATGCAAAACTGCCCCGCACGCTGCAAACCGAAAGTCGATGGTAGCCCATGAAAGATGTCACTCATAGAGTTAACAATAAAATTAAAAATTCCTCGGGTTTGCGCAGACCGTATGAAACAAACTGAAAGTGAAACCATCTCTAGAAGAAACAACCAAGTTTTGCTCACTAAGGACGCGGTTTGCATTGGATTAAGCGAAGGCCAGGGTGTCCGCCCGGACGCTGCTGCGCAACTCGTCCCAGGTGCGGCCTTCCAGAGTTCTGCCAAGCCTCTTTCTCACAACGCCCCCCACCTCTTTAAATAAGAACGGAACCCTGCACCCAACGCATTGGTCTTGAATTGACGTGACTCAATCCAGCTGGATGGGTCGAGCTCCAGGTCCAGACTCACTGCTAACAATTACCCAGTGGATTCCCTCAAGGAAAGGTTGATCGAGCGGGCCGAGAAGAGGTTCAAGGGATAGAAATTTAATGCCGGCGCCGGTGCTACAAGGACGATTATCCGGTTGGTATATAGTTCATTCTCACCACTAACGCCCATCCAAATGTTTTCAATGGTCAGAGTGAACCATTAGCATAATTGGGCTGGCCCATCGCCTGCAGCCGTAACGCCATTCTTTCGGCGTAACAATGCTTGCAACCAGGGCTAATCTTTGTACAGCCAGTTAGCGGATTCAAGGTAGACTCAGTCCATCAATCGACAATTTCAACGCCATCTATCGGCCTCCCGTCTCACGATACTTCTTGACAATGTCGCCCCAATCCGTGAACCCGTCTGAGTCGGAGAAATGAAGTACAAATAGTGGACAATATCGGTGGATCCGAATCTCACAGATCAGATCTCGATGCATGAGGTCGTTGCCAAGTGGGGCAAGCACTTTTCGGTTTCCTCTTTTTCTGGCAAGTAGTGAGTGACATGAGGCATATTTGAGTCTCCAGTAGAAGAACTTTTATGACATTTTACGCCTAGGCAAGATCTCTGTCCATGAATTCAGTAACAGAGATTAGACTCTGATAGCCAGACCCGAACCAACGCAGAATCACAGTTGACTCTAGATATTGTCGTACCGTGTCAACTGACTCGGATAATGAGAAAATTCAGTCAACGAAAAGCAGGAAGCCTGCCTTCAAGACGAGCACTTCCGCTGCAGGGAAATCATTCGTTTGCGAAGCGTCGTGCGGGGAATATTCAATCGCCGAGCTGCCGCCGTGAGATTTCCACCAACTTGATCCACTAGGCGCCGATACTGATCCAACTGCTCGCTACATCGACAATGACCTGGCTCGTCCCTTCTCCCACTCACACAGTTGAGTTTCCGCGAAACCCGATGCTGGTCAGTCGGTCCGACATTCAAAGTCGTTTCGGCATTCACGAATTGATCGAACTCGCGCACTCTGTACATATCCGCGCCGGTGATTGCACCCTGGTTCGAAGCTGTAAGAGCCAAGCGCTTAATAATGTTTTCCAATTCACGCACATTACCAGGCCAAGAGTAAGCCTCCAAAACAGCGAGCACCTCGGGGGAGATCTGTTCTGAGACTTTGGTAGAGTTCTTATCGTTGTGCTTCCTAATAAAATGCTGAACCAAAGCCAATATGTCTTCACGCCTGTCACGCAAAGCAGGCGAGTGAATCTGCAACACGTTGACTCGATAGTACAAGTCGTGGCGGAATTTACCCTCTGAAATGTCGTGTTTTAGATCATGATTCGTAGCCGCAATAACTCGTGTGTCGATCTCAACTTCTCGTGGGTCCGTACTGCCTACCGGTCTAACCTTGCCCTCTTGGAGAACGCGCAATAATCTCTGTTGTGTACCTAATGACATCTCAGCGAATTCATCCAGAAATATCGTCCCGCCATTTGCAGCTTCGAAGAATCCCTTCTTGTTGGTCGTGGCCCCAGTGAACGCACCCTTCACGTGGCCAAACAACTCCGATTCGAGCAAGGACTCTGTTAACGCACCACAATTCACCGGCAGAAACGACCTGCTGCGACGGGGACTTAGTTCATGCACCGCACGCGCAATCAGCTCCTTGCCAGTTCCCGACTCACCAGCTATTAACACGGTCTCATCAGATTTCGCTACCAATACAATATTTTCTTTAAGATCCTGCATTGGCTTGGATTCACCGATCAGGTTTGTGTCGAGGTCTCTAGGACGGTGAGCCCGAACTGGTTCGGGACTTAGTTGAAGCCCTTTGACTGGTTCGAATATTGAGTGGCCTCGGTTCTTGTCCTCAACAATATACCCAACGAACCCCGGAAGGTGTTTCTGGATTTCTACGCTCACGAGAAGGGCAATCTCCTCAAAAGGCCCATCGGAAAACTTCATACTGGAAAACAATTACTGTGCCAGTCCGTCCTTAATGGCTCGCCCGACATTTCGTTTCCGCCACAGGTTCGTATTCGAACCCCGAGGCCCGTACATGAACCTTAGTGGAGCAGATATGGTTCGAAGAGGTGAGTTCGCGCTCGGTCATTACAGCAATTCCGCACGGTATTCTTTTTGCAAGTCTTTCAGTAAGAATTCGTCGAGCTATATCCCTTAGGCAGCCAGGTGGCGCTGGCAGCGAGACTTTTGTTTGTGCCAAGAACGGTTCGCGCTTCTTGATGGAGTCCGTGCCCCAACCGTCACAATAGTACTGAGTGAAAGAGAGCACTATCATGAGTTTCAACGATAGAAAGACACCGATCACGGCTAAACAAGTCAGTGCGATTCTCGGAATAAAAGAAAAGACTATCCACAACAGGGGCGGGGGAACTGCTAAACTTAGCCGGATGTATAACGGCCGATCTGTTCGGTTCATATTGCAGGAGGTCGAAGCTCTACGCGACGAGCGTTTGAAGGATGGACAGCGCCGCCGTGGTGCATTATAAAACGGTCTTAAACTTGGAAGACGATGCCAATAAGTGCCCATTAAGAACCGGTGACGATGAGGAACTTCTACACATATACGGGCGCTAGCAATCAAAGGCTGCACGGGTTCGAGCGGCGCTACAAAGGAGTGCAACTCCGAAAAAGAGGGTTCACCACTAAGGGTGAAGCTGAGGCTGAGTTGCGCCGCATGATGGATGACATTGATGCCACCCTACGCGGTGAAATTCGCGTCAAGCCAACCACGGCACAAGAAGCTCTCAACATTTACAAGCGAAACTTAGAAGTGCGCGCGAAGGACAAGGGTTACCAATATGGTCACAACGTTCGCTCCAATTGCAAGGTGCTTCAGGAGTTTGTGGATCGCTTTGGAGCATCCCGCTTAATTCGAGAGTGTACCGAAACTGATTTGCGCGAGTTCTATCAAATGCTCTGCTTCCGGCCTACACTGAGCCAAAACAGCGCGGCGGTTTTCGTCGGCCGGATTCAAGGAATGTTAAAGGCAGCGCAAAAGGCGAAACCAGATCTAGTCAATTGGTTACGGCCGACCTTGACCGTCAAACGCAGAAGGGAGTTTGAGCGACGGGTTGTCGAACCCTCCGAGTATGTAAAGCTCGTGCACACTCTTCTACACCCTCCGCTGGCTCCCTCTCGCCGAAAGGAGCGCAAAGCATTATGGCGCGATGCTGGAGACGCCGTACAGCTAATGCGATTAACAGGTGGTCGCCTTAACGAAGTGCTTCGGATGAAACTTGATCAACTTGACTGGAATAAAGGATACGTGCGGCTCTACGCCAGTAAGACCGAGAACGAACGCTACGTACCGCTGAGCGATGGTGTTCGCGAAGTTATAGAATCGCGAATCCGCGAAGGGCTGACTGGAGCACCCCGCAAGAATTTGGATGACTTCGTATTTCCTCGGGCTAGAATTGCAACCTTCGATAATGCTATAGCCCGCGCTTGTCGTAAGGCTGCGAAGCTCGCGAACCTTAACTATGGCCAGGCGAATGGTTTCACCTGTCATAGCTTACGTCATACTTTCATTACAGACTTGATGGAGAAAACTGGCAACGATGCTGGTACGGTGATGAGATACAGCGGTCACAAAACCCTTGAATCCTTCTCAGGTTATCTTCACCCGACTGATCAAGGCCGGATACTTGCTATACAGGCGCTCAATAATGTTGCGCGCTTTTTGCGCGGTTTTGAAGGACACGAGGGACTCGAGGGACAGCAGAGTGTCGAAGTCGAGAGCCCAAAGCATTGCAGGCAGAGGAAGTAGCAGTGTAGACTTCATTTATAGCAAATATCTGCCCGCTTGGCTCAGTGGTAGAGCACTCGCTTCACACGCGAGGGGTCAGTAGTTCGAATCTACTAGCGGGCACCAATTTTCTGACGGACGGGCGACCCAAAT
>Ga0187892_10004796_pt1 | contig 22171 bp, 25 predicted proteins | sample MA1701073metaG_FD_139345 | JGI IMG/M metagenome (GOLD analysis project Ga0187892, IMG submission 139345) | Bio-ooze microbial communities from a basaltic lava cave in the Kipuka Kanohina Cave System on the Island of Hawaii, USA - MA170107-3 metaG ... | reverse complement strand
GGCTGCGACGAACCCTCACCCCATCCACCCCCTGACCGCCCCGAGCAGCCACACCATCAAGGCCGTCAGGATGATCAAGGTGATCGTGCTCTCGACCCCAGACGTCATCACCAACAAGGCGACGCCCAAGAGGCCCAGCATCACCTCCGTCACGCTCCTGCCCACAACCACGCCGATGATCAGCACCACGGCCAGCGCCACCAGCAGGGGCGCAACACCAGGAACGCCGCTGAACACCGGCAGGTTGCCGGCCTCCAGGATCAGGCTGGCGATGCCGACGACCGCCAGCATCGAGGCAGCGTTCGGTCCCGAGGCCTTCTTGGCCCTGGTCCTGGCCAACCCCGGCCGGAAGCGGTGACCGCGGCCACCGATCATGATGGCGAACACCGTGCCGAGCACGATCACCAGGGCCAGGACGCCGGTCATGCAGGTCGCTCAGCTCGACGAAGCTCTTCTAGCGGTTCGGGCTGGAGGTCGCCGGCGGCTCGATCGGCCTGGAGACGGCCTGCAGGCCAGCCAGGTCGCCTCGTCCGAAGCCGGCCTGGGCCGTTCCGCCCCAGTACATGATCTCGCTCCTGCTCCCGACATGGCCCAGCCCCAAGGCGTGCATGGCTTCGTGGAGCGCAACGCCCAGGGTCAGGACTGAGGCTCGGAGCCGGATGTCGGCCAGGCGGTAGACATGGACGCCGGGCCGCAGCTCGATCGCATCGGCCGCCGCCGTCCCCGCCGCCTTGCCGCTGTGGTTTTGCAGGTCGATGTTGGCGAGGCTGACCAGCACCTCGGCGGCCTTCACATCGGACGACCGAAGCCACTCGTCAGGCTCGGCCACGACGGGATCGGTCTCGCTGATCACGAATCCGGTGGTCCCGGCCAACATCGTCATGGCCTCGCGGACGAGCTGGGCCTGCCGAGGCTTGGGATAGGCATCGGCGTTGAAGGCCCAACGAATGGGGTTGGTGCTGTCCCACCTGACGGGCGAGCCGTCGCCGTTCCAACGCAACGCTCGCCAGGGCAGCTTCGGGTCATAGGGCGGCGGGCAGCGTCGACGAGTGGTCGCCGTTGGCTGAATCCCGCCGGGCGAGCGGGTGCGATCGGACATGTCTTGACTCCTTCTGATCTTCGGGGTCTATCGCTTGACGTAGGTGATGCGGACGCGACGATTCACGGCGAGGCAGTCGGCGTTCTCGCTCCCATCGGGGTTCATCTGCAGGCACTGGGGCAGTGGTTCACGTTCGCCCAGGCTTTCGACGGGGCCGATCAGGTGGTCCGGGACACCGGCTCGGAGCAACCCGTCGGCCGTTGCACGGCTTCTGGCCAGCCCGAGCTGGTAGTTGTAGGAATCGGTTCCGCGCAGGTCTGTGGCGCCGGCGATGGAGACTGGTCCGGCTGCCTCGGCTGCGATCTTCTCCGCCAGGCTTCTCAGCTGGGCCTCTGCAGCCTCGGATAGCCTGCTCTCGTCATAGCCGAAGAGCAGATCGGTCGGCACCGAGATCTCCACCGTCGGACGGGGACCCTTCGTGGCCGTCACCGAGATGGTCGCCCACCAGCCGGGCTCCAGGCCCATGGCGGGGATCTCGCCGAGCGACTGGGCTTTCGAACCCCCCGGCCCGCAGGCGGTGAACAAGCAGGCCAGCACGACGACCAGAGCGCTCCGCGGGATGTCGATCATGATGCGCGCCCTGCCTTCCGGGGAGCCTGAGCCGGTCGGCGGAAGCGCACGAACTCCTGGTAGAGGGCCTCGGCCACGATGGCCGGCTTGTCGCTCCAGCCCGCCGCGGTCACCGTGATCGAGGGATCGTTCCCGAGCACCGGCGGCACCGGGGCTGTCAAGACCAGGGCGTGGACGCTGTCGGCCGGGAAGCCGGCCAGATCCCTGAGCACGTTCGGCACGTCGGTGAGCAGGAAGTCGCTCGCCACCGTGATCGTCACCTTCCCCTCGAACCCGGCGACGCTCTGGCGGGCGGCCGCCAGGCTGGGGCCAAGGGTGCTGATGCCCCAGCCGACGTTCGTCGACGACAGCGCCTCCCGGAGCTGCCCAATGCCCTGCCTGTTGAGCGGCACCGGGCCGACCTCGAACTCGCTCGTCAGGTCGAAGGAGAAGACCTGCAGCGTCTCACGCCCGCACCGGCACGCAGCGGCAACCGTCTCGGCCGCCCGCAGCAAGGCGGCGAACCTGAGCCCGGCCGGATCGTTGCCGGTGCCTCCCGGGCCGCCGAGGGACCCGGACAGGTCGAAGGCCACGATGTGCCGGACATCCTCATCCTTGGGGCAACGGCCAATCGGCTTGAAGTTGACGACCAGGCGGCCGGCCCGCTCGTCAGCCTTGGGCAGTGGCGCGGCCAGAGCGCCGCCGTTCCCCAGCCCGAAGTCGCCGGCCGTCAGGCCCGGGATGGCGACGGTGCGCACCCCGGGCCTTCCCGCGGGTCCCCGGTTCTGGCGCTTACGAATGGAGCGTCTCAAGGCGTGGCCCCGTTCCGGGCGGCCACGCTGGACGGAGCCGAAGCAGCGTCCTTGTCCTCTTCACCATCGTCGGGTTCTTCGACGCCCCCGACGATGCGCACGGGCTCGGCGTGGGTGCCGAAGAGGTTGGGGTAGGCGATGGCGATGGTGTAGGCCTCGGCCTCAGCCTCGTCGGCCAGGGTCTCGCCCAGAGCCTCGTACCCCTCCTTAATGGCGGCGATGCGGGCCTCCAGCTCGGCGGCTCCGGCCTCGGGCTCCTCGAGCTCTCGCAGCTCCTGGTTGTTGGCGTCGATCTGGTCGGTCAGCGTGAGCCGGTAGGCGGTGGCCTCGTCGAGGGCACCGTGGAAGTAGGAATTGAAGAACGAGCCGACGACCAGGGCGGCAGCGAAGGCCCCGTACACCAGGCCGACCAGCGACCCGTCGAGCGATGCCCGCAGGGCGTACTGGGCGGTGAACACGAACCCGAGGCCGACCCCGGCCAGGGCGATGGCCAGGTTGGAGTGCTTGGCCCCGCCGTCCTTGCCGTACCAGTGGCCGAACTGCTCACCGTTCTCGGGGACCGACTGGGGCCGCTCGGCCCGCTTGCGCCGGGCCCTGAGCTCGCTGCCGACCATGCCCATGGACACGCCGGCCACGCCGACACCGCAGCCCTGGATGAAGGCCAGCACCGGGTGGTCGCCGAGCTGGATCCCGCCGTTGGTGATGTTGGCGACCTCGGCCAGGGCCAGAACGACCTGGGAGCCGTAATAGCGGCGGTTCTCGGACCGGCTGGTGTCGCGGTACTCCAGGGGCCTGAGGTACTCGTCGAAGTAGGCCTGCTGGCCCTGCAGCCGCTCGTCCCGATGGTGCCGCCGCTCCAGCAGTGGCAGGCGCTCGGCGGCACGCTGGGCGGCATTGGCGGCGTCGCCCTGCAAATCGGTCGTCTCGAACGCGGCCTTGGACCTGGCTCCCTTGCGGGCAATCCCGCCCCGCTTGACCGCCCGCTTCCAGATGTAGGAGCTCTCGAACGGGGCCGGCGCCTCTGTGGCCAGGGTGCGGTCCGGGTCCGGGGGCGTTGCTCCTTGCTCCAGGTCCCGGGCGATCTCATTGGTGAATGCCACATGAGACAGGCAATCAAGGAGAACTGGCGTGGTCAGATATTCACTTTCACCGATATCGAGCGTCCTTGTTGGTATCGACATCCAACGAGCGTTCGGCGAGGCAATTCCCGTTCCGAACGTCGATAAGGCACTGGTCAGGATCAGGGATCTCCTTCAAGCCTGGAGGGCCGCGGGGGGTAGGGTGATTCTGACCCGGCAAACGTATGCTGCTGAGTCGGAAGTGGGAAGGCTTGCGGATTTCTTACCCCATGCCTACGACGTCTTGAGGGACGGTTCACCGCTTGCCGAGTTCTATGACGGTATTGCGCAGCCAGACGATGTTGTTGTTCGTAAGACCCAGTTCAGCGCGCTTCAGGGTACTGATCTGCTTGCGCGGCTGCGAAACGATGACATTGAGACGGTTCAGATTATGGGCCTTACGACGCCAATCTGCGTCCAGGCGACAGTGGATGCGATTTCAATGAATGGCTTTCAGGTTGTCGTTGCGGAGGATGCGTGTGCCTCGCAGCCAATGGGCGAACTCAGCGCGGTGCAAGCACATGACGCCGCCATCCAGAGAATGGGCTATGTATTCGCCGAGGTCGCCCCAACGGAGGACCTGATTCAGCGTTTCAGTTGTTGATGGTTGGCGGAGCCCGCCGGGCGTCCGTGCTAGGAGGGAAACGGTCTGGCGTTGCAGATCGCGGTCCAGGTGACTCATTTAGTCACCGCCCCCCTGCGACGAAGCCGAATCACCCAACACGTACGGAAACACGTCGAACACGGCCCCCAGCTCCACCCGGCCTGCGGTTCGCTCATCCGGTCCGCTCTGGTACCACGGCGCAATCCTCGCCCATTCTGCGTCAATGGTATTCGTGTACCGGTCGCACCATTCCATCACCAGGTGTAATTGGCAGTCGGCCGCAGGATCAGAGAGCGCACAATGGCAGTCGCGTAGAAAGCCGGCCCAGCGCGCTCGAATGTCTCGCCCGCGCTCGTCATCTTGAAGGTGCTCGGCGAATGGCTCCAATTCCTCGGCGGCCAGCAGGTGCCGACGTAGCCAGGAATCATCGATGTCCGCCATCGAAGTGTGCCAACGGACCCAGTAGACGGCTTGAGCAACCTCGGCCTCGGCGTCTATCGAGCTGAGCAGCCACAGCCCTCCGCGTTCCTGCACGAAGCGCTCCAGCCGAACCAGGAATTGGGCGTAGTACCACAGCGACGATCGGGCGTAGGGCGTCTCGGCCGGATCTTGTCCATCGCGAACCCGCCGCTCCATCGCCGTCTGTAGGTCGTTGCGCAGGCCGCTCAACGCCGACCACATCCCGTAGTAGTACTCGAAGCGCCGTAGCCAGTCGATCGCCAGCCTCTCAGATTGGACGTCGGCAATCTCCAAACCGATCCGAGCCTGACGGACCCGGTACTCGTCCTCATAGGCGCATAGTTCGTCGGCGACAGCGACGAGCACGTGGTCCTGGTGCCTGCGTTGGAAGCTGACCGCCGACATGCCCTCGTCGAACAGCTCACTGATGGCCAGTTCACGCCGCCGCTCTGCTGAGAGGCCCCGTGATTCGGGATCAAGCCCGAGGAGATAGCCGACTGCGAGCCCCAGCGGCCCGCCACCGAGCCGGCGGACGACGGCCGCCAGCGCCGCAACCAGTGCCCGGGCGACTTGGTAGTGATCGGCACCCCGATCGAGGGCGGCCTTGGCGACGCAGTCGAGCGACGAGAGCCGCGGCAATCGGTCAGCTACCTGGCTGAGCGGCGTGGGTTGGCAACCAACCGACACCACCAGGCGTAGCTCCCGAGCGAGCAGCTCGGCGTCGGGCAGCGATCGCCCGCTCTCCATGCTTTGAGATTGTCCGACGAACGTCTGCCACGCAAGCGCGCCGTGTCCGCTAGCCCTTGAGAGCCTCTGCCGTATTCGAAATTCCGACACGGAAGGGAGGCCGCGAATGGCTCGACTTGGTCCATTTACTAATTGGAGGCGGCCATGAAGGACGTCTCGCATTGGCTGGGCTTGCTCTTGGTTGTCTGCGTAGCGGTGCGCATTGCCGCCTGGCTGATCACGCCGGCCATTCCGCTGCTCGTCGCATTGTTCGTCATCAGCCTCATCCTCACGCGTCTGTTTCGACACCACTAAGCGACAGCTTATTGGCGGGGAGACCGTGACTTTGTAACGAGCATCAACAGACCTTGACTATTGCGCATTAGCAATAGACAATGAATGCTGAACCCTTGATGCGCCAGTCGTGGGGAATCTTTATGCCCACAAGCATTGCGCAGTATCAATGGGTTCGGTAAAAGGAGAACTGTAATAGATGAGCCGTCGCCATATCCGCATTCGTGCTATTCGCAAGCCACTCGACGTCGAGAAATATGTCGTCGCCCTGCTCGAACTGGCTCTTGCCCTGGCCGAGGAGAGTGCCCAGCAGGTGACCGATCCGGGAGAAGCGGCATGATCGCCGAGCTGGTCATCCTTGTCACCCTGGCAACGCTGCTGGCCGCAGCGGTGCTCGTGCTCCGCGCCCAAGCGCTGGCGCGCCTTGCCGGCGGCATGCGTTCCTACCGCCTGGGCTTCCCGCGCGGCCTGGAGGCAAAGCACGTCCAGGACTTCATCAGCGGCCTGTCTGGCCTGCTGCTGCCGTGGTGGCGGCGACCCTTCGCCCAGCCGGCCATCGTGTTCGAGGTCGTGGCCGCCACCAACGGCGTCACGCACTGGCTGCACGTCCCCGACAGCGTTGCTGACTTCGTGACCGGTCAGCTCCGGGGCGCGGTACCCGACGTCCGCGTGGTTGAGGAAGCGCCGCCCAGGTTGACGCCAACCGAGGCCACCGAACTGCGCTTGACCAGCTCGACGATCCCGCTGGGTGCCGAGCGGCCCGAGGGCGTCGCGGCCGCCATCCTGGCTACCTGCCATCCGCTGACCACCGGCGAACAACTGGTGGTGCAGTGGGTCGTTGCCCCCCACGGCCCGATGCCCTTGACGCCGCGCCGCCCGGGGTCCACGGGCATCGTCACGTGGCTGAACGCCCTGTGGGCACCGCCCGCCAAGCCGACGGCCGAGGATCGGGAAGCGCTCAGCGAAGCCAAGGACAAGCAGGCCCAGCCGCTACTGGTGGCCGTCTGCCGTCTTGGGGCACAGGCCGCCGATCGGGGTCGCGGCCGACAGCTCCTGCGCCGGATCGATGGTGCCTTCCATGTCGTCCGTCGCCCCGGCGTGCATTTCGACCGTCGCCTGCTGCCGAGCCGCCTCGCCCGCCACCGGCTCACGCGTCGCTCCCTGCCGCTGATCGAGTACCCCTGCACGCTAAACGCCGCGGAGCTGACCGCTCTGGTCGGTTGGCCGCTTGGCTCGCCCCAGTTGCCCGGTCTGACGCTGGGCGGTGCCCGCCAGCTCGCGCCTGATCCCAGCCTGCCGACAGGCTGGCGGGTGCTGGCTCGCTCCACCTTTCCCGGAGCCGAGCGCCCCGTCGCCCTGTCGGTCACCGACTCGCTCAAGCACGTCCACGTCCTTGGTCCCACCGGTGTGGGCAAGTCGACGTTGCTGCTCAATCTCATCGCCGCCGACATGGCAGCCGGCTACGGCGTCTGCGTGATCGACCCGAAGGGCGACCTGGCCAGCGACGTGCTCGAGCGGGTGCCACGGGAACGGGAGATCGATGTTGTCCTGCTCGATCCCACCGACGCCGAGCGACCGGTGGGCTTGAACGTGCTGCAAGTAGGTGATCAGGTGCCCGAGCTGGTTGCCGACCAGGTCGTCGGTATCTTCCACCACCTCTTTGCTGCCTTCTGGGGACCGCGTACCGACGACATCCTGCGTTCGGCCCTGCTGACGCTGTTGTCCACCCCCGGCATGACGCTCTGCGAAGTGCCGCTGCTACTGACCGACGAAGCCTTCCGTCGTCGTCTGGTCGGCCGTCTCGACGATCCCGTCGGCTTGGAGCCGTTCTGGGCCTGGTACGAAAACCTCAGCCTGGCCGAACGCTCCCAGGCCATCGGGCCGGTCATGAACAAGCTGCGCACCTTCTTGTTGCGTAGCCGGGTGCGCAACGTCATCGGCCAAGCCGATCCGGCCATCGACCTCAACACCATTGTGCGTGAGGGCAAGATCCTGATCGTCGCCCTGCCCAAGGGCCTCCTCGGCGAGGAAGCCGGCGCCCTGGTCGGCTCGCTGGTGGTCGCCCGCCTCTGGCAGGCGGTACAGGGACGGGCCGCGCTGCCCCGGGAACAGCGCCGGCCTTTCTTCGCCCACATCGACGAGTTCCAGGACTACCTGAACCTGCCGACGTCGTTGTCCGACCTGCTGGCCCAGGCCCGGGCCTACGGCCTGGGCTTGACCTTGGCGCACCAGCACCTTGGCCAACTGCCAGCGCCCGTCCGCCAGGCCGTGCTGGCCAACGCCCGCACCAAGGTCATCTTCCAGTTGGCCGCCGCCGACGCCCGGGTAGTCGCCCGCGAGTTCGAGGCCTACCTGGAACCGAGCGACCTCCAAGGCCTCGGCGCCCACGAAGTGATGCTCGCCCTTGCTCAAGCCGACCGGGTGGCTCCGCCGGTGACCGCCGTCACGATGACACCGCCGCCTGAGACCGGCCGGGGAACCGCCGTGCGGGCCGCGGCCCGCATGCGTTACGGCCGGGACCGGGCTGAGGTCGACGCCGCCATCCGAGCCCGTCACGAGGGACGCGCTGGCCGGCCGACGGCCGTCCGGCGCAGCGGGAGGCGGCCATGAGGACTCCAACCGCCCTTCCGGTCGCGCAGATCAACGCCCAGCGTTCGGGCTGTTCACCGCCTGTACCGGCCCCCAGATGTCAAACGACTGTTACGGATTGTTGGAGGAGGAGATGAGCCGGCGGCTGTACATGTCGGCTGCTCGCCGGGAGACGCTGGCCGCTCGGCTGACCGCACGCGATTGGGCCGTGATCGAGACGCTCGCCCGAGTGCATCTCGCGCAGACCCGTCAGCTTGAGCGTCTGCACTTCCATGGCGGAACGCCGCTGTCCAATACCCGCGCCTGCCGCCACACGCTGGAACGGCTGACAGGTGAGCGTGTGCTGGCCCGTCTCGACCGTCGCATCGGCGGCATCCGAGCCGGTTCCGACAGCTTCGTCTACGCCCTCGACGTCGCGGGCCAGTACCTGGTTTACGACCGCGTTGGTGATCCCGATCGCCGAGTGCAACGGCCGTGGACACCCGGTGCGGCCTTTACCCGGCATGTGCTGCTCGTCACCGAGCTGTACACCCGCCTGGTCGAAGCGGAGTGCCGGGACGACCTCGAACTGCTCGACTTCGATGCCGAACCGACTTGCTGGCGTCGGTTTGCCGGTCCGGGCGGTGCTCGCCAGATCCTCAAGCCGGACGCCTTCGTGCGGATCGGCCTTGGTCAGTTCGTCGACGCCTGGTTCGTCGAGGTCGACCGCTCCACCGAGTCCTCCACCACCATCGAGCGCAAGCTCCATCTCTACCGGCGCTACTGGTCCACCGGCCGGGAGGAGGCCCGCCGTGGCGTCTTCCCTCAAGTCCTGTTCCTGGTTCCCGACGAACGCCGCCGACAGGCGATCGTCGACCTCTGTCGCCGCCAGCCGGCCGAGACCTGGAGCCTCTACCGCGTCGCCCTATTCGATGTGGCCGTGCCGGTCATGAGCGAGGTATCGCCATGAAGGACCTCCCTCGGAACACCATCCTGTTGGGTGACGTCCTGGAACGGCTCCGGGGCTTACCGAGCGCAACCATCGACTGCGTCATCACCAGCCCGCCCTATTTCCAGCTGCGCGACTACGGCGTCACCGGGCAGCTCGGCCTCGAAGCGCATGTGGACGAGTGGGTGACGAACCAACGGGCGGTCTTCCGCGGCGTCGCCCGCGTCTTGAAGCCGAGCGGCAGCCTGTGGCTCAACCTCGGCGACTCCTACTCCCGCCACCACAAGTACGGCGCACCGCCGAAAGGACAGCTGCTGGCTCCGGAGCGACTGGTGCTGGCGCTCACTGCTGACGGCTGGCTGGTGCGCAACAAGGTCATCTGGGCCAAGCCCAACCCCATGCCGGCCTCGGTCGGCGATCGGCTCAACACCACCTACGAGGTCGTCTACTTCTTGGTGCGCTCGCCCCGCTACTTCTTCGATCTTGATGCCGTCCGGGAGCCGCATCGCTCCCAGGGATCGCGCCGCGGAGGATCCGTCGTCGCCACGCGTCCGGCGTGGGCTGGACCGTTGGCCGGCACCCAGAGCGGCCTGCAGCGGTCCCGCCCGGACGGCCTGCCGGGCCACTGGCTGGGCAAGAACCCTGGCGACGTCTGGACCATCCCGACGGCCGGCTACCGGGGAGCCCACTTCGCGACCTTCCCGCCGGCCCTGGTCGACAAGCCTTTGCGGGCGACGTGCCCGGAAGCCATCTGCATGGCCTGCGGGCAACCCTGGCGACGGCAGGTTCGGTTGCGCCAGCTCGGCGAGAAGATCGCCGATAGTCGCGACCGGTTCGTGCGGCGCTACCCCAAGCGCTGGGAGACGCTCCGCCAGGTCGGGGAGCTGGCCCCGTGCGGCTGCGGTGCACCGACGAGGCCGGGGCTGGTGCTCGACCCGTTCTTCGGCTCCGGCACAGTCGGTGTCGTAGCACAACGGCACCTCCGGGACTGGCTCGGTATCGAGCTCAACCCGGACTACGCCGCCCTGGCCTGGCAGCGCCTTGGCCGCCGTCCCGAACGTGAGGAACGGGCCGCATGATGCACGCTGAGGACTTTCTCTAATAGGGACCGACCGGGTGTAGTATTTGTTACTATTGACAACGCGCAATGGTGGTCCGTACAATAGGGTATAGGAGAACAGATATGCCACCAGACCGTGCCACTAAGATCGGCGAATTCATTCGCCAAAACCGCGAGCAGAAGGGTTTGTCCATCAATGGGGCAGCCCGGGCCGCCCACTTTGATCCCTCCACCTGGCTCCGGGTCGAGCGCGGTGAGTTCATGCTCTCGCCGCCCAAGCTGCAGGAAGTGGCCCGGGCGCTGGGAGTGGCCGTCGAAGACCTCTACGCCCTGGCCGGCTACACCATGCCCGAGGGCCTGCCGGACTTCGGGCCGTACCTGCGAGCCAAGTACGACCTGCCGGACAAGGCCCTGGAGCAATTGCAAGAGTATTTCGATCTACTACGTAACAAGTATGACGAGGAAGGAGGCGAAGAATGACCACATCATCAGACACCATTGCGCAGCTCAGGAGCTTGGTTCCGGAACGGGCACTGACGCATATCGAGGCGCTGCATTTCACGGAGCTGCAGGCCACCCGCCTGCTGAACCTCGTCGCCATCAGCGAGCCGCCGGTGCCGAGCGAGGTCATCACCGGCCTGCCGCGCATCCGCGTTGAGCGCGCCTTCCCGCTGTCCGCCTCGGGCGCTACCCGCTGGATCAAGGGACGCTGGGTGATCGTCCTCAATGCCGGTGAGCCTGCCGTCCGCCAGCGCTTCTCGCTCGCCCACGAGTTCAAGCACGTGCTCGACAGCCCGTTCGGACAGGGACGCCTGCTCTACCCAGCGACACCAGGCATGACGAGCGAGCAGCGGGTCGAGTCGACTTGCGACTATTTCGCCGCCTGCCTGTTCATGCCGCGGGTGTGGGTCAAGCGGGCCTGGTGCGGCGGCACTCAAGATCCGCAGGTGCTGGCCCGCCGCTTCGGCGTCTCGGTCCAGGCCATGCAAATCCGCCTACTTGCCTTGGGCCTGACCGAGCAGCCGCGGCGCTGCGGTGGCCGGGTGTACTTCCGGGCCGCGCCGGTCGCCGCCTGAGAGGAGAAACGCGATGACAGCCGACATCACCAAGCAGGCCGTCCTGTACCTGCGGGTGTCCACCGCCCGCCAGGCCTCCCGCGGCCAGGCTGACCCGGAGGGCTTCTCCCTGCCCGCGCAGCGTGAGGCATGTGAGCGCAAGGCGGCCGACCTCGGTGCCACCGTGGTGTCCGAGTTCGTCGACCGCGGCGAGTCCGGCCGGATGGTCGGCCGCCATGACCTGCAGCGGATGCTGGTGTTCCTCAAGGAGAACCCCGGCATTGACTACGTCATCGTCTACAAGGTCTCCCGGTTCGCCCGCAACCGCTTCGACGACGCGGTGCTGAGCTACGAGATCGAGCGGGCCGGTGCCCAGCTCGTGTCAGCTTTGGAACACATCGACCGCAGCCCTTCGGGACAACTGATCCACGGCATCCTGGCGACGGTCGCTGAGTTCGAGTCGCTGAACATGAGCGTCCACATCTCCGACGGCCTGCTCCAGAAGGCCAAGGTCGGCGGCACGCCAGGACCGGCCCGGCTGGGCTACCGCAACATGGCCAGCTTGACCGAGGGCATGGAGGTGCGGACGATCGTTCTGGACGAGGAACGGGCGCCGCACGTCCGCTTCGCCTTCGAGGCCTACGCCAGCGGCGAGTACTCGCTGGAGAGCCTGCGGGCGGAGTTGGGCGAACGGGGTTTGACCACTCGGCCGACCAAGACCGCGCCGGAACGGCCGATCAGCCGGGGCACGCTCCATCGTCTCCTGCAGGACCCGTACTACCTCGGGATCGTCGAGTGGAAGGGCGTCCAGTACCCGGGTCGTCACGAACCCTTGGTCGACGAGGAGCTGTTCAATCGGGTGCAGGCGGTGCTGCGAGCCCATTCGGCATCGACCGAGCGCCAGCGCAAGCACCACCACTACCTCAAGGGCAGCGTGTACTGCGACCGCTGCCAGGCCCGGCTGTGCATCACCCGGGCCAAAGGGCGGGGCGGTACCTACATGTACTTCTTCTGCTCCGGACGGCACCGAGGCGGTAACTGCCTCCACCCTTACGTCCTGATCGACCAAGTGGAAAAAGCCATCGAGCGCTACTACGCCACCGTCCAGTTGACGGCCGAGGAGGCCGAGACGGTGCGGGCGAAGTACCTCGTTCGCATTGAGGAGCAGGCCAAGAAGGGACAACGGCACGCCGGCCAGGCTCGGAAGCGCCTGGCCAAGCTCGAGGTCGAGCGGTTGAAGCTGTTGCAGGCCACTACGCCGAGGCCGTGCCGCTGGATCTCCTCAAGAGCGAGCAGGAGCGGATCAAGCGGGAGATCAGAGAAGCCCAACGGCAGATCGAGCTGGCCACGTTGCGGTTCCAGGAGCTGGCCGAGATCCACAACCAAGTAGTCGACATCCTGGCCAACTGCCACCGTCTTTACACAACGGGGTCACCCAAGGTGCGGCGACTGCTCAACCAGGCCATGTTCGAGATGCTGCTCATTGAGGACTGCGAGGTGGGCACCGGGCTCATGGACGAGCCCTTCAAACAGCTGATCGACGAGCTGCGGGATGGCTGGAGCGACGGTCGTACCTACCGCCGAGAAGCAACGAACCCTGGGCTTGTTCTTGCCCAGGGTTCGAATAGTGATTACATGGCGGAGGGAGTGGGATTCGAACCCACGGTGGGCAGGACCCACAACGGTTTTCGAGACCGTCCGATTCGGCCGCTCTCGCATCCCTCCGAACGGAGTTCTCAGGCTAGCGGGCCGCGGCGGCTGGCGAAGAAGGTGATGAGCAGGCCCGCAGCCTCGTCAGCCCGCACCCCGCCGCGGACCGGAAGCTCGTGGTTGAGGCGGGGGTCGGCGCACAGGTTGTAGAGCGACCCGCAGGCGCCGGCCTTGGGGTCGGAGGCCCCGAAGACGAGCCGGCGCACCCGGGCCGCCACCAGCGCGCCCGCGCACATGGGGCACGGCTCCAAGGTGACCACGAGGCTGACATCGGCCAGCCGCCAATCCCCCACGGCGGCCGCGGCGTCACGCAACGCCAGCAGCTCGGCGTGGGCGGTGGGGTCCCGCAGCCGCTCGCGCTCGTTGTGGCGGCTGGCGACCACCCGGCCCTCGAACAGCGCCACCGCGCCCACGGGGACGTCGTCATGATCGAGGGCCAGGGCGGCCTCTGCCAACGCCAGCGCCATGGCCGCCTCGTCGTCCACGAGGCGGCACGGTAGAGCGTCCCGAGGTGGTCCTTCGCCCTAAAGCTTGGCGACGTGCCAGGTGCCGCCCACGCCGTCGCCGGTCACGTCCCCGGCGTTGACGTCGCCGGCATAGCGGTAGAGGGGCTTGCCGTTCCAGACGAGCTGGCTGCCGCCGCCGGGATGGGCGCTGACGGTCAGCGTGCCGGTGACGCCGGCCTGCGGCGGCACCGGCGTGCTGGCGCCGGCCGGCAGGAGGGCCGGGGGCCAGGTGGTGGCGCACCCGCCGACACATGTGCTCACGGCGGTCGTGTCGCGGTCAAAGGTGTAGAGCGCCTTGCCGGCGGCGTCGACGATGATCGTGCCGAAGGGGTCCTTGACCATGGTCATGGCCACGGCGGCGGCGGCGGCCGCAGTGGTGGGGGCTGTCGCGGGGGCGGCGGTCGTCGCCGACGGGGCCTGGGTCGACGGGGCCTGCGTCGACGGGGCCTGCGTCGACGGGGCCTGGCCGGCCGAGGTCTCCGTGTCGTCGTCGCCGCAGGCCGCCAGTCCCAGCAGCAGCCCCGACGAAACCATCGCCAGCGCGGCCCGCATGACCCATCTTCTCGTCATCCCCGTACGCTCCTGTTCCGAGACGTGCCTGCCCGTACTGCTACGTCCAGGCGAGCCGGGGAGATTGGCGGAGGGAGTGGGATTTGAACCCACGAGGGGTTGCCCCCTACACGCTCTCCAGGCGTGCCGGTTCGGCCGCTCCCGCATCCCTCCGGCGTCGGCCAGGGTATCCTGATCCGGTCGTCCGCCGCTCGGTGCAGTGGCCGGGTCCTGCGCAACGGGCTCCCGTGAACCGAGTCAGGGCCGGGAGGCAGCAGCTCTCAGCGGGCCGGTCCGTGTGCCGCAGTCCAGCCTGGCCGCTGCGCCGAGCGGCGGACGACCACATCGGCCGCACGGCGCCAGGTCGGGCCGCCGGCGTTGGCCCGGTCGGGCCGGCGGCACAGTCCCCCGCGGCGCTGTCCCGGCGGCGCTGTCCCGGCGGCGCTGTCCCGGCGGCGCTGTCCCGGCGGCGCTGTCCCGGCGGCGCTGTCCCGGCGCCAGGTCGGGCCGCCGGCGCCAGGTCGGGCCGGCGCCAGCTCGGGCCGGCGCCAGGTCGGCGCGGTCCCGGCGGCGCAGCCCGACAGGATCGCTAGCCTCCCTGCGATGGCCTACCAGTCGCTCTACCGGCGCTTCCGACCGCAGCGCTTCTCCGAGCTCAAGGGCCAGGACCACGTCACCCGCACGCTGCGCAACGCGGTGCGGGAGGGCAAGGTCTCCCACGCCTACCTCTTCAGCGGGCCGCGGGGCACGGGCAAGACGTCGACCGCCCGCATCCTGGCCAAGGCCCTCAACTGCCCCAACGTGGAGGACGGGGAGCCGTGCGGCGCGTGCGAGTCGTGCGTGGCCATCACCGAGGGCCGGTCGCTCGACGTGGTGGAGATGGACGCGGCGTCCAACCGTGGCATCGACGCCATCAGGGACCTCATCACCCGGGTGGCGCTGGCGTCACCGGGCCGGTGGAAGGTCTACATCGTCGACGAGGTCCACATGCTCACCACCGAGGCGGCGAACGCCCTGCTCAAGACCCTGGAAAGCCCGCCGCCGCACGTCGTGTTCGTGCTGGCGACCACCGAGCCGCAGAAGGTTTTGCCCACGGTCCAGAGCCGCACGCAGCCGTTCGACTTCCGGCTCCTGCCGGCGGCGTTGCTGGTGGAGCACCTCAAGCGGGTGGCGGCCGAGGCCGAGCTCGTGGTGGCGCCCGAGGCCATCGAGCTGGTCGCCCGGCGGGGGTCGGGCTCGGCGCGAGACGCTCTGTCGGCCCTGGAACAGGTCGCCACCGCGGGCGGGATCGAGACCGAAAGCCCGGGGGCGGACGCCCTGGTCGAGGCGCTTTGCGAGCGGGATGTCGCCGCCGCCCTCGTGACCGTGGCCGAGCGCTGCGGGGCCGGGTTCGACCCCCGCCACCTCACCCGGGAGCTGCTCGAGCAGTTGCGCCAGGCGTTCCTGGCCACCATCGACCGCAACCTCGTCGGCGTGCCCGACGACGACCTGGCCCGCGTCGAGGGCCAAGGGCGCCGGCTCGGCCGCCCGGCTGCGGTGCGGGCCATGGAGACGCTGGGCCAGTCCCTCGTGGACATGCGCGAGGCGCCCGATCCCCGCGTCCTGCTCGAAGTCGCACTGGTGCGGCTGTGCCGGCCGGAGTTGGACACGTCACCCGAGGCGCTAGTCGAGCGGATCGACCGCCTGGAACGGGCGCTCGCCGCCGGCCCCCGGGGAACGCCGCCCACGCCGCCCACGCCGACCACGCCGACCGCGACGCCCACGACGCCGACGGCGCCTGCGCCCGAAACTCCGGGGTCGCTCTCGCCTCCCGGCCCACCGCACCCCTCGCCACTCCCCACCGGTGGCCCGCCACCGGGGTCAGCCGAGGTGCGCAGGGCGCTCGGCGGCGTGCGCGCCGCGGCCGCCGCGCCCGGGCCCCCGAGCCCGCCACCGACGCCGCCGCCCGCCCCTGCCGCCCCGCCGCCGCCGGCCGCACCACCGGCGCCGCCGCCCGCGCCCACTGCCTCCGCCCGCCCCATGCCCACCCGTGACGAGCTGACCCTGGCATGGGGGGACCACGTGGCGCCCAAGCTCCTCCAACGACCACGGGCGCGCTTCCGGCCGGGCCGGTTCGTCGCCGTCGAGGGCGAGGCGGCCGTGTTCGCCTTGCCCGACCAGTTCCACCGAGACCGGTGCGCCGAGTGCCAGGCGGACGTCGAGCATGCCCTCGCCGCGCACTTCGGGCGCCGAATCCGCTTGCGGCTCACCGTCGAGGGCGGCGGCGAGGGCGGCGAGCCGTCCGACCCGCTCCCGCCCGACGACGAGCCCGTCGCCTGGGATGAGCTCATGGACGTCCCTCCGGGGGCGGTAGCCTCGCCCGTCGAGCACGTGATGCAGGCGTTCCAGGGCGCCGAGGTGGTGGAGGAGTGACCATGGCCGACAGTGGACCGGGAGGGCTGGACCTGGGCGCCCTGCTCAAGCAGGCGCAGGCCATGCAGGAGCAGTTCCTCCAGGCGCGGGCGACCGCCGCCGAGGCCCACGTCGAGGGCCAGGCCGGCGGGGGCATGGTGAAGGTCAAGGTGTCGGGCGGCATGGAGTTCCTCGAGGTCACGATCGATCCCTCGGTGGTCGACCCCAGCGATGTCGCCATGCTCGAGGACCTGGTTCTCGCGGCGGTGCGCGACGCCGTGGCCCGGGCGACGGCGCTGTCGGAGCAAGCCATGGGCGCGGTCGACCTGGGGCCGCTCGGCGGCGCCCTTCCCGGCTGACGCCGCGGCGCTGCGCCCGAGGTGTACGCCGGTTCCGTCCAGACCCTGATCGACGAGCTGGGCCGCCTCCCGGGCATCGGGCCGAAGTCCGCGCAACGCATCGCCTTCCACCTGCTCAAGCTGCCGGCCGAGGACGTGGGCCGCTTGGCCCGGGCCCTCACCGACGCCAAGGACCGGGTGAGCTTCTGCACGCGCTGCTTCAACGTCGCCGAAGGGCCGGAGTGCGACATCTGCCGCGACGGCCGGCGGGACGTCGCCGTCGTATGCGTGGTGGAGGAGCCGCGGGACGTGGTGGCCGTGGAGAAGACCCGCGAGTTCCGGGGTCGCTACCACGTCCTGCTGGGCGCGATCAGCCCCATCGAGGGGATCGGGCCCGAGCAACTGAAGGTGAAGGAGCTGCTGGCTCGTGTCGAGCCCGAGGGCATCGAGGAGGTCATCCTTTGCACCAACCCCACCATCGAGGGCGAGGCCACGGCCATGTACCTGGCCCGGCTCCTCAAGCCGCTCGGCGTCCGGACGACGAGGATCGCCAGCGGCCTCCCCGTGGGCGGCGACTTGGAGTACGCCGACGAGTTGACCCTCGGCCGGGCCCTGGAAGGCAGGCGTGAACTCGACGCCTGACGTCATTGTCATAGGCGCCATCTAGACTGCTTCCAGCGCTTCCCCCTACTGCGCCCTGACGCGTCCCCTGGGAGGAAGCCGTGCGGCACCGCTGCACCCAACACGACGGTCCGGAGCCGGTCGACCCCGGCCCCGATCTCGTCCTCGCCGGCCCGGCCCACGCCGCCGCCGCCATCCGCCTGTCCGCCCCGCCCGCCGAGGGCCCGGCCATCGTCGTGCTGCTGTGCGACGGCGAGCACCGGCTCCTGCTGGCCATGGCCGTCGAGGGCGCTCCGCCCACCGGCGTGCGCGGCGTCGTCGACGTCGTGCTCGGGGTCGCCGGCCCGGCCGGCGTCACCGGCATCGTCGTCGGGATCGTCCGTGAGCGGTTGGGGCAGTACGTCCCCAAGCCGGACGAGGCCGCCGTCCGGGGCCTCGCCGGCCACTGCGCCGCGCAGGGCGTCGACCTGCTCGACCTCCTGCTGGTCGGGCCGCGGGGCTGGCGGTCGCTCTACCACCTTGCCCAGGCGCCGGGGGAGGGCGAAGATGGCACTTGATGAGCTTTCACGCCACGAACTCCACTCCAAGCTACGCGACGCTCTCGGCGAGCAGGCCGCGGCCACGCTGATGGAGTACCTGCCGCCGGTGGGCTGGGCCGACGTGGCGACCAAGCGCGACCTCGACGCGCTCGCGATACTCACGAAACGAGATCTGGATGGGCTGGAGCAGCGGCTACGCGCCGACTTCCGGTCCGAGATCAACGCCGCGATCACGTCCCAGACCCGGACGCTGATGTTCACCGTGCTGGGCTCGAACCTCACCATGGCGGGGATCGCGTTCACCGCCGGCCTGCTGCGCTGAGCCCCGTGGACGAGTTGCGGGCGGCCATCCTGGCGGGCGCGCCACCCGACGACATCGCCAACCTGCCCTTGCCCGAGTCGTATCGCGCCGCCGTCGTGCGGGCCGGCGCGACCGAGCCCGATGCCGACCCCGAGCCCGACCCGGCCGAGGCGCTCCGCGTCGAGGACGTCCCATTGCCGCCGCTCGCCGCCGACGAGGTGTACGTGGCGGTCATGGCATCATCGATCAACTACACGACGGTGTGGGCGGCCATGTCCCGCCCGGTGTCGACCTTCGGTTTCCTGCGCCGCCTGGGCGCGCCCCACGACCGCCCGTACCACCAGGTGGGCTCGGACGCCGCCGGCGTGGTCATCCGGGCGGGCGCCGGCGTGCGGCGGTGGCGCCCGGGCGACCGGGTCGTCGTCAACCCCAACCAGGTCGACGCCGAGGACCCGTCCGCCGGCCGGGTCTGGGGCTACGAGACCAACTTCGGCGGCCTGGCCGAGCTGGCGGTGGTGCGGGCCAGCCAGCTCATGCCCAAGCCCGCGCACCTCACGTGGGAGGAGGCGGGCTCGGTGAGCCTGTGCGCCTCGACGGCCTACCGCATGGTCGTCAGCCGCAACGGCGCGGGGATGAAGCAGGGCGACGTGGTGCTGGTGTGGGGCGCCACCGGCGGCGTGGGCGGGTTCGCCACCCAGTTCGTCCTCAACGGCGGCGGCACGCCGGTGGGCGTGGTGTCGTCACCGGAGCGGGCGGCGCTACTCCGCTCCATGGGGTGCGAACGGGTCATCGACCGGGTGGCCGAGGGTTACCGCTTCTGGAAGGACGCCCACTCCCAGGACGAGGCCGAGTGGCGGCGGCTGGGCCGGCGCATCCGGGACCTCACCGGCGGGGCCGACCCGGACATCGTCGTCGAACACCCCGGCCGAGAAACCATGGGCGCATCGGTGTACGTCACCCGCCGGGGCGGCACGATCGTCACCTGCGCGGCCACCAGCGGCTACCTCCTCCAGATCGACAACCGCTACCTGTGGATGCGCCAGAAGCGGCTGGTGGGCAGCAACCTCGCCGACCCCATCGAGGCCAACGCCGCCAACGACCTCGTCCGCAGCGGCGCCGTGCGGCCCACGCTGTCCACCGTCTACCCGCTCGAGCGCGCCCCCGAGGCCGCCCGTGACATGCGGGACAACCGCCTTCCGGGCAAGCTGGGCGTGCTGTGCCTGGCCCCGACGGAGGGGCTGGGCGCCGAGGCCGCCACCGCGCGCACCAGGACGACGACCACATGAGCCTGTTCACCGAGATCGACCACGTCGCCATCGCCGTCCACGACCTGGACGCGGCCGTCGCCTGGTACCGCGCCACCTTCGGCGCCCGGGTCGCCCACCGCGAGCGAGTGGAGCACGACGGCGTGGAGGAGGCGTTGATCCAGGTGGCAGACTCCTACGTCCAACTGCTCACCCCCACGCGGGAAGACTCGCCCGTCGCCCGCTTCCTCGCCAAGCGGGGCGAGGGGCTGCACCATGTCGCGTACCGGGTGGACGACTGCGCCGCCGCCCTCGCCGCCGCCGCCGCCGCCGGCGCCACGCCCGTCGACGCCGCGCCCCGACCCGGCAGCCGGGGCACGACCGTCGCCTTCCTGCACCCCGCCGCCGCTTTCGGCACGCTCATCGAACTGGTGCAGGAGGAGGCGCGGTGAAGGTCCACCTGGTCGACGGCACCTACGAGCTGTTCCGCCACCACTTCGGCATGCCGCCCGAGGGCCGCGACGCCGAGGACACCAAGGCCGCCACCAGGGGCGTGCTGTTCAGCGTCCTCCAGCTCATCGAGGACGGGGCCACCCACGTCGGCGTCGCCACCGACCACGTCATCGAGTCCTTCCGCAACGAGCTGTGGCCGACGTACAAGTCGAGCGCCGGCATGCCGCCCGAACTGCTGTCCCAGTTCGGCCTGCTGGAGGAGGCGCTGGCGGCGATGGGGGTCCACGTGTGGCCCATGGTCGAGCTGGAGGCCGACGACGCCCTGGCCGCCGCGGCCCGCACCGCGGCGGCGGACACCGAGCGGGTCGAGCAGGTGCTGGTCATGACCCCCGACAAGGACCTGGCCCAGTGCGTGGTCGGCGACCGGGTGGTTCAGGTGGACCGCCGCCGCCAGATCACCACCGACGAGGCGGGGGTGAAGGCCAAGTACGGCGTACCGCCGGAGTCGATCCCTGACTGGCTGGCCCTGGTCGGGGATTCGGCGGACGGCTATCCCGGCCTCAAGGGGTGGGGCAAGACCGGCGCCGCCGCCGTCCTCAGCCGGTACCGCCACATCGAGGCGATCCCCGAGTTCGGCTTCCGGTGGGAGGTCGACGTGCGGGGCAAGGACCGCCTCGCCTCCACCCTCGCCGAGCAGCGCGACCTGGCCCTCCTGTTCAAGGACCTGGCCACCCTCCGCGCCGATGCGCCCGTTCTGGAGAACGTCGACCAGCTCCGGTGGGCGGGCCCCACCCCCGCCCTCAACGGCATCGCCCAGGATGTCCGGGGCTGGCGGCTGGTCGAGAAGGCCGAGGCGGCAGCCGCCCGGCTCGCCGCCGGCTGAGGCCGCCCGGCTCGCCGCCGGCTGAGGCCACCGCCCGCCCGGCTGCGCGCCCCTTGTACCCTGACCGGCGCATGGACGGCCCCATCGACGACCTGCGGCGCCGCAAGGACGACGCCTACCACGCCGGCTCGGCGTCAGCCGTCGAGCGCCAGCACGCCCGGGGCAAGCTGACGGCCAGGGAGCGCATCGAGTACCTGCTCGACCCCGGCAGCTTCACCGAGACCGACCTGCTCGCCCGCCACCGGGCCGAGGGCGTCGGCCTGGACAACCGGCCCTACACCGACGGCGTCATCACCGGCTGGGGCACGATCAGCGGCCGCCAGGTCTTCCTGTTCTCCCAGGACTTCACCGTCTTCGGCGGCTCGCTGGGCGAGGTGTTCGCCGAAAAGGTCCAGAAGGTTATGGACATGGCTGCCCGGGTGGGGGCCCCCTTCATCGGCCTCAACGACGGCGCCGGCGCCCGCATCCAGGAGGGCGTGGTCTCCCTCGTGGGCTACGGGGGCATCTTTCACCGCAACGTGGCCGCCTCGGGCGTCATCCCCCAGATCAGCGTGGTCATGGGGCCGTGCGCCGGCGGCGCCGTCTACAGCCCGGCCATGACCGATTTCGTGTTCATGGTCGAGGAGACCTCGTACATGTTCATCACCGGGCCCGACGTGGTGCGCACCGTCACCGGCGAGGACGTCACCCTCCAGGAGCTGGGCGGGGCGATCACCCACGCGACCCGCTCCGGCGTGGCCCACTTCACCGCCCCCGACGACCGCGCGTGCCTCGACGACGTGCGCCGCCTCCTGTCGTTCCTGCCGGGAAACACCAACGAGCCGGCGCCGTGGCTGAGGCCCACCGACGATCCCCACCGGGCCACGCCCGAGCTGGCGTCGATCGTCCCCATCGACACCCACCAGCCTTACGACATGGGCGACGTCGTCCGGGCCGTCGTCGACGACGGCGACCTGGTGGAGTACTCGGCCGGCTGGGCCCGCAACCTGGTGTGCGGGTTCGCCCGGCTCGACGGCCATCCCGTGGGCGTCGTGGGCAACCAGCCCCGGGTGCTCGCCGGCGTGCTCGACATCGACTCGTCGGAGAAGGGCGCCCGCTTCGTGCGCACCTGCGACGCATTCAACATCCCCCTCATCGCCTTCGTGGACGTTCCCGGTTTCCTGCCCGGCGCCGACCAGGAGCACGGCGGGATCATCCGCCACGGCGCCAAGCTGCTGTACGCCTTCTGCGAGGCGACCGTGCCCCGCATCCAGGTAGTCACCCGCAAGGCCTACGGCGGCGCCTACGTGGTGATGAACTCCAAGTCGGTCGGCGCCGACCTGGCCTTTGCCTGGCCCACCGCC
>Ga0187892_10004795_pt1 | contig 22173 bp, 14 predicted proteins | sample MA1701073metaG_FD_139345 | JGI IMG/M metagenome (GOLD analysis project Ga0187892, IMG submission 139345) | Bio-ooze microbial communities from a basaltic lava cave in the Kipuka Kanohina Cave System on the Island of Hawaii, USA - MA170107-3 metaG ... | reverse complement strand
GGAGGAACTGTCGCAGAAACCGAAGGGGCTCGTCTATACGGCGGAGTATCCGAGCCTCGGCTTCAAGCCGGTGCGCGATTACATCCTGTGGCAGCTCAAGAGGAGCGTGGACGAATACGGCATTCGCTCGCTGCATCTCGACGGCACGATCAACGTCCGCAATCCCGAGTTCGATCCGTTGCTCGATCGCGGTTTCGTGGACGAACAGGGCAAACAGCATCCGCGCTGGTGGGTGTTCGGCGCGCGCGATCTCGCCAAGCGGATGCGTTGGTTGATGCACGTCTATTGTGGCGGCGCGGAAGAAGGATTGATCCTGCTCGGCCACGGCGCGCGCAATTTCCCGATCATCAGCGGCTTCGTGGACATCACCATGAGCGGCGAGGGCGGGTTCTTCTATGCGAGCACGTGGGACAAACTCCAGCCGCCCGAGGAATATCCCGACATGATGGCGTACCGGGTCGGCGTGCCGCACCAGACGTTGACCAAGGGCGGCACGGAGCACAAGTTCGGGCCGAACTACACGTTCCTGTACATGCTGCTCGTCAACGGCTCGCTGCGTCATTCGGCGTACATGAACCAGCCCGGCGCGTGGCACATCGATCCCGACGCGCCGAGCTTGTACAGGACCTCGGGCCAGTACGATCCCTACTTCGCCAAGAGCGGCGTGCCCGAGGTGTCCAACCCGAGCACGCTCTGGTGGATGCTCGCCGACGACATGGACCTCGAGCACGCGACGTTCGTGCCGTTCTTCCGCATCGAGCGGTACCTGAAGTTCGCGCCGGGCGAACTGCGCGGCGCATTGCACTTCCATCCCGGCAAGTCCGCGCTCGTGATCGTGGCCAACACCACCGGCGCGGACCTGCAAGCGGAAGTGATCGTGGACCTGAAGAAGCTGGGACTCGATGGAAAGAAACTCGTGGCGTTCGACGCGTTCACCGACGACGAGTACAAGCTCGAAGCCGGGAAGGTGAAAGTGACGGTGCCGAGCAAGAGTTACCGGCTGGTGCGAATCGAGGCAAAATGAGCGGGGAACAAATTCAAAATCCGAAATCCGAAATCCGAAACAAATCCGAAATTCAAATTCTCGAAACCGCCGGCAGCGCCCTTCCTCACGGGTTTGGGGATTTCAAATTGCTCCTTGCCGCATTGTTTCGCATTTCGAGATTCGGATTTCGGATTTCCGCCGGCGTCGTTCTTGCGCTTTCGATTTTTCTTTCGCCAGCCCGTACGGCGCCGGCGGCGGAGCCTCTCGCCATCCCCGCCGCCGGCATCATCGATCTCGACGAGTTCACCATCGAAATGTGGGTGATGTTGGCGTTCGATCCGCAGGAACATCACGAAGGACAACGCAACCACGGCTTCGTGTACGAGATCAACTACGGCGACGCGAAGTTCCCTGAATCCTCGCTGCATTGGTTCGTGTTCTCCGAGTTCTTTCCGCGCGAGAAGCAGATGTGGACGCGACTCTACAACCAGGTATTCGACCCCATCACGGGCGACCGGTTGACCTACAGTCTGCTGGGCAACTTCCCGCAGGACGCCACGCGCAACTCCTGGCATCATCTCGCCGTCAGCTTCAGCGGTCGGACCCGTCGCATGTACATGAACGGCGTAGAAATATCGAACTCGGAAATGAGCGGCCCGTTCGCGCATCCGCTGCGGAGCACTGCCGTGTTGCGACTCGGCACGGACCGGCGAAAGCTGGACTCTCACCTCGCGTTCGACGAAGTCCGCGTCAGCAGCATTGCTCGACCGCGCGATCAACTCGGTTTCTTCGCCAAGGAGCCGCTCAAGCCTGATCGCCACACGACGTTGCTGCTGAATTTCGACGATGCCGAGCACAGTGCCGACGGCGCGACGATCAAACCGACATTCGCCGCCACGCCACAGGTCGCCACGGGCGTGCCCAAGCCGCCCGCCGGCCGTTGGATCGACGGCAAGTTCGGCAAGGCACTGCTTCTGGCGCCGCAACCAAGCGAACGACCCGGCCTCGAATGAAATTTACCGTTGCGTAGTCTCCGAAGAATCATCATGATCGGTCCGACAAGGCTGTGAGGGACTTCGCGCACACGCAGGAAGTGTGCACCGGCGTCAACTCCAGTTTCCCATATCCATTTCAAGAAAGGGACATGTGGCCATGAAAATGAAAACGTTGCCATCCATCGCGGCGATTGCCGCGTTGCTCGTCTCGGCTTACGCGAGTGAGCCTCCCACGTCCGACACGTTGCTCAAGCAGGCCTGTCGTTTCCCCGTCATCGCCGTGCCGCTCGTCGAAAAGGAACCGGCCATCGACGGCATCATCTCCGACGACGAATGGGCGACGGCGAGCGTCATTTCCGATCTGATCTACGATTCGCAGAACACCTCGCAGCGTTGTGGCGTGGCGGCGCAGCATCGGTCGCGGTACTTGATCCAATACACGAAGGACGCGCTCTTCGTCGCCGCGCGCTATGACGTGCCCGAATGCGTCGGCGGCCCGGCCACCAGCGATGTGTGGGCGAACCAGGACGCGGCGGATGTGTTCCTCGTGCCGCTCGGGAAGTTTCCATCGAACGAGAAATGGCACGTCAGCGGCGCGGCGAGCGGGAAGTTTTGGGGACGCGACCTGGCGAACAACGCCAAGCCGATGGACAATGCGAAGCTGAAGTATGGCGCGCGGATCATTCCCGGCGGCTGGGAGATGGAATACCGGCTGCCGTTCGCGGACTCCCTCGACACTCCCACGCCGACTCCGGGCGAGTTGTGGCGGGCGAACTTCGTCGCGGTGCGTCGCACGCCGATCCCATCGGTCTCGGCGTGGTCCTACTGGAATCGATGGCGCCAAAGCGCCGTGGGCACGCGCGACGGTTGGCTGGTGTTCACGGGCAAGCCGGTCGGGGTTCGCTTCGATCATGGCGCGCTCAACCTTGCCCGAGAAGGCGTGACGATCTCCCTCAGCGGCGCCGTGCCCGACGGTGTCGAGGTGGTCGCCCAACTGTACAAGCGCAAGGAGCAGCCAAAGCCGGCAGACCCGAGCTTGATTGCAAAACTCGGCGACATGCTCGACAACACGACCGTCGGAGGATCGAACACGTACGGAATGAAATTCGAAGACGTGTTCGCGACGATCCTGAAAGAGTTCGATCCCGTCGGCGCGCCCGTTCAAAAGAAGCTTTCGGCCTCCGATAAGAACGTCGCGGTCAAGGCCACCGAACTCGGCGAGTACCTGCTCACCTATCAGGTCGTCGCGCCCGAAGCAGATCGGAAGCTTGTGCTCGCCGCGGGCGGATTGCCGATGCGTGTTGAGCCGCCGGTAAGTCTCGCGGTGAACTCGTTTGAACTCGAGCACGGCAAGCGACGGTTCGATGTGGATTTCTCGACGCTGCCCGAACTGGCGCAGGTGAAAAAAGTCGCTCTGACAGTCGCCCCCGTCGTGGGTGGCAAACCCGTAGCAACCGAAACGATGGAAGCCGGCAAGGGGTTCGCGCAGTTCGAGTTGAAGTCGAAGGACTGGCCCGCCGCGCAGTACCTCGCGAAGGCAGAGGTATTGAACGGAACGCCCAAGGTGCTGGGTGTCGCGGAGGCAAAGTTCGAGAAGAAGCCGCTGCCGGATTGGTACACCAAGCCGGAAGGGTTCGAGCCCGAAGTGCCCGAGCCGTGGAGACCGGTGCGATGGAAGAATGGAAGAGTGGAAGTGTTGGGAAGGCAATACAAGTTCGACGGCCTGCCGGTCCCATCGTCGGTGATCTCCACGCCGGCACGGCTCTCGAAGGCGGAGCCAGCGCGCAAGCCCATCGAACTGCTCGCCGCGCCGATCGAACTCGCGGTCACCGCAGGCGGGAAGAAGCTCGTGTGGAAGTCGAAGCAGTTCAAGATCGAGTCGAAGAAACCGTCCGAAGTTGTATTCACCTCGGAGAATCAGGCAGAAGGTCTGACGCTCAAGGCAAAGACAAAGGTCGAGTTCGACGGCATGATGCGCGTGGATTTCTCGCTGGCGAGTGCGGGTCAGCCAGTAAAGATCGACAAGCTCGACCTCGTCATCCCTTACCGCGGCGACGTTGCGGAATTGATGAGCAACTACCGTAAGGCGCCCGGGCCCGGCTCGATCACAGGCCGCTACATTGGCAAGGTGCCGACCAACACCTGGAAGTACGCCGTGTTCTACACGCACTTCCTCGGCAACAGCAAAATCGGCATGGAATGGTTCTGCGATTCGATGAAAGGCTGGCGCTTGAAGAAGCCCGACGAAGCGGTCGAGGTCGCGCGCGAAGGCGACCGGGTCATCGCCACGTACCACCTGGTGGACCACGAAATCACGCTCGACAAGCCAATCGAGGTCACCTTCGGCCTGATCGCCACGCCCACCAAGCCGGTGCCGCTCGGGGCGGACATCCTGCGGTTCGACCAGCAGGCCTACCTGCCATCGTTACCGGGCGACAAACTCGAGGGGGGAAAAATCGCGACGCAGGAAGACACCGATCGCTGGATGAAGCGGATGGAATACGCGCGCGTGAAAGTGAACCTGATGTTTGGCTGGCAATGGACGGGCGTCGAATGGTTCCAATACCCAGTGGCCTCGAAGCCCGAATTACGCGATCGTCTCAAGAAACAATTCGACATCGTCCACGCGACCGGCGCGAAGATGTGTCCGTGGGGGAGCTGGTATTGCATTCCCACGTCAGTTCCAGAATGGGACCTATGGGGCGCGGAGTTCGTCGTGCAACCGATGCGCTCCGATCTCGGGAAGAGTTTCAGCGCGTGCTACAACTCGCCGTTCACCGATTTCCTTGTCGCGAATTTCGCCTCCAACGCGCGCACCGTCGGTATCGACGGCATGCGCCACGACACCATCGCGCCGCCGGTCGAATGCCAGAGCGAATACCACGGCTGCGGCTGGCGCGATCACACCGGCAAACTGTGGCCGAGCCAGAATCTGTTCGCCACGCGCGAGTATTTCAAACGCCTCTACCGGGTCTTCCACGGCGGCGTCCGCAAAAACGGCGTCTGTTACTTCCCGCTCGCCGGGCCGCCGATCAATTGCCTCGACAGCTTCGTCGATATCCACGAGATCGGCGAAGGCAACTTCGAGCGCGCGGCGACGCTGAAGGAGGGCTACCCGCAGGAGGACGTGCGGGTGCGGCACACCGGGACCGCGTACGGCTTCGTTACTTCGAGCAACCTCAAGGGTCATCCCCTGCACGCCGTCGAGCGGATGGCGGCGTTGTTTGTCGCGGGCTCGAATCCGCGCCTGGCGTTTGCGGGCAACCCGGCGTACGTCTATCGCGGTTACCAGCACATCTACCAGCGCACGCCCAACGTCGTCGAAACCTGGAATGCGTGGGAATGGATTGACGTCGGCAACACCTCGATCTGGAAGCCGTACTGGGAGAACACCGACACGCTCTCGATCAAAGCGCCGTCACTCTCCAGCGGCGCGACGCCTGAAACGTACGGCAGCTTTTACTACATCCCCGGCAAGCGCGTTCTGTTGATCGTGACGAACTACGAGCAGGAACCGCTCGCGGGCCTGGTGGCGAAACTCGATCTGAAGAAACTCGGCTTCAAAGGCAATGAACAGCTCTATGGCGAAGACGCCGTGACGCAGGAATTCGTCGAGGTCAAGGATGGATCGGTCAGCCTCGATCTGTTCGCGCAACGATATCGCATGATCAAGATCAGCGCCGACAAACTGAAACTTCATCCCGACAACATCGGGGAGAATGTGTTCGCCGCGGGCGCAATCGAAGACGACAAGGCGGTGCCCGGCATCATCACCACACCGCCGGGACAGTCCGAGCCGTTCCTCCAACGCGATGTGGCAACCAAACTCAACGGCGCGTCCTCATTGCGGATCGAGAAGACGCAACCTACAGGTAGCGGCTACGCCGAGTTTCCGCCAATCGCGGTCGCGCCCGGCTCGTATGTGCTGACCGGCTGCGTGAAGCTGGACAAAGACCTGAGCCCGACGCTGGAAGGCGGTTCCCATCCGCGCCCCGACTACACTTACGTGAGCATAGGCATGAACGCCGAAGACGTGCAGTACGATCCGCCCGTGGAATTCTGTGCCCTGGTCAATGCGTTCCTGATCGCCGAGCGCACGCCCGGCTGGCAAAGGTTCACGATACCATTCCAAGCCGGCGAGCAGACCAAACAGATCAAGCTCGGCGTCACGATGTACGGCGTCGGCGTCGCGCACGTGGACGACATCGAGATTCGACCGATGACGAAGTGATTATCACAAAGTGAGCGCAAGGCTCATCGCAACGGCCAGTCGTCGGTGCGAAAGGTGGACATGGGGAGGTCTGCGCCGTTGAAGAGAGCGCAGACCGGGTTGGTGATGTTCCAGTTGTAGCGGACGGTGGCAGGCTCCGGGATGTCGTCGTGCCAGACGAGCAGGGTTTCGCCGTCGATACGCGCGTCGGCGGGCCGAAATTTTCGGTCGGCGGCAGCGATGGTGAATCCCGATAGCGCCTTTTCGTCTTTCGCCACCAACGAGCCGCAAGTCGGCTTAAAGAAAAGACGGAGCTTGTTGCCCTCGCGTTTCAGCGACTGATAGATGGGGCCCGAATACACCACGCGCTTTTCGCCGTACACCGTGGCGCGGGCCGCCAGCGCGAGCCGCTCGCCGACGCCTTTTTTCAGCCGTGGATGCTGGTCGTAGTTGTCGTGAAGGTCGTTGATGATGACCATCGCGGTGTTCGGCAGCTTGAGCCCGCTGAATTGCGCCTCGCATTGCTGCGCCCAGTGCTCCGCCCACCATTTGCAGTAGGCGATCTGCACGTACAGAAACGAAAAATCGCCCTGGCCCCACGCGCGCCGCCAGTCGCGGATCACGATCGGGAAATGCTCGGCGTATTCGTCAAAGCGCCGCGCGTCCGATTCACCCTGATACCAGATCACGCCTTTGATCGGAAACTTCGTCAGCGGCGACACCATCGCGCTGTAGATTCCCGCCGGCGACGAATCCTTGAATGGGCTGCCTTGCGCTCCGTGATATTTGCCCATCTGCTGCTCCCAATCGGGGTAATCGCGCTTCACCTCCGCCACGAATTTGTCGCGGATCAGTCGAATCGGTGGGTGCCGGTCGTACGCTTCGTGGCTTGTCCAACCGATGATGGACGTGCCGTACCACGAGCAATCAATCAACCCAATCGGGATTTTTCGCAGCTCGTGGATGCGACGACCGAAGTAGTATCCTACCGCTGAAAACTCCCGGACCGTGCGCGGGTCGCACGCTATCCAGCCATGGTGCAGGATGTCCTCCTGATTCGTCCCGGCAATCTGCATTGGGATCGTGGCGAGGCGAATGTTCGGGTAATTTGCCGACGCGATTTCCGTCTCGGTGTCGATCACCTGCGACATCGGATGCTGCATGTTCGATTGCCCCGCGCAAACCCACACGTCGCCGATCATCACGTTCGTGAGCGTCAGCGCGGCGTCGCCGCGTATGGTCATCGAGAACGGCCCGCCCGCGCGGCGCGACTTGAAAACCGTCTTCCATTTGCTGTCGACGCCGGCGACGGCGGTCTTGGTTTCGTCACCCAACTGCACGGTGATCTTTTTGCCGGCAGGCGACCAACCCCAAATCGAGATAGGCCGTTCTCGCTGGAGCACCATGTTGTCGCTGAGCAGCGAGGGGAGCACGAAATCGCCATCCCTTGCCGACGCGGAAGCTTGAACTGTGGCCGGGTTCGCGAGACTCGGTGTGTCCTCGGAGAGTTCCTCCACCCTCAATCGATCGACCCACAGTACGCCCTTTCCCAGCGCGCGAATTTGGATGCCGAGGTAACCCTTCTCAGAAGCTCGGACATCGAGAGCGACACGTTGCCAGGATTGGTCGAACCGCCAGTCCTTGCTTACCGGCAACTCGACGCCGCCCGATGGCTCGACGTTCAGTGCGACGCGACCTTCAAACGCACCGCGCACGTCGCAACCCACCCGGTATCGTCCGCCCGGCTTCACCGCGATGTACTGCTGGAGATAGAGCGTCTCGTACACCGGGAGATGAATCCGCAGAGCGGACGACCCTTCGGTGGCGTTCGCGTCCGAGCGAGTGACTCGGTGGAACTTCTTGCCTTCTGTGGTGACGGTCCAGTGAAGCGGATTCGTGACCGCGGCGTCCCACCGCTCAAATCCGCCGTTGTGCAAAGGCCCTTGCGCGGTGGCGGACTCCGTCCCGATCAACAGACACATCAGCGCAATGCTTCGCCGTGATAGGAAGCGCCGTGTCACTTGGACATCGTATCCGCCGGGCCGATTTTCACATAGCGATATAATTCCGATCCACAGTCGAGTCGCAACTGCTTGTTCTCCACGAGGAGCTTGTCGCCGGTGATCGCGTCCTCGGCCACCAGCTCAGTCTTTCCGTTGAAACCAAGCTTGTTCGGGTCGAGCGTGATCGTGATGGTGGCCGGTTGTTTCTCGTAATTGGTCGCTACGAGAAGGAGGCGTTTGCCGCGTTGGAGTCGGAACGAGACGTAGTGTTCGCCGTTAACGCTGGAGGCGGTCTTGATCGTGTCGCCGTTCTCCCAATGCGGATGCCACTCGGCGGTGGCGCGGTCGATCCAATCCCACGCGGCATAGATGCGCGAGGTGGGTTTGAACCGCGGGGCGTAGGTGGGGAGATCGAGGGGAGGACGCTTGTGAATGCCCGGGCGCACGCCGGCGACGAGACACGCCCCGATGCGGTTTTGATTTTGCAAGGGAGCGCCCTTGAGGTTGTGCTGCTCGGTCAAGCCGTACGGCTTGCCGGAAATGCACACGCGCATCATGTCCTGTGGGTAGGCGGCTTTCAATGATTCGCCCTTCATGTACGGTCCTTCGCCGGTTCGACCCCCAGTTCCGACCAGGGAATTTCAAACTCACCCGACCAGAACTTCCGGTCCACGTAGGCCGCGTAGGGGATTTTCGGATTCCAGTTTTGAAAATTCGGGCCGGCGCCGCCGGCCGGCAGCGTGCGATCCCAGCCAATCCCGCCCGCGCTGCCGCCGATGTGAAACACGCGTTTGTTGTCGTCGTTGGAAAGAAACAACTCGAACGCGTCATCGGCGAAGGCAACATCGTGCCCGTTCGTGATCGTGATGACCGGCCTGACGCCCTCGGGCATCTCCGTCCGAAACGCGACGTACAATGCCCTGGGTGTGTACACCAGCCAGACGCGAGTCGCATATCGTCCCGCAACGCCGGGATCTTCGCCCATGACGCCGAGCAGATCGTGGAGGCATGCCGAAGGACTGTACTCGCCGCGCTCGATATCGAGCCGCTTGTCGATGGTGGGCTGTCCACCCGACAACGCCACCGGCCCGACCGGCACGGTGACCACGGGCTGTCGCGCCGTGGCCAACGGCCCGAACGGATCGGTCGAGTCCGCGTTTGCGAGCATCGCGCTGGCGAGGAGAGTGATGCAGAATGCTTTCGTTGTCATGAGTGGAATCACTCCCTTGCTGCGACGGTGGCGGGAAACAGCGAATTGCCGTACCAGCCCATGGGCCGCGTCCGGTAATACTCGGGCACGCCGGTAGCCGTGCCGCGGCAGCTGGCCGCGAGTCCGCCGCCGTACCAAAGCCGTTTCAGGCCAACGAACGCCCGGTCGATCATTTCATCGTGCTCGGTGTCGAACACGCCCATTTCGCGCAACCGATCGTGACAGAACACCAGCCCCGCGCTTGCGCTGGTTTCCACGCGCGTCTCGGGTTCGTCCATGACCAGATGCCAGATTTTCTTCTCCCGATCCTGGCAATCCGCGAGGCCCCGGTAGGTCTTGCGGAGAATCTCGACGATGCGTTGCGCGCGTTCGCTGCCGGGGTCCATCGCGGCGAGCGACTGCGTGAGGCCGAGCACGGCCCAGTAGACCCCGCGACTCCATGCGCCGCCGCGGTTGCCGCGATCGTCCGACCAGTGATGCCAGATGCCGGACAGGCGGAGATTTTGTTCCGTGATCCGGTCCACGAGCGCATCGGCCCATTGCGTGTACTTCTTTTCACCCGTCAGCTTTCCCAGCCAGTAGTACGAAGGCACGTGGAGCATCGTCTCGCCCCAGAGGTAACGCATGTACCGCGGGTACGGCAGGCCGTCCTTGAGTTCGACCGCATCGCTGAAGTGACGCGCGAGTTCGAGCCCGGTAGCGATGGCCTGCTGGTGGTTGGCCTGAACGCCGTGATGGAGGATCATCCACGCCATCATGGTGATGTTTGATTCGACGACGCCGGCAAGCTGGACTTCCTGGCCGCGTGTGGAAAGCGCTTCCTCCTTGGAATCGATCAGTTTCTGGAAAAGCCAATCGACCAGCTCCTTCCACTGCGCATCCCTCGCGAGCCGGGCGGCGGCGAAGTTCGACAGGAAGAACGTCACCTGTGGATCGCCCCACGAGGTCCAGACTTTCATCGATCTCGCCGCGTACTTCGCGAACACGCCATCGCGGTATTCCTGGAGGATCGACCGGGCGGAGCGGGATTCCATCGTGCGGACGAAATCGGGATGCTGCGGCGTCAACCCGCCCTCGATGGCGACGTTCGCGAGCGTCCAAAAATACACGTCGCGTCCGTATGATTGCAGGTAGTGATGGACGCTCTGCATGTCGCCACCGAGCTGGAGCGGGTAGTACTTGAAGTACGGGACGAAGCCGCCGTCGCGGTGGAACGCGTTCAGGTCGCGATCATACATTGCGCGCGCGGTCTCGGGGAAAATGCACACCTTGTACGACGACAACTCCTTCGGCGGAGCGGTGGGCAGTCGCCAGTGTTCATCCAATTCGATGGCAAGTCCCAGTTCGATGCACTGCGCCGTGAACGACAGCGTGTTCAGATCCTCGCCGCCCTCGGGGGCGAGGAGGAGCAGTTCCGGTTTGTAACGACCGACGGGACTGCTGAGTCCTTCGGACCTATCGTTGGGTTGCTTGTTCAAGGGCGCTGAAACTCGTATTCGCCGGTGTTGGTATCGAGCCCGGCCACGCTGATCATCTTTTGAAACTTCACGTGTCCATCCACAAACAGAAGGTTGTACGAATTGTTCCCGTGCCAATCCTCGAAGGTGATTGCGGCCGCGTTCCACGCAAAGAGCCATGCGCCCACATCGCTCGCCATCACAAAGAGGCTCGCATCCCGGATGTTGCCCAGCTTTGTTCCGGAAAGAGCGATCTGGCGCTCCGCCTCCGTGCCGCCGGGATAATTCCCGCCGTTCTCGTTGCCGTTGTTGATTCCTTTGAGCGCGCCCCGGGTATTGAACGTGTACGAAGAACCGGTGGCGACGTACGTGCTGGGATAGGACGGAAACCATTGGTCGGAAGGACAGTGCGCGATCGGCACCTCGGCGTTGGAGTTGAATGGCCCGCCGAGGTACCGGTTGAGGGGGCGTTTGTCCGCCGTCATGTACTGGTAGGTTGGGTGCGACTCTCCCTTTCGTCCCGCCATGGCATACACCGAACCGAACGAACTGGTGTCTATGAACGAGGGCGGAAACCTCTCATTGAAATCGGCCAGGTAGCCGTGCATCGCGAGTCCGATCTGCCGAAGGTTGCTTGCGCAAGCCGCGCGTTTGCCGGCCTCCCGTGCCCTGCGAAGGGATGGTAAAAGTAACGCGGCTAGGACCGCGATGATTGCGACCACGACGAGAAGTTCGATCAACGTAAACCCTCTCCGCCGCGCCGTCCCGGTGCGGTGCCCGCTCAACGCTGTCGCATGCGCCGCCACAGGAGGAGGCCGCCGAAAAGGCCGAGCGCTGCCGCTGCCGGCTCGGGGATGATCAGCGGCGCGTTTTCGCCGATGCCAAAGGTTGCTCCAATGACCTGGGCTGTACCGAACGACGGCGAGGCCGACAACCCGAACAAGACCTGCCGGGTCGAAGATGCGATGCCGATGTTTCCGAGGTTCTGCGTGGCCGATCCCAAAAGGTTGCCGCCGAAGTCGAAGACTTGCAACAGCACGGTGTCGTCCGAGAAGGAACCCGGATTCGCGCCCGTCGTTTTGGTGGAGACGATCTCGAGAAAGGGATTGCCCGTGACCGACGCGGCCAGCGTGTTCTCGCCGCCGATGGAAGTGGCGTGGAAGACACGGGTGTTGCCGGAGCCATCGAGCCGCATTCCCCAAATCACCAGGTTGGAACCATCGCCTACGAACATCGAATAGAGCCCGCGATCTGCGGGGCTCGAACCGTAACTCGTCAGTCGGACCTGCGTCCGCACCTGCCAGTCGGTCTCCGAATTGATGTCGCCGACCGGGACCGAGCGCGTGTAGAAATAGCCGGGGTCCCCGCTGTCGTTATCGGTGATTTGCAGGTAGTGATTGGGGATGATCGTCTCGCTGTCGTCGGTACCGAAGTTGGCGGTCCACGTCTGGCTGGATGGCACGGTTTGGGTCGGGTAAAACTGGTACTCCAAGGTGAGGGCCGGGCTGTTCATTGCCCAGAGCCAGGCGGTCCCGACCGCGGCGGCGAAATACAAAGTCTTCCCGTTCATAGTGCTCCTCCTGCGATTGTTACCGGCACAGCATACTCTCGATGGATGCCGCCGACAATGGCCGGTTTGCGCAGTCGGCCTGACAATTTGCGAAACCCTGCCTCAGGCGTTTACATTCGCGGGCGGTTGCGGCATGATTCGGTCGGTCGGGCATGAGCACGAAACAACCCAAGCGAATCCTGATCTTCGGTCTGGGCTTGGAGACGTTCAGCCGACAATTGCTGCAAGGGATCGTGCAGTATGCGCACGGAACCAGAGACTGGATGTACTCGATCCACTCCGAGCCTGCCGGGTTGCTGGACGTGGCGCGCGTGTGGAAGCCGCACGGGCTGCTGTATCGCGGATCGCGTCGGATCTGGGAACGCCGGCTCCAGCCGCATCTCAAGGTTCCGTTCGTGAACGTCGGTTGGCCCGAACCCGGCTGGAACGCGCCCACGGTCGGGACGGATCAGCTCGCGGTAGGACGCATGGCGGCGGAGCATCTTCTCCAGCGGGGCATTCGTCGTTTCGGATATGCCGGCGTCAACGTTCCGTACAGCCAGGCCCAACTCCGCGGATTCAACGAGACGCTTGCGCGAAGCGGCTTCTCCTGTCGCGTGTTGCTTCATTCTCCGCCCCGGAAAGGAGTCTATTCTCCCGAGCTTCGAGTGCAAACCACCCTGAAGTGGCTGAAATCATTTCAGTTTCCCGTGGGGATTCTGGTTTCGCTGGATCCGTTCGGCATCCGCATCGCCCAGGCCTGCGCGCGGAAGCGATTGCGCATTCCCGAGGATGTAGCCGTGGTCGGCGCGGGCAACGATGAAGTGTATTGCCAGATGATGTGGCCCGCCCTGACCAGCATCGAACGCAACGGCCAGCGCGAGGGACACGAGGCCGCCGCGATCCTGAACCGCTTGATGCGCGGATTGGCAGCGCCGAAACGAGCGAAGTTGATCCCGCCCCGGCGTCTCGTGCCGCGCGGTTCCACGGACGTCGTGGCGGTTTCCGACGACTACGTGGCCGCCGCGGCGCGCTTCATTCGCGATCACCGGGCTCATCCCATCGGAGTGCAGGAAGTCGCCGAGCACGTGGGTGTATCGCGACGCCTGTTGGAGCATCGTTTCCGCCAATCATTGAACCGCACGCCCGCTGAGGAAATTCGCAGGCAACGAGTCGAGCACGCGAAAGCCCTGTTGCGCGAGACGGACTTCAAGGTGCGCGACGTGGCGGAAGCGTGCCACTTCGCGAGCGACCGGGACTTTTGGAGATTGTTTCGCCGGGTCACCGGAATGACCCCCGGCCAATATCGTGACCGTGAACGGACCGCTTGAGCGAACGAGTCCATCTCGAACCTGAATTTGGTTGGCAAAGGCGTCGCGTGATTGGATGATGCCGAAACTGGGAAAATGAAGCTGGGACCATGACAATGCGCGTGTTTGCCCTGCTCTCGATGGCGATTGGCGCCTGCTTGACTGCGTTGTCATCTCCCGCCGAACCGATCGTCACCATCCCTCTCGTTGATCGCGTTCCGGTGATCGACGGCACGCTTGATGTCCAGGAATGGAGCGGGGCGGCGGCGCTCCCGCCGTTGATGGCGGGCACGAACAATGTGAGCGGGTTCGACACGCGAATCTTCCTCGCGTGGTCGCCGGAGACGCTTTTCATCGCCGTCCAACACCAGCGTCGTCCCCAGGCGCCGATGGCGAACGACCCGCGATCGAAAGATCAACTGACGATTACTCTGAGTGGCCCAGCCGAACCGAAACTCCAACTGGTCGTTTGGGCCGGGGCGGCGAGGCTTGAACCGGACAACCAGAAAGTCGCACCGGTGTGGCGACATGCCGGGTCCTCGAAACTCCACGGCTGGACAACGGAGATCGCGGTTCCGTTGCCCCAACTCGGCAGCAGAGAGAGCCTGCTACAATCGGGGGCGCATCTCGAAATCGAACTCCGCGAGCCGAGCCTCGGCGTGGGACCGAAGCGTCTCGTGCAATCGCTTCGCTTCGCCGAGCGACGGCTTGCGTTCCGATTCCTCGGAGCTGGCGAGTTTGCGGATGAGGCGCAACAGGGCTGCATGGTCGAGTTGATCAACGCCGACGAACAATCGGCCAACCTCTCCCTGAAAGTGGCGGTCGTGCCCGAGAACGGTGAGACGAAGCGCTTTGAGACCGAGAATCTTCTCCTGCCCGGCGACGCGCGCCGCCGGGTGCGTCTGGCGTTCCCGGCGCGCACAGGGTTATTCCACGCCGAGTACCAACTGGCGGTGGACGGATCGCCGCACAGCGCCGGCAATTTCCGGTTTTTCGGCAGCGGACCGGTTCGAGTCGAACTGATCCCGTTTTTCCTCTGGCGGGGCGGCGTGTTTATCCGGTCCACGCCCGTGCGGGACGCCGGCGGCCCGGGGACGAACGATCCACCGTTGTCGCTCGATTGCCAGTTGAGCGACCCGCGGGAGAATCATGCGATCAAATGGCGCGAGATTGTCCCCGCGAATGGCCAGGGCGCAACCGAACAATTTGTGGATACCACGAAACTTCGCCCGGGACCCTATTGCATCACGCTCACCGTGAGGCGAGGAAACGAGCTGTGGGCCGTGAAGCAGGTCCCTTTCATTCGCCCCGAATATCCCAAGTGGTGGAAGCCGCGCCGCTGAGGGGACATGCTGATTCCTCCTTGGCGTCGCACCTCCCTTCTTGCATTTTCGCCGCGGTTCCGGGAATGTCCGCGCTCGCGTATGAAGAAAGCCGCAAGTATCCACCCAGTTTCCGAATACACGGGCGCACCGCGCGAGTGCGGTCGGCAGTACGGCGAGAGCCAGGCCGAGGCGATCGAAGCGTTCCTGCACATGGAGGTCATGCCCGACGCGCAACGCCTGCGTTACGCGGGCCGATGTTGGCGCGTGCTTCAGCGCTGGGAACGGCACGTCGTGGACTTCGTGCGCGGCATGTCGGAAGGCTCGGGACTTTCCGTCGAGGAAATCACGCTGTTGCTGTTGCACGAGGAGATCGTCCACCTCAAACCGTGCACCGCGGTCGGCGCGACCCGGGCCGGCACGAAGGACGGGAAGGCGATCATCGGCCAGAACTGGGATTGGAATTCGCAGTTGTATCCGTGGGCGGCCCTGACGCGGCTTCGGGCGAGCGGCATCCCGAAGGCGCTCCTGTACTCCTACCCGGGTCTCTGGTGCTGCGCGGGCGTCAACGAACACGGCATGTCGCTGGTGTGGACCGGCTCGGCGTATCTGCCGAAGATCAAACCGGTCGTCGGCGTGCCGACCTATGCGTTGATCCCCGGCATCCTGGCTTGCCGGAATTGCCGGGAGGCCCTGGCTCTCTTGCGCCGAACCCGAATGGCCGGCAGCTTCATTTTCTTCCTCGCCGACGCCCAGGCCGAGGTGTGGGCGGTCGAATGCCTCTCCGGAAAGTTCGAGGCCGTCCGCTGCGAGGACGTCCTCACGCGCGCCAACCACTACGAATGCGAACGCATGGCGCGTCTTGCCCGGCAGGACATCCACTCGAACCCGAAGGCCAACACGCAGTTCCGCGGCCCGCGCATGGCCGAGCTGGCTCGACGCCATCGGGGGCGGATCGACCGGCACGTCATCGAGCGGTTCCTGTGCGACGAAGGCGTGGGTCTGGGTAAGGACATCTGCCAGCGGCCACACGGCAATGTCCGGGGGATGACCATCGATAGTTTCTACTGTGTGCCCGCCCGGCGCGAGTTCTGGATCGCTCGGGGGATTCCTTCGCGGCACGAGTTTCGTTGTCACCGCGTGTAATTCTCACCCGGCAATCGACGGTTACTCCTGTGGCGCGTGAGGCGGGAAGGAACCCGGCGGTTTTTGCTCCCGCATCGTTCGCCGAATCCGCACCGCGTCGTCGTTGACCGTGTAGTACCGGGCGAGATCGGCAGGACCGGCCGTCGTCAACACCGCTGGGTTCGCGCGCAATTCCTCGAGCGTCGCCAGATCGGTCCCGTCGGGTCGCAGAAAAATGTGCCCCACGTCCGCGTCCACGATCGCCTTGCTGCCGCGCCGCGCCACCGCCGAGATCACGTGCCCGCGCACCGCGACGCTTCCGTGCGCAGGGAGATATTCTCCATTGAGCTTGAGGTGGCAGGCGAGGACGCCGAACACCCGGGAATGATAGCCGCAATTGCCACCCGCGCCGGCGAAGTTGCCACGGATCACCGACAACCCATCGGCGCCTTCCATGAGGCGGTGCCCCCAACTCATGTGCCGACCGACCGACGGTGCGTAGCTCAAGTAGAAAATCCCGAGAATGCGGTCGAGGTCGTTGTCGAATCGGCCCGCAATGTATTCGCCAATCCGGTCGAGCACGCCCGGCTGCATCAGATTGAATTCCGCCGAACCATCCTCGGCGCGCAGGACGAAGTCGCTCGCTGCGCCGTCGCGCGTGGTCAGCCGTTGGAACTGCGGCAGCCGCGAACAGATGTAGGCAATCTTCTTTTCGAGAAAATCCGGCTCGCCCGGCTTCGGGTTGGGCGTCTTCGGCACGGCGCTGCCATAGCGTTGATACACGGCGACCGGCCCCGAATAATCCGCACCCCAACGACCGGCAAAGCACGTCTTGCCGCCGCAGCGCACGAGCAAGGCAATCGTCTGCGGCGTCCCCATCTTCTCGCTGCCATCGACCGAGAATGGAAATTCCACGGCCGTGCGCCCCCCGGCGGGGATTGTCACCGTGACTTCCGGGCTGCGCGTCAGTGCGCGACGGCGTTCGAGACGGTTCTCCGCTTGCAACGTCGCCTCGACCGGCCGATCGGACGCATTCGCAATTTCCGCGTGCCCGATGTTCGCGCCCCAGGTGGGGACGCCCAGGTCGATCTCGCGCAAGGTCACCGGCGTGTCGCCGAGATACAAATCGGCGAAGTGAAACGGATCGGCGGCGATGTGCCAGCGCGGCGGACTGAGGAATACCTGCTCGTAGAACGGCGTCCGTCCTTGCGCCCAGACGTTGAGCCCGATCACCGGCGGCGGCGCCGAAACTTCGAGCGTCTCCCAGGGAATTTCAAACGTCGCGGTGTATCCATCCGAGCCGGCTTCGAGTTCACCCGTCCACTGCGCGTCGGGCAGATCGATCCCCGACGAATTCTCCGTGCTCAGGTGTTTGCACAACGTCTGGATGTTCCCCACGTCGTCCCGCCAGGCCGCCTTCCTTCCCGACGCGCCGAGCATGAAATGATGAAACCGCATGTGGGCGTGCGCCGCATCGATCGCAAGGTGGACTTCCTCGATTTCGCGGTCGGCGCCCTGCAACGAACGCAGCGCCACGCCCCGCACCTGCACGCGCACGCGGAGCCGGTCCTTGTTCCAACTCGCCCGCACCGTGCCGTCGCGATGGCCGCGTTCGCCCCACACATCCACGAAGCCATCGAGCCCAGCCGACTCGGCGCCCTCGCGTGCAACGAGGACACGCGGCGTCTGCCGATACCGCAGGTAGAACGGACTGTCCGGGCGATCTTCGTCGGCACACAACTCGGGGAAAACGCCCTTGCTCCAGCGGCGGTTGGGACGCTCGTGCCGCACGTCGTCGGCACTGACCCGCGCGAACGTCGGCGCGAGCCGGTCCGCTCCTTCCACGCGGAGCCGTTCGTTCGACACGATCTCGTCGAGCGTCGCCAGCGAGCCGTCGTCGCGCACGAACACAGCCAGCGACGTTGGGTCCACCAACGTGTGATCGCCCCGGTATTCGATCGCGACCGCGCCAACGGGGCCCGCCAGTTGCCAGAACGGATTGTGGCGCGACGTGACTTTGGGGCCGCCGTCGCGTTGCAACGACAGGACGCGCGTGACGAACCGCTGGCCCGTCTTCGGATTGCGGACCTGCTGCAGCAACCGCCCGAGCACGACCGCGCGCGCGACCGGCGGGCCGCCGCCGTAGCGTAGGATCGAGAGCGGACCCATCTTGTCGTGGAAATTGCCGTGCTTGTAGATCGCCTCCATCCTCGCGTTGAAAAACAGGTGGAAGACGACCAGGTTGCAGATCGATTTCTGGCCGGCAAGCAACATCGCTCCAACGATCCGTTCCTCGGCGGTCTCGAATCGTTCCTCGATGATTGCTGCCACGCTCTCCCACGCGCCGTCTGCCATGAGATCGACGACGACGCGGCCGTTGGCGTCTGCGAGACAGAAGTCCGACGGCGCGCCCTGCGCCGTGTTGCGGCGTTCCAGACGCGGCAGCGTCCGGGCGACGCGATCGAGCAGTCGCTCGCGCCGGGTGAGCGTCCGGTGGGGGTGGGGCTCCATCGAGCCGCTTTCGCCATACGGCTCGTCGATGCAAATGCCGAGATGCCGGTCGAATGGCAGGCGCACCTGGTAGAACTTCGCGCCCGTGGCCGCATTCGTCGCCTCGATGATCAGCCGTTGCGCCTGGAAGACGTCGAGGTGCGAGCAAAGAGAGCGGTCGAGCCAGAAATCGAAATCCAACTCCGCGCCGGCAACACCGTGGCTGCTGTCCGCGATGGATCGGCCCTCGCCGGATTCCGTCCGCACCCGGATCGTATCCGCGTCCTTCGGCCACTGCGTCCCCAAAGAAAGCCGCGCGCGGTTCCAGCCGAATCGCGGCGATTGGATTTCCAGTCGAGCGGGCGCTGCGCCCGGTCCGATCAACGCCTCGCCGCATTCGAGCGATGCCGGCAGAGATGAATCGCGTGGCGGGTCCGGCCAGGAGATGTCGTTCAACGGCACACCGGACTGACCGGTGGCGTACACCCGGCCGCAGGCGAACCCGATCGCGCCCGGGCGCGCGCGCAAGCCGATCGACCTCCAGGGAATCTCGAGTTCGACCCACCACGCCCTGTCGCCGAGCCCGTGGAGCAACCTCCAATCGAACGTAACCGGCGCGGAATCCTGCCAGCGGTCCGGCACCGCGCCGAGGCTGCATTCGCCGTTGACGAGTTGCTGCCGGGTGACCGATGGCGTCCCGCGCCAGTCCGCTTCGAACCGCAACCACCCCGTCGGATCGTTGAGCGGATGCACGTTTACCCACACCCGTTCCATTTCGGACAGTGCCGCCGAGGGTTCACGCGGCGTGAGGCGTCGCGGATCATCCACGACACAATCGAATCGCAGGTACAACGCCGCGCCGTCCGCCATGCCGCGCACGTCCGTCCGCGGCGCCGGCGGAAGGTCCTTCGCGTAGGAGGCGAATTGGTTGTTCGCGGGCGTTACGAAGGGCGAAAGCGAGCTCCAGTTTCCGCCTGATTCGTCCGGTGTGCCCAGGGCGATGCGACAATGTGGCCGGGTCAGGGCCGTAAGGGAGAATCTGCGTGTTTCCATGATGACAGGCTCCTATCAAAGCCGCGGCCTGCCGTAAAGGGCCACCCACTTGTCAAAAGGACGTACGTCCGAGTCAGTAGTGGTAGATGAGCGGCGGCGGGGCGACGATCACGGGCGTCGAAGCGGTCGTCTCGGGGACTTTCTCTTCGTCCTTGATGGCGGTGACCTCGTCATTGCGGAATGTCACCGTCTTTCCGCCCGCGAACACTTTCTTGTAGTAGGCGCGCTCGTACAATTTCCCGTCCACGTAATAATAGTCCCGTTGCGGAATGTTCTTGTACGTGCGGTACATCCATTGTTCTTCGACGGTCTCGCCCTCCTGCGTGCGGGTCCGTTCGTCGGGTTTGCCGAGCGCGGCCTCGACCTGTTTCCGGGTCATGCCGAAATCGATCTGCCTCTTGGCGATCAATTCCTTGTGCCGGCGGGCCGTCCCGATCCGCTCCTCGATGTCGGCGCGAATCTCCTCGGGGACCTTCTCGAGCGCGGACTCATCGACCCAACCCTTGGCTTTGCCCGAAGTGATCTGCGTCTCGACATAAAGACGGTCTTCCGCGAATCCCAGCACCCAGACCGTATCGGCCGGCTCCAGGATTGCCAGCGGGGTGGATTGATCGCGCGACACAGTGAGTTTGACGCGTTTGGTCGTTTTTAGCGGCAACGGCTTGGCATGGACCTCGTCCAGATAGAACACGTCCTCGAAGCGAATCTCGGCGGCGCGCAGTGAAATGGCAGCAGCGAAACCCGAGAGCAGGAGGATGGACAACGCGCGCTTCATGGTTCCTCGGCACCACTCTAGTTTTGGACTGCGAATTGTCAAACCAGTAGGTCGGCCATTCCTGGCCATTCCTGGCCGACCCTGGCCGACCTACTTCACCATCGGTGATGGACGAGTTTGCGGATGTTCGATTCATAGATCGCGCGGACCTTCTTCATCCTCGTTTCGGGAAACTGGCTCAGCGCCGATGCCGCGGCATTGTCCACGGCCTGCCGGTCGTTCCTGGCGCCCGGGATCGCGCAACTGACGGCGTCGAACATCAAGATCCACTTCAACGCGAACTGCGCCATCGTTGCTTGCTTCGGCACGAGCGGACGCAACTGCTCGATCGCAGCCAGCGCGGTGTCGTAATCCACGCCGGCGAACGTCTCGCCCACGTCGAACGCCTGGCCGTAGCGGTTGAAGTTGCGGTGATCGTCCGTGGCGAATGTCGTTTGCTTCGTCATCTTGCCGGTGAGCAATCCGCTGGCGAGCGGCACCCGGGCGAGAATGCCGACCTTGCGCTTCTTCGCGAGATGGAAGAACAGGTCGGCCGGCCGCTGGCGAAAGATGTTGAAGATGATCTGCACGCTCTGCACGCCCGGGTATTCGATCGCCTGGATCGCCTCCTCGACTTTCTCGACGCTGACGCCGTAGTGGCGAATCTTGCCGGCCTTCGTGAGATCGTCCAAGATGCCGAAGACCTCGGGCCGATAGAACACTTCCGTCGGCGGACAATGCAGTTGCAGCAGGTCGAGCGACTCGACCTCGAGATTCTTGAGACTCCGTTCGATGTACTCCGTCAGGTTCTTACGGTTGTATCCCTCGGCAACATGGGGCCGCAGACGGCGTCCCGCTTTCGTGGCGACAAAGACACGGGCGTTGTCCCCGGGCCGTTCCTTCAACACCTTCGCGATCAATTGCTCGCTGCGTCCATCGCCATACGCGTCGGCGGTGTCGATGAAATTCATGCCGGCATCCAGCCCGGCATGCAACGCGGCGGTTGCGTCCTCGTCGCTCACGTCGCCCCAGCCGCCGCCGATGGCCCATGCGCCGAAGCTGATCTCGGAAACCTTCCAGCCGGTGCGTCCCAGCGTTCGATATTTCACGCTGCCTGGTTAACGGATTCTGCGTAACGAAGAAAGCACAAATAACCAATGGAAGAGCGCATCTCAGATTTTGAGCAGCAAAAACAAAGCCCTCTCCCTTGTCATGCAAGGAAGAGGGCTTGGATCTGCTGCGTTGTGTGGTTCGACGACGGGCGATCACCTTACGTCGTGGGCGGCGTCGGCGTGGAGTGGCCGTTGGCGCCGTTCGACCCGTTCCTGCCGTTGCCGTTCTCGGATTTCGCGGCATACGCGGGCCACCGCGCCCCCGACTTCGAGCGCCGCGGCCATCATTCGTTTCACGGGCCGCACGCTTGTGGGCAACCCGGTCGTCTTCCCGTGACACGAAACGGAGACTGGCCGCGAATCACACGAAGGAACGCGAATGATTGCAGGAATGTGGGAGGGCGCCTCAGCGCGCCGATTGCCGGCCCGTCGTCAACGTTCAACACTCAAGACTCAACTCTCAACACTCAAAAGCTACAAAAGATCAACCGCGGATTACTCGGATGGACGCGGATAACAACCGAGAACCGTGAACCGATCGGTCTTGTCAAGAGACAAATGGATAACGAAAGGGATTGACGAAACGACTTCCTCGGGC
>Ga0187892_10004794_pt1 | contig 22181 bp, 22 predicted proteins | sample MA1701073metaG_FD_139345 | JGI IMG/M metagenome (GOLD analysis project Ga0187892, IMG submission 139345) | Bio-ooze microbial communities from a basaltic lava cave in the Kipuka Kanohina Cave System on the Island of Hawaii, USA - MA170107-3 metaG ... | reverse complement strand
TCGGTCAGAGGCGGAAGGCAAGCCGTGCGCAAAGCCCTGTTCATGGCGGCCATGTCCGCCGTTCGATACAATCCGCAGATGAAGGCGTTCTATTGCAAACTCATCAAAAACGGCAAAAAACCCCTCGTCGCCCTCGTCGCCGTCATGCGCAAAATTATAGTTACCCTCAATGCCAAAATCAGGGATGCATGCTACCCGGAACTTAATTTTAAAACATGGTAGATGACGGTGATTATTTTGGGCGCAGTTGTGCTGTGGATGGGTTGAGTATAGCAGAAATTATTAGTGCTTGCATTCAACCGATGCGCTTGTTCGCATACCTTGGTTGAGAATAGTCTCTTTCACCACATGACAGCCAGTGTATTTTTCGATGGCTTTTACATTCATAAGATAATCGTTAGGATCAATAAAGCCACCCCAGATGTTGGTTTGATGTGCGGCCCATCCGTTTTCTGTTCCCGGCATTTTTTGCACTAAATGAGGAACACCATCAACTTCAACTTGATGCGCTGATTCAGTGGCTAACATTCCTGCTGGTGCACAAGAACTAAGAAATAACGCGGTTACTAAAAAAAATTTCTTCATTTTTGATTTTCAATTTATTTCGGTTTCAATGATACGTCCTGAACAAACTCACCAGCTTGCCTTGAATTTTTACTCTGCCGGGATCGAAGATCTGCGGTTCGTAGTTGTCGTTTTCGGGTTCCAGGATGATCTTGTTGCCGGAGCGGCGGAAGCGTTTCAGGGTGACTTCGCTGTCGTCGATCAGGGCGACGACGATTGTGCCGTTTTCGGCGGTTTCGGTTTTTTTGATGATGACGATGTCGTTGTCGTTGATGCCCGCGTTTATCATGGAGTCGCCGTCGACTTCGAGGGCGTAGTGTTCGCCGCCCGCTAACAAATGCGGCGGGATGTCGATGGTCGCGCCTTCGTCGCGGATCGCCTCGATGGGGGTGCCGGCGGCGATGCGTCCGTAGAGGGGGACGGGGTCAAAGCGCATGAAAGCTTCGGCGGTGTCGATGACGTTGCCGATCACGCGCTTGCGGACGGCGGCTTCGGTCGTGTCGCCGGCTTTGGGGTTGTAGCCTTCGGGCAGTTTGCGAACCTGAAGCGCGCGGGCGCGGTGGGGCAGGCGTTCGAGATAGCCGCGCTCGACAAGGCCGCTGATGAGGCGGTGGATGCCGGATTTGGATTTGAGGCCGAGTTCGTTTTTCATTTCCTCGAACGAGGGCGCGACGTCGCCGTCGGCCATGCGTTCATGGATGAGGACAAGGAGTTCCCGTTGTTTTTTGGTCAGCATGTGATTCCCCTGCGGCGTTCCTGAAATATTCTGTAATCCGGAATATATTGAGCGTAGTATACACTATATGTTCTAGTTTAGTTCTGGTTTTGTGTCAATAAGGATTTACCACGAAAACACGAAAGCACGAAAAAAATTGCGCGGGGGGCGCAATATTTTTACCACGAATGGACGCGAATAAGCACGAATGGTTTCTTCTTCGTGCTTTCGTGTTTTCGTGGTCAAAAATCTTTTCTGCTTTTGGTTTAAGAAAAGAAGGGGTGGCCACAGATGCACACAGATGGACACGGATAAGAAAAAATCTGTGTTTATCTGTGTTCATCTGTGGCTAAAAAACTTTTTTCTGCGCTTCGCGCTTCAAGTGCCTGTCATCAGTTTTTTGACGGCGGCCTCAATATTGTCTTGCCGCATCAGGCTTTCGCCGACGAGGAAGGCGGTGTAGCCGAGGGGTTGCAGGGATTTCAGGTCGGCGTTTGTGTCGATGCCGCTTTCGGCGATTTTGAGGGTGGGGGGAGGGATCAGAGGGGCGAGGTGTTTTGAGGCATCCAGTGTTACTTCGAGGGTTTTGAGGCTGCGGTTGTTGACGCCGATCATGTCCGGGGAGAAGGCGAGGGCGCGGCGGAGTTCGTCTTCGCCGTGGATTTCGACGAGGACATCCATGCCGAGGTCGCGGGCGAGGGCGTGAAGCCCGGCGGCCTGCGAATCGGAGAGGGCGGCCATGATGAGCAGGACGCAGTCGGCGCCGAGGGCGCGGGATTCATATATTTGATAAGGATCTAACATGAAGTCCTTGCGCAGGACGGGCAGGGCGGAGACGGTTTTGACCCGCGTGAGGTAATCGTCATGGCCCTGAAAGTACGGTTCGTCGGTGAGGACGGAGAGGCAGGATGCGCCCGCGCGTTCGTAGGCTTTGGCGATGGCTTGCGGGTCGAAATCTTTTCTGATGACGCCCTTGCTGGGTGACGCTTTCTTGATTTCGGCGATCAGGGCGGGGGATTGCTGGCGGATTTTCTTTTGAAATCCGCGCGGTGGTTCCTGAAGCTGGATTCTTTCCTGAAGCGCGGCGAGGGGCGTTTGCGACTTTTTGACCCGGATATGCTCCTGCTTCGCGGCGCAGATTTGTTCCAGAACGCTCATGCGGTGAACTTTCTGTAGTTGTTCAGGACTTCAAGAGCTGCGCCGCTGTCGATGGCTTTGGCCGCGAGCGCAACACCTTCCTTCAGTGTGGAGGCGGAGCCGTGGACATTCAGGACGGCGGCGCAGTTGGCGATGACGATATCGCGGTAGGCGGAAGGGTTGTCGTCCAGCAATGCTTGCAGGGCTTTCGCGTTTTCGGAGGCGGCGCCGCCAAGCAATTCTTCGGCGCGGACGGAGGCGAGGCCAAAGTCTTTCGGTTCAACTGTAGTTTCCGTGACTTGGCCGTTTTCGAGCATGGCGATGTAAGTCGGGCCGGTCAGGGTGATTTCATCGAGGCCGTCGCTGCCGTGGACGATCCAGGCTTTTTTACTGCCCAGCCTGCCGAGGGTTTGCGCGAGGGGCACGATCCATTTGCGGTCGAAGACTCCCATGAGCTGATACCGCGTTCCGGCGGGGTTGGCGAGCGGGCCGAGCAGGTTGAAGATCGTGCGGAAGCCGAGTTTCTTTCTGACCGGCACGACATGGCGGACTGCTTCATGATGGCGCGGGGCCATCAGGAAGCAGAAATTTAGTTCGCGCAGGGCTTGCTCCAGCTTTTCATGCGGGACGCCGAGATTGACGCCGAGGGATTCGAGCACGTCGGCCGCGCCGCTTTTGGAGCTGGCGGCGCGGTTGCCGTGCTTGGCGACCGGGACGCCGCAGGATGCCGCCACCAGCGCGACGGCCGTGGAGATATTATAAGTGCCGATGCCGTCGCCGCCGGTGCCGCAGCAGTCGAGCGCGTCCCGCGGGGCGCGGATGGTTGCGGCTTTCTTTCTAAGCGCGCGCGCGGCGCCGGTGATTTCATCGACGGTTTCGCCGCGCTGCGCGAGATCGGTGAGGAAGGCGGCGATTTCGTTTTCGGGCACACGTCCTTCCATGATTTCCGCCATCGCGGATTCCATTTCCGGTTCAGTGAGGCTGCGTCCGAGGATCAGGGAGGTCATGACATCAGCGCGACGAAGTTTTTCAGCAGCGCGTGGCCGTGCGCGGTGGCGATGCTTTCGGGGTGGAACTGCACGCCGTGGATCGGCGCGGTTTTATGGGCAAGGCCCATGATGACGCCGTCACCGGTTTCGGCGGTGATCCCCAGATCCTTTGGCAGGGATTTGCGCTCAACGATCAGCGAGTGGTAGCGGGTGACGGGATAGGGGCTTGGAAGGCCGCTGAAGACGCTTTTGCCCTTATGGGCGATTTCGGAAATCTTGCCGTGCATCGGTTTGTCCCCCCTTACGACCTTGCCGCCGAAAGCCTCTCCAATCGCCTGATGGCCGAGGCAGACGCCGAGCAGGGGAACGAAGTTCGCGGCGGCCAGCTTTATGAGATCGAGGCAGATGCCGGCGCTGGCCGGGTCGCAGGGGCCGGGGGAGATGACGATGGCGCGGGGCTTTTCGGCGATCACGGCCTGCGCCGTCACCTTGTCGTTGCGGTAGACGCGGCTTTCCACGCCCAGATCGCCGAAATACTGGACAAGGTTCCAGGTGAAACTATCGTAATTGTCGATCAGGGTCAGGATCATGGGGCCTTCCGGGATTGCAATATGGTTGATATTACAGGAAGATTAACGGGGATTGGAATCCCTTTTACGGGTTGCGCATGTCCAATAAAAGAAGTTTTGGATCGGATCATTTGAAATTCCTGCTGGCGGGGATTGCGTTTGTCATCTTTCTGGACTGGTCGCTGCCGGAAAGCAGGCCGGTTACCGTGGCGGAAAAACAGGCGCAGGCCGCCATTCCGCCCGATATCGTCAAGTTCGCGCCGGAAATAAGCATACCGAAACAGGACAAGCATTACGGGCCGGAGGCGCTGCCGCAGTGGCGCAGGAACGCGGCGGCGGCGCATTTTGAACCGGGTCAGCCGAAGGTCATTATCGTCATCGACGATCTGGGTGTGAGCCGCGGGTATACCAAAGAGACGCTGGAATTGCCGGGGCCGCTGACGCTCGCGTTCCTTCCCTATGCAGAAAGGCTTGAGCCGCTGATCGCGCAGGGGCGTAGCAACGGGCACGAGATCATGGTGCATATGCCGATGGAGCCGATGGACGGGGCGCAGGACATGGGCGGGATCTTTCTCGATATGGAGCAGACGCCTGAGGAGTTTGCGGCGATGCTGACCCAGGGGCTGGATGCGTTCGGCGGGTATGCGGGGATCAACAATCACATGGGGAGCAGGCTGACGCAGGACCGGGCGCGGATGCGCGTTGTCATGGCGGAGCTGAAGGAGCGGGGGTTGTTGTTCCTTGACTCCCGGACGATAGGCTCGTCGGTGGCGGCGGAGACGGCGGCTTCGTTCGGGGTGCCGTATGCGGTGCGCGATGTGTTCCTCGATCACGATGAATCGCTGGAAGCCGTCAAGGAAGCGCTTGCGCAGACCGAGCGGAGGGCGCTTGCGCACGGGCAGGCGATTGCGATCGGGCATCCGAAGCGGAACACCATCGACGCGCTCAAGGAGTGGCTGCCGACGCTTGAGGAGAAGGGGATTGCGCTCGTGCCGGTGAGCGCGGTGGTTATCACTACGACGCCTTCCGGCGTTTCGTCCGCGCGGTACGGACCGCCTGCTCCGCCGCGTCAATGATGGCGCGGGCCTTGTTTATGCATTCCTGGTATTCGGATTCCGGATCGCTGTCGGCGACGATTCCCGCGCTGGCCTGCATATAGATTTTGCCGTCCTTCACCAGCGCGGTGCGGAGCGCGATGCAGGTGTCGACGTCGCCGCTGCCGTCGAGATAGCCGATGCAGCCGCCGTAGAAGCCGCGTTTTACCGGTTCAAGTTCATCGATGATGTGCATCGCGCGGATTTTCGGCGCGCCGCTCACCGTTCCGGCGGGGAAACCCGCGAACAGCGCGTCGAGTGGGTCGAGATCGGCCCGCAGTTTTCCTTCGACGTTCGAGACGATGTGCATGACGTGCGAGTAATGCTCGATGCTGAATTGATCGGTTACTTTGACGCTGCCGATTTCGGCGACGCGGCCGACATCGTTGCGGGCGAGGTCCAGCAGCATCAGGTGCTCCGCGCGCTCCTTGGGGTCGTTCAATAAATCCTCGGCGAGGTCTTTGTCTTCGGCGGCGGTCGCGCCGCGCTTTCTGGTTCCGGCGATGGGGCGGATGGTGACGGCGCCCTTGCGGACGCGGACCATGATTTCCGGGCTGGAGCCGACGATGGCGAAGTCGCCGAAATTGAGGTGAAACAGGAACGGCGAGGGGTTCACGCGGCGCAGGGCGCGGTAAAGCTCGATGAACGGAAGGTCGAACGGCAGGGAAAATCGTACGGAGGGGACGACCTGGAAAATGTCGCCCGCGCGGATATAGTCGATGGCCTTGCGGACGGATTTTTTGAAGTCTTCCTTTTTCGTGCGGGCCGTGGGCTCCGGCGTTTTTTCCAGCGCGGTTTCGTTGTCCGCGAGGTGTTTGGGGAGCAGGCCGCTGAGTTTGCCCGCGGTTTCTTCCAGCAGCGCGGCGGCGGAATCGTAAACTTGGCGCGCGGTTTTGCGGGTGTTGCCTTTGTGCTCGCGGACGGGGGTGCTGAGGCAGATCATGCTTTTCACGTTGTCGAAAATGACCATCAGAGTCGGGCGGATCAGCACGCTTTCGGGGATGCCGAGTTCGTCGGGGTTTGCGTCCGGGATGTTCTCGATCAGCCGGATCATGCCGTAGCCGAGATAACCGAACAGGCCGGAGGCGGCCATCGGGGGCATGTTTTCGCCGGGTTCGTCGATGCGGCTGTTTTTGACGTGGGCTTTTAGTTCATCGAGCGGGTTGCCTTGTTTTGCATCATCGGGGTAGCGCCAGATGAAATCCGGACTTAGTCCGATGGCGGAATAGCGGCCGAGCACGGCGCCGCCCTCGACGGATTCGAAAAGAAAGCTGTAGGGTTTGTCGTGGCAAAGTTTGAGGTAGGCCGAAACCGGGGTTTCGAGATCGGCCACCGTCCAGCGCGAGACGAGCTGGGTCTTGCCCGCGGCGAAATTCGCGGTGAAGGTTTTGAGGTCGGGGGAAGTTTGTGTGCCGGTCATGGGAATGGTTTTAGCGGGCGCGGCGGGGGGAGTCTAGTTGGTTGGCGGCGGGGTTGTTTTGTTTCATGGGGGTATGATATGACTATATTCCTATGAAGTCAAGGAAGGTTTTTAACACGAAGGACACTAAGGGCACGAAGCTTTCTGCGTTGCCTCTCTCTATTGTGTCATCCCTGCGAAAGCAGGGATCTGGTTGGAGTTTGCAAAGGTTTTTTACCGCGAAGACGCGAAGGGGCGAAGAATTCTGTTTTTAACTACAGAGGGCGCAGAGCACGCAGAGATTTTACAATTCTGGGTTATAATACTTAATGGGTTTGATTTGGTAAAAATGGCAATGAGATATCTGATTTTTATAGTGTTTTTTGTATTTTCTATCTGCCTTGCGCAAAATGCAATTGCGGAAGAGACGCCTTGTTCACCGGAGTATTCGACTGAATGCCTTCTGGATGAACTGGAGAATATGAAATTCGGTTCGGTTATTGACAATCTTTTAAACAGGAATGAACCATTACCAGCCTTTGTGCCTGCTGTGAAATATGCCAGTTCGGGAGATTTGAAAACATCTAAAAAGTTTATGCGGCAGTTCGACGTCAGGAAGATCAAGGAGGATGAGTATCAGTATTATCCTTCGCGAAGAGCGATAGATTTGCTAATAGATCATGGAGAAGATGACGAGCTTTTAAAGTTTATTGATTTTCGTTTGAACCAATCGAAAGATAAAGATGCTCGAACGGACTTATGCAGTGAGGTAGTGCAATGGCTGGCGTACAAAAGAGAGAATGATTTATTAAATCGTGTCATTGAAGAAACCGAGTGTACGACACTTTATTTATTTGGAGCCTGCAATTATTTGAATGAGACTGAAATCTCCTCTTTGCTTAATGATCTTGCAAAAGTGCATAGCAGTCCCTTGGGAGATAACGATAAGGACAGGTTTTTTGAACTTTCTACCGTGCTTTGCCTCAGTAAATTTGCACATGAAGAGACAGAGATTGATCCAGAAATTTTCACGCAGCATCTTTTGTCACTTATAGATTACGAGAATACGCATATAGAGGATAAACTTCAGGATCGGTTGATTAGCACTTTTTTTCTGAGAAAAGGTTATTTTGATTTGGCTGAGCAGGAAGTCAAAAAAATAAAAGATCGTAAATTGAAAAGAGATTCTTATCAGAATTTGCGTGATGCCTTTGCAGAGGTTAACGATGAGAGGGCTTTGAAATACGATAAATTGATTGGGTCTGACTATCCGGGTGGCGGTCGTTATAATCATTTAAATGACATTTCCTACCTCTTGGTGAATCAGATAGACGATCCAGTAGAAAAGCTCGAACGCTTAACTGACTTCTTATACAATTTTATAGAATACGGTATAAGCAGAGACAGTATAGGTGATTTAAAAAAACTGATTGCATCATGCAAGGATTTTCCTCTTGAAGAATGTATATTTAAGGAGATAGAGGCAACATATCCTCATGCCGTATTGATGGCTAAGGATAATCGCGCTTATACCATCCGGGAAGCGCCTGAGCGGGATTTGGAAAGAGCGCGGTCTTTGGTTGCTCTGTATAAAACGAATAAAAAAGAATTCAGTGCTGTATTTGGCGGATATGGGAATAAGTACGCAGACTTACTTGAAAAGCTGAATAAGTTGGATTCTATCGAGTCCGAAGATAAAAAGAAGCAGATTCTGCAAGAAGTTTTCATGATGCATTCATCATTTGAAAACATTTACACCGCGGATGAATATTTGGAAATTCTACAAGCGGCGCAAAGCTATCTTGAGAAAGATTATGATTTTCGGCTTTTGAGTATGCTTTACGAGCGATATCGCAAGAAAGGATGGGAGAAATATGCGAACGCGATGCTGGAGAGTAATTACCGGTTTAAAGCAGAATTCGATCTTGAACGGAAAGAAAGAGAAGAAAGAAAACGAGATGAGGATGCGATCAGACTTAAGAATGCATTCAAGTTAGAATCACAGAGTGAAAGGGCTAACGAATTGGCTCGTCAGATTCTTCATCGGATGGCTGATGAAGATAATTTTTCTGGATCAGGAAGAGTCGATTTTTAGATATTTATGTCTGTTGCTTGCCGGATGCCCGCCTGCGCGGGCATGACGTTAAATGAAGTTGTCATGGCCCGGCTTGTCCAGGCCATTTATATTTTTGCCGGTGGGGTGGAGGGATGGATCACCCGCATGAAGCGGGTGATGACGGGGAGGAGAGCGTTGTGTGCGTTGTGGTCGTAGTTGTGAAATTGATAGACCGTTGGCCCCCCTTCCCAGCTACAGCTAATCCTGCTTCGCAAGGGCTGCGCAGGATAAGCTTTCGCAACCCTCCCCCCGTTGGGGGGAGGGGAAGGAAGAAAATCTCCGCGTGCTCTGTGTGCTCTGCGTTAAAAAAATCTTTAGTAAATCCGACAATATCCCGGCTTTCGCCGGGATGACGCCAGAAGGATTTGGGGATCTGCTATTGTACGCTGTTGCCGGGGCCGTAGGTTTGGTCCAGCAGGCGCTGGTTGATTTTTACGTTGTAGGCGGATTGCAGGTGTTTGAAGTAGATCTGCATGAATTCGCCCTGTTCGCCTTGCTGGGCGATTTCGGTGAAGGATTTTTTATCCGCTTCGCTGATCTTTTTCGGGTCGGGGAGTTTTACGCCGGTGACGATCCCCAAAATGTAGCCGTCTTTTGCGGGAGCCATGCCGGGTTCGTTTTCATCGAGCGTGAAGAAGAGCGTTTTGGCGGGCTGGTTCATCGGTTCTTTTGCGTCTTCGTCGCGGGTCATGGTTACCGTTTGAACGCTCGCGCCGTTTGCCGCGGCGATGTCGTTCAGGGTTTTTTCGCTCGCGTTCAATGCCTTGAGGGCGTCTTCGGCGCGGAGTTTGTTCGCGACTTCTTTCTGGTCCTGTATCCATGTTTTGGAGAGTTCGTCTTTGACTTCCTCAAACGGGCGGTATGTTTTTTCGGCGGCCTTGTCGAGGCGGATGACGGCGATGCGGCCGTCGGCGAGTTCCATGACGGGGGCGGACTCGCCTTCATTGAGGCCGAACACCGTGGTTACGACGCTGCCCCAGTCGGGGCCGAAATCCTTGAGGCCGTCCTTGCTGTCGACCGTGGAGCCGTCTTCCTTGACGGGGCCGTAGGTTGATATTTTCAGGCCCATTTCCTGCGCGACTTCTTCGAGGGCCGCGCCGCCGGCGAGGCGGTCATCGATCTGGTTGCCGGTTTCGAACATGTCGTCGGCGACGCGCATTTGCAGGATTTCTTTTTTGAGATCGGCTTTGACTTCTTCAAAGGGGCGGGTTTCCGGCGGGATGATGCTTTTTACCTTGATGACGTGCCAACCTAACGCGGTCTGGACCGGGCCGACGGTGGCGCCGGGTTCGGCTTTGAAAATGGGTTCGCCGATTTCCTTGGGCAGGCCGGCCTGTTCGAATTTGTTATCGCCGAGATAGGCGTCTTCGCTGCCGGTTGCGGCGGTGACGGCTTCCTTCATGCTCTTGCCCTGTCCCAGCGCTTCGGCGATGGCGGCGGCTTTGGCCTGATCGTCGACGACGGATTGCTCTAGCTGCCGGCGTTCGGGGACGGAGTAGGTGGCGATATCGCGCTCGTAAATCGTTTTCAGTTCTTCATCCGCTATGTCGGTCGTTTTCTCGAGATTGTCCTGCGAGAGGATGGCGATGGAGAAGGTACGGGTTTCGGGGACGGCGTAGTTTTCTTTCCCGGCCTGATAGAAGCTTATGAGGATTTCCTCGACCGGTTGTTCGACATCGGTTATGCCGCTGTGCGGGAGGACGATGATATTCGCGGTGCGTTGTTCCTTGCCGTGCTGGTAGAGGTCGATGGCCAGCGGGCCGGGGGGGACTTCGGTGCCGATCTGGATCGCGTTGCGCACGAGGGCGTTGGATATTTCGGCGCGGATCATGCGGGCGAAGTCCTGCTCGGTGAGGCCCTGCTGGCGCAGCACGGTCGAGAGCGCGGCTTTCTTGTCCATTTCGGGGCTGACGAGGGGTTCGATCAGTTTGTTGATCTGGGCGATGACCGTGTCATCGCCGACTTCGAGCCCGAGGTCGAGCGCGGCGCGTTGCATCACGTTGCCGGAAATCTCGCCCTGCAGGATCTGATTGATGAAGCCGAGCTTGTAGGCGGTTTCGACGTCGAGGCCGTTGCTCGCGAGGACGCGGCGGACGGTGCGGTCGAAGGACTGGATGGGCAGTTCATTGTTGCCGATCCTGGCGATGGAGGTTCTGTTGACCCCGCCGCGGAAGAAGCCGCCGACATCCATCAGGACAAGGCCGCCGCCCGCAAGGCCCATGATGCCGAGCAGGACGAATTTCATAATTCCGGATTTGGCGGCTTCGCGCAGTGAGTTGAGCATGTGGTTCCCCCTTTATGACGGGATTATTTATAAAGCGCCGTTTTCGATGGGGCAACAGATGATTGAAATTCAGGGGCGGGGTGATATGGTGGGGGCATGAAAAAACTGATTGCCGGAAACTGGAAGATGAACGGGACTGAATCGGGCGCGGTCAGTCTTATCAGCGATATCGCGGCGGGGCTTGAGAAAAATAAGGCGCTGTTGCAGCGGTGCGATTTCCTGGTCTGTCCGCCAGCCACACATATATATGTGGTGAAGCGGCGGATCGATCACGGGCATGTGCCGGTCGAGACGGGGGGGCAGGACTGCGCGGCGACGGAGAACGGGGCTTTTACCGGGGACATATCGGCGGCGATGCTCAAGGATATGGGCTGCGGTTATGTCATTCTGGGGCATTCGGAGCGCAGGACGCTTCATAAGGAAAGCAGCGCGCTCGTTAAGGAGAAGGCCGGGCGGGCAAATGCGCACGGGTTGATTACCATTATATGTGTGGGGGAAACGCTTTCCGAGCGGGAGGCGGGCAAGGAATTCGACGTTGTGGGCCGGCATCTCGCGGAATCCCTGCCTTCCGGGGCGGGGGCCGGGAACACGGTTATCGCCTATGAGCCGGTCTGGGCCATCGGGACGGGCATGAACGCGACCCCCGCGGACGTCAAGGCGATGCATGCTTTCATAAGGGAGCGGCTTAAAGAAAATGTTGCAGATTCCGCAAATATGCGTATTTTGTACGGCGGATCAGTCAAACCGGAAAACGCTTCGTCCTTATTTGAAGTGGAAAACGTGGATGGGGCGCTCATCGGGGGCGCGAGCCTGAAGGCTGAACAGTATTTAGGGATTGCCGAGGCGGCGTAAGGATATGACACATATCGTACTGGTAATACACTTGATTCTGGCCCTGTCGATTATCGGGTTGGTGCTGTTGCAGCGGTCGGAAGGCGGCGGGCTTGGCATTGGCGGCGGCGGGGGGCTGGGCGGTCTTGCGACGCCGGGCGCGACGGCGAACGCGCTGACCCGGATGACGGCTTTCTGCGCTTTCGGGTTTTTCTGCACGAGCCTTATTCTCGGCGTGATGGCGGGCAAGGCTTCGCATTCGCGCAGCCTTCTGGACAGGATAAGCGATACGCCGGCTGCGGCCGCGGTTCCGGCGACGGAAGCGACCGTGGGCGAGGAAGAAGCCGCACCGGTTGAGGGCGAAGCTGCTCCGGCAGAAACTCAAGAAGAGACGGTGCCTGCTGAAGCCGAAGCGCCTGCCGAAGACGTTCCCGTTGAACCCGAAGGGGAGGCGACACCCTCGGTTCCTGTGGAGTAGCGCTGTAAGATCATGACACGATTTATATTTATAACCGGCGGCGTGGTTTCCTCTTTAGGAAAAGGCCTCGCCTCCGCCTCGCTTGGCGCGTTGCTGCAGGCGCGCGGTTTCACTGTCCGGCTTTGCAAGCTCGATCCTTACCTGAACGTCGATCCGGGGACGATGAGCCCGTTCCAGCACGGCGAGGTTTATGTCACCGACGACGGGGCGGAGACGGATCTGGATCTCGGGCACTATGAGAGATTCACGGGGCGTCCGGCGGTCCACAGCGACAACACGACGACGGGGCGCATTTACACCAATGTGCTCTCCAAAGAGCGGCGCGGGGATTATCTCGGCGCGACGATCCAGGTCATTCCGCACATCACCGACGAGATCAAGGATTTCATCCGGGAGAAGGACGGCTCGGCGGATTTCGTGCTGTGCGAGATCGGCGGCACGGTCGGGGACATCGAGAGCCTTCCATTTCTTGAAGCGATCCGGCAGTTCGGCAATGAAATGGGGCGCGAGCGGGCGTTGTTCATTCATGTGACGCTGCTGCCCTATATTCCCACCGCGGGGGAACTCAAGACCAAGCCGACGCAGCATTCGGTGAAAGAACTGATGAGCGCGGGGATCAGGCCGCGCATCCTGCTGTGCCGCGCGGACCGGGAGATCAACAGGGACGAGCTGCGCAAGATCGCGCTGTTTTGCAATATCGATGAGGAAAAGGTCATTCCGGCGCTCGACGTTTCCTCGATTTATGAAGTGCCGCTCACATATCACGCCGAGGGGCTGGACGACCAGGTGATGGATTGCTTCCGGATCAAGGACGCGAAGAAGCCCGACCTGTCCGTGTGGCAGAATATCGTCCACCGCATCAAGGAGCCGGAGGGCGAGGTCAAGATCGCGGTCGTCGGCAAATACACCAACCTGACGGACAGTTATAAATCGCTGAACGAGGCGCTCGTTCACGGCGGCGTCGCCAATAACGTGAAGGTGGATATCCGTTTCATTGAATCGACGATTTTCGAGAAAGAAAACCCCGCGCCTTATCTTGAGAACATCAACGGCATTCTCGTGCCCGGCGGGTTCGGGGAGCGGGGGGCGGAAGGCAAGATCGAGGCGGCGCGGTTCGCGCGCGAGCGCAAGGTGCCCTATTTCGGCATATGCTTCGGTATGCAGATGGCGGTCATCGAGGCCGCGCGCAATCTCGGCGGTTATAACCGCGCGAACTCGACGGAGTTCGGGCCGTGCGATAACGCGGTCATCGGTCTTATGACCGAGTGGAGCAAGGGGGCGGAAACGCAGCGGCGCAAGGCGAACGGGGATATGGGCGGCACGATGCGGCTTGGCGCGTATCCCGCGGTTCTCAAGAAGGGCAGCAAGGTTGCCGAAATTTACGGCGCGCAGGAAATCAGCGAGCGGCACCGGCACCGTTATGAGGTGAACATCAATTTCCGCGAGGTGCTGGAGAAAAACGGGCTGATATTCTCCGGCATGTCGCCGGACGGCCTGCTGCCCGAGATTGTCGAGTATGACAATCATCCGTGGTTTATCGGGGTGCAGTATCACCCTGAACTGAAATCCAAGCCGTTCGCGCCGCACCCGCTGTTCGTTTCGTTCATCAACGCGGCGGTGGCGCAGAGCCGGCTCGTATAAATCAGGGCCGGGGCGTTTATTCCATGAAAATTGTAAAAGTCGGGAAGATCGAAATCGCCAACGACAAGCCGTTTGTCCTTTTCGGGGGGCTGAATGTGCTGGAGGACGAGGCGATTACGCTTCGCGCCGTTGAGGTCTATAAGACGATCACCGACAAGCTGGGCATTCCCTATATCTTCAAGGCGAGCTTCGACAAGGCGAACCGGTCGAGCATCAACAGCTACCGCGGGGCGGGGCTGGAGGAGGGGCTGCGGATTTTCCGCAAGGTCAAGGATACGTTCGACGTGCCGATCATTACCGATGTCCATGAGAAGGAGCAGTGCCAGCCGGTCGCCGATGTCGCCGATGTGATCCAGCTTCCGGCGTTTCTCGCGCGGCAGACGGACCTTGTCGAGGCGATGGCGAAGACAGGAGCGGTCATCAATATCAAGAAGCCGCAATTCATGTCGCCGTACCAGATCGGGCATATCGTCGATAAGTTCAAGGAGTGCGGGAACGATCAAATCATCATCTGCGAGCGCGGGCATTGTTTCGGCTACGACAATCTTGTCGTCGACCCGATGGCGTTCGGGGTGATGAAAGAAGTGACGGGTAACGTGCCGATCATTTGCGATACGGTTCATGCGTCGCAGATGCGGCTGCCGGGGAGCGAGGCTTCGGGAGGGCGGCGGGCGCTTGTGCCGGATCTCACGCGGGCGGTGCTGGCGATAGGGATCGCGGGGATATTCATCGAGGCTTACGACGATCCCGACAAGGCGAAATGCGACGGGCCTTCGGCGCTGCCGTTTGCGAAACTCGAAGAGTTTTTGAGGCAGGCGAAGGCGGTTGACGATTTGGTTAAATCAATGGATTTAATAACTATTAAATGATTTTAACCGCCACGACGCCAAGGACGCCACGGGTTATGAGCCTAATCGAACCATCGCAGTATCAGGACAAGGTTGCGGAAAAAATTCTGGATGCGGCATTTGTGGTTCATAGTGAGCTTGGACCGGGCTTACTTGAAAGAATATATGAAGTTTGCATGGCGGATTTATTAACGGATTGGGGATTTAACGTTGAGATACAAAAACCCTTTTCAGTCAAATTCATGAACAAATGTCTGGATACAGGCTTTAAAGCCGATCTCATCGTTAATAATGTTGTTATTGTGGAATTAAAAAGCGTCGACAAGCTTATACCTGTTTACGATGCGCAATTACTGACTTATCTTAAGCTTTCAGGAATAGAACTGGGTTTGCTATTAAATTTCAATGTATCGTTGATGAAGTATGGCATCAAAAGGTTAATTCACACAAAGTCCCGTGGCGATCGTGGCGTCGTGGCGGTTTAAAAATTAAGGAGAGATAAAATGAGCGCAATCGTAGACATTATCGGGCGGCAGGTATTGGACAGCCGGGGCAATCCCACGGTGGAAGTGGATGTCGTGCTGGAGAGCGGGGCGTTCGGGCGGGCCGCGGTGCCGTCGGGGGCTTCGACAGGCAAGCACGAGGCGGTGGAGCTGCGCGACGGGACGAAGGGGCAGTATAACGGCAAGGGCGTCCTGAAGGCGGCCGAGTTCGTGAATACCGACCTGTTCGAGGCGCTGTCCGGGCTTGAGGCGGCGGAGCAGATGCATATCGACCGCACGATGATCGCGCTCGACGGCACGGAGAACAAGAGCAGGTTCGGCGCGAACGCCATTCTCGGCATATCGCTCGCCGTGGCGAAGGCGATGGCGGACGAGATGGGGCAATCGCTTTATCGATATCTGGGCGGGACTTACGCGCATTTGCTGCCGACGCCGATGATGAACATCATCAACGGCGGGGCGCACGCTGACAACCCGGTCGATATCCAGGAATTCATGGTGATGCCGGTGGGCGCGCCGACTTTCGCGGAGGCGCTGCGCTGCGGGTCGGAGATATTCCATGCGCTGAAGAAAGAATTATCGGACGCGGGATTCAATACGAACGTGGGCGATGAGGGCGGGTTCGCGCCCGCGGTCAATTCATCGCGCGAGGCGCTCGATTTCATCATGAAGGCGATCGCGTCGGCGGGATATATTCCGGGCGAGAACGTCATGCTGGCGCTGGACGCGGCATCGACCGAATTTTTCAAGAACGGAAAATACCATATGGAGGGCGAGGGCAAGACTCTCAGTTCCGATGGAATGGTTGAATATTATGAATCTCTGTGCCGCGATTATCCCATTATTTCCATTGAGGACGGCATGGCCGAGGACGACTGGGAAGGGTGGAAGAACCTGACCGCCGCGCTCGGCGGCAAGATCCAGCTTGTCGGCGACGATCTGTTCGTCACCAACCCGAAGCGGCTCGCGCGCGGGATCGACGAGAAGGCGGCGAACGCGATCCTTGTGAAGGTCAACCAGATCGGCACGCTGAGCGAAACGCTTGAAGCTGTGCAGATGGCGCAAAAGGCGGGGTTCGGCGTGGTGCTCTCGCACCGCTCCGGCGAGACGGAGGACGCGACGATTGCCGATATTGCCGTCGCGACCAACGCGGGGCAGATCAAGACGGGATCGCTGTCGCGCTCCGACCGGACGGCGAAGTACAATCAACTGCTGCGGATCGAGGAAGAGCTGGGGCCGCAGGCGAAATATTCGGGCGCGGGATTTATGAGGGTGCAGCCCGCCGCGAAGAAGAAAGACAAGAAGAAGGCGGCTTAACCAGCGATGAAGCCAACGCCGCATCTGGCAAGGATCTATCTGCTGATCGCGGCGTTTTTCATCGTGCTTCCGTCGCTGACCGGGCTTTATTCCGGGCATAGCGGGAAGTTGCTGGTCGCGACATCAAAAGTTCCGCCGGGGCCGTTTTACCGCAGCGTCGTTTATATCGCCGGGCATAATGTGTTCAGCGCAGGCGGTTATTCCGTGAACGTCCCGCGGGAGGGCGGGGATTTTCTGGGCGGGCCGCTGGCGAAGGAGCGGGCGGTTTTCATGAGCCGCGATGAAAGCGGGGGGATCGTTTTCGCCAGCGCGGAGGCGGAAGGATTCGCGCGGAAGATTTACGGCTATGCCGGGTGGGGGCCGTTGCAGCTTAATTACGAGATCGCGCGCGGGGGCTGGGATGTGATCGAGTATGATCCCGTGCTTGTGTTCGATACGCCGGTTGAGCGGATATGGGAGGCGGCGCGGGAGAGGGTTTTCGAGAAGGTCGAGCCGGCGGATGGAAGAATTCTTTAGTCACTTGTCTGTTGATTGTCGATGGCAGCGTCGTAGACGTGACCCGCGTTTTGCTTAATAAACCAAAAACAGAACCACACTTGTAAAAAGAGCAGAAGACACAGAATTATTAGAAGCCGTTTTTTGCGCGGAAATATCTGCATCGAAGTGGCCCCTGATGATTATATCGTACCGGTATTCTTATATCACACGCGCCCTGAATCAAGATGGCATTCCTCTTCGTTCGTGAACTTAGGGAATCCGGTTGCGGCAGGTCCCCGCTTTCCGCCTTCGCCAAGGCTACGGCGGACAGGTTGAGGGGAAAGCAGAAAAAAAGTTTCTAAAAATGTGAATCGTTTGAATCCCTTAGCGCGGATGTTCGAGTCTTGTTCTCATATAAGTCTCTGACTCTGTTGTATTTTTCTGCTTGATTCGGCGAATCGGGTGTGATTCTATGGGGGTATGAAAAAGCTTATCGCACAACGCTACGTCATCCGTCAGAACTGGCTTGCCATCATGGGGTTCTGCCTACTCTGCTATTTCTCTTACCATGCGCTGCTGGGGGAGCGGAGTTATATCCGGCTGATGAGCCTTGAGCGGCAGATTACCAAGGTTTCCGCGACTTATGACGGGCTTAACGGGGAGCGGGCAGCGCTGGAGCAGAGGGTGGTCAGGCTGCGGCCGGGCTCGCTGGACCGGGACCTGCTGGAAGAGCGGGCGCGGTATGTGCTTGGGCTTTACCGCTCCGATGAAGAAATTATCCTGAATTAGACTTTGACACCGTAAACCCCCAGATCCCCGCTTTCGCGGGGAAAGCAGTTTGGGGGGAATTTGGGCTGGAGTCTGGTCATAAAATGGTGTAGTGCTTAAGGATCAAGATCAAGGCAAAATAAGGACTTTTCAGGAGATGCCGGTGGCCTCGAAGAAATCTGACAACGAAAAGAAAAAGCCGCAGCTTAAGTCTGTTTCAAACAGCAACAGCGCGCCGCAGCCCAGCCCCGAGGAGATGAAAAAATTCTATCGGGACATGCTGCTGATCCGCCGGTTCGAGGAAAAGGCGGGGCAGCTTTACGGCATGGGGCTGATCGGCGGGTTTTGTCATCTTTATATCGGGCAGGAGGCGGTCGTCACCGGCATCCAGGCGGTGCAGGAAGATCATGACAGCATCGTGACGGCTTACCGCGATCACGGGCATATGCTGGCCTGCGGCATGGACCCGAAGGGCGTCATGGCGGAGCTGACCGGGCGGCGCGGGGGTTATTCGCGCGGCAAGGGCGGATCGATGCACATGTTCAGCCGCGAGAAGAATTTTTACGGCGGGCACGGCATCGTCGGGGCGCAGGTGGCCATCGGGACGGGGCTTGCGTTCGGGCACAAATACAAGGGCGATGGCGGCGTCGCCGTCACCTATATGGGCGACGGGGCGGCGAACCAGGGGCAGGTCGCGGAGAGTTACAACATGGCGGCGCTGTGGAAGCTGCCTGCCCTCTACATCATCGAGAACAACAAGTATGGCATGGGCACGAGCGCGGAGCGTCATGCCGCCGGGAAGCTTTACCGCCGCGGCGAGGGCTACGGCATTCCGGGCGAACAGGTGGACGGGATGAATGTGTTCGCCGTGCGCGACGCCGCGCGGCAGGCGATCGATTACGTGCGCGGGGGGAGCGGGCCTTACATCCTTGAGATGATGACGTACCGTTACCGCGGGCACTCGATGTCCGATCCCGCGAAATACCGCACGAAAGAGGAAGTCGCGAAGTACAAGGACGAGCACGACCCTCTGCTGATTATCCGCAAGATGATGGACGAGTCGCGGATCGAGGAAGAGCAGATCAGGGCCATTGAGAAAGACATCAAGGACGTCGTCAACGACGCGGCGCAGTTCGCGCAGGAGTCGCCGGAGCCGGCGGCGGAGGAATTGTGGACGGATATTTTGAAACCGGTGGAAGAATAAGGCTTAACACGAAGTAGTGAAGAATTCACGAAGGCTGCGAAGAAGAGAATAAGGGTTTAACGCGAAGACGCGAAGGGGCGAAGTTTTTTAGTCGTCATCCCGGCGGAAGCCGGGATCTTCGGAAGGCCGAGTACGAGAATTTAAAAGATCCCGGCTTTCGCCGGGATGACGGAATAAGAGGGATGACGGAAGAGAGAAAAATGAAATGCCTATTCAAATTTTAATGCCGGCGTTGTCGCCGACGATGACGGAAGGGAACCTTGCGAAGTGGCACAAGAAGCCGGGGGACAAGGTCAAGGCCGGGGATGTGATCGCGGAGATCGAGACCGACAAGGCGACGATGGAGGTCGAGGCGGTCGATGAGGGCGTGATCGGGAAGATATTGATCGAGGAAGGCGCGCAGGGCGTGGCGGTGAATACGCCGATTGCGGTGTTGCTGGAGGAAGGTGAGTCGGAAGGAGATATTGGTGATGGTGGAGTGGCTCCCCCCCTAGCCCCCCCGCGAGCGGGGGGGGAGGAGCCGAGCGACGGGGGGGAGTCTCTCCCCATGGCCGCTGCGCCCGCATCAGGAAAGGTTTCTCAGCCGGAAGGCAAAGCAATCCAGAACCGCGACATTCTTTACGCGCAGGGGCAGGTGCTGGAGCCGCCGCCGTTCAATGAGGCGCTGTTTGCCAAGACAACGCAGGGAATGACGGTGCGGGAAGCGCTGCGCGACGCGATGGCGGAGGAAATGCGGGCGGATGAAACCGTGTTTGTGATGGGCGAAGAGGTCGCCGAGTATCAGGGGGCTTATAAAGTTACACAAGGGCTGCTGGATGAATTCGGCGCGAAGCGCGTGGTCGATACGCCGATTACCGAGCATGGCTTCGCAGGGTTGGGCGTGGGCGCCGCGTTTAATGGACTGAAGCCCATTATTGAATTTATGACCATGAACTTCGCGATGCAGGCTATCGACCATATCGTCAATTCCGCCGGCAAGACGCTTTACATGGCGGGCGGGCAGATGGGCTGCCCCATCGTTTTCCGCGGGCCGAACGGCGCGGCGGCGCGGGTGGGGGCGCAGCACAGCCAGTGTTATGCGTCGTGGTATGCGCATATACCGGGGCTGAAAGTGGTTGCGCCGTGGTCGGCGGCGGATGCGAAGGGTTTGCTGAAAGCCGCGATCCGCGATCCGAACCCGGTCGTATTTTTAGAGAACGAAATTCTTTACGGCCAGAGCTTTTCTGTGCCGACGGATGAGGAATTCGTCATTCCGCTAGGCCGCGCGAAGATCGAGCGCGAGGGGAGCGACGTCACCATCGTCGCCTATTCGATCATGGTCGGGAAGTCGCTTGAGGCGGCGAAGAAACTCGAAGAGCAGGGGATCAGCGCCGAGGTCATCAACCTGCGCACGATCAGGCCGCTCGACCGTTACACGATTATCGAGAGCGTGAAGAAAACCAACCGGATTGTCAGCGTCGAGGAAAGCTGGCCGTTCGCGGGGATCGGTTCGGAGATCGCGGCGCTTTGCATGGAGCATGCGTTCGATTATCTTGACGCGCCGGTCAGGCGCGTGTGCGCCGCCGACGTGCCGCTGCCTTATGCCGCCAATCTTGAAAAGCTCGCCTTGCCGCAGATAGAGGAAATCGTTCATGCCGCGAAAGAGGTTTGTTACCGGAAGTAATTTTTTCCGGACGGGGGTCGGGATCGCGGTTCTGGCCGCGGCGGTTTTCTGTTGCCCCGCGATGGCGGCCGGGGAAGAACAAAGGCCGCTGCAATGGATGCCGACCAAGGAACTGGGTTACGACGGCAACGGCAACGGGCTTTGGGACGATGCCGAGCAATACGCGATATTGCGGGCGCGGGACAAACCGATGCTGCGCGACCTGATCATGGATCTGGCGCTAGGCTATCAGTACTCCCTGCTTGCGAAGACGCCGGAGGATGCGTACATCGCATGGGCGGCGTCGGAGCGGGCGCGGAATTGCCTGTATGAATATTTCGGGAAATACCAGAGACAGGCGAAAGCGATAGTGGGAGATCTGGATCTTATGCTTTACGGGAAGACGGATTTGCGGAACAAGGCGTTTTTTGAATTTTCCGCACTTCTCGAAGGGCAGACACTGCTTGAGCAGCTGTGCGAGACGCAATAGGATTTTTTACGGGTGATTTGAAATGACGATATCAGAAAAAAGAGTGTTTGCTTCTCCGCTGGCCCGCAGGATCGCGGGGCAGAAGGGGATCGATCTTTCGGCGGTGCAGGGCAGCGGGCCGCATGGGCGCGTTGTGATGAGCGATGTTGAAAACGGCAAGGCTGTAGCGGCTCCGCGGCAGGCGCCCGCGAAAATGCCGCCGGCGCCGGTCGATGCGAAGCAGATGGTCAATCAGCTTGGCATGGCCTACACGGAGATACCGAACAACAATATCAAGAAGATCACCGCGAAGCGGTTGCTGGAATCCAAGCAGACGGTGCCGCATTTTTATCTTACGGTCGAATACCGGATCGACGCCCTGCTCGAGGCGCGGAGCCAGATCAACGAGCAGGCGAAGGGGGCTTACAAGCTTTCGGTCAACGATTTCGTCATCAAGGCGTGCGCCAATGCGCTGAAGGCGTATCCGAAGGCGAACGTGTCATGGACGGATGAAGCGATCCTGCAATATCACAGCGCCGATATTTCCGTCGCGGTGTCAACGCCGAACGGGTTGATTACGCCGATCGTCAGGCAGGCGGAGAACAAGGGGCTGCGGCAGATTTCTGAAGAGGTGAAGGACCTGGCGGGGCGCGCGCGCGATAACAAGCTCAAGCCGGAGGAGTTTCAGGGCGGCACGTTCACGGTTTCCAATCTCGGCATGTATGGGATCAAGGAGTTCGGGGCGATCATAAACCCGCCGCAGGCCTGCATTCTCGCCGTGGGGGCGGGGGAGCAGAAGCCTTATGTCGACGGAAAAGAAATCAGGATCGGCACATTCATGAGCTGTACGCTGTCCGTCGATCACCGCGCGGTGGACGGGGCGGTGGGGGCGGAGTATTTGCAGATTCTGAAGCAGTTTATCGAGAACCCGGTCAGTATGCTGATTTGAGATCTGAAGTTTCCAGTTTCAAGGTTCAAGACATCTTGTAACTTGAACCTTGCACCTCCTCTTTGAATCATTTCAGGAATTCAATTGGCGCATCAGGCTTTGCCGGATGTCCTGCGGGGTGGCGGCATGGATGCCTCTGTCCGTCAGGTCTTCGCAGACAGCCATGAGAACCGAGGCGGAACTGGAT
>Ga0187892_10004793_pt1 | contig 22191 bp, 18 predicted proteins | sample MA1701073metaG_FD_139345 | JGI IMG/M metagenome (GOLD analysis project Ga0187892, IMG submission 139345) | Bio-ooze microbial communities from a basaltic lava cave in the Kipuka Kanohina Cave System on the Island of Hawaii, USA - MA170107-3 metaG ... | reverse complement strand
GCGCCGAGGACGTGGTGCTCGCCCAGCATCAGATCCATGAAGAGGCGCCGCTGGGCCGCGAGCAGGCGCGCGGGGGCGGCGGCGCGCAGCTCCTCGGGCGAGCCCACCGCGAGGTCCGCGAGGAGCCGGTCGGCGAGGCGCGCGGCGGTGTCGCGGGGCCAGAGGTAGTTGGCGGCGCCGGACTGTAAAATTGCGCGCTGGAAGAGGCCGCGGGCGCGCGGCACGCCGAGCAGGGTGGCGCAGCTCATCGCCCCCGCCGACTCCCCGAAGATCGTCACGTTGCCCGGATCCCCGCCGAAGGCCGCGATCTCGTCCCGCACCCACTCGAGGGCCGCCACCTGATCGAGCAACCCCTCGTTGCCGGTCGCGGGCAGGCGCTCGCCGAAGCGGTCGCGCAGTCGCAGGAAGCCCAGCGCGCCCAGCCGGTAGTTGATGGTGACGACGACCACGTCACCGCGGCGGGCCAGGGTCGCGCCGTCGTAGAGCATCTGCGAACCGGAGCCGAGGATGAAGGCGCCCCCGTGGATCCAGACGAGCACCGGCCGCCGCCCCCGGTCCGCCCCCGGTGTCCAGACGTTCAGGTAGAGGCAGTCTTCTCCGGTGCGGGTGATCCCGAGGCTCATCAGCGGCCCGACGAGCGCGCCGTTCTGCGCCGCCGAGGTCCCGAAGCGGGCCGCGTCACGGACACCGGCCCACGGCTCGGGCGGCTCGGGGGGGCCGAAGCGGAGCGGGCCGACCGGCGGGCGCGCGAAGGGGAGGCCGCGGAACACCGCGAGGCCTCCTTCGGTGACGCCGCGCACCGACCCGAGGTGGGTCTCGACCAGGACATCCATGGCCTCTATACTAACGTTCCTCATGAGCCCAGACGCGCCCTCCGCCGGCCGCGAGTACCCGCGGGCCATCCACCTCAAGGACGGCGGGCTGGCCACCCTGCGACTCATGACGCCCGCCGACGCCGCCGCGATCGCCTCCTTCGCCCGGAGCCTCCCCGAGGACGACCTCCTGTTCCTCCGGATGGACATCACCGATCCGGAGGCGGTGGCCCACTGGATGCGCAATCTCGAGATGGGCCTGACCACCACCGTGATCGCGGAGGCGGGCGGCCGGATCGCGGGCTACGCGGCGCTGGTCCAGAACCGGGTGGGCTGGCAGCGGCACCTGGGCGAGATCCGGACCCAGGTCGCGCTCCCCTTCCGCTCCCAGGGCCTCGGGCGGGCTCTCGCGGGAGAGATCTTCGCGCTCGCCCGCGGGCGCGGCCTCCGCAAGATCGTGGCCCAGATGACGCCCGACCAGAAGGGAGCGATGGCCACCTTCGAGCGGCTCGGGTTCCGGGCCGAAGCCCTGCTGCAGGATTTCGTGGTGGATCACTCGGGGCGCACGCGCGACCTCGTCGTCATGGCCTTCGACGTGACCGGGCTCACCGAGCACGTGGACTGACCGCGGTGCCCCCCAAGAACCGGCTCGACCCGATCCCGCAGCCGCCCCGGACGCTGCTGCTGGGCAATCTGCTGGCCCTCGGCACGACGGCCCCGATCCAGGACATGATGCGCCTCGCCCGGGAGTACGGGCCGATCTACTGGCTCGACATGATGGGCAAGCCGGTGATCGTGGTCTCCGGGTTCTCCCTGGTCGACGAGCTGTGCGACGAGACGCGCTTCGACAAGAGCGTCAAGGGCGCGCTGCGGCGGCTGCGCGCCTTCGCGGGCGACGGGCTCTTCACCGCGTACACCCAGGAGCCGAACTGGTCGCGGGCCCACAATATCCTGCTGCCCAACTTCGGCCAGAAGGCGATGCAGGGCTACCACCCGATGATGGCGGACATCGCGGAGCAGCTCGCGCTCAAGTGGGAGCGCCTGAACGCGGACGACGAGGTCGACGTCACCCACGACATGACGTCGCTCACCCTGGACACCATCGGGCTCTGCGGCTTCGGCTACCGCTTCAACTCCTTCTACCGCGACACCAACCATCCCTTCGTGGGCGCGATGATCGGGGCCCTGGGGGCCTCGATGGAGACCCGAGGCCTCCCGCTCGAGAGCTTCATCAAGAAGGACCGCGAGCGCCAGCTTCGGGCCGACATCCACTACATGAATGAGATGGTGGACCGCATCATCCAGGAGCGCCGCCAGGGCGACGACGTGGCGGGCAAGCCGGACCTGCTGAGCTGCATGCTCTCGGGGGTCGACCGGAAGAGCGGCGAGCGGCTCGACGACCTCAACATCCGCTACCAAGTCATCACCTTCCTGATCGCGGGGCACGAGACGACCAGCGGGCTCCTGTCGTTCGCGGTCTACTTCCTGCTGCAGAACCCGGAGGTCCTGGCCCGCGCCTACGCGGAGGTGGACCGCGTGCTCGGTCCGGACGTCTCGGTACCGCCGACGTATGCGCAGGTCAACCAGCTCGCCTATCTGGAGCAGGTGCTGAAGGAGTCGCTGCGCCTCTGGCCGACCGCCCCGGTCTTCGCGCTCTCGCCCCACAAGGAGACCATGATCGGGGGGGCGTACCGGATGAAGAAGCCGTACCAGATCGTGGTGCTCACCCCCATGCTGCACCGCGATCCGTCGGTGTGGGGCGAGCGGGCCGACGTCTTCGACCCCGACCACTTCTCGCGCGAGGCCGAGCGCGGCCGCCCCGCCAACGCGTACAAGCCCTTCGGCAATGGCCAGCGCGCCTGCATCGGCCGGCAGTTCGCCCTGCAGGAGGCGGCGCTGGTGCTGGGCATGGTGCTGCAGCGCTTCAAGCTGATCGACCACACCCGCTACCGCCTCCGGCTCAAGGAGACGCTCACCCTCAAGCCGGACGGCTTCCGTATCCGAGTGCGGCGCCGGACGGATCGCGAGCGCGCGCAGCCGGCGGCGCGGGCCGCCGCGCGCTCGGTCGCCGCGCCGGCCGTCGAGACGCCGGTGACCGCGGTGGGGCCCCGTCACGCCACGCCGCTCCTCGTCCTCTACGGGTCGAACCTCGGTACCGCCGAGGAGGTCGCCCGCCGCGTCGCGGAGTCGGGCGAGGCGGGCGGCTTCGCGGTGACGGTGGCCCCGCTCGACGAGTACACCGGCCGCCTGCCCACCGAGGGGGCGGTGATCATCGCGTCGGCCTCGTACAACGGCACGCCCCCGGACAACGCGACGCGCTTCTGCGAGTGGCTGCGCGCCGCCGACCCCGGCACCACACGCCTCGCGGGGGTGCGCTACACCGTGTTCGGGTGCGGGAACCGGGACTGGGCGTCCACGTTCCAGGCGGTGCCCCGGTTGATCGACGAGCGGCTCGCCGCCCTGGGCGCGGAGCGCCTCTACGCCCGCGGCGAGGGCGACGCTCGCGAGGACTTCGACGGGCAGTTCCAGGCCTGGCACGAGCCGCTGGGTGGGACGCTCGCCAAGGCCCTGGGCGTCGAGCTCGCGTCCGCGGAGGCGGCGGAGGTGTCGCATCTCACGGTCGAGGCGGTGGGCGGCGACGCGAGCCCCTTCGTGGACGCGCTGGGCGCTCGCGCGATGCGCATCGCCGTGAACCGCGAGCTGCACACCAAGATCGGGCCGGACGCCTCGACGCGCTCGACGCGTCATATCGAGCTCGAGCTGCCGGCCGGGGCGGCCTACCGGGCCGGGGATCACCTCGGCGTGGTCCCGCGCAACGCGGACGCGACGATCCAGCGGGTGGCGGCGCGGTTCGGCCTCGACCCCGCCGCCTCGGTGCGCCTGCGGCTCGGAGTGAGCCGGAAGACCTTCCTGCCGCTGGACCAGCCGATTCGCGTGGGACAGCTACTGGGTGATTACGTCGAGCTGCAGGATCCGGCCACCCGCAAGCAGATCCACGGGCTGGCCGCGGATACCGAGTGCCCGTGGACGCGGCCGCGGCTCCTCGGCTTGGCCTCCGACGAAGGGCGCTACCGCGAGGAGGTCCTGGCGCGCCGCAAGTCGCTGATCGACCTGCTCGAGGAGTTCCCGGCCTGCCAGCTCCCGTTCAATCGCTATCTGGAGATGCTCCCGCCGCTGCGGCCGCGCTACTACTCGATCTCGTCGTCCCCGCTCCAGGACGAGCGGCGCTGCAGCATCACGGTGGCGGTGGTGGACGGCCCCGCCCGCTCGGGACGCGGCACCTTCCAGGGGGTCTGCTCGGGTCATCTCCTCCGCCAGCCGGAGGGCGGGCAGGTCCATGCGTTCGTGAAGGACACCAAGTCCGCCTTCCGGCTCCCGGCGGATCCCGCGACGCCGATCATCATGATCGGCCCCGGCACCGGGCTCGCCCCGTTCCGCGGCTTCCTTCAGGAGCGCGCCGCCGGGCGGGCCGCGGGACGGGCGGTGGGACCGGCGCTGCTCTTCTTCGGCTGCCGACACCCGCGCCAGGACTTCATCTACGAGGACGAGCTGCGCGCCTTCGCCGAGCAGGGCGTGGCGCGTCTCTTCGCGTGCTTCTCCCGGCTGGCGGACGAGCAGAAGACCTACGTGCAGGATCTGGTGCTGCGGCAGCGCGCGGAGGTCTGGGCGCTCATCCAGGCGGGGGCCGTGGTGTACGTCTGCGGGGACGCGAGCCGGATGGCCCCGGACGTGCGACGCGCGTTCGCGGCGATCCACCGTCAGGAGACGGGGAGCGACGAGCGCGCGGCGGAGGCCTGGCTCGACGGCCTCGTCGCGAAAAATCGCTATCTCGTAGACGTCTGGGCGAGCTAGCCGGGTGCCGATAAGGGCCCATCTGCTTCGTTGGCGCCCTCGGTCAGGGCGCTCAACGTACAGAGAGTACGCCTCGCGCCCGACCTTCGGGCGCCGCCTCGCAGCTGGACCCTTCTCGGCGCCCGGCGGTCAGAGCAGGTCCAGCAGCAGGTGGATGCCGTAGAGGCCGCCGCCCGCGAGGCCTCCCACCACCGTGCCGTTCACCCGGATGTACTGGAGGTCGTCGCCCGCGTGCTCCTCGATGAGCCGCACCGCGCCCTCCGGGCCGAGCGCGTGGACACCGCGCTCGATGAAGCGCGCGACGCGGTCGTGATAGCGGTCCACCGCCTCGGTGAGCCGCTCCTTGAGCCAGCGGTCGAGCGACTGCCGTAGCGCGGTATCCTCCGCGAGGGTTCGCCGGGCGCGGTCGAGCCGCGCGGTGATCCAGCTCACCAGCTCGGACGGCTGGGCCGCGAGGTCCGCGATCACGATCTTGCGAAGCCCGACCGCGGCGTCCTCGAGCAGCCGCGCCACCGCGGGGCTCGCCAGCAATTCCTCCTTGGCCGCCTCGACGCGCGCGGCCAGGGCCGGGTCGGCGCGGAGCCGCTCGGGCAGGGCGGCGAGCGTCTCGGTGAGCCGGCGGCGCAGGGGATCGTCGGGATCGTCCGCGATCTTCTTGAGCGCGGTGTGCAGGGCGGTGACGAGCCGCTCGCGGTCGATCAGCCCGAACGTATTGGCGAGGCCCATGAGGATGCGCGGGTAGACGCCCATCTGGGCGCGGTAGCCGGCCAGCACCTCGTCCACGAGATCACCGACCGTGGTGCGAAAGTCCGGGCGGTCGAGCGCGTCGATCAGGGCGGCGGCCACCGCTTCGATCAGCCGCTGATCCCAGCCCTGCTTGCGCGAGATCTCGATGGCGGTCGCCAGGAGTGGCGCGATCGGATTGGCCCGTGCCAGGCGGGTGAGCCAGAGCGCGGCCTCGCCCGTCGCCGACGGGGTGACCTGATCCGCCGCCCATCGCGCGACCGCGCGGACCGCCGCCTCGAGATCGGCCGGCTTGATTCGATCGGCCGCGCGGGCCAGCAGATCGGCGATGTCGAAGCGCCCGATCTCCTGGGTGACGTAGTCCTTGGTGAGCACCCGATCGCCCACCATCGTGCCCACGCGCTGGGCCATCAGCTCCCAGTTGGCCGGGATGATGGCGGTGTGCGGGATCGGCAGGCCGAGCGGGTGCCGGAAGAGCGCGGTGACCGCGAACCAGTCCGCGAGGCCGCCCACGATGCCGGCCTCCGCGATGGCCAAGATGAGGCCGCCCCACCAGCGGGTGCGCAAGGGATACGCCGCCACCGCCAGGGCCACCGCCGCCAGCAGGACGAGCAGGGCGAGACGCCGCTGGCGCGGCGGACGCCGGGATTCCGAAACGCCGCGGCCGGCCACGGGCGCAGCCTACTATGGCCGGCGCCGCGGGGGAAGCGCGCGACGCTCCGCCCGTGGTAGGCTCCCCGCGATGTCCGAAGCGTTCCCGGCTCCGCGGCGGGTCACCCTGCCCGAGCGTGTCGTGTCGTCGGGCGTCCGCGAGCCCGCGCTCACGCTCTCCGTGCACGAGCGCGGAAGCGGCCCCGCGGTGGTGCTCTGCCACGGCTTTCCCGAGCTCGCGTACTCCTGGCGCCGCCAGATCCCGGCCCTGGCCGCCGCCGGCTTCCGCGTGATCGCGCCCGACCAGCGCGGCTACGGCGGTAGCGACGCGCCCGCGCCCGTGGAGGCCTACGATCTCGAGCACCTCACCGGCGATCTGGTCGCGCTGCTCGATGCCTTGAACCTCGAGCGGGCGGTCTTCGCCGGGCACGACTGGGGCGGCTTCGTGGCCTGGGCGATGCCCGTGCTCCATCCGGACCGCACCGCCGGGGTGATCGGCGTCAACACCCCGTATATCCCGTTCCCGACCACCGGCTTCCTGCGGCAGCTCTTCCCCGACGACGAGAAGCTCTACATTCTCTGGTTCCAGCAGGACGGGGTGGCGGAAGGCGTGCTCGATCGACATCCCCGGCTGGTCTTCGAGAAGATGATCCGCGGGGGCGTGCCGTCCCGGGGCGGGCTGCTCCGAGCGGTGAAGGAGGGGCGCGACGCGAATCCGTTCCGGAACCTCGAGGCCCTGACGCCCGGCGGCCGGCCTCTGCTCGATGAGGCCGAGATCGACACGTACGCGCGCGCCTTCGCCGGGGGCGGTGGCTTCCGCGGGCCCATCAACTGGTACCGGAACGCGGACCGCAATGCGCGCCTCTTCCCCCAGATCGGGGAGCGACACCTCGAGCTGCCCTGCCTGATGATCACCGCGGAGTGGGATTTTGCGCTACCCCCCGACCTTGCCGCGGGCATGCCCGCCCTCTGCTCGGATCTGGAGACCCACCTCATCCGCGAATGCGGCCACTGGACCCAGCAGGACAAGCCCGACCAGCTCAACCAGCTCATGGCCGACTGGCTGATCCGCCGTTTCCGCCCCGCCTAGCCCATAACGCTCAGCGTTAAAAAACTGCGTGACAAGATAACGCAGTGTGCTAGTCTCAATGCGTCATGGCCAATGGTTCCAGTGGGCAACCTCAAGACGAAGGAAGGAGCAGGACGATGGCGACCAATTGTGAGTCCCTCACGGACGTGCAGGGCAAGGTGATCGAGGCGGTGACGGCGTTCACCCAGGCCAACCAGCGGGTGGTCGGGGAGCTGATCGAGCTCTCGTCCCAGGCGGCGCGCGAGAGCCTGCGCACGCTTTCCGAGCTGCAGGCGGCGGCGATGGACACGGTCCGTGCGATGCCGATGCCGGCGGCGGGCCAGAGCATCGAGGAGCTGCGGCAGGACCCGTTCGCGCTCTATCGCAAGGGCTTCCAGGCCACGGCCAAGCTGGTCGAGACCAATACCCAGATCGTGACCCGCAATGTCGAGCGGCTTCAGGAGTCGACCGGTCGGGCCGCCAAGGAGATCGAGCAGGCGGCGAGCGGCTACATGAGCCGCATGAAGGACCTCTACTCGCGGTAAGAGGTTAGGTCGAAGCGGCGGCGGGGATCGGGGCGCCGGTCCCCGCCGTCTCGGCGGCGTCGGTCGCCTGCAGCAGCTCGGCGAACGACGCCTTCAGGCACTCGACGTAGAGCCAGACGTCGGGCACCCGCTGTGGATCCACGGTGACCCCGATGGTCAGCCGTTGGTCGTAGGTGAGGATCGCGTTCACCAGGCCGACCTCGTTGGCGAGCGGGATGAGCGGGCACCAGCCGATCAGCTTGTGCCCCGCGAGGTAGAGCGGGATCTGCGGTCCCGGCACATTGGTCGAGACCGTGTTGAGCAAGGTGTTCGGCATCGTGAGCTGGCCGGCGACCGCCTGGACCGCGGGGGGTACGCGGTCCATCAGGTGAGTCATCTCGTAGAGCCCGCCCGCCTGGTCCTGGTCCTTGAGGCGCGTCATGGCTAGGCGCTCCGCGGCGAGGCGCGCGACCGGATCGAGCACCCCCACGTGCAGCGGCGCGAAGATCATCGACACCAGGTTGCCGAGGGCGCCGCGCTCGTCGGGGCGCCGCATGCTCACCGGGCACATCGCGCGGATCTCGACGCCATCGGTCGCCAGGCCGAGGGCGCGCAGGTAGCGGCCCATTCCTCCTGCGATCACGGTCAGCACCACGTCGTTCACGGTGCCGCCCAGCACCGACTTCACCCGGCGGAACTCTCCGAACGGGAACTCCGCCCAGGCGAATCGTCGCTCGGTCGAGATCGGACCGTTGAACGGCACGCGGGGAGCCGGCCGCAGTAAGTTCGGCGCCGAGGTGCTCACCGCGCCGGCCAGCTGGCGTAGCCGCGCCTCCAGCTCGGTCGGCCGGAGCAGACGGAAGGCGTCGTCGGTGAGCGCCTGGGTCACCTCGGTGAGTCGGTCCTTGACCGCGTCCTGCAGGAGCGCGAGCGGGTCCGGGACGGCCCGGGGCTGCCAGGGCGCGGAGGGCGGGGCCGGCGGCGGGGCGTCCGGCTTGAGGTCGTGGAGCACCATGGTCAGGTCCACGCCGGAGACCCCGTCGATCATCGCGTGGTGCACCTTCCACACCACCGCGGTATTCCCGTCGGCGCGCCCCTGGACGACGATGAGCTGCCAGAGCGGATGCGTGCGGTCGAGCATCCCCGCGAAGGCCCGGCCGCCGATCTCCGAGAGCACCCGGTCGTCCCCCGGCGGCGGCAGCGTCAGCTCGACGACGTGATTGCGGATGTCGAACTCCGGATCGTCCTCCCAGGTCGGATGGGCCACCGCGAAAAGCGGGAATACCACCTTCTGCCGGTACCGCGGCAGGAGGTGGAGGCGGTCTTCGAGGGCCCGCACCAGCGTGTCGAGCGAGACCCGCCCCTCGTAAACCATGGAGCCGCCCACGTGCATGGGCTGGGTGGGCTTCTCGGCGTAGAGGAACGTGGCGTCGATCGTCGTGAGGCGACGGTGCAGCGGCATGCGGGGTCCGGGGCGGGGCGCTAGGTGGAGGACGGCTGCTGCGCGCGCGCCAGATGGTGCCCGATGGCTCGGTAGGCGCCGGGGTTGGCGACGAGCGCCACGTGCGTGCCCGTCACCTCGACGTCGGTCGCCGGGTCGCCGGTCACGCAGACCCGCCAGTCCACGATGCCGTCGGTCTTCGTGTAGACCGCCAGCTGCGGCACCGAGGCCGGGATGGGGGATTCGAGGCCGGCCACCGCCTCGCAGCGGCAGAAGCCGGTATAGCAATCGGGTCGGTCCTCGCGCCGCACTTGCTCGCGCACCCGGTCGGAGGCGAGCAGCACCAGCGGATGCGAGCGCACGCCCCGGAAGGGAGAGCCGAGGGTGATCACCGAGGCGACCAGCTCGGGCCGGCGCGCGGCCAGCGACCGCGCGAGCATGCCGCCCAGGCTGTGCCCGATCAGGTGCACCCGCCGGCCGGTGGCGGCCCGCGCGGTCTCGACCGTGTCGAGCAGCCGCCTCGACAGGATATCCAGGCACTCGGCATTGCGTCCGATGCGCGAGAGATAGGGCCGGTAGCCGACCCGGGCCAGCCAGCCGTGGAGCTCGAGCAGGTACCAGTCGGTGCCGAGGAAGCCCGGCACCAGCACCGCCGCCGAGCCGTCGCCGCGGGAGACCCCGCAGCCGTAGAAGACAGGCGAGGTGCGCAGCGCGAGCCAGTCGAGCCCGGCCAGACCCTCGCGCCAGATGGGCACGGGAGCCGGGCGCTGGTCCCGAGCGAAGCCTGGGGACGCCGTTGTCGCCATGGCCCGATGCTATCATCTCCGTATGATCGCCGCCGTCCTTCGTGGGCCCCGCTCGCTCGCCATCACGACCGTCCCGTCGCCCACGCCGGGCCCGGGCGACGCGGTCATCCGGGTCACCGCGGCGGGGCTCTGCGGCACCGACTACCGCATCTGGACCGGGGAGCGGCCGGTACGCTACCCGCTCGTGATGGGCCACGAATTCGTCGGCACGGTGGCGGCGGTGGGCCGCGCGGTCAGCAATATCTCGGTGGGGCAGTCCGTCGCGGTGGAGCCCAACTATTCCTGCGGAACGTGCGTGCTCTGTCGCGAGGGCAACCGCAACCTGTGCCTCTCGCGAGTGGCGGTCGGCATCGACGTCGACGGGGGATTCGCCCAGGAGGCGACCGTGCCCGCCCGCTGCTGCTGGCCGGCGCCCGCCGGCCTCGGCGCCGAGCGCCTGCTCATGGCCGAGCCGCTCGCGGTGGTGGTGCGCGCGGTCGGCCGCGCCGCGCCGGTGGCCGGGGAGACCGCGGCGGTGCTCGGGGTGGGCTCGCTCGGGCTGCTGGCGGTGCAGGTGCTCCGGGCGCGCGGCTGTCGCGTGCTCGCGGTGGCGCGGACCACCAAACGGCTTGATCTGGCGCTCGCGCTGGGCGCGGAGGCGGTCGCGCTCTCCGGAGCGGACGACGACACCGCGGCGGCGCGCGCCTTCTCCGGGCGCGAGGGCATGGATCTGGTCATCGAGACCGCGGGCACCGCCCTGGCGGTGGAGCAGGCGGTGAACCTGTGCCGGCCCGGCGGGCGCGTGGTGCTCACCGGGCTGCCGCACGAGGCGACCGCGCTCAACTTCTTCTGGGTGGTGCGCCGCGAGCTGCGGATCATCGGCTCGATGATCTACCAGGACGAGTTCCCGGAGGCGATGCGGCTCCTCCAGGCGGGTGCGGTGCGAACGGAGCGGCTCCTCTCCCAGACCTTTCCGCTCGACCGCCTAGACGACGCCTTCGCGGCGCACCGCTCGCCCGACTCGATCAAGGTCGCGGTCATCCCCCCGGCCGGCTAGGCCCAGCTTTCCTCCGGGGCCCCGTAAACACTAAGATACGGGGAGGCGTCTGTACCCAGAGGGGGGCGGCGATGCGGCGTGTCTCGAGCGGGGCCAGCTTGATCCTCGTGGGGCTGGTCGGAGCGGCGTGCTCATCGGCGCCGTCCCGGATGGCTGCGCCGCCACCCATGCCGGCGGCGCCACCCGCCGTGTCGGCCACGCGCGCCCCGGCGCCGCTGAGCCTGCCCGCGTCGACCCTCGGCCCCGACCAGCTCATCCTCCACGTGCTCAACCGGATCGGCTACGGCCCGCGGCCGGGTGACGTGGAGCGCGTGCGGCGGATGGGTCTCGCCGCGTACATCGAGCGGCAGCTCGACCCGCGCTCCATTCCGGATCCCGCGGTGGAGCAGGCGCTCGCGGCCTACCCGGTGCTCACGCTCAGCACCGCCACGCTCGTCCGCGACTATCCGCTGCCGACCGCGGAGGCGCGGCAGCGGCTGGCCTCGGGCGAGATGAGTCGCCAGGAGATCAGGGAGATGTATCCGGCGGAGCGCCGGCCCACGGTCATCACCGCCCAGATGCAGGCCGCCCGGGTCACGCGGGCGGTCGCGAGCGACCGGCAGCTCGAGGAAGTGATGGTGGACTTCTGGTTCAACCACTTCAACGTCTACGCGCAGAAGGGGGCGGTGCGCTGGATGCTGCCGGCCTACGAGCGCGAGGCGATCCGGCCGCACGCGCTCGGTCGGTTCCGCGACCTGGTGCTGGCCACCGCGCGCCACCCCGCGATGCTCTTCTACCTGGACAACTGGCTCAGCACGCGCGCCGATCTGGTGGTGCCCGCCGGCCCCAACGCGGGCCGGCGCATGGGCCTGAACGAGAACTACGCCCGCGAGCTCATGGAGCTGCACACCCTCGGCGTGGACGGGGGCTACACCCAGCAGGACGTGATCGAGGTCGCGCGCTGCTTCACCGGCTGGACCATCGACCGGCCCCAGCAGGGCGGGGGTTTCATATTCCGGACGCTGGCGCACGACCGGGGAGCGAAGCGGGTGCTGGGCCAGGTGATCCCGGCGGGCGGCGGCCAGGAAGACGGCGAGCGCGTGATCGAGATCCTGGTGCGGCACGAGGCGACCGCGCGCTTCATCGCGACCAAGCTCGCCCGACGCTTCGTGAGCGACGATCCGCCCCCGGCCCTGGTGGACCGCACCGCCGCCGCCTTCCGGAGAACGGATGGCGACATCCGGGCGGTGCTGACGACGATCTTCACCTCGCCGGAGTTCTGGTCGGCGGACGCCTACCGGGCCAAGATCAAGACTCCGCTCGAGGTGGTGGCCAGCGCGGTGCGCGCGCTCGACGGGCGTATCGCCGCCGCCTCCGGCGCCGACGTCGCGGACGGGGGGATCACGCTCGCCCGGGAAGTCGCGCGGCTCGGCGAGCCGCTCTACGAGGCACAGCCGCCCACCGGCTATCCGGACCGAGCGGAGGCCTGGGTGAACACCGGCGCGCTCCTCGGTCGCATGAACTTCGCGCTCGGCCTGGCCCACAACCGGTTCCGCGGCGCCCGGGTGGACGTGGCGGGCTTCCTCGCGAATACGGATCGCGCCCAGCCGGCGCAGGTGCTCGATCGTCTGCTCGCCGTCGTCCTCCACGGCGAGGCGTCGGCCCGGACCCGCGCGGTGCTGGCGGCGCAGTTCGACAGCCCGGAGATCACCCGGACGACGACCTACGACCGGGGGCCCAAGGACACCGACGTCGAGAAGCTGGCCGCGCTGGTCCTGGGCTCCCCGGAGTTCCAGCGGAGATAGCCATGGAGCCCTGCACGCGGCGGTCGTTCATGAAGGGCGGGGCGCTCGCCCTGTTTGCGCTGGGTGGCCCGCCCCGGTTCCTGGTGCGCGCGGCGTTCGCGGAGGGGAGCGCGGTCCGGCCGAAGGTACTGATCGCCATCTTCCAACGGGGCGCGGTCGACGGCCTCAGCATGATCGTCCCGCACGGCGACCCGGACTACTATGCGGTGCGGGGCAATATCGCGGTCGCCCGCCCGGTCCCGGGCGTGGCCGACGCGACCCTCGACCTGAACGGCTTCTTCGGCCTGCACCCGGCGCTCGCGCCACTCCGGCCGATCTGGGACGACCGGCGCCTCGCCGTCGTGCACGCGTGCGGCTCACCCGACACCACCCGCTCCCACTTCGACGCCCAGGACTACATGGAGTCGGGCACGCCGGGAGTCAAGAGCACCGCCGACGGCTGGCTCGCCCGCGGGCTCGCCGGGATGCCGGCCCGCGCGGTGGCCTCGCCCTTCCGGGCCGTCTCGCTGGGCCCGGTGCTGCCGCGAATCCTGCGGGGGGACGTCGGCGCGGTGGCGATGAACAGTGTGGCCGACTTCGACGTCAAGGACGGCGGGGCCATGATGACCGGGGGCCCGGGAGCGCGGAGGGGCTTCGAGTCGCTCTACGAGCAGGGCGTGCGCGATCTCCTGTACGGCACCGGCCGCGAGACCTTCGAGACGGTGAAGATGCTCAAGACGGCGGCTCCCCAGCGGATCCTGCCGACGAACGGCGCGGTGTATCCCCGGGGGCGCTTCGGCGACAGCCTTCGGCAGATCGCCCAGCTCGTCAAGGCCGACGTCGGCCTCGAGATCGCCTTCGCGGACGTGGGGGGCTGGGATACCCACGCGGCGCAGGGCAATGAGCGGGGCCAGCTCGCGCTGCGTCTCAAGGAGTTCGCCGAAGGCCTGGCCGCGCTCGACCGGGATCTCGGGCCTCGCATGAGCGATGTCGTGATCCTCACGATGTCCGAGTTCGGCCGGACCGTCCGGGAGAATGGAAACCGGGGCACCGATCACGGCCACGGCACCGCGATGCTGGTCCTGGGAGGGCCGGTCAAGGGTGGCCGCGTTCACGGACGCTGGCCCGGACTGCGGCCGGAGCAGCTCTTCGACGGACGGGACCTGGCCGTGACCACCGACTTCCGGAGCCTCTTCACCGAGGTGGCGGTACGCCATCTGGGTGCGCCGGTCGCGCCGCTGTTCCCCGGCTTCAGTGCTCCGACCGGCGCCTGGCCCGGAGTCCTGGGCTAGCAAAGACCGTCCCTCGGCATTCGGAAACCAGGCGCGCCGCGAAGCGGCCGGCCGCGGTGGCGCGGCGGAACCCGGGCCGGTGCACCAGGCTGACCGGTAGCGCCGGCACCGCCGCCCGCTCCCATCTGACCCGGCCGCGATCCAGCTCGGCCAGGGCGAGCGCGGGCGCCAGGCCCACCCCCAGTCCCCCGGAGACATATGCGAGCAGGAGGGACACGCTCGGCACGTCGATGGTGGAGGTGGGCCGGATGCGCTCACGCGCGAGATAGTCCTCCAGCAACCGACGGCCCTGGCTGCCCGCGCCGAGCCGCAGCAGCGGCTCGCGGCTGAGCCGCTCCGGCAGGGGCACGCGCTTCCCGGGGCGGCGAGGCCCGACCCACACGAAGGGCTGGTCGAAGAGCCGCTCGGCCTCGAGCCCACGGGGGATCTCCTGGCCGGTGATCACCGCGCAGTCCACCTCGCCGAGCCCCACGAGTCGGATGCCTTCGCGCGAGTGGGTCGTGGCGATCTCGAAGCGCAGCGGCACCCGCTCGTCCAGGAGATCGCGCAGCACCGGGACCAGCAGGGCCTTCCCGAGGTAATCACTGACCGCCACGCGCAGAGTCGCCGGCGGGCGGCCGGACAGCTCGGCGAGATGGGCGAACAGGGCCTCCGTCTCGGTGCCGAGCTTCAGGATCCCGGGCAGGGCCGCCTCGCCGGCCGCGGTGAGCCGGACGCCGCGCCCCGCCCGCTCGAGGAAGGTCACGCCCAGGTGCCGCTCGAGCTTGCGGATCTGCTGGCTGATCGCCGAGGAGGTGCGATGGTGCAGCCGCGCCGCCGCCCCCACCGAGCCGCTGCGCGCGACGGTGAGGAGGCTCAGCAGGGCCGGGAGGAGCGCCGCGTCGATCATTAGCGAATCTTACGGGACCGGCAAGAATATTTCACTATACTTAACGGTCTGACGGCGGGACACTCACCCGGCCGGCGTGGTCCGGCCACGGAGGCGACAATGGCGTCAACGCTGCTCGACCGAGTCTGGGACGCCCACACGGTGCGCACGCTGCCCTCCGGGCAGACGCAGCTCCTGATCGGGCTCCATCTCATCCACGAGGTCACCTCGCCGCAGGCCTTCCAGGCCCTTCACGAGCTGAAGCTGCCGGTCCGGATGCCGGGGCGGACGTTCGCGACGCTCGACCACATCATCCCCACCACCGCGCAGCAGCGGCCGTTCGCGGACGAGGTGGCGGAGGAGATGGCGGTCCACATGATCCGCAATGCGGAGCAGAGCCGGGTGCAGCTCTTCGGTCTCGACAGCGGCCGGCAGGGCATCGTGCACGTGATCGGGCCCGAGCTCGGGCTGACCCAGCCGGGCATGACCATCGCGTGCGGGGACAGCCACACCGCGACGCACGGAGCGGTCGGGGCGATCGCGTTCGGCATCGGCACCAGCCAGGTGCGCGACGTGCTCGCCACCCAGTGCCTGGCCATGGCCAAGCCGAAGCTCCGGCAGGTGCGGGTGGACGGGGCGCTCTCGAAGGGCGTCTACGCCAAGGACGTCATCCTCGCGATCATCCGCACCCTGGGCGTCAACGGGGGCGTGGGCTACGCCTACGAGTACGCGGGCGCCGTCGTGGATCGGATGACGATGGAGGAGCGGCTCACGCTCTGCAACATGTCGATCGAGGGCGGTGCCCGGTCGGGCTACGTCAACCCGGACCAGACCACGTTCGACTACCTGCGCGGGCGCCCGTACGCCCCGCAGGGCGCGGCCTTCGCCCGCGCGGTGACGTGGTGGAAGAGCACGGCCTCCGACGCCGACGCGTCGTACGACGACGTCAAGCGGCTCGACGGCAACGCGATCCCGCCGATGGTGACCTGGGGCATCAACCCGGGCCAGTCGGTCGGCGTGGCGGAGCGCATCCCGTCTCCCGAATCGGCGCCGGAGCCGGAGCGTCCCACCTATCGCGAGGGCCTGGCCCACATGGGCTTCCAGGCCGGCCAGCCCATCGCGGGGGCCAAGATCGACGTGGTGTTTATCGGCTCCTGCACGAACTCGCGGATCTCGGATCTGCGGGTGGCCGCCGCGGTGGCCAAGGGCAACCGGGTCGCCAAGGGCGTGCGGGCGATCGTGGTGCCGGGCTCGCAGCTCGTGGCCAAGGAGGCGGAGGCCGAGGGGCTGCACGAGATCTTCCGCGAGGCGGGCTTCGAGTGGCGGAACGCGGGCTGCTCGATGTGCCTCGGCATGAACGACGACAAGCTCAAGGGCCGCGAGATGAGCGCGTCCACCAGCAACCGCAACTTCATCGGGCGCCAGGGCAGCCCCACCGGCCGCACCCTGCTGATGAGCCCGGCCATGGCGGCGGCCGCTGCGCTTCACGGCGCGGTCACCGACGTGCGGGAGATGATGAAATGAGCGAGAGCACGCGGCGGCAGGTCGCGGGGCGGGCCATTCCGGTCCCGGGCAACGACATCGACACCGATCGGATCATCCCGGCGCGGTTCCTCAAGACGGTCACCAACGAGGGCCTGGGGCTTCACGCCTTCGAGGACGCGCGCAAGCACGACCCGGAGCACCCGTTCAACCAGAAGGCCTACGAAGGCGCCTCGGTGCTGGTGGCGGGCATGAACTTCGGCTGCGGGTCGTCGCGCGAGCACGCCCCGGAATCGCTCAAGCAGTGGGGCATCAAGGCCATCGTGGGCGGCTCCTTCGGCGAGATCTTCTTCGGCAACTGCACCATGCTCGGCATCCCGTGCCTCGCGATCTCCCAGGACGACGTGCTGTGGCTGCAGCGCGCGGTCGGCCGCGATCCGAGGCAGGCGGTCACGGTGGACGTGGAGCGGCAGGAGGTGCGCGTGGGAGATCGCGTCATCCCGGCCCGGATCGCCGACGGGGCGCGCAATCAGCTCGTCTCCGGGGCGTGGAATGCCACCGGCGTGCTGCTGGACGCGGGCGACGCGATCGAGGCCACCGCGGGGCGCCTGCCGTACGTCAAGGGTTTCTGACCGGACACGCGCGAAGGTGCCGACCGTCCGCACGCCGACCCTCGAGATCGGCTACGAGGAGTGGGGGGAGGCGGCGGGCGCTCCGGTCGTCCTCCTCCACGGCTTTCCCGACGACGCGCACGCCTGGCGCGAGGTAGCGCCCCCGCTGGCCGCCCGCGGCTGCCGGGTGCTCGCGCCCTACCTGCGCGGGTACGGGCCGACGCGCTTCCTCGACGCGACTGCGCCCCGCATGGCGCAGCAGGCCGCGATCGGCCAGGACCTGCTGGATTTCCTGGACGCGCTCCGCATCGAGCGGGCCGCGCTCGGCGGCTACGACTGGGGCGGGCGCGCGGCCTGCATCACCGCCATCCTCGCGCCCGCGCGGGTGCGCGCCCTCGTCACGATCGGCGGCTACAATGTCCAGAACACCATCGCGGCGCCGGTGCCCGCCTCCGCGCTGCAGGAGCGGGCCAACTGGTACCAGTGGTACTTCAACACCGAACGCGGGCACCTCGGGCTCGAGAAGAACCGCCGCGAGATCTGCCGGCTGCTCTGGCGGGACTGGTCGCCGGGCTGGCGCTTCGACGACGCGACGTTCGAGCAGGCGGCGGCCGCCTTCGACAACCCCGACTTCGTTCCGGTGGTGATCCACTCCTACCGGCATCGGTATCGCCACGCGCCGGGCGAGCCGCGCTTCGACGCGATCGAGCGCCGTCTCGCGGAGCGGCCGCGCATCGAGGTGCCGAGCGTGATCCTGCACGGCCGCGACGACGGGGTGGACCCCCCGCGGCGCAGCGAGCCGCACCTCGCCCTGTTCCCGGACGGGACCGCGCGGCACGTGATCCCGGACGCCGGCCACTTCCTCCCGCGCGAGCAGCCCGGCGCGGTGGTGGAGGCGCTCGTCTCCCTGCTGGACCGGACGGCGCGCTAGCCCGTGTGGTTCCTGCTCGCGGTGGTCGCGGCCCTGTGCCAGGTGCTGCGCAACACGGTGATGAAGCGCCTCGGCCACTCGCTCGACGAGTACATCAACGTCTGGGGGCGCTTCACGTTCCTGCTGCCGTTCGCGGGCGTCTCCGTGCTCTGGAACGGGGTGCCCGAGCTCAAGCCGGGCTTCTATCTCGCCTGCGCCTCGTTCGCGGTCTGCCAGACCATCTCGACCATGGCGCTCTCCAAAGCCCTCAAGCTCGCCGAGATCTCCATGGTCACCGCGCTGTGGAAGGTGAGCCTGCTGATCCTCGTCGTGCTCGGCTACTTCACGCTGGGAGAGCGGCCGACCCTCCTCGGCATCGCGGGCATCCTGATCAGCATGGCCGGCGTCTATCTGCTGAACGTCAACCGGGCCCACATCGCCTGGTGGGCCCCTCTCGCGGTGCTCTTCACGGATCGCGGGATGCGCTACACCCTGCTGGCCGCGCTCTTCTTCGCCCCGTCGGTGGTCACCATCAAGTGGGCCATGCTGTGCTCCGACCAGTACATGGGCACGTTCGGCGGCTACGTGGCCGCGAGCCTGGTCGTCACCCCGATCGTGCTCGGGACCTCGCGGCGCCACTTCGTGGAGGTCCCGCGCTACTGGAAAGCCTTCGTGAGCTTCGGACTCTTCGCCTCGCTCACCACCATCAGCCAGGGCACCGCCTATCTCATGACGCTCTCCTCCTACGTGGAAGCGGTGAAGCAGGTGGAGATTCTCTTCGCGATGGCGATCGGCACCGTGATGTTCCACGAGAAGCAGAAGGTGCGCGACATCGCGCCGGGGGCGCTGGTGATGCTGGCCGGGGTGGTGCTGCTGAGCCTGGCGGGTTAACGATCGGAGGGGGCCCCTTCTGAAGTCTAGGAAGGGGGCCCGCTCCGAGCCTCCCCCGGGATGAGTTGCGCCGGCAAAGCCGGCGCTCGAGCGAGGACCGATTCGAGCCGATCGCGGCCTGGCCTTTCGGCGCCGCGTGCTCGGACTCTAGACGTCCGGCCGCTTGCCGTGGGTGGCGCGGATGACCGTCTTGATGCCGCCGCGCACCGTGAAGTCGCCGATCACCTCGATCCAGCGCGGGGCCGCCGCGGCCACGAAGTCGTTCAAGATCCGGTTGGTCACGTCCTCGTGGAAGGCTCCTTCGTTGCGATAGGACCAGACGTAGAGCTTGATCGCCTTCAGCTCGAGCACGTGCTTGTCCGGCACGTATAACACTCGAATAGTCGCGAAATCGGGCTGGCCGGTGCGGGGGCAGACGCAGGTGAACTCCGGGATCTCGAGGCTGATCTCGTAGTCGCGGTCCGGGTGCGGATTCGGTACGACCTCGAGCGTTTTCGACGGCTGCGTGGGCATGGCTCACGCTACCGCGCGGACGGGCAGGGGTCAAGCGAGCCCCTCACCTCCGGACCCCTCACCCTGCCCTCTCCCCCAGAGGGGAGAGGGAGAATTCAGCGGCGGACGGTGAGGCCGATGCCGGCGGCGACCATGAGGCTCGAGAGGAGGAGGAGCGGGTTGAGCTGGTCCCCGGTGATCAAGGCCGCGATGAGGACCCCGAAGAGCGGGCTGGTAAGCGAGCAGGTGGCGAGGGCGCTGGCCAGATAGACCTGGAAGAGATAGGAGTTCACGATGAAGTTGAAGCCGGCTACCACCGCGCCCTGGTAGAAGAGCGAGGCGGCCAGCGCCGGGGTGTAGCGGGTGGGGGTGCCCGACTCCAGCGCGAGGCTCGCGAGCAGGAAGCAGGCGCTCCCGATGGCGGACTGGAACACGAGCAGCTTCAGGGGATCGAACTTCTGTACCGCGCGCGCCATATACACGACGCGCTCCGCGAGGAGGACCGCGCTGGCCGCCACCACCAGGTCGCCGACGAGGGTGTCGCTGTGGAACGAGAAGTCGCGCGCGAAGAGCAGCACGATGCCGGTGTAGGCGATGAGCACGCCGCCCACCTTGGCCGGCGTCAGGCGGTCGCCCGGGATCACGAAGTGGGCGAGCACCACCGCGTGCACCGCGTAGGAGTTGAGCAGCACCGCGCTGTGGGAGGCGGTGGTGAGCCCGATCCCCACGTTCATGGTGCCGATCTGCACCGAGAAGATCAGCCCGATCGAGATCAGCACGCGCCACTCGCCGGGCCGCACGTGGAAGACGCCGCGGTGGCGTGTCCACCACGCGTAGGCCAGGACCACCAGCCCGCCCAGCACGAAGCGGAAGAAGGCGAGGCGCAGCGGCGGCGCATCGGCGAGGCCGACCTTCACCGCGACCGGATTGGCGCCCCACAGCGCGGCGAGCATCAGCGCGGTCGCGGTGCCGCGCCAGTCGAGGGGACGGAGAGGAGCCACTAGAGGGCGCGCGCGCGGCGCCGCGGGACGGCCATGTCGGCGGCTATGGTAGCATGGCCTTCCATGAAGATCGGGCTCGTCGGCCTTCCCAAGAGCGGCAAGACCTCGTTGTTCAACCTGCTGACCGGCGCGAGCGTCGCGACTTCGTCGTTCGGCACCGCGCGCGGTGAAATGCACGCGGGGGTGGCCCGGGTGCCCGACGCGCGCGTCGAGCGGCTGACCGCGCTGTTCAAGCCGAAGAAGACGACGCACGCCACCTTCGAGGTGGTGGACCTCGCCGGCATCGCGAAGGGTGAGCGCCAGGGGCTCGAGGCCAAGGAGTTCCGCAACGCCGACGCGCTGCTGCACGTGGTGCGCGCGTTCCCGGACCCCGCGGGCGCCGCCGCGGACCCAGGCGGCGACATCGACGATCTGGAGACCGAGCTGATCCTGGCCGATCTCGAGGTGGTGGAGCGGCGGCTCGAGCGGCTCGAGGCGCAGATCAAAAAGAAGCGGACCGACGTCGACGTCTACGAGCAGACGGTGCTCCTGAAGGTGAAGCCCCTGCTCGAGGCCGAGCGGCCGATCCGGGCGATGGGCCTGACCGAAGAGGAAGCGCGGGCCCTCCGCGGGTTCACGTTCCTCTCCCAGAAGCCGATCCTCCACTGCCTCAACCTGTCCGAGAAGGAGATCGCGCGCGGGACCACGCTCGTGGAGAGCTTCGGCTTGCCGGCGGTCGCCCAGCGCCCGGGCACCCGGCTCGGCTGGGTCTCGGCGGTCATCGAGGCGGAGGTCGCCCAGCTCGCGGGGCCGGAGCAGGCCGCCTTCCTGGCCGACCTCGGCCTGACCGAGCCGGCGATCGGCCGCGTGCTGCAGGACTGCTACGCGCTGCTCGGCCTCATCTCGTTCTTCACGGTGGGCGAGGACGAGGTGCGCGCCTGGTCCATCCCGCGCGCCACCCGGGCCCAGGATGCGGCCGGGGCGATCCACTCCGACATCGCCCGGGGCTTCATCCGCGCGGAGGTCGTGGGCTACGACGACCTCCTGGCCGCCGACGGGTCGATGGCCATCGCCCGGGAGCGCGGGCGGTTCCGCCTCGAGGGCAAGGACTACACGGTGGAGGACGGCGAGATCTGCCACTTCCGCTTCAACGTAGGAGGGCGCTGAAAAAGGCCCAGCTGCTTCGTTGGCGCCCTCGCTCGGGGCGCTCGAGGCACAGAGAGTACGCCTCGCGCCCGAGCTTCGGGCGCCGCCTCGCATCTGGACCTTTTTGAGCGCCCTCCTGCGGGGAGTGCCCTCCTAGGAGTCGAGGTGGCCCCAGGCGATCCAGTGGCGGTCGCTGGCCATCTCGGCGCGCAGGTGATCGAGCCCGGCTTCCGCGAGCTGGGCCCGCACCTCGCCCAGCGTGAACGCGGCGCAGAGCGAGTGAAAGAAGTCGCGCTTGAGCACGTCCGGCTCGTCCGCCGAGTAGGTCTCCACGATCTCGCGTGCGCCCTCGACGGAATCCGGGCGGTGCAGGTCCATGATGAGGACGGGGGCGCCCGCGCGGCCGAGCCGGGCGACCTCGGACCAGAACATCTCCGCGTGGGGCAGGTGGTGCAGCAAGCTGTTGGAGACCACCGCGTGGAACCCGCCGGGCGGGCGCGCGAGCCCCGGCAGGCGCGCGCGGACGAGCTCGACGCGGCCGGTGAGCCCGGCGGTGGCGACCGCGCGACGCCCGGGCGCGAGCATCGCCTCCGATCCGTCCACCCCGGTCACGGTGACCGAGGGCAGGGCCCGGCAGAAGCGAATCGGGATGTCGGCCGGACCGCAGCCCATGTCCACCACACGTCCGCGCGCGAAGGCGGGGAAGAGGGCGCGGAACCGGTCCACGAAGCCCTGGTTCACCGTCGCGAAGTCGGCCGCCGCGTAGGCCTCCGCCTGTTCCTGGTCGGTCATCAGCTCGGGCTCGAGCACTCGATTCATCG
>Ga0187892_10004791_pt1 | contig 22197 bp, 19 predicted proteins | sample MA1701073metaG_FD_139345 | JGI IMG/M metagenome (GOLD analysis project Ga0187892, IMG submission 139345) | Bio-ooze microbial communities from a basaltic lava cave in the Kipuka Kanohina Cave System on the Island of Hawaii, USA - MA170107-3 metaG ... | reverse complement strand
CAAGTCTTCCGCGGTTTTTTGCCGCGGCCTCATTGAAGCGTCGACGGCCGGCGCGACGTGCGGCCGTCCGACGCGTCTTCCGCGGTTTTTTGCCGCGGCCTCATTGAAGCCTGGACTGGACAGGACTAAAAATTATTTATTTTATGTCTTCCGCGGTTTTTTGCCGCGGCCTCATTGAAGCATAACCTGATCGAGCTTGCAGGGCTCATCGTAAATGAGTCTTCCGCGGTTTTTTGCCGCGGCCTCATTGAAGCTACTTCTCAGGGATCTTCAATCCTGCCACTCGAACGGTCTTCCGCGGTTTTTTGCCGCGGCCTCATTGAAGCTTTGAGATGATCCGCTACGCCAGGGCAAGGCGTATTGTCTTCCGCGGTTTTTTGCCGCGGCCTCATTGAAGCGAGGCGGGCAATGTTGGTGGCAATGCTCGCATCTGTGTCTTCCGCGGTTTTTTGCCGCGGCCTCATTGAAGCTCCTTGACAGGGGTAAGCCACGGTCCGCGCCCTCCGTCTTCCGCGGTTTTTTGCCGCGGCCTCATTGAAGCGTAAAAGCGAAGCGCGCAATGTCGGCTATTGACTGGGTCTTCCGCGGTTTTTTGCCGCGGCCTCATTGAAGCGACGCAACCTGCTCGCCGAAGACAGGGACGCCTCGTCTTCCGCGGTTTTTTGCCGCGGCCTCATTGAAGCGCCCGAAACTCGGTCTCCAGCTTCTTGCGTTCTTCCGTCTTCCGCGGTTTTTTGCCGCGGCCTCATTGAAGCTCTTGTTGATCTCGTCCTGCACATCCAGATACTGAAGGTCTTCCGCGGTTTTTTGCCGCGGCCTCATTGAAGCGGTCTTCGACAAGGCGCTGTACGTCGGGTCGTTCGACGTCTTCCGCGGTTTTTTGCCGCGGCCTCATTGAAGCGTTGCGGTGTGCTCGCGCTGCATGTGGGCACGGTAGGTCTTCCGCGGTTTTTTGCCGCGGCCTCATTGAAGCCCGGAAGTCCTGGAGCTGGAGCGCGCGAAACTCCTGCGTCTTCCGCGGTTTTTTGCCGCGGCCTCATTGAAGCGTAAAGACCAGCCACTTGTTACTCTCCCTGTGTTTCGTCTTCCGCGGTTTTTTGCCGCGGCCTCATTGAAGCTGAGGGTCCGATAAAATCGGCGATACGCGCCTATCTCGTCTTCCGCGGTTTTTTGCCGCGGCCTCATTGAAGCTTGAAGGGTACGGTCGTCTTGGCTGCCGGCTGCTTTGTCGTCTTCCGCGGTTTTTTGCCGCGGCCTCATTGAAGCTTCGGTCTACGCCGTGGCAACGGTAGGCGGAGTCACGTCTTCCGCGGTTTCTTGCCGCGGCCTCATTGAACGCTGGCCACCCAATTCGGTGTGCATCAACCAAAATGGATGCGTTCCAATTCCCAGAGTGGGCCGGTTCCGGCAATCGACGTACATCGGGTTCAGTGCTCGCTCGGCGAGGACTTTAGAGGCTAGAATCGTCGCGCGAGGAGGCAGGATGGCGAAAAAGAACCCGCGGCCGCCGAGGCGCGCGCGCCCCGACGACGTCGATCCGAAGCACCGCTGGGACCGCCCGCTGCAGGCGCCGGGCCGCACGCAGGTCGATTTCGAGGAGCGCGTCGACTTCCGCCGCCTGCACGATTACCGCCTCGCGCGCACGCGCGCCGCGCTCGCGCACTCCGGCCTCGGAGCGCTGCTCTCGTTCGACCAGCACAACATCCGCTACACCACGAGCACCGTGATCGGCGAATGGGCACGCGACAAGCTCACGCGCTACTCGCTCATCACCGGCAACGGCGAGCCGTATATCTGGGACTTCGGCAGCGCCGCGCGCCACCACAAGCTCTACGCGCCGTGGCTGAAGGACGACCACTGCCGCGCCGGGCTGCTCGGCATGCGGGGGGCCACCGGCGCCGATCTGGCTTTGTTTAGAAATGCCGCGAAAGAAATCAAGTCGATCCTGAAAGCCGAGGGCGTGGCCAACCTGCCGCTCGGCGTCGACGTGGTCGAGCCCCCAATGCTCTTTGCATTGCAAGATCAAAATATTGAAGTGCGTGACGGGCAGCAGACGATGCTCCAGGCGCGCGAAGTGAAGAACATCGACGAGCTCACGCTGCTCAACATGGCGGCGGCGATGGTCGACGGGGTCTACCAGGACATCGCCGAGGCGCTGAAGCCCGGCGTGCAGGAGTCGCAGATCGTCGCGCTCGCCACCAAGCGGCTCTACGAGATGGGCTCGGACTGCGTCGAGGCGATCAACTCGATCTCGGGCGAGCGCTGCAGCCCGCACCCGCACAACTTCACCGACCGCCTGATCCGCCCGGGCGACCAGGCGTTCTTCGACATCATCCAGTCGTTCATGGGCTACCGCACCTGCTATTACCGCACCTTCAACGTCGGGCGCGCCACGGGGCCGCAGCGCACCGCGTACCGGAAGGCGCGCGAGTGGATGGACAAGGCGATCGAGCTGCTGAAGCCCGGCATCAGCACCGACCGGATCGCGCGCGCGCTGCCCGAGGCGAAGGAGATCGGCTTCGCGAGCGAGATGGACGCCTTCGGGCTCAACTTCTGCCACGGCCTCGGCCTCGGGCTGCACGAGCGGCCGCTGATTTCCCGCCTGACTTCCCTGCGGGAACCGATCGAGCTCAAGGCCGGCATGGTGTTCGCCGTGGAGTCCTACTGCCCGGCGAGCGACGGCGTCTCCGCAGCGCGCATAGAGGAAGAGGTGATCCTCACGCCGCAGGGCGCCAAGATCATCTCGCTGTACCCCGCCGAGGAGCTGCCGATTGCCAACCCCTACTAGGAAGAACCTGAAGCTCGGCTGGATCGGCACCGGTCGCATGGGCTACTCCATGGCGGAGCGCCTGGCCAAGGGAGGCTGCGACCTCACGGTCTGGAACCGCACCGCGGAGAAGGCGCGGCCGCTCGCCGAGCACGGCGCCAAGGTGGCAAGGCAGCTGAAGGAGCTCGCTTCGAAGGACATCGTGTTCTGCATGGTGTCGACCTGGGACGACGTGAAGCAGGTGATGGAAAAGCTGCTCGCGGGAGCGGAGAAGCCGCGCATGGTGGTGGAATGCTCTTCCATTTCCCTGGAGGGCTCTGCCGAGCTGCGCAGCATGCTCTCCGAGCAGAAGATCCAGTACCTTGCCGCCCCGGTGAGCGGCAACGCCAAGGTGATCAAGGCGGGCAAGCTCACTTTCGTGGTCTCGGGGCCGAAGGCGGCATACGACCTGGCGCGGCCCTACCTCGACATGATGGGCGTGGGCTCGAGCTACGTCGGCGAGGGCGAGCTCGCGCGCATCGCCAAGATCTGCCACAACGTGATGCTCGGCGTGGTGATCCAGAACCTGTGCGAGATCACCATCCTCGCGCAGAAGGCCGGCATGCCGCGCCACGCATTCCTCGAGTTCCTCAACAAGAGCGTGATGGGCTCGATGTTCACGCGCTACAAGACGCCGGCGCTGGTCAACCTCGACTTCCACGTCACGTTCACGCCGAAGCTGCTGCGCAAGGACCTCGACCTGGGCCTCGACGCCGGGCGCGAGCTCGAAGTGCCGATGCCGCTCAGCTCGCTCACGCGGGATCTCCTGCAGCAGATGATCGGGCAGGGGATGACCGAGCAGGATTTCTCGACGCTGCTCCTCGCGCAGGCGAAAGCTTCCGGCATCGAGCTCAAGCCGGAAAACAAGGAGGTAAGCGATGGCCTCTCGTCGTGACTTTCTGAAGGGAACCGCGGGAATCGCCGCGCTCTCCGGATGCAGCACGCTGATGCCGGCCGAGGCGGCAGACAGCGTGATCGTCAACGGCCGCATCGCGACGCTGAATGCGAAGCAGCCGAACGCGGAGGCCATCGCGATCCGGGGCGGGCGCATCGTCGCAGTCGGATCTGAACAACAGATTTCCGCTTTCAGGGGCCCGAATACCCGAGTGATCGACGCGGGACGGCGCCCCGTCATCCCCGGGATCAACGACGCGCACACGCACTTCATCCGCGGCGGGCTGACGTACACCAACGAGGTGCGCTGGGACGGCGTGCCCTCGCTCGCCGAAGGGATGCGCCGCGTGCGCGAACAGGCGCGGCGCACGCCGCCGCCGCACTGGGTGCAGGTGATCGGCGGCTGGACCTGGGCGCAGTTCCAGGAGAAGCGCTTCCCGACGCTCGACGAAATCAACGCCGCGACCGGCGACACGCCGTGCATGATCATGCATCTCTACGACCGCGCGTGGCTGAACCGCGCCGCGATCCGCGTGCTCGGCTGGGAGAAGGAGGTGCCGAAGCTGTTCGGCGGCTTCGTCGAGCGCGACGCCGGCGGCGCGACCACCGGCCTGGTGATGTCGACCACCAGCCTCGCCAGCCTGGTGGCGGTGTGGCTGCGCGTGCCGCGCCTGTCGCCCGAGGAGCAGATCGCGTCCACGCGCCATTTCATGCGCGAGCACAACCGCCTCGGCGTCACCAGCGTGATCGACGCCGGCGGCGGCGGGCAGAACTTCCCCGACAACTACGCCGCCATCGCCAGGCTCGCCGCCGACAACCAGCTCACGCTGCGCATCGCCTACGAGCTGTTCGCGCAGGCGCCGGGCAAGGAGCTCGGCAACTACCAGCAGTGGGCCAAGCTGGTGAAGATCGGCGAGGGCAACGACTACTACCGCATGGTGGGCGCCGGCGAGTACATCCTGTACGCGGCGGGCGATCCGGCGAACTTCGCCAAGGACTGGATCGTGGCGCCGGCCGGGGTGATGGAGAAGAATTTCACCGAGGTGGTGAAGTTCCTCGCCGGCCTGGGCTGGCCGTTCCGGCAGCACGCCACCTTCGACGCGACCGCGGGCCGCATCATGAACGTGCTGGAAGAGGTGAACAAGGAAGTGCCGCTGAAGAAGCTGCGCTGGGGCCTCGACCACTGCGAGACGCTGACCCCGAAGACGCTCGAGCGCGTCGCCGCGCTCGGCGGCCATATCAACATCCAGAACCGGATGTCGCTGGATGGGGAAGCGTTCGTCGCCAAGTACGGCGTGCCGCTCGCCGCCGACGCGCCGCCGATCGCGACGATCCGCGCCATGGGCATCCCGCTCGCCTGCGGCACCGACGGCAACCGCGCCACCAGCTACAACCCGTGGGTCGGCGTGCACTGGCTGCTCACCGGCAAGACGCTGGGCGGCGGCAAGCTGCAGGGCGACAAGAACCTCCTCGACCGCACCGAGGCGCTGCGCCTGTGGACCGCGGGCGGCGCCTGGATGTCGTCGGAAGAAGACAAGAAGGGCACGCTGGAAGCGGGCAAGCTCGCCGACCTGGTGATCCTGAGCGGCGACTACTTCTCGATGCCGGTCGACGAGGTCAAGGACCTCGAGTCGCTGCTCACCATGGTCGGCGGCAAGGTGGTCTACGCGGCCGCGCCGTACGCGAGCCTCGACGCGCCGCCGCCGCCGTCGCTACCCGACTGGCTCCCGGTGCGGCACTATGGCGGCTACCACAAGGCTAAGATTGCGCAAGCCGGCCACCCAATGATCATCGGCGACGCCGGCGCCTGGTCGATGGAATGCTCTTGCGGAGGAATCTGATGGCCAAGCAGCGGATCAGCTACTTCCCGGTCGAGCGCATGGACGCGGAGATGCAGAAGGAGATGGATCGCTGCCGGCGCGAGGGCACGCCGCGGCCCGAAAGCTCGGCGGTGCGCGCGCACGTGCCGGCGGCCTTCTGGTCGTTCGCCAGCTCCTGGCGCGACCTGTTCAGGAACGGCGTCTGCGAGCACGCGATCAAGGAGCTCTGCCGTCTCTATGTCTCGCGCTCGGTGCAGTGCGACTATTGCGGCAACCAGCGCTCGGTGAAGGCGGCGAGCGCCGGGATGATCGAGGACGACGTCAAGGACCTCCTCAACTTCGAGAAATCCACGCGTTATTCGGACCGGCAGAAGGCCGCGCTGGCGTACGCCGAGGCGATCACCTGGCACCTGGAGACCGACGACGCCTTCTGGGAGCGGCTGAACCGCCACTTCGGCGAGCCCGAGCTGGTCGAGCTCGGTTGCTTCATCGCGCTCACGATGGGGCAACAGAGCTGGCTGCGGCTGCTCAACATCGAGCACCACCAGGTGCTCGCGGGCACCGCGGCATCGATGGCGCCGGGCCATCAAACCGTCGACGAGCAGCAGCGTTCCAAATCCGATCCCCAGTACTGGGCCAAGCAGAGGCGGGTATGAAAAGACTACTGATCGCATTGCTGTGCATGTGCTCGACAGCCCTTTGGGCGCAGGCTTTTCCCACGAAGAACATCAAGATCATCGTGCCGTTCACCCCGGGGAGCGCGACCGACGTGATGGGGCGCCTGGTGAGCGCGCGCCTCAACGCCGCGTGGGGCCAGCCGGTGATCGTGGAGAACAAGCCCGGCGCCGGGGGGACGATCGGCATCCGCGAAGGCGCGCGCGCCGAGCCGGACGGCTATACGCTGGTGCTGGTGTCCTCGGGGCATGCGGTGAACCACGTGCTGTACAAGGACCTCGGCTACGACACGCTGAAGGACTTCGCCGCCGTCTCGATGCTCGGCAGCCTGCCGAGCGTGCTCATCGTGCCGCCGACATCGCCGGCAAAATCGGTCAAGGAGCTGGTCGCGATGCTGAAGGCGAAGCCCGGCCAGTACAACTACGCCACCGCGGGCGTGGGCAGCGGCGCCCACGTCGGCATCGAGAAGTTCAACGTCGCCGCGGGCGTGAAGGCCGTCCACGTGCCGCTCAAGGGCACGCCGCCGATCCTCGCCGAGACGATGGCCGGGCGCGTGGAATACGCCTACGTGCCGGCGGTGTCCGGCATGGGCCCGGTGAAGGACGGCAAGGTGAGGGCGCTCGCGGTAAGCACGTCGACGCGCGTTTCGGCGCTGCCCGACGTGCCGACGCTCGGCGAGGCCGGCTTCCCGGAGGGCGAGTCCACCTTCTGGCTCGCGCTGCTCGCCCCGGCGAAGACGCCGCGCGAAATCGTCGCCAGGCTGCACGCCGAAGTGCAGCGCGCGTTGCTCTCGGCCGAGGTCAGGGACACCCTGACCAAGCTCGGCACCGAGCCGATGTCGCTGACCCCGGCGCAATCCGACGCCTTCATCGCGCGGGAATACAACGACCTCGGCAAGGTCATGCGCGACGCCGGCCTGACGCCGCAATAAGACAGGAGGATCCGTGAAGAGGCTGCTTGCAATCGCGCTTGCTGCGTTTGCCGCCCAGGCGGCGGCGCAAAGCTATCCCAACAAGCCGGTGCGCCTGGTGATCGCGTTCACGCCCGGCAGCTCGATCGACATCGTCGGCCGCGCGGTGGCGGCGAAGCTGCAGGAGTTCTGGGGCCAGCCGGTGGTGGCCGAGAACCGCGCCGGCGCCGGCGGCTCGATCGGCTCGGCGGTGGTGGTGAAGGCGGAGCCAGACGGCTATACGCTGCTCGCGAACTCGTCGGCGCACGTGGCGAACCCCGCGATCTACGCCAGCCTGCCCTACGACACGCTCAAGGACTTCAGCAACATCGCCCCGTTCACCGGCGGGCCGAACGTGTTTTTCGTTTTTCCCGGCACAGGCTGGAAAACGTTCGGCGACTTCCTCGCCGAGGCGAAAGCCAATCCCGGCAAGCTCAACTTCTCCTCTGCCGGCGTCGGCAGCGGGACGCACTTCAACCTGGAAAAGCTGAAGCTGATGGCCGGCATCAACGTCACCCACGTGCCCTACAAGGGGACGCCCGAGGCGATCGGCGACACCATCGCCGGCCGCGTGTGCTGCTACTGGGCGCCGATCAACGCCGCGCTGCCGCACATCAAGAGCGGCAGGGCGCTCGCGCTCGCGGTCTCCAGCGCGAAGCGCTCGAGCCTGCTGCCCGACGTGCCGAGCGTGGCCGAGGCGGGCGTGCCGGGCTTCGACTACACGCTGTGGCTCGCGATGTGGGGGCCGGCGGGGATGCCCGCCGAGCTCGTCGACAAGATCAACAAGGACGTGAACCGGGCGCTGTCGAGCCCGGATCTCGCCGCCGCCCTGAACAAGCTCGGCACGCAGCCCCTGCACATGACGCCCGCGGAGTTCACCGCGTTCGTGCGCAAGGAAGTCGAAGACACCGCCAAAGTTCTCCAGGCCGCAGGAATCAAACCCCAATGAAATCCATCCTCCTTGCGCTTCTTGCCGCGTGCGCGCTCAACGTCCACGCCCAATACCCGAACAAGTCGGTCCACGTGATCATCTCGTTCACGCCGGCGAGCGCCACCGACATCGTCGGGCGCATCGTCACCGCGAAGCTCTCCGAGTACTGGGGCCAGGCGGTGGTGAACGAGAACCGCGCGGGCGCCGGCGGCTCGATCGGCTCGGCCGCGGTGGCGAAGGCCGCGCCCGACGGCTACACGCTGCTCATCAACTCCAACGCGCACTCGGTCAACCCGGCGATCTACGCCAAGCTGCCGTACGACACCACCAGGGACTTCACCGACATCGCGCCGCTTTCGGAGCTGCCCAACGTGCTGGTGGTCGGCGCCGAGTCCCGCCACAAGACGCTCGCCGACCTGGTCCAGTTCGGAAAAGCGAACCCGGGCAGGATCAACTTCGGCCACGCCGGCGTCGGCAGCGGCACGCACCTCAACACGGTCAAGCTGATCACCGCGGCCGGCATCGACGTGACGCAGGTGCCGTTCAAGGGCACCCCGGAGGTGGTCGCGGCGATCCTGAGCGGCAACGTCGACTGCTACTGGGTCCCGATCTCGGCCGGCGTGGCGAACATCAAGGCCGGCAAGCTGCGCGCCCTGGCGGTGAGCAGCGCCAAGAGGAGCCCGCTGCTCCCCGACCTAGCGACCACTGCGGAGGCGGGCGTGAAAGGCGCCGACTTCGGGCTGTGGTTCGGCGTATGGGGCCCGGCCGGCATGCCCGCGGACCTCACGCGCAAGATCAACGCCGACGTGCGCCGGGCGCTCGCCGATGCCGGGGTGCGCGAGAAGCTCGCCAACACCGGCAACGTCCCGCTCGACATGTCGCCGCAGGAGTTCGCGAAGTTCGTGCGCAGCGAGATCGACGACTACCAGCGCGTCGTCACCGCCGCCGGGATCCCGAAGCAGTAGCCGCTAGGCGGCGCTCGCCAGGCGCTTCAGCGGCACGCCGGTGAGGCGCTGCAGCTCTTCGAACGAAAGGCCGTCGACCGTCTCGACCACGTGAAGCCCGTCCGGCTTCACGTCGATCACCGCGAGGTCGGTGTAGATCCGGTCGACGCAGCGCGCCCCCGTCAGGGGATAGGTGCAGCGCTCGACGATCTTGCTCTCGCCCTTCCTGGTGAGGTGCTCCATCATCACCAGCACCTTCTTCGCGCCGACCGCGAGGTCCATCGCGCCGCCGACCGCGGGGATGTCGTCCGCGCCGCCGGTATGCCAGTTGGCGAGGTCGCCGGCGGCCGAGACCTGGAACGCGCCGAGGATGGCGAAGTCGAGGTGCCGGCCGCGGATCATGCCGAAGGAATCGGCGTGGTGGAAGAACGACCCGCCGGTGAGCAGCGTGACCGGCTCCTTGCCGGCGTTGATCAGGTCCTCGTCCTCCGCGCCGGGCGCGGGCTTCGGCCCGACGCCGAGGATGCCGTTCTCGCTGTGCAGGATGATCTCGCGCCCCCTGGGCAGGTAGTCGGCGACCAGCGTAGGCAGGCCGATGCCCAGGTTGACGTACGCGCCTTCCGGGATGTCGCGCGCCACGCGCGCGGCCATCTGCTTGCGGTCGAGCTTTTTCATCAGTGCTTGACTACCCTCTTCACAAAAATTCCCGGGGTGACGACGTGCTCGGGATCGAGCTCGCCCAGCTCCACCGTCTCGCGCACCTGCACCACGGTGCATCTGGCGGCGGCGGCCATGATCGGCCCGAAATTGCGCGCGCTCTTGCGGTAGGCGAGGTTGCCCCAGCGGTCGGCGCGGTCGGCCTTGATCAGCGCGTAGTCGGCGTGGATCGGGTACTCGAGCACGTAGTCGCGATCGCCGATGCGCCGCGTCTCCTTGCCCTCGGCGAGGCGCGTGCCGTAGGCGGTCGGCGTGAAGAAGGCGCCGATGCCCGCACCCGCGGCGCGGATGCGCTCGGCGAGCGTACCCTGCGGCACCAGCTCGAGCTCGATCTCGCCCGCGCGGTAGAGGCGATCGAAATGCCAGGAATCCGCCTGGCGCGGGAACGAGCACAGGATCTTGCGCACGCGCTTCGCGCCGATCAGCGCGGCGAGCCCGCTGTCCGCGTTGCCCGCGTTGTTGTTGACGATGGTGAGGTCGCGCGCGCCCTGCGCGATCAGCGCGTCGATCAGGGCCGCCGGCATCCCCGCGTTGCCGAAGCCGTGGATCATCACCGTGGCGCCGTCGGGAACGTCGGCGAGCGCGGCTTCGGGCGTCGCCACGAATTTGTTGATCATGGGCGGCCGAAATTATGGCATCCCAGGTTCCGGCCGGACCTTCAGATAACACTTTCACTCGTATCCATAACATATTGATTAATATGGATACTTGATATCCTAAATTCATGTCACCGAAAGTCTACGTAAGTCCTTGTTGAATCTGGGAAAAACCCGCTTGACCCTGACCTGGTTTGGCCTTACAGTGGCAAAAGGTAGGAAAAAGTGGCACAAAAAGCCATATGGGGACAGCATTTCACGGAGCCGCGGTCATCACGCTCGACGCGAAGGGACGCGTCGCTGTGCCCACGCGCCACCGCGGTGCACTGCTCGACGGCGCGAAATCGATCGTGCTCACCGCGCACCCGGAGGGTTGCGTGCTGATCTACCCCGAATCCGCCTGGGAGCCGGTGCGCGCGCGCGTCGAGACGTTTCCGAGCTTCGACCCGACGGCGAGCTGGTGGAAGCGCCTGCTGCTCGGCTTCGAGGAGCACGTCACGCCCGACGGCTCGGGCCGCGTCCTGCTCAACTCCGCCCTGCGCCAGCACGCCAAGCTCGAGCGCGACGCGATGATGGTCGGCCAGGGGCACTACTTCGAGCTGTGGGACTCGGGCGTGTGGTCGGCGAAGCTCGCCCAGGCGCTCGCCGGCGCGGCGAAGCCGCCCGCGGGAATCGAGGACTTTTCGCTGTGAGGGCGGACCATGCACACCCCGGTCCTCGCGCCCGAATCGATCGAAGCGCTGGCGCTGCGCCCGGACGGCACCTACGTGGACGGCACCTTCGGCCGCGGCGGCCACAGCCGGCTGATCCTCGAGCGCCTGGGCCCGCAGGGACGCCTGATCGCGCTCGACCGCGATCCGCAGGCTGCCGGCGCCGCGGGCGAGATTTCCGACGCGCGCTTCAGCTTCTTCAAGACGAGGTTCTCCGACCTGTCGATGCTGCCGCCGGAGCTCGACGGCATGCTGTTCGACCTGGGAGTGTCGTCGCCGCAGCTCGACAACGCGGCGCGCGGCTTCTCGTTTCGCCACGACGGGCCGCTCGACATGCGCATGGATCCGGAGGCGGGCATGAGCGCCGCTGAATGGCTCGCCGCCGCAGAAGAACAAGAAATCAGGGAGGTGATCCGGGACTATGGCGAAGAACGGTTTGCTAAACAGATTGCAGCGGCGATTGTTGCTGCTCGCCGCGGCGCGCCAATCGTCCGCACCCGGCAACTGGCCGATCTCGTGGCTCAGGCGGTCCGCACACGCGAACCGGGCCAGGACCCGGCGACGCGCACCTTTCAGGCTCTACGGATTCACCTCAATCGGGAGCTTGAGGAAGTGTCGCTGATGCTGCCGCGGGCCGTGGCGCGCCTCGCGCCGCGGGGGCGCCTCGCGGTGATCAGCTTCCATTCGCTGGAGGACCGGGTCGTGAAGCGGTTCATGCAGCAGGCGGCGCGCCCGGATGTGCCCCGGAAACTGCCGCTGCGTGCCAGCGAAATGCCACAACCCGTTCTTAGACTCGTGGGACGTGCGCAGCGTGCGTCCCCGGCAGAGACAAGAAGAAATCCGCGGGCGCGAAGCGCCACGCTTCGCGTCGCCGAGCGCACCGCGGTCCCTTTCAACCTGCAGAACACACGGATCGAGCCCGGCGCGCGGTGGCGAAACTGAACCTCCTCCTCCTCGCGGTTCTCGTCGCCTGCGCGCTCGGGCTCGTCACTTCGCAGCACAAGGGCCGGGGGCTGTTCTCGCAGCTCGAGCGCGAGCAGGCGCTCGCGCGCGAGCTCGAGGCGGAGTACGGTCGCCTGCAGCTCGAGGCGAGCACCTGGGGCCTGCATTCGCGGGTCGAGCGGCTCGCCACGCGCTCGCTCGGCCTGCGCGCGGCAGATCCGCGCCGCGTGCAGATCGTCGGGCGAGACGCCCGGCGGTGAGCGGCGCGGCGCAGGGGCTGGTGCGCCTGCCGGTGTGGCGCGCGCGCTTCATCCTGATCGCGCTCGGCGCGGGCTTCGCGGTGCTCGCCGGCCGCTCGCTCTACCTGCAGGCGGTGAAGACCGATTTCCTGCAGGAGAAGGGCGACGCGCGCTACTCGCGCGTGCTCGAGATTCCCGCCACCCGCGGCCGCATCCTCGACCGCAACGGCGAGGCGCTCGCGGTGTCGACGCCGGTGAAGTCGGTGTGGGCGATTCCCGCCGACATCGAGGCCGGCAGCGCAGACCGGCGCAAGCTCGCGGCCTTGCTGTCCATCCCCCAGCCCGAATTGCAGAAACGACTGTCCGACACCTCCAGAGACTTCGTGTACCTCAAGCGCCAAGTCCCGCCCGAAGTCGCCGCCGCAGTGCAGGCGCTCGGCCTGAAGGGTGTGCACGACCATCCCGAGTACCGCCGCTACTACCCGGGTGGCGAAGTGACCGCTCACGTAATCGGCTTTACCGGGGTCGACGACTCCGGCCAGGAAGGCATCGAGCTCGCCCACCAGGCGACCCTCGGCGGCCGCCCGGGCAGCCGGCGCGTGCTGCGCGACCGGCTCGGCCGCATCGTCGAGGACGTCGGCTCGATCCGCGCCGGGCAGGACGGCGCCGACCTCGCGCTCTCCATCGACAGCAAGATCCAGAGCCTCGCCTTCGGCGCGCTCAAGGGCGCGGTCGAGCGCCACCGGGCGAAGGGGGGCGGCGTGATCGTGCTCGACGTGCGCAGCGGCGAAGTCCTCGCGCTCGCCAACCTGCCGTCGTACAACCCCAACAACCGCGCGCGCGTCAGCGGCGCGCAGGTGCGCAACCGCGTGATCACGGACCTGTTCGAGCCCGGCTCGACGCTCAAGCCCTTCACCATCGCGCTCGCGCTGGAGACCGGGAAGGTGGGGCCGTCGACCGTGGTGCACACCGCGCCGGGCAGGTTTACGCTCGCCCGGTACACTATCCGCGACGCCCAGCCGGCCGCAGCGCTGACCGTGGCGCAGGTGATGCAGAAATCCTCCAACGTCGGCGCGGCGAAGCTGGCGCTCGCCCTGCAGCGCGAAGCGATGGGGGATCTCTACCGGCGCGTCGGTTTCGGGGCCGCGCCCGAGCTCGGGTTCCCGGGCGCCGCGGCGGGCCGGCTGCGCGACCCCCGCAGCTGGCGGCCGGTCGAGCAGGCGACCATCGGCTACGGGTACGGCATCTCGGTCAGCCTGGCCCAGCTCGCGCGCGCCTACACCGTGTTCGCGCGCGACGGGGAATTGGTGCCGCTGACGCTGGTCAAAACAGGCGCGGCGGTGAGCGGGGAAAAGGTCCTGTCGGCCGAGGCGGCGCGCGCCGTGCGCGCCATGCTCGAGCTGGCGGTGCAGCCCGGCGGCACCGGGCCGCGCGCCCGCATCATGGGATGGCGGGTCGCGGGCAAGACCGGCACCGCGCACAAGCAGGAGAACGGCGGTTACGCCCCCGACAAATACCTCGCCTCCTTCGTCGGTTTCGCCCCGGCGAGCGCGCCGCGCCTGGTGGTCGCGGTGATGCTCGACGAGCCCTCGGCCGGGCAGCACTACGGCGGCGCGGTCGCCGCGCCGGTGTTCGCGCAGGTCATGCAGGGCGCGCTGCGCATGCTCGGCGTGCCGCACGACGCGCCGCTCGAGCCGCTCAACGAAGGCGAGGAAGCGAAGGAGAGCACGTGACGTGGAGCCGCTCCGGAGCCTCGCCGACCAGGGCGCGATGATCGAGCGGCTGACTTCCGACAGCCGTCGCTGCGCGCCCGGGGTGGCGTTCCTCGCCTACCCCGGCGAGAAGGCCGACGGCCGCGCGCACATCGGCGACGCGATTGCGCGCGGCGCGGCGGCCGTGCTCTGGGAAGAGCGCGGCTTCGCCTGGCCCCGGGAATGGCGGCTGCCCAACCTCCCGGTCCGGGGCCTCAAGCATCAGGCGGGCGCTTTGGCGCACCAGCTCTACGGCCGGCCGTCCGAGTCGCTCTGGGTCTGCGGCGTGACCGGCACCAACGGCAAGACCTCCTGCAGCCAATGGATAAGTGCCCTTTTGAATCTAAGGGGGACCAGGACCGCGGTGATCGGAACCCTGGGCAGCGGTTTTCCGGGCGCGCTTTCGGCAGGGGTGAATACCACCCCCGACGCGCTCGATCTGCATGCCCTGCTCAAGCAGTTCCTTGAAAATGGCGCCAGGGCGGTCGCGATGGAAGTTTCATCGCATGGGCTGGTACAAGGGCGCGTGAACGGCGTGCGCTTCGCCTGCGCGCTGTTCACCAACCTGTCGCACGACCACCTCGACTATCACGGCTCGATGGCGGCCTATGCCGAGGCGAAGGCGCGCCTGTTCGACGCGCCCGGGCTCGAGACCGCGGTGCTCAACCTCGACGACGCGCTCGGCGTCGAGCTCGCCCGGCGCCTCGCCGGCCGGGTGCGCACCATCGGCTACAGCCTCGCGCCGCGCGCGGCGCGGGTCGACGAGGCGATCACGCCGACCGAGCAGATGCACATCCCGGCGCTCGGGCGCTTCAATGTGTCGAATGCCCTTGGCGTGCTCGGCTGCCTGGTGGCAAATGGGATTGCGTTGGAGCAAGGCGCCAGGCTGCTTGCGGAGCTGCCGCCCGTGGCCGGGCGGATGCAGGCGCTCGGCGAGGAGCCGCTGGTGGTGATCGACTACGCCCATACGCCGGACGCGCTGGAGAAGGTGCTCGAGGCGCTTCGTCCCGTCGCCGCCGCGCGCGGCGGGCGGCTCGCGGTCGTGTTCGGCGCCGGCGGCGACCGCGACCCCGCGAAGCGGCCGCTGATGGGCGCGATCGCCGCGCGGCTCGCCGACCGGGTGCTGATTACCTCCGACAACCCTCGCAGTGAGAACCCGGCTTCGATCATCGAGGCCATCCGCCGCGGGGCACCCGCCGGCGAAGTCGAGGCGGATCGCGCGCGCGCGATCGAGCAGATGATTTCGACCTCGGAAAAGCGCGACGTGGTCCTGATTGCCGGCAAGGGCCACGAGACCTACCAGGAGATTGCGGGGAAGCGCACGCATTTTTCCGACGAAGAGCACGCGCGCGCGGCGCTGGCGCGGAGGGCGCGATGATGCAGCTCGCCGAGGCCGCCGCCGCGCTCGGCGCGCGCTCGAGCGGCGGCGATGCGCGCTTCACCGGCGTGTCGACCGACAGCCGCGCGCTGCGCGAGGGCGACCTGTTCGTCGCGTTGCGCGGCGAGCGCTTCGACGGGCACGACTTCCTCAAGGCCGCGGCGAGCGCGAAGGCGGCGGCGGCGATGGTCGACGGCAGGTACAAGGGCGAATACCCGGTGCCGACGCTCGTGGTCGACGACACCAAGCGCTCGCTCGGCGACCTGGCGCGCTACTGGCGCGCGCGCTTCGCGCCGGCCCTGGTCGCGGTGACCGGCTCGAACGGCAAGACCACGGTCAAGGAAATGCTCGCGGCGATTCTCAGGAAGCATGCGGGTGAAACGGCGGTGCTGGCCACGCGCGGCAACCTGAACAACGACATCGGCCTGCCGCTCACGCTGCTCGGCCTGCGCCACGCGCACCGCTGGTGCGCGATCGAGCTCGGCATGAACCACCGCGGCGAGATCGCGGTTCTCGCCGGCATCGCGCGCCCGACGGTGGCGCTGGTCAACAACGCGCAGCGCGAGCACCTCGAGTTCATGCATTCGGTCGAGGAGGTGGCGGCGGAGAACGCCTCGGTGTACGACGCGCTGCCCGCGGACGGCGTGGCGGTGATCAACGCCGACGACCCGCACGCCGCGTTGTTCCGCGGCCGCGCCGGCGGCCGCCGCACGCTCGACTTCGGGCTGGAGCGCGGCGCGGTCACCGGGCGCTACCGGCTCGAGCGCCTGTCGAGCGAGATCCGCCTGCGCACGCCGGCGGGCGAGGCCGACGCGGTGCTCGCGGTCCCGGGCGCGCACAACGTGCGCAACGCGCTTGCCGCTGCTGCGTGCGCATTTGCAGTCGATATCCCCGTGAAGGCCATTGGTGAAGGCCTGAGCGAGTTCCGGCCCTACGCCGGCCGGCTGCAGGTCAAGCGCGCGGCGGGCGGCGCGACCGTGATCGACGACAGCTACAACGCGAACCCGGACTCGGTGCGCGCCGCGATCGACGTGCTCGCCTCGTGCCCCGCGCCCACGGCCCTGGTGCTCGGCGACATGGGCGAGGTCGGCAGCCGCGGCGCCGAGCTCCACCGCGAGGTCGGCGAGTACGCGCGCGCCAAGGGCGTGTCGCAGCTGCTCGCGCTCGGCGAAGCCGCGCGCCACGCGGCCGAGGCCTTCGGCGAAGGCGCGCGGCATTTCGAAACCATCGATGATCTGGTGTTGAGCTTGAAAGGCAAAACCATACTGGTGAAGGGCTCGCGCTTCATGAAGATGGAGCGCGTCGTTGCCGCTCTTACGAAGGAAGGACACTGATGCTGCTGGAGCTGGCGCAATGGCTGGCGAAAGACGTCCGGCTCTTCAACGTGTTCAACTACATCACGCTGCGCGCGGTGCTCGCCTGCCTGACCGCGCTCGCCGTGTCTCTCATTCTCGGCCCCTACGTGATCCGCAAGCTCACCGCGTACAAGATCGGCCAGGCGGTGCGCGAGGAGGGGCCGCGCTCGCACCTCACCAAGGCCGGCACGCCGACCATGGGCGGCGCGCTGATCCTGGTGTCGCTGTGCCTGACCACGCTGCTGTGGGGCGACCTCTCCAACCGCCTGGTGTGGGTGGTGCTGCTGGTGACGCTCGCCTTCGGCACCATCGGCTGGATCGACGACTACCGCAAGGTGGTGCATCGCAACCCGCGCGGCCTGCCGGCGCGCTGGAAGTTCTTCTGGCAGGCGGTGATCGGCCTGTCGGCGGCGATCTATCTCGGCTCGCTGGCGCAATCGATGCCGGCGCTGAACCAGCTGATCGTGCCGTTCTTCAAGCACATCGCCTATCCGCTCGGCACCATCGGCTTCATCCTGCTCACCTTCTTCGTCATCGTCGGCACGTCGAACGCGGTCAACCTGACCGACGGCCTCGACGGGCTCGCGATCATGCCGACGGTGATGGTGGGCAGCGCGCTCGGCATCTTCGCCTACGTCGCGGGCCACGCCGTGTTCTCGAAGTACCTCGGGCTGCCGTACATCCCGGGCGCCGGCGAGCTCGCGGTGATCTGCGGCGCGCTGGCCGGCGCGGGGCTCGGGTTCCTCTGGTTCAACGCCTACCCGGCGGAAGTGTTCATGGGCGACGTCGGCGCGCTCTCGCTCGGCGCGGCGCTGGGCACCATCGCGGTCATCGTGCGCCAGGAGATCGTGCTGTTCATCATGGGCGGCGTGTTCGTCGCCGAGACGCTGTCGGTGATGATCCAGGTGATCTACTTCAAGTGGACCGGCGGCAAGCGCATCTTCCGCATGGCGCCGCTGCACCACCACTACGAGCTCGAAGGCTGGAAGGAGAGCCAGGTCGTGGTGCGCTTCTGGATCATCACCATGATGCTGGTGCTGTTCGGCCTGTCGACGCTCAAGCTCAGATGATGCGCGAACCCGCCTTCCAGAAGCTTCCCCGCCCGGCGCCGACGCCGCTGGTGGGCAGGCGCGTGCTGATCCTCGGCCTCGGCGACACCGGCCTCGCGCTCGCCCGCTGGGTCGAGCGCGAGGGCGGCAAGGCGCGCATCGCCGACAGCAGGCGCGATCCGCCGCGAGCAAGGGAACTGAAGCCGGACTTCGCGGGCGAGCTGCGCACCGGGCCATTCTCCCCGGCTTTGCTCGATGACGTGGACGTGCTGTGTATCAGCCCGGGCCTCTCCCTCGAGGAACCGGTGGTGCGCCAGGCCGTGGCGCAGAACATTCCCGTGCTCGGCGACATCGAGCTCTTCGCCTGGTACGTGCGCGAGCCGGTGCTCGCCGTTACCGGCACGAACGGCAAGAGCACCGTCACCGCGCTCGCCGGCCATCTGCTGCGCGCGGCCGGCGTCGATTGCGAGGTCGCGGGCAATATCGGACCCCCGGTCCTGCAGGCATTTGAGAGCAGACTCGATGCCGGAAAAGCCCCGCGCGCCTGGGTGCTCGAGCTCTCGAGCTACCAGCTCGAGACCACCTGGTCGCTCGCGCCGCGCGCCGCCGCGATGCTCAACCTCACCGGGGACCACTTCGACCGCTACGCCGGCCTCGAGGACTACGCGGCCGCGAAGGCGCGCGTGTTCCAGGGCTCGGGCGTGCAGGTGCTGAACCGCGACGACCCGCGCTCGATGGGCATGGCGCTGGCCGGACGAAAGGTCGTTACCTTTGGCCTCGGTGCGCCTCGGGAGTCGGAGGATTTCGGCGTCGCGGCCGGCAACCTGGTCCATGGCGGCAGCGTCATCGCTTCAGTCGATGAGCTGCAAATCCGCGGCTCGCACAACGTCGCCAACGCGCTTGCGGCCTGCGCGCTGGTTTCTGCGCTAGGGGTTTCCGGGTCCGGGCTGAAGACCTTCAAGGGCCTGCCGCACAGGCTGCAGCTGGTTGCGACGCGCCGCGGCGTGGAGTGGTACGACGATTCGAAGGGCACGAACGTCGGCGCGACCGTCGCCGCGCTGCGCGGGCTCGGCCGCAAGAGCGTGCTGATTCTCGGCGGAGAGGGCAAGGGGCAGGATTTCTCGCCGTTGAAGGACGCGGTCCGGCAGTTCGCCTCCCGCGTGCTGCTCATCGGCCGCGACGCGCCGCTGATCGCGCAAGTCGTTGCGGGAGAGCATTGCCGTTCTCTCGAGGACGCGGTGCAAAGGGCCGCCGAGATCGCAAAGCCGGGAGAGGCGGTCCTGCTCTCGCCCGCCTGCGCGAGCTTCGACATGTTCCGCGACTACCGTCACCGTGGCGAGGTGTTCGCCGCCGCCGTCAGGAGCCTCGCGCCGTGAGCCAGACCTACGTCTTCGCGCGCAACGCGCCGAGCGCCGAGTACGACCGCTCGCTCGCGTGGGCCGGGCTGCTGCTCGCCGCGCTCGGCCTGGTGATGGTGTACTCGGCGTCGATCGCGACGGCCGAGGCGAGCCGCCATGCCGGCAACAACGCCGCCTGGTTCCTCGCGCGCCACGCCACCTACCTCGGGGTCGCGCTCGCCGCGGCGATCACCGTGTTCCTGGTCCCGGCGCGGCTGTGGCAGCGGGCGGCGCCGTGGCTGTTCGTGGCCGCGCTCGCGCTGCTCGCGCTGGTCCTGGTGCCGGGGCTCGGGCGCGAGGTGAACGGCGCGCGCCGCTGGCTCGACCTGCCGGGCTTCGGCTTCCAGCCGTCGGAAGCGATGAAGCTCGCGGTGGTGCTCTACGCCGCCGACTACACCGCGCGCAAGCACGCGGTGCTGAAGAGCTTCCGGCGCGGCCTGCTGCCGATGCTCGCGGTGATGCTGCTGGTGTCGTGGCTGCTCCTGCGCGAGCCCGACTTCGGCGCGCTGGTGGTGATCGCGCTGATCGCGTTCTCGATCCTGTTCCTCGGCGGCATGAACGGCCGGCACTTCGCGGCGCTGCTCGGCATGCTCGCCGCGGGCTTCGCGCTGCTGATATTCACCTCGCCGTACCGGCTGCAGCGCATCTTCGGCTTCATGGACCCGTGGTCCGACCCCTACGGCAAGGGCTACCAGCTGTCGCACGCGCTGATCGCGTTCGGCCGCGGCGAATGGCTCGGCGTCGGCCTGGGGGCGAGCGTGGAGAAGCTGCACTACCTGCCCGAGGCGCACACCGACTTCCTCCTCGCGGTGATCGCCGAGGAGCTCGGCCTCGCCGGCGTCGGCCTGGTGATTGCCCTCTTCGCGTGGCTCGTGGCGCGCGCCTTCGCCATCGGCCGGCAGGCGTGCGTGCGCGAGCGCCACTTCGCCGCGCTCGCGGCGCAGGGCATCGGCATCTGGATCGGCTGCCAGGCGCTCATCAACATGGGCGTGAACATGGGCCTGCTGCCCACCAAGGGCCTCACGCTGCCGCTCATGAGCTACGGCGGCTCGGGGTTGCTGATGAACTTCGTGGCGCTCGCGATCCTGCTGCGCATCGACTGGGAGAACCGCCAGCTCTCGAGGGGGCTGAACGCGTGAAGACCATCGTCATCATGGCGGGCGGCACCGGCGGGCACATCTTCCCGGGGCTCGCGGTCGCCGAGCAGATGCGCGCCGCGGGCTGGGACGTGGTGTGGATGGGCGCGCGCGGCGGCATGGAGGAGCGCCTCGTGCCGCGGCACGGCTACCGCACCGCCTGGATCCGCGCCAAAGCCGCGCGCGGCAAGGGCGTCGTGCAGAAGCTGCTGCTGCCCGCGAACCTGCTCTACTCGTTCTGGGAAAGCGCGCGCCACCTGCGCAGCCTGAAGCCCGACGTGGTGCTCGGGCTGGGCGGCTACGTCGCGTTTCCCGGCGGCATGATGGCCTCGCTCCTGAACCGGCCGCTCGCCCTGCACGAGCAAAACGCGATCCCCGGCATGGCCAACCGCGTCCTCGCTCAAATCAGCGACAAGGTGATGGCCGGCTTTCCCGGCGTCCTCAAGGGCGCGGAGTGGACCGGCAACCCGGTGCGCGCCGAGATCGCGGCGATCCCGCCTCCGGAAAAACGATTTCAAGGAAGAGAAGGAAGACTGCGTTTGCTCGTCGTCGGGGGAAGCCTTGGTGCCCGGGCGCTGAACGAGGCGCTGCCCAAAGCGATCTCTCTTCTTCGAGAAAAACCCCGCGTTGTGCACCAGGCGGGCGAGAAGCATATCGAGACCCTGAAAGCCAACTACGCCGCGGCGCGTGTCGAGGGCGAGCTGGTCGCGTTCATCGACGACATGGCGCGCCGCTACGCCGAGGCCGACCTGGTGATCTGCCGCGCCGGCGCGGTCACCGTCGCCGAGCTGTCCGCGGGCGGCATGGCGAGCATCCTGGTGCCGTTCCCGCACGCGGTCGACGACCACCAGACCGCGAACGCGAAATTCCTCGCCGACAACGGCGCGGCGATCCTGATCCAGCAGCGGGACCTGTCGCCGGAGAAGCTGGCCGAGCTCATTCGCTCGATGGATAGGGCAAAGCTCCTCGACATGGCGAAGAAGGCCCGCGCGCTCGGCAAGCCGGGCGCGGCGCGCACGGTGGCTGAGCGCTGCATGGGGCTCGCGCGATGAAGCACAAGGTGCGCCACATCCATTTCGTGGGCATCGGCGGCGCCGGGATGTCGGGCATCGCCGAGGTGCTCGCGAACCTCGGCTACCAGGTGAGCGGCTCCGATCTGGCCGAGAATTCGGCAACCAAGAGGCTCAGTTCCCTTGGCGCAAAAATCTCCCTGAGTCACAAGCCCCAGCACGTCAACGGCGCCGACGCCGTGGTGATCTCTTCCGCGGTACTGGCGGACAACCCCGAAGTGGTCGCGGCACGCGAGCACCGCATCCCGGTGGTGCCGCGCGCGCTGATGCTCGCCGAGCTGATGCGCCTCAAGCAGGGGGTGGCGATCGCCGGCACGCACGGCAAGACCACCACCACCAGCCTGGTCGCGAGCGTGCTCGCCGAGGGCGGGCTCGACCCCACTTTCGTGATCGGCGGGCGTCTCAACGCCGCCGGCTCCAACGCGCGCCTCGGCGCGGGCGACTTCATCGTGGTCGAGGCCGACGAGTCCGACGCCTCGTTCCTGCACCTGCAGCCGGTGATCGCGGTGGTCACCAACATCGACGCCGACCACATGGACACCTACCAGCAGGATTTCGCGCGCCTGAAGGCGGCGTTCGTCCAGTTCCTGCAGAACCTGCCCTTCTACGGCTCGGCGGTGCTGTGCGCCGACGACCCCAACCTGCGCGAAATCCTGCCGCAGGTGACGAAACCGGTGCTGACCTACGGCACGAGCGCGGACGCGGCGGTGCGCGCTGAGGCGATCGCGCACGACGGCGGCCGCATGCGCTTCCGCGCCGTGCGCAAGGACGCGAAGCCGCTCGACGTGGTGCTCAACCTGCCCGGGCGCCACAACGTGCTCAACGCGCTCGCCGCCAT
>Ga0187892_10004790_pt1 | contig 22199 bp, 24 predicted proteins | sample MA1701073metaG_FD_139345 | JGI IMG/M metagenome (GOLD analysis project Ga0187892, IMG submission 139345) | Bio-ooze microbial communities from a basaltic lava cave in the Kipuka Kanohina Cave System on the Island of Hawaii, USA - MA170107-3 metaG ... | reverse complement strand
GGATCAATGTCATTGCCAATTCTTCCTTCGGTACGCAACTTGCCGCCGACGGCGCGGGATACAGCTGGACCGGTAATAGCCGCGAATCCCAGATCACCCCCTGGGCTAATGATCCGGTCAGCAACCGGCCGGGGGAGGCAGTTTATGTGCGCGACGAGCGCAGTGGCGTTTTGACCGGTCCCTGCGTGGCGCCGCTCAAGCATGGCCAGGGCTCATACCGCACCCGGCACGGTTTCGGATATACGGTGTTTGAGGGCGAGCACGACGGGCTCCGCATGGGGTTCGTGCAATTCGTGCCGATCTCGGACCCGATAAAAATTGCCCGGTTGCGCATCACCGCAAACTCCGCAACCCCCCGTGAACTTTCAATCAGCTTTTATGCGGAGTTGGTACTGGGGGCGCTTCGCGCCACATCGGCGCATTTTATCACTACTGAGATCGACACCGAAACTGGGGCAATGTTCGCCCGCAACCGCTGGAATCCGGATTTTGGCGAACGCGTGGTTTTCGCCGATTTGTGCGGCCGGCAAAGCGCATATACAGGCGACCGGGTTGAATTTCTTGGGGCCTTGGACAGCCTCGCCGCGCCCGCGGCACTCGGCTTGGGGGAAACCCTGTCGAACCGCACCGGCGGCGGGCTCGACCCCTGCCTGGCGCTGCAACAGAAAGTTACTGCTACGGCCGGCAAGCAGGTTGACGTCACAATTCTTTTGGGCGCCGCTGCCAGCGATGCCGAGGCTCGCACGTTGATTGCCCGTTATCGCGAGGCCAATCCCGATTCGATTCTTGCCGAGGTGAAAAATTTCTGGGCGGATACGTTGGGAGCGGTAAAGGTGAGGACGCCCGACCCGGCTTTCAACATCATGCTCAACGGCTGGCTGCTGTATCAGACGCTGGCCTGCCGCATGTGGGCGCGATCGGGATTGTACCAGGCGAGCGGCGCCTATGGTTTCCGCGATCAGCTTCAGGATTCCATGGCGCTTGCCGGCATACAGCCGGAAACGACGCGCCAGCATATCCTGCGGGCGGCGGCCCGCCAGTTCATCGAAGGCGACGTTCAGCACTGGTGGCTGCCGGCGAGCGGCATGGGGGTCCGCACCCGCATCAGTGATGACACCGTGTGGCTGGCCTACAGCGTATTGCACTACGTGAAAACAACGGGGGACATGGCCATTCTCGATGAAAGTGTCGCCTTTCTTGAGGGCCGCGGGCTCGAACCCGATGAACATGACGCCTTCTTCCAGCCCATGGTTTCGGAACGAACCGCTACACTTTATGAGCACTGCGTTTTGGCTCTCAAACGCAATTTCGCCACAGGAGTCCATGGGCTGCCGCTGATTGGCACCGGCGACTGGAACGACGGCATGAATCGCGTTGGCGAGCAGGGCAAGGGCGAAAGCGTGTGGCTCGGCTGGTTCCTGTTCGCGACGCTTAAAGATTTTATGACCATTGCCTCAACGCGCGGCGACCGGCGGCGGGTCACGGCTTGGAAAAAACACATGGAAAGCTTGCAGCAAGCGCTCGAAGAGCATGGCTGGGACGGCAGATGGTATCGGCGCGGATTTTTCGACGACGGAACGCCGCTCGGTTCAGCCCAGAACACAGAATGCCGGATAGATACAATCGCGCAGTCATGGGCGGTGCTTTCCGGAGCGGCGAGGCCGGAGAGAGGCGCTGCAGCTCTGGAAGAAGCGCACCGCCAATTGGTACGGCCTGCCGATGGACTGGCGCTGCTGTTTACGCCGCCATTTGACAGGTCTTCTCCTGATCCGGGTTATATCATGGCCTATCCGCCAGGCATCCGTGAGAACGGCGGCCAATATAGTCATGGCTCGATTTGGTCGATTTTCGCCCATGCGAAGTTGGGAGAAGCGGATAAGGCTTCGGAGATTTTTGCACTTCTCAACCCGGTAAATCATGCGCGCAATGAAACGGAGGTGGGCCGTTACCGGGTTGAACCCTATGTCATCGCCGCGGATATCTATTCGGTGCCGCCTCACACGGGCCGGGGTGGATGGACGTGGTACACGGGAGCCGCGGGCTGGATGTACCGGGCCGGACTTGAAGCAATCCTCGGCATCATACGCGAAGGCGACAAACTTCGTATCAAACCTTGCATTCCAGCCGGCTGGAAGGAATTCCACGTTTCGCTTGAATATGGCGAGTCACGATATGAAATTACCGTGTCGCGCGGCGCCGTAAGGCCAGAGCTACCGGCCGCGCATGTACAACGATTGTCACCGGCGGAGTATCTCATCGATTTGCAAGATACGGGCGGCACCTCGTCGATCCACCTCATTTTCGATGATCGGCCCTTGGCGAAGAACATCATTGAAAACGGGAGCCAAGCTGTCGCCTGACTCCCGTTGCCGCATTCGGCCCCGATTGCTTAGCTGACGCTTCGCTCGTCGAGGTTCTCCAGTTCGCGGAGTCTGATAATGGCTTTTTTGACCTCCCCCAGACGTGAATTTTCGGGACCGGTCATGTTTTCTTCGCTGGCGACCTGCAAGTCCCGGGCATTGGCCTCCCAATGTTTGAGGACCGTAAGCTTCTGCTCTGGCGTCATGGATTCCGTCTCGACGATGTCCATGGGCGAAGCGAACACCTGCTCTGGAGCAATGAGGGCCCGGTCGTAGTCCTTAGCCGTATAGGTCATAGCCGCCTCTCGGTTCGCTTAAACGCGATCAAGCCAGGAATCAATCTCCCGGCTCGCTTTGTCCCTGGCGTAGCCATAACGTTTCTGCAGGCGCCCCGCGAGCTCGTCGCGATTTCCTTCGATGACGGCAAGATCATCGTCGGTGAGATCGCCCCACTGTTGTTTGACCTTGCCCTTGAATTCTTTCCAGTTACCTTCCACTCGATCCCAGTTCATAGCACTCTCCTGTTACTTTTGAGGATGCCGATGCATGCCGGCGGGCGCAGGTACAACGGCGGAAATCAGGCTGGGTTCCGCGCCTGAGAGTTTCACGTCTCGCGCAGTAAGTCGGTGCACAGCCCGATGAGCAGGCCGAATCCCGCCACTCCGACGCCGAGGAGCGCCACACCGCCAAAGGAACCGGAAAGGCCGCCAATCGCCAGATAAAGAGTGAGGGCAGCCACAACGGAGAGCGTGACAAAGCGAATCATGAATGTCTCCTGATCGAAGACAAACGCGCGAACCGGCGATTTGGTTCCCGCTGCCGCTTTTTACGCCGCTGCTTGAGCCTTTGTGTCGAAGAACAAGGCTTGGCTGATGACCGCCTTTACCATTTCGGGGGTGAACGGCTTGGTTATGAGGAAGGCGGGTTCAGGACGCTCGCCCGTCAGCAGCCGTTCGGGAAATGCCGTGATGAAAATGACGGGCACTTCGAAGGAGGTCAAAATCTGGTTGACGGCGTCGATGCCGGAACTTCCGTCGGCGAGCTGTATGTCAGCGAGGATGAGGCTCGGCCTTTTTTGCGCGGCGAGTTGCAGGGCCTGTTGATGGGTGCGGGCAACACCGGTCACCTTGTGCCCCAGAGTTTCGACAATTGCCTCGATGTCCATGGCAATAATGGGCTCATCTTCGATGATCATGACGTTGGTCGCTACCTGATCGACGATGGTTTTGGTGGCCTCATCGATAAGCGCGGTGACCGTGGTCTCGTCGCGGCCGAGAATCTCGGCGATATCGCCGGTTGAAAACCCCTCGACAGCCATTAACAGAAAGGCTTCCCGGGCGCGGGGCGGCATGGTTGACAGCCGGCGGTCCGCAAGTGCTGCCCAATGGGGGGCACCAGAGGAGATTTCCGGCTCGCCAGAGGAGGGTTTAAGATTCAGGGAGATCGATTCCCACAGGCGGCAGAACATACGGTAAAGGCCAACCCGGATATCGGACGTAGCGTCAATATTGCTCGGATCGGCTATCAAAGCCTCCAAAACGGCCGCGACATAGGCGTCTCCCGCCTGTTGCGTTCCCGTCAATGCACGTGAGAATCGCCGCAAATAGGGAAGATGCGGCGAAATACTGGTCGCAAGTCTCATGGATAGGGTCCCCCTATGAGGCTGTGAATGGGCGAACGTTTCGCTTAACAAAAAGTTCCGCTAGGTCCCAAACAAATTTTTTGCTTAGGGAACCAAACAGATATGCAGCGTATTAATATCTAATGCGAGTAAGGCGTGGTTGGGGCGGGTGATGCATGAACGATAACAAGAGGAAAAACGATAACAAGAAGAAAAAAGAGGCCCAAGGCAAGAGCATGATTACCGCCAACCTCGCCGCGTCGGGGGTCAAACCGCCCGTTTACGACATAATCGGAAGGAGGCTCCGCGAATACTACGACGAAGTTTCACACCAGCCCGTTCCCGATCGATTTCTTGAATTGTTGGACCGTCTTGAAGCCAAGTCATTCAAGAAGGAGAGTTAGCGTGGCGCCGCCATCGGGTGAATTCCGCGATCAGCTTGTTGCGGCGATCCCCGGCTTGCGGGCTTTCGGCATGTCGCTCACGGCGCGAACCGACCAGGCCGACGATTTGGTCCAGGAAACGCTGATGAAAGCTTGGCACCACCAAGATAGTTTCGAGGCCGGCACCAACCTCAGGGCTTGGCTGTACACGATACTCCGGAATGAATTCTATAGCCAGATTCGCAAACGCCGGCGGGAGGTCGAAGACGCCGACGGAGAATATGCCAGCAAGGTGGCAACCGCAGGCGGGCAGGAAAGCAATCTTGACATGGCGGATTTGCGCTTAGCCCTGGCGAAACTGCCCGAAGACCAGCGCGAGGCTATCATCCTCGTGGGCGCTTCAGGCTTCTCCTATCAGGAAGCAGCACAGATTTCGGGCGCGGCCGTGGGTACCGTAAAGAGCCGTGTCAGCCGGGCGCGCGACAGGCTTGCGGCATTGCTGGGGGCGGATCGCGCCGCAGTTACAACGATGGAGATTGACGTAACCGTCTCAAAATAGCAGCGTGTTGGCGCGGGGAACTAAAATGGGCTTTCGCGGGTTGATTCGCAGACATTGCAGGAGGAAAAAATGACACTTGGTACAATTCTTATCATCATACTTATCCTCGTTGTCATCGGGGCGTTGCCCAGTTGGGGCTACAGCCGGAGCTGGGGTTACGGACCATCCGGCGGTTTGGGCCTGCTCCTGCTCGTGCTACTCATCCTAGTTCTGATGGGGAAGATCTAAATCCCAATGGCGGCGAAGCGGCCGGATGAAATTTATTATCCTTCATCTCGCGTTGCGCTTTCCGGCATATTCATTCTGAGTATTGTTGCCGCCATTTACCTTGCGCGGGATTTTCTCATTCCCGTGGTGTTTGCGTTTCTGATTGCGCTGACTTTCCGGCCGGCCGTGCGAAAGCTGGCACGCTACAATGTGCCGCCATGGGCCGCCGCCACGGGGTTTGCATCCATTCTCGTGCTGACCTTCGTGGTGGCGGCCTATCTCGCCAGCGGGCCTATTTCCGCCTGGATTGCCGACGCGCCGGAGATCCAGCGGGCTTTTCTGGAAAAAATCCGCAGTATTCGGTCTTGGTTTGGGGGGATTCTCAATCTCACCGAACAGATCCAAGACGCGGCGGCGCCCGCCAGCGAGGCGGGAGTCCAGGAAGTTGTGATCAAGGATTCAGGCCTGCCGGCGCTCTTCGCCACTGCCGCAGGATATCCCGCCAATTTCGTGTTCATGATGTCCGGCGCGCTGGTGATCGCCTTGTTCCTGATGGCATCAGGCGATCTGTTTTACGAGAAACTGGTGCGCGTTCTCCCTACACTCACCGACAAGAAAATGGCGCTTCGGATCGTCTATGACGTCGAGCGCGAGGTTTCGGCCTATCTTTTCACCCTCACTGCCGTCAACGCAGGAGTGGCCGTAGCTGTCGGCATCTCCTTTCAGCTCCTTGGCATGCCCACACCCTATCTTTGGGCGCTTTTGGCCTTTGTCGTGAATTTCATCCCTTATATCGGGCCGATTGCTGGAACCGCCCTCTCAGGGCTGGCTGCGATCGTGGTTTTTGACACACTCAGCTACGCCCTGCTAACGCCGCTTGTGTATATCGTTATTATCGGCATCGAAACGCAGTTCGTTTCACCCTACGTCCTGAGCCGCCGCCTGCAAATCAACTCGGTCGCCATTTTACTGGCCTTGGCTTTTTGGACATGGGCGTGGGGTATTCCAGGTATTATCGTCGCGGTTCCCTTGCTGGTAACCTTCAGGATATTCTGCAGTCACTTGGAGTCGCTATCGGCAGTGGGTGAGTTTCTTGGTGAGTCCACCACTGATGCAACCGCCCAAGCGGAGGTTGTTGCCGCGCCCGAAAAGGTCCAGTCATAAAAAAAGCCCGGCGGCGCGATTGCTCGCGCTGCCGGCCTCAAGATTTCAGGATTTCCGCTTGGGCTGACTGCGGCGGCGCCGGGCAGGAGTTCCGCCCATTAACCGCGTCGGCATCATCATGCCAATGATGGCGCCAAGGCCCAAGCCGATGGCGCCCAGCACCAAAGGCCGTTCCTCCATCAGGTTTCGCATTGTCCCCTGATCCGGCACATAACGCGCCGCACGTGGAAGAGCGCGCCCCGCGCTTTCGGACGCCCAGCCATACGCATTCCCCAAGGCCTGTTTACCCTGTGACATCAGCCTTGAGGCTGTGCCGATTTGACTGTTGCTGGCGTTCGCCCTCCTGGCGCGGCCTGACTTGGCCGCGGCACTCCGCTTGCGCGATTTATTCGGCCCGCGGCTTATTTTGCTCCGCTCCGTGGCTGCCGTATGCCCATTGGTCGCGGTAGTGGTGTTGGCTGTCATGGTCGTCTCCTTTGCGGTTGGGTGGTGCAGACGCTTTTTCGGGCTGCCGCCGCCGGGTCGTACTGTCGTGGCGACTGCTGCTATCGCTTATGAGCCAGGCTGCGCCCGCGAGCAGCATGGCGGCTATTAAAGGATTGCGCTTGATGCCTGATTGTGCCCGAACGAGAAACCGCCGTTTGGAATCAATCCCAGCGAGGACGTCCTCGAAAAGCGCCGCCGGGCTAAGCCTTGCACGGGTTTCCCGCACGCTTTTCGCCAGTTCGGCGCGAAGCGCCCGCACTTTGGCCCTGCGCTGCTTCAATTGGTCCATCGTGGCGCCCGTTTTTGATCCGTGGGCGGAGCAAGCCAGCGGAACAGCAGGCTTTCCGCCTCCCAGCGGAACATCCGCCGCAACCCCAAGGCGCACAGAGCCGCCAGCGCCAATATTGCCGCGCCCACCGCAAGGCCGGCGGCGATATGGCCCAAATTGGGTGCCACTGCGGCAACACCGGTCTGCGCCAGGATGACGAGCGCCGTTAGCAGTGCGGCGAAGCCTGCAACCGCGAAAATCGCGGCGGCAATGCAGCGGCGCAATAACACGTGAAACTCAAGATGCGCCAATTCCAGTTCGGCGTCCGCCCAACGCACAGTATCGGCGGCCAGCTGCCCGAGAAGCGGGCGAACGGCTGGACGCGAGGCCACGGTGCTAGGCATCGGCGCGGCTCCCCATCGTTCCCGTCCGGGCAGCGCCATAGGCAGCCCTGCCGGCGGAACGCATCATCTGCGAAACCCCGCGGGACTGCATCATCTGCGCGACGACAAGACCGGCGGCAAGACCTCCGGCCAGCGTAATCATGGGGTGGTTGCGCGCGAAATCGCGGGCATCATCGACCATGGTTTCGAGGTCGCTTTCGTTGACATAATCGGCGAGCCCCTCAAGGCTGTTGGCGGCGGCGCTCGCGTAGGCTTCCAAATTCGGAATTTCCGGCACGGCCGTGGCGAACTCCCGCACCGATTCCGCCAAGGTTTCGAGTTTGGCGGCGGCATAGTCCTTGCGGCTGCCTGCCAAGCTTCCAGCCATTGCCAATATGTCGTCGACAATGCTGTGGCGGCGGCTGCCATTTCCATTGGTCTTGCGCCGCCGCGCCTTCGATGACTTGGCCATGATTCATTCCTCCTCAATTTCCAGGTGTCGAGATGGAAACGGCCCGCCGCGCCGATTGGTTCCATGGGAACGCGGCGGGCTTGGATGAGGTACAATCAGATTCGGCTTTGCAACAACCGTGATAGCGTGTTGACAAGCACTCCGGTCTGGTGGGGCTTGGAAATTACCGGCGCGTCCGGCCATTGTGCGAACTGCCCGCGGTCTTCATTGTCGGCGGTGCAAAAGAGAAAGGGAATTCCCCTAGCCGTGAGCTTGGCGGCGGCTTCAAAAATCGTGCCGTCGCGCAAGCGGACATCGAGAAGCGCCACGTCGAAATCCTCGTGTTGAGCGAAGGCAAGGGCTTCCTGCGGGGTCCGGGCAGAGCCGGCTACAATGCCGCCCGCCTCGGAGATCATCTGGGCCAATTCCATGACAATCAGGGGCTCATCCTCGGCTACGAGAATGCGCGCGCCGTTGAGTGTCATGTTGTTCATGCCACAGGGAATATTGCTCCAAACAGCCTCACAAGGCAAGTTCGAGTTTGCACGTCAGGCCCGCGGGATCAAAACGGCGCTCGACACGGGCGGCGCTCGAATCGGTAAGCGAGGTGCCAAAGCCAATATGGGATGGCTGCCGATCGATGCGCGGCCCGCCGCGTTCAAGCCAGACCAGACGAAGCTTGTCGGGGCTCACCCTCCAAACCAGGGCGATGCAGCCACCGGGCGTTGTCAAGGCGCCATACTTTGCGGCGTTGGTGCCCAATTCATACAGCACCAATCCCAGTTGCGTAGCTGCCTCGGGGGGAAGCATGACGTCAGGACCCCGCAACCGGAACCGCTTTTTCATATCCCCCACCATGCCGCCCAACTGGCTAGCGATCACGTCGGCGAGCCTGGCGCCCCGCCATTCGGCATCGGTGAGGAGATTGTGAGAAGAGGCAAGGCTGCGAATGCGCCCCTCAAAAGCATCGGCGAAAGTTTTTGGATCGCTGCTGGCTCGCAAGGTCTGCCGGGTCATCGACTGAATGACAGCCATGGTGTTCTTGACCCGGTGCGACAGCTCCCGCAACATCATGGCTTGGCGTTTGTCCCAATTCTTGCGCTCGGTGATATCCTGATCGATGCCGCGCGCCCCCACCGGCTTGCCCACCGCATTTTCAATGACATCGCCCATCACCGCCGTCCAAATTTCCGTTCCGTCCGGCCGGATAATTGGAAATTCCAGATTGAAGGAGCCGCCTTGAGCGAGCGCCTGCGCGAACTCGGTCTGGACGCGCCTTCGGTGTTGGTCGGGAACTTGGGCTGCAAAATGCCCATCAGGCGGCGCACCGCTGGCCGGATCGAGGCCATACAGGATAAACATTTCAGGCGACCACCGCATTTCCCGGCGCTCGATGTCATAGTCCCAGGCGCCGGCGCGGGCACCCTTGAGCGCCAGGCTGAGGCGCTGCTCATTCTGGCGCAGCTCTTCGATGTGACGCCGGCGTTCGGTAATGTCGCGGGCGATGCTTGAGGCCCCGGCGACACGGCCCGAGGCGTCGTAGATCGACGACACCGTTAGTGAAACGTCAAGCCTGCTATTGTCCTTGCGCAACCTGATCGAATCATAAGGCGCCAGGGATTCACCGCTCTTGATGGAATTCAGCACGCCCAGCTCCTGGCCCGCATAGTCGGGTGGAATGATGCGAGACACTGGCTGGCCCGTCATCTCTTCGGCGCTGTAACCCAACAGGCGGGCAGCGCCAGCGTTCCAACTGGTCACCATGCCGTTCAAATCGGTGCTGATAATTGCGTCTTCCGAGGAGGCTACAATTGCGGCAAGCCGGGCGGCGGCTTCTTCGGCGATTTTGCGCTGGGTGATATCGAACATCACGCCGTAGGATTCGGTGGCCATGCCCTCAGCGTTCCTAACGACCTCGCCGCGGGTGAGAAACCAGCGGAGGCGGCCTCGCGGCAAAACGATACGGAATTCAAACTCCAGTTTGCCGCCCGGAGTGAGAGCAGCCTCATGAGCCTTTCGCCACGATTCCAGATCGCCTGGGTGAACAACGCGTTCAATCGCCTGCGGGCTGTCATCGAACGTGCTACGCTCAATACCGAGCAGCGTGAGCAATTCGCTGGAACAGGTGATGCGGCCGGAAGCCACATCGAGACGCCATGCCCCCATGCGGGCCGCTTCGTAGACCACCGACGTCAGCCGGGCTGCTTCCCGCATTTCCGTTTCAGCGCCAATGCGCCGGCTAATGTCGACGATGGCTCCATGCACGTACAAACGATTGCCAGCCTCGTCGAATTGGCCTTCCCCCCTGTCCAGTACCCAAAACCAACCGCCGCTCACGGCATGGCGAATACGATATTCAACCTCGAATTTCGGCCTTTGCGGAGTGATCGACCTGAGCGCGTTTTCGAAATACGGCAGATCTTCAGGGAAAATAGATTCGGACCAGCGGTCAGTCCGGCCGGATGAAGGCAGCCCCACGATTTCCATGCTGTTTTCGGAGCGCTGTACGAGCCCTGTGGCAACGTCGCAGGAATAGACCAGTATCTTTCCCAAGTGCAGGGCGCGCTGGGCCCAATCAGATGCGCGAGAAAATGGCGTAACGCCACGTGGGTCTGATCTTTCCGCGCCCGTGCCGTTCATATTCACTCTTTTGAGACAAGATCACATGCGTGGGCATGTGCGGACACCGTGGAAAAAGCTGCCCGACCGAAACCGGACAGCCCATCGGTAAGCAGGTTAGCCGCGCGAGAGGGCTCCGGTCCGTGAATTCACGGTGACTTCCCGTCCGCGGCGGTTTTCTCCTTCGAACGTATAGGTACGGCCATTACACTCGATTGTCGATACATCGCGAAAGCCGCTCCTGCGAACGAGGCGCTTGGCTTCGCGGCAGGACAAACGGTCCCGATAAAAATAGTGCGATGGACGATACCAGCCATAGCCATCACGGTAACGATAATCCGGTCCCACACGATAATCATAGTGGGGGGTACCGAAAAAGATGCCAATCCTTGTTCCGGCGTCGGCCACGGATGGCAAGGCCAAAGCCGCAGAGGCGGCAAGAACAGAGGCGAGAAGTAAGCGTTTCATCTGTTGAACTCCTTTTTTCGATACCGACTAAACGGTTAGCCGGTGTTGAAGGTTCCCGTGGAGCCATTAGCCTCACGGGAACCCCTAATGATCGTTAATTCAGCGCCGTGCGATCAAACGCCGGTGCGGCTTCCAACTGTTCCTTGGAGGCCTGGATCGTCAGACGGATGTTATTGTTCTCGTCCTTGGCGGCGGTTAGCTGGTCGACCGGAATGGCCACGTCCTTTTCACCGATGCCGAGAAAACCTCCAACGCCGATGATGGCGGTGATGGTGTCAAGCTCCTTGTTCAGAACCAGGTCGTTAATTTCGCCCACATTCTCATTGTTGGTCGAATAAACGGTCTGTCCCATGAACTGCGAGGCGAGCATGGCATTCGACATCGTGCCCGTTGACGGGGTCATTGAGGTCGTGGTCGCCGCATCGCCAGTGGTGCTGGTCGTGGTGGTGGCCGAGGTGTCGGTATCGGTTTTCTGAACCTCGGTTGTCGTCGCGGTGCCGGTCGAACCGCTGTCAGTTGTCGTGGACATGCCAGCCTGAGCTTTGCATTCCGCCGTCAGATCGGCTTCAGCAACGGTCCCCGGTGCCGGGCAATCGACCTTAGCTGTTCCGGATTGTGTCGTGGCGCCGGTGCCCGATTCCGCGCTGGTGTCGGCGCTCGTGCCCGATTGCGTGGTCGTGCCGGATTGCGTGGTAGTATCCGAGGCGGCGTAGGCCATACTGGAGGCAAAAAGCAACGCCAAAGCGGCGACTGAGTATCTAAGTGCAGTCATGACTAAGTCTCCATGGTTTGAAGCGATTATGGTTCGGTTGTGGTGGTCGTGGTACCGGTGGTTCCGGTTCCGGTCGCCGAAGGCTCGGTTGTCGTGGTCGTCGAGGTTGATGTGCTGGTATCCGGCTCGGTGACCGTTGTTGATGTCGTGGTGTCCGGCGCAGTTGCCTGCGGGACAGTTTCAGTGGTGTTGTTCTGGGTTACGTTCGGGGCGTCCGCACCGTCAAACCAACCATAGTTGAAGGCCAGAATGGCGCCGATCAGCAAGAGGACCACGGCGATGATGATGCCGGTCATGCTGGAATCAGGCGATGCGGCGCTCCGTTGGTTGACATTTACATTGGACGCTGGCTCGACCGTATCCGTCGGCAAGCCCGTCTGCGGATCAATGCCCGTCTTCCGTTGCTGGTAGGTAGCCATGGGTTTCTCCTTGGTTAAATTATGCGCTGGGTCCAGCTGCCTTTGTAATGCGCCTCACCCGGCGTTTGTTCCGGCCGGGGCTAAAAATACGCCCCGCAGCCTGAAGGAACCTAAAGCGGGTCTACACGTTTTCCTTTGGTCAATATCGAACAGGAGCCGAAAATGCCCGCTAAATCCAAGGCTCAGCAGAAGGCCGCCGGCGCCGCCCTGGCCGCGAAACGCGGGGAGGTGGCAAAATCCGGGCTCAAGGGTGCCTCCCGGAGCATGTATAAATCCATGACGGAGAAGGAACTGGACGAGCTGGCCAGCGTTAAACGTAGCAGGTTGCCAGACAGGAAGAAATGAACAGCGGCGTCAGCCGCTTTACGCGTGAGTAGGAGGAAACCGTGGCCCCGTCGGGACGAGCATATTGGAAAGGGTTCCTCCGCCTCTCCTTGGTGTCCATCGGGGTGGAAGTTTACAACGCCGAAGACAAACGCGCCGAGATTCAATTCAATCAGATCCATAAACCCACGGGAAAACGGATCAATTATACCAAGACGGTTCAGGGCGTGGGCCCCGTGCAATCCTCCGACATCGTTAAGGGCTATGAAATCGACAAGGACGATTATGTGGTCCTGGAGCCGGAAGAGATCGCGGCGGTGCGGCTCGAAAGCAAGCGCACCATCGATCTCACCCAGTTTGTGGCTGCGGACGGTATCGACCCCCGTTTTTTCGAGCAGCCCTATTATCTGGTGCCGGCGGATGAATATGCGGTCGAAGGATATCTGGTGATCCGCGAGGCACTGCGCAAAACCGGCAAGGTTGGCATTGGCCAAATGACACTGGCGGGGCGCGAACACCTAGTTGCCGTGGCGCCCCTTGAGCAAGGTTTGATGATGGAACGGCTGCGCTATGCCAACGAGGTCAAGAGCAGCAAGGATTTTTTCGGCGATCTGGCCAAACCCAAGCTCGACCGGGAGATGGTGGATCTTGCAGTTGAGTTGATCGGACGCAAGGCCCAACCTTTCACGCCGGAAAAATACAAGGACAGCTACGCCACGGAGCTGAAAAAACTTATTGACCGGAAAGCCAAAGGCGAGCGCATCATCACGGTGCCCGAACCGGAAAGCGCTCCCAGCAACGTGGTCAATCTTATGGACGCCTTGCGCAAGAGCCTCAAGAAACCTGCTGCCGAGGATAACGCCGCGCCCGCCCGCAAAACCAAGCCGAAACGCCGCGCCTCCGGCAAGTAACCATGGCCCGGACAGCCGCCAAGTCCAAACCGCGTGAGCCCCTGCGCCTCTACTCACGCAAACGGGATTTTACCCGCACCGGCGAGCCTAAACCCGCGTTGCGCAAAGCCCAGTCCAAGGCATTGCAATTCGTCATTCAGAAGCACGATGCCCGGCGGCTGCATTTCGACCTCAGGCTGGAACTCAACGGGGTTCTGAAAAGCTGGGCGGTCACCAAGGGGCCAAGCTTGCGGGTCGGGGTCAGGAGGCTAGCGGTCGAAACCGAGGATCATCCGTTCGATTACCTGGAATGGGAGGGCGTCATTCCCAAGGGCCAGTATGGCGGCGGCACCATGATCGTTTGGGACCGGGGGACCTGGACGCCGGAGGGAGACGCCGAGGCTTCGCTCAAGGCTGGCAAACTCTCCTTTACGCTCTCCGGCAAACGGCTGAACGGGCGCTGGAGCCTGGTGCGGCTGAAATCCGATGGCAAAGATAAAAAGCGTAACTGGCTACTCATCAAAGGCCGTGACGCGCACGCAATTGGCGAAAGCGACCCCGAGCCGGTGGAGAAGGCCATGGCCTCCCTAATATCCGGCGCCACCAATGAGGATCTGGCGAAAGGAAAAATCTTGCGGCCCGACCACAAGGCGCGCGCCCGAAAGTCGGGCACATCGGTTACCACAGCCAGCCTGGCAAAGTTGGCGGGGGCCCGAAAAGCCATCCTGCCGGTCTTTGTCGAGCCCAGCCTTGCGGCCGCGGTCGCCCGGCCACCCGACGGACCGGAATGGCTGCATGAAATCAAGCACGATGGCTACCGCATGCAAGCGCGGATCGACGGTGGCAAGGCAAAGCTGCTGACGCGCAAGGGGCTCGATTGGACAAAGCGGTTTCCCTCCGTGGCGAAGGCATTACAAGACTTGCCGGTTCAGGCTGTCCTCATTGACGGCGAGATCATTGTCCAGGACGAGGCGGGACAATCGAGCTTTAGCGGCTTGCAAAGCCAGCTGAAGGCCGGCCGCCACGACCGGCTGGTCTATTATGTTTTTGATCTCCTGTATTGCAATGGCGTCGATCTTCGCGGCGTGGCGCTTAGGGAGCGCAAACGCATCCTGGAGGAACTTGTCGCCGCGCTCCCTGCGTCCTCAGTCATTCGCTTCAGTGAACATCTGGATGTGGGCGGAGACACCATTCTGACGCAGGCGTGCAAATTGGGGCTTGAAGGCATCGTCTCGAAGCGCGCCGATCTGCCCTATGTCTCGGGGCGGGGCGAGCACTGGATCAAGTCCAAATGCATGTTGCGGCAGGAATTCGCGGTGTTGGGTTTTGTGCCTTCGGCCGCGTTCAAGGACGCAATTGGGTCACTGGTGCTTGGCTACTATAAAAATGGCGAGTTGATCCATGCGGGCCGCGCCGGAACTGGATACTCCTCGGAGCAAACGCGCTCTCTCAGCAAAACACTGCAGCCGCGCGCCACGGCTATGCCCAAGTTCGGCAAAAAACCAACGGCTGAATCGATCAAGGATGTGGTTTGGGTCAAGCCGGAACTGGTGGCGGAAATTGAATATCGCGGCTGGTCGGCGGACGGCTTATTGCGACAAGCGGCTTTCAAGGGGCTTCGAGAGGACAAGGAAGTCTCCGAAGTCGTGCTGGAAAAAGCCGTGGGGCTTCCGGCGCGTCAGGCGCCAGCGAAATCTGAAACAGGAATCAAGCTCACTACGCCCGAACGGATATTGTGGGAGCAAAACGGTTTCACCAAGCAAGCGTTGGCCAATTTTTACACCAACATTTCCAAGTGGATTCTGCCTTACATCACGGGGCGGGTGCTTAGCCTGGTGCGCTGTCCGCAAGGAGCGGGAGGGCAGTGTTTCTTCTCCAAGCATGCTTGGATGGGCATGAACGATGCGGTCCGGCTGGTCGACACGGGGGATGAAAAGCCAATGCTGGCGATAGACGACTTGGACGGCCTCATCACCCTGGTGCAGATGAATGTGCTGGAAATTCACGTGTGGGGCTCGATGGCGAAAGATATGGAACGGCCGGATCTCATGATATTCGATCTGGACCCCGGCGAAGGTGTTGCATGGGACGGCGTTCGAAAGGCGGCTGGGGAGCTGCGTCAGCGCCTGAGCTCTGTGGGGCTTGAGAGTTTCGTCAAGACGTCAGGCGGCAAGGGATTGCATGTGGTGGTACCGCTCAAGCCCGAGGCCAACTGGGACGAGGTCAAGGCTTTCAGCAAGGCCTTTGCTGAATTGATGGCGGGGGACGCGCCCGAACGCTACGTGGCGAACATGGCCAAAAGCCGCCGCCGCGGCCGCATCTTTATCGACTATCTGCGAAATGGCCAGGGCGCTACCGCCATTGCGCCATATTCGACCCGGGCCAGGCCCGGCGCGCCGGTCTCAGTGCCTGTCGAATGGGATGAACTGCCTGATATTTCCAGCGCCGATCAGTTCACCGTCGATAATCTGGAACAGCGGCTCAACCACTTGAAACGGGATCCCTGGGCCGCGTTGCCGGGTTGCAAGCAGAAACTGCCTCTCTAAAAAACGAGGTCCTCCACACGCAGGGGTGGAGGACCTCTTTGCGCTTGCCCGTATGGCATTGCGCCAAATCGCAGAAGACTTTCAGGGGGGGCCAAGAACCTTCTGCGATTTCTTTGATGTTCTGATCGATCGTGCTTGGGCAAAACGCGGCCCCATGCCGTTGGTTCCGGGAATTGCGGAAAAAAACCGCCCTGGAACTTCATAGAGGGGAATGGCGTTACGGGCTTGAAAAAACAGGGGGACAGTCCATGGAAGCTCTCAACACAGGATTTGCCAATTTTGCTGCAGGCTTGGCCAAATGGTCGGGCAGCCCGCTCGTGTTCACTTTGGCGCTCGCAATGGTTTTGATCTGGGCGGCGTGGGGCCCCGTTTTCGAATATTCAGAAGGCTGGATGCTGGTGGTGAACACGGGGACAACGATTGTTACATTCTTGATGGTGTTCATCATTCAAAACAGTCAAAATCGCGATGGTCTCGCGGTGCAAATCAAGCTGGACGAAATTATCCGAGCCATCCATGGCGCCAAGAACACCATGATTAATCTTGAGGAGTTGCCGCAGGCGGAACTGGATGAATTGAGAATCAAGTTTGCCGCGATGGCTGTTAAAGCCCGCAAGCCCCCAAAAAAGCGCAAAATCAAACGAGTGATCGCGCGCTCAACTGCGTGAACGCGATTTCGAACCATACCGTTTTGCATAAACCCATGTGAACTCCGCGCCGAGGAGAAAAACCTGCGCCGAGTAGTATATCCATAACAGCAGGGCAACCAGGCTGCCCGCCGCGCCAAATCCGGAAACCACGCCACTCTTGCCGATATAGAGGCCAATCAGAAATTTGCCGATGTTGAAGAGGAGGGCGGTGGCAGCAGCTCCGATGATGACATCGCCCCATGCCACGGCGACGCGCGGCAATAGCTTGAAAATCAGGGCAAAGAGGCCAGCGACGATAAGAAAACTCACAGCGAAGTTCAGGATTTGCAAGATGATGCCCGTCACGCCGACATAGGGATTCCACAGGGTTTCGAGAGCTGAAATCAAGGCGCTGACGACAAGCGACACCAGCAAGAGAAACGCCACGCCCAACACCATGCCGAAAGTCAACAGACGCCGGCGGATCATGGACCACAGGCTCCACTGCTGCTTGGCGGCGGGAACTTGCCAGATGCGGTCCATGGCGCCCTGCAGCTCGGCAAAGACGCCGGTGGCGCCAAAGACCATGATTACCAGGCCGATTACCGTCGCCAGGAAACCCTCTGCTGGCTTGCTGGCGCTTTCAACCAGTCCTTGCAGGGCGAGTGCACCTTCCTCGCCGACCAATCCTCGGGCCTGCGCGAAAATGTGGCCCTGTGCTGCTTCTACACCGAAGAAAAAACCGGCAATCGCGATGGCGATAATGAGCAGCGGGGCAATGGAGAATATCGTATAATAGGCGATAGCCGCGCCCATGCTCGCAGCGCTGTCGTTGTTCCACGCCAAGGCTGCTTCCTTGATCAGCTGAAACACATCCTTGGAGCCGATAGCCTTCGCCTTCATGCCGCTCTCGGGTTGACAGGCGGGTTACCCCCACGTTAACGCAACCGCCACAGTCCGGTTCCGCGAGGCACGTTCTCCATGGAAATGACGCCTGAAATCGCGACCTGCCTCGGCATCCTTGTCACCGCTATCGTTTTATTCGCATGGGACCGAATCCCATCTGATGTGGTGGCTCTGGGCGTGCTTCTTGCCATCATCGCCTTGAAGCTGTTGGAACCGGAACGCGCCTTCGCCGGGTTCGGCAGCGGCACGGTGATGATGATTTTCGGATTTCTCATCATGACGGCGACGCTCTCCCATACAGGAATAGTCGATACCGTGGGTGGAGCGATCTTGAGCCGGGTGGGAAATCGTCCCGCCGTTCTTCTCGCCGTCATCATGATCTCCGTATCGGTGCTGTCGGCCTTCATCAGCAATACGGCGGCTACTGCCTTTTTTATTCCCGTCGTGCTGGGCCTCGCGCAAAGGCACGGCACCAGCCCTTCAAAATACTTATTGCCGCTGGCTTTCGCCTCGATCCTGACGAGTTCCGTTTCCCTCATCAGCACCTCGACGAATATCGTGATCAGCGAACTCATGATTCAATCGGATCTGCCGCCGATGGGCATGTTCGAACTGGCACCCGCGGGCATTCCCATCGCCGTTGTGGGACTGGTCTACATGTTGACGGTAGGCATCCGCTTGATGCCCCACCGCGGGCAGGATGCGATCTCTAGGGAAGATTTGGGCCACCGCTCCTACCAGGCGGATCTGTTGGTGCCTGAAGGATCGCCTCTCATCGGCAGGACAATCGCGGACTCGCCAGTTACGGCTGACTCCGGTTTGTCTGTCGTCAAACTGGTCCGCGCCGGTAAAACGCTCAAGGCAACCGATTCTGAAATCTTGCTTCAGGCCGCGGACGAAATTGTCGTCGAAGGGCTCCGGCGCGATCTGTTGCGGGTCAAGGACATCAAGGGGATCGAGATCAAGGCCGATGTGCATCTGGCCGACCCTGCCGTGCCGCCCGAAGAGGTGGCCATTGTCGAGGGCGTATTGATGCCGGGTTCGCCGCTCATCGGGAAAAGCGTGAGGGGTGCTGAATTTCACGACCGTTATGGATTGCAGGTGCTGGGGCTTAACCGCGCCGGTTATACGGTGAGACAAAAGCTCAGCCGCATCAGGATGCGGCTCGGCGATGTCTTGTTGCTGCAGGGTTCGGCCGAAAACGTCAAGGCGCTCGAGCGCGGCAATCTCTTCAGCATATTCGGCGGAGTGGATTCGGCCCGCTTGAAAACCTCGCACGCCGCGGTCGCCATCGCGGTTTTTGCAGCCGCACTGATTGCCGCAACTTTCAATATCGTGTCGTTGCCGGTGGCGGCGATCGGCGGCGCGTTTCTCATGCTGGTGACGCGCGCGATCTCGCCTGAGGAAGCCTATCGCCGCATGGAGTGGAAGGTTCTGGTGCTTATCGGCGCCCTTCTCTCTCTCGGCGCTGCAATGGAGGCGACGGGCACTGGAAAGTTTTTGGCTCTCCAGGTCATCGCAGTGATCGGCGATCAAAATCCGCTGCTGGTGCTTTCGTGCTTTTTCGTCGTCACCGTTGCTCTCACTCAGCCCATGTCCAACCAGGCCGCCGCGATTGTCATCGTTCCCATTGCCATCGAGACCGCGCGGCAACTCGATCTAAATCCGCGAACCTTCGCCATGATGATAGCGGTGGCGGCGAGCTGTTCCTATTTAACGCCGCTCGAACCTTCCAGCCTGATGGTTTATGGGCCCGGCAAATACCGATTCATGGATTTCGTGAAAGTTGGGTTTCCCCTGACGTTCCTAATATTCGGCGTGGCCATTTTGCTAGTGCCGCGAATTTGGCCGCTAAGTCCATAGTATCAACTGGCGAACAGGAATTGGCCGTAATTGGGCGCATCTGGTTCAAAAAGGTCTTGATTGGTCGAGAGGTTCGTCATATCGTTGACGACAGGAGTTCGGCGGACAAACTTCGAATCTTGTTCCGAGCCGCTGAATCGTCCTCTTCTAACAAAACAAATGGGAGGAACGACACGATGCGCTGTTTAACCTTGGGCACGGTTGCTGCCCTTTCGCTTTTCGTCTGGGCCGCACCGGTTCAGGCTGAAAAAGACTCGACCGATCCAATTAAGATCGTCACCAACAATTGGACAAGCCAGCTCGTGCTGTCGAACGTCGTCGGCCAAATCCTGCAGTCAAAGGGCCTCAACGTCGAGTACAAGCCCTCGGATACACAACTGCAATACACCGCCATCCCGGCAGGCGACATGGACTTTCAAATCGAAGTCTGGGAAGGCTCGCAAGCTGAGTCTTTCAATAAGGCGATCGCGGCAGGCGCCGTCGACATGGGTTCCCATGACGCCGTGACCCGCGAGGACTGGTGGTATCCGAGCTACATGAACGAAATGTGCCCGGGCCTGCCCGACTGGAAGGCGCTCGATGCCTGTGCCGCGAAACTCGCAACCGCCGAGACCGGCGGTAAGGGACGCTTCGTCGGCCCCCCGGCGGACTGGGGCAAGCACTATTCGGAACGCATTGAGGCGCTCAAGATGAACTATCAGGAAGTGCCGGTTGGCCAAGCGGCAACATTGTGGGCGGAACTTCAGGCGGCCTATGATCGCAAGGAACCGATCGTGCTGTTCAACTGGACGCCGAACTTCATCGAAGCCAAATTCGAGGGCCAGTTTGTAGAGTTTCCGACTTTTGCACCGGAGTGCTGGAGCGATCCCAAGTGGGGCTCAAATCCGGATGCAATTTATGACTGCGGCGCGCCGGCGAAAGGCTATCTCAAGAAGGTTGGCTCGCCGCAGCTGGCCCAGAAATGGCCGACGGCCGATAAAATCCTGAGGAAAGTGAATTTCACCAATCCGCAGATAGCAGCTGCCGCCGCCATGGTCGATGTGGAAGGCATGACGCCGGAAGATGCGGCCAAGAAGTGGATTGCCGAGAACGAAGCGATCTGGAAGACCTGGGTACAATAACAGGCTGAGCCGACTAACGGGCCGGGTGCAGCGAAACGTTGCGCCCGGCTTCTTTCGTTCGAGTTGCGGAGTGCGATGGACAAAACGCCCAAGATTTCCTGCCGTCACCTGTGGAAGTTGTTTGGCGCCGATCCCGCGGGGTTCCTCGCGCGCCATGGCGGAGCCCCCGCAGAGGATGCGCTTGGACAGGAAAAATATATTGGCGCCGTTCGCGATGTCTCCTTCGACGTTGGGACTGGCGAAATTCTCATCATCATGGGGCTTTCCGGCTCCGGAAAATCGACTTTAATCCGGGCCCTCACGCGCCTTAACGATCCAACCGCTGGCCAGATACTGTTCGACGGCCAGGACCTTATGGCGGCGACACCTGCCGAACTCATCGAACTTCGCCGCCACAAGATGGGCATGGTGTTTCAGCATTTCGGCCTGCTGCCGCACCGCAATGTGCTGAACAATGTGGCCTTCCCGCTGGAAGTGCGGGGAAATCCGCGCGACGCCCGCGAGGTGCGCGCGCGCGAGATGATCAAGCTTGTGGGCCTTGAAGGCCGCGAAAGTTATTTTCCGCGCGAGCTTTCAGGCGGGCAGCAGCAGCGCGTCGGCATCGCGCGTTCGCTCGCGGTCGGCCCGGAAGTGTGGTTTCTGGATGAACCTTTCTCGGCTCTCGATCCGCTGATCCGGCGCGAGATGCAGGATGAATTCCTGCGGCTGCAAAAGTTGCTCCAGAAAACCATCGTCTTCATCACGCACGACTTCGACGAGGCGGTGCGGCTTGCCGATCGCATCGGCATCATGAAGGACGGGCGGCTGGTGCAGATGGCAACCCCCGAGCAGATGGTCGCAGCACCTGCCAACGATTATGTCCGCGCCTTCACCAAGAACGCGCCGCGGGACCGGATTATCACGGTGGGCGCCATTGCGGGGAAAGCGAAAGGCAAGACGGGAGGCCAGCCGATTGCAGCCTCCGTCAAGATTGGCGATGCGGCAGCCCAGGTATTGTCGTCCGATGGCGCCGTTCCGGTGGTCGATGGCAAAGGCAAGCCGATCGGCGCTGTTACGCGCGAAGACATGATCGCGGCTTTGTTTCCGGGTGATGGCGCATGACCGATATCGTTCTCAAGGATTCGGGACGATTGCGAAGTCCGGCAATCACTCCGTTCGTTTCAATCGCAATATTGCTTGGTTTTACTATCGTGCTGTCGCGGCTCGCGCCATTTCTTGATGAATGGCCGACGGAGTGGGTGATCCCGGCGCGCGACTGGGTGACGGCCTTCTTTGCCTGGTTCGCTGCCCTGGCAAGGCCCGCGACCCGCGCCATATCCTGGGTGCTGGCCCAGCCTCTCTCCCTTGTCGAAGCGGTGCTCTACCGGGGCGTGCTGGCCTGGCAGTGGCCGCCGCTGCCGTGGCCAGCAATCGTTTTGGGCACGGCGATTCTCGGCCATTGGGCAGGTGGAGGAAGGCTTGCGTTGTTTTCAGGCCTTTGCGCCTTCTATCTCGCGATCTTCGGCCTGTGGCCGGATGCGATGCAGACCTTGGCGATCGTTCTTGTTACCGTGCCGCTGGCCGCGGTAACCGGCCTTCTCCTCGGCATCTGGGCAACGCGCAACAGCAGCGCGGAAAGGGTGCTGAACACCGCCTTCGATGTCATGCAGGCGACCCCCCACATGGCGTATCTTGGCCCTGTCGTGGTGCTGTTCGGCTTTGGGCAGGTGCCGGCCATGCTGGCTACGCTGATATTCGCGCTGCCGCCGATGGCGCGCTGC
>Ga0187892_10004789_pt1 | contig 22199 bp, 20 predicted proteins | sample MA1701073metaG_FD_139345 | JGI IMG/M metagenome (GOLD analysis project Ga0187892, IMG submission 139345) | Bio-ooze microbial communities from a basaltic lava cave in the Kipuka Kanohina Cave System on the Island of Hawaii, USA - MA170107-3 metaG ... | reverse complement strand
CGCCAGGCGCCGCTTTTCACCAGTCTGGAAGCGCCCGACCAACTCGCCCTCTTTTAAGCCAGAACCGGCCTGATTCTGTCTCGAATCAGGGCCCTCGTGTTTCACATCTTTTTGTACGCTTGGAGGAGATTTCCATGAGGATGATGAACAACGTGTATTCGTCTGACCAAACGCAGTCGTCCCTCTCGCCCAACGCCCTCCGGGTGCTGGAAAAACGCTACCTGGCCAGAGATGAAGCAGGGCGGATCACCGAGACCCCGGAGCAACTCTTCCGCCGGGTCGCTTCGACCATCGCGGCGGCGGACGGCCTTTACGGAGCGGATGAGACCCAGGTGGTGGAGACCGCCACGCGGTTCGAGGCCTTGATGAAGGGCCTGCGGTTTTTGCCCAACACCCCGACGCTCATGAACGCCGGAAAGCCTCATGCCCACTCCCAGTACAGCGCCTGCTTCGTGGTGCCGGTGGAGGATGACATGCGGTCCATCGGCGATGCGGTCACGGCCGCGATGATGATTCACAAGACCGGAGGCGGAACGGGCTTTTCCTTCTCGCGCCTTCGCCCCAAAGGCGATCTGGTGCGAAGCTCCGGGGGCGTGGCCTCCGGGCCGGTCTCCTTCATGCGGATCTTCGATGCGGCCACCGAGCAGGTGAAACAAGGCTCCACCCGCCGAGGCGCCAACATGGGCATCCTCCAGGTGGATCACCCCGACATCCTGGACTTCATCGCCTGCAAGGCCCACGACGGGCAGATCAAGAACTTTAACATCTCGGTCGCCATCACGGATGCTTTCATGAAAGCGCTTGAGCAGGATGAAGCCTACCCGCTGATCAACCCGCGCACGCGGCAGGTCGTGAAGACGCTGCCGGCACGACAGGTCTGGAGCCTGATCGTCGAGCACGCCTGGAACAACGGGGACCCCGGTCTGTTCTTCATCGACCGAGCCAACGCGGCCTGTCCCATCCAGCATGTGGGACGGATCGAGAGCACGAACCCGTGCGGTGAGATCCCCTTGCATCCGTGGGATGCCTGCAATCTGGCTTCAGTCAACCTGGAACTGCATGTGAGCCGGGATCCGAGAACGGGAAGGTGCGAGATCGACTGGTCCAAGCTGCGTGAAACGGTCCACACGGCGGTGCATTTTCTCGACAACGTGATCGATGCCAATGATCATCCGCTGGCCGAGATCAACGAGATGACCCGGCACACCCGGAGGATCGGCCTGGGAATCATGGGTTTGGCCCGCGTCCTGTTCCCGCTCGGCGTGCCCTATGACAGCCAGGATGGACTGCGAATCGCTGAGAAACTCATGCGCTTCATCCAGGAAGAAGGTTGGAAAGCGTCCGAAGCCTTGGCCGAAGATCGAGGCGTCTATCCCGCCTGGCAGGGAAGTCGGCACGAAGCGGATGGACGGCGGGTGAGGAACTCTTACGTCACGGCCATCGCCCCCACGGGGACGATCTCGATGATCGCCGATACCTCCGGGGGCTGCGAGCCGGAGTTCTCGCTCATCTGGTTCAAGCATGTGCTCGACGGGGAGAACCTGCCGTACGTCTGCGATCCCTTTGTTCAGGTCGCCAAGCGGGAAGGCTGGTGGGAGGAAGCACTGATCGAGAAGATCCTGGCCAACGGCGGCTCCTGCCGTGGAGTGAGCCAGGTTCCGGAAAAGTGGCAGCAGGTCTTTGCGACTGCACACGACATCACCCCATCGTGGCATGTCCGGATGCAGGCGGTCCTGCAGCTCTTCACGGATGCCGCAGTCAGCAAGACAATCAATCTGCCCCATGAGGCCCCGATCGAGGAAGTGGGGCAGGTCTACCGAATGAGCTACAAACTCGGCTGCAAGGGGATCACCGTCTACAGGGACGGCAGCCGCGCGGGCCAAGTCCTGAATGTGGGCGTGGCGTCGCCTGGAACTGAGAATGGAAAAGCCTCCTCTTTGGAACCGTCGACGGATGATATCCGGCGAGGGGTTCTGGAGGAACTGCCGGACATTGTGGAGGAACGTCGAGTCCGCGTGAGGACGCAGGACGGGAACGCCTATATCCATGTCGGTTTCCTTGACGGAAAACCCAAAGAACTCTTTGCCCATCCCGCGCTGGGGAAGTATCAGGGCTTCGTGGCGTTAGCCTGCCGGCTCGCTTCGACCATCCTCCGGTTGGGTGGCACGATGGAGCAGGTGCTGGAGCAGTTCTATAAGGCCCACCGGGAATACGGGGATGTCTCCACCCCGATCCTGGCCCTGATGAAAGGAATCCAGCAGGTGATGGAGCATGCGGGCCAACCCGTTGTAGTGACCGACAAATGCCCGGAGTGCAGCCAGACGATGCGCATGCAGGAAGGGTGCATGAGCTGTACCGCGTGTGGTTTCAGCCGGTGCTGAAGCCAATCTTGGGGGTGTCGAAATGGATAAGGGCATGAAGATCGAATATCCAGACACGCCTGTCTGGGAACCGCTTCAAGCCGCTGTGGGATCCCGGTGTCGCGAGTTCATGTGGATGGGCAAAACCGGCAAGATTTTTCTCTACAAGCACATCTGGACCCGGCGATACCTCAATCTTGATATGGATGGCAACGCCTACCGGTTTACGGGCGAGAGATATGAGCCGCTTCCGTTAGAAGAAGCCATCAAATATGCCTTCAACTGAACGTGTTGAAGGATGAAGAGGTGCCATGAGGCGTGAAAGATCAAGAGCGGTGGAGGCCTTTGCATCATTGTTTCAGGGACGTCTGGATGCTTTTGGCCTGATACAGGGAGAAAAGATCATGGCGGTACGCCGGCCTGTTTCTCTGCTGCATTATAGGCTGCACCTTGAGGGAAAATTCCGATTGGGAATCTATCCGCTTCTGCCTGGAGGTGTGACCCACTTTCTGGCTCTGGATTTCGATGGGCCTCAGGCTCAGCAAAGCGCTTTTAAAGTCTTTCACTGCGCCGTGCATTTCGATCTTCCCCTGGCCTGGGAGATCAGCAAGTCACGGGGTGTTCACCTGTGGCTGTTCTTTTCCGCAGCAGTTTCGGCGCGGGATGCCCGCTTGGTGGCACGGATGCTTCTGGATGAAGCCGGTGTGCAGGCCGAGATTTTTCCCAAACAGGATGTGTTGCCGGAAGGAGGCCTCGGGAATTTCATCTGGCTGCCGCTTTCGGGTGAGTCGGTCAGACAAGGGAGAACGCTGTTTGTCGATCCCGCGAACCTTTTGCCCTATCCGGATCAGCAGGCGTATCTATTGGCAATTGAGAGAATCTGCCCTGAGAAGCTCGCGCATCTCGTGGACCTGAACGGGCTTAAAAAAGATGAAGCCACTCACTTTCATCCTGGAAAAACCAGGATTTTTTCCGGTGATCTTCTTCCCTGCGCGAAACGCATGCTGGAAGGGGTAGCGGAAGGCTGCCGGGACATGGCGGCTTTCCGGCTGGCTATTCATCTGAAATCCCGGGGCTATTCCATTCAGGAAGCCGAGCGGTTGTTGCAGGAGTGGAATGCAACCAGGAACCGGCCGCCGCTGCCGCAGGCGGTGATTACCATGAAGGTCCGGTCGGGCTATCTTCGAGGGTACAGCGGCTACGGATGCGAGGATCCGCTGATCATTCCGTTCTGTGACGAGGCCTGTCCCATAAAGCAAAAAATGCTGGCCGCTCTGGTGGCGGCAGAGGGGAGTTCATGATGCGAAAGAGGAAAAGAGACAACGGGAAAGGCAACGGACAGGCGTTGACGTGTCCTCATTGCGGGGCGGGAGTTGATGGCGTGACGCTTGGCCTCCACTGGGACTTCGATGAGCATTGCTGGCGATGCATCATGTGCGGGTATCGGGGGTATGAACACGTATTACGGACAAGGAGCAGGGCTGAGGTCGTCGCAGAGAGAAGATGGGATGAAGTGCTGGATGAACTGGACAGAGAGGAACACATACAACCTGTGCATCGGTACTGAATCTGAATTACGAACTTGTGGGTTGGGTTAGACAGAGAGAACAGCAGGGAATCAGCTGCATGGCTCCATTTCAGCATTATCTGCAATGTGCCTTGCTTGAGTTTTAGAGGTTCTTCGTCTCTCGGTTTTTTAAGTCTTGGCGCCTCAACGTTGTCTCCTTGATTGGCGTTTCGTTATGGCGCAAGGGAAACGAGGAAGGATATTGCCTGTCGTGAGACTTCGCAGCGCAGGAATCAACCGGGAGAGAGGAAAACCAGTAGCTGGTGGCGGCTTTCTGAATTTGGGAGGGTGATGCAATGGATAATCTGATTGGTGTTGAGGAGGCGGCTGATTACTTGAAGGTGAGGGTTTCATGGATCTATGAGATGGTCCGTCTTGGCCGGCTGCCGTCCTACCGCGTCGGGAGGTTCAGGAGGTTCCGGGTAAGCGAGCTTGAGGCTTGGCTGCAGGACCGAAGGGACGGACCGGCGGATGGTTCCGGAAGTGGACTAAATCAGCAAGAGCGCGCTTCGGCAGGTTGAGGCCGAGATTCGGGGTTTTGAGGCCTTGCGTTTTCGGAGATTGCCGATAACACCAAGCGTCTCCAATTCAAAACGATTCTGATGGATACACAACAATTTTGAGACATTAAAGAAAAGGCGTGGCGGCGTGGGAAATATTAGCCAGTGAGATCAGGAGGCCGTTGATGAGTGAAAAAATGAAAGACGGGATACAAAAGCGCCCTGGCCGCCCGAAGCCTTTCCGTGTCGGCTGGCGGGATCCCGAAACGAAGAAACTCTGCTGGAAAGCCTTCAAGACAGAGGAGGAAGCAAAGGCATTTCGGGACACAGTACGGGTGGAGATCCGCCAGGGCATTTACATTAGTTCAAAGCCCATTCCTTTTAAGACCCTGGCCTTGGACTGGCTTGAACGCAGGAGGCCTACTGTAAGCCCGAATACAGCGGCGCTGTATGAATGGGCCATAAACAAGTACCTGGTTCCTGTCTTCGGCTCAGTCCCAATTCAGAACCTGCGGGCCGAACATATTGAACGCTGGCAGGCCAAGGTACTCGGTAGAGGGAAACCTAGCCCCCGCAGTGTCGAAATTTGCCGGACCGTCCTCGGAACGATGCTCAAGGATGCCCGCAGAAAGGGACTGCTTTACGTCAATCCCATGGAAATGGTGAGCCGTTTTCAAGTCCCGAAGCGCGAGCTTCGATACCTGACACCGGATCAGGTCAAGGTGCTCTGCGATCATGTGGGGCGCGTGTATGGTGTGATGTTCCTGGTGATGGCCTTCTGTGGAATGAGGATAGGCGAGGTCCTCGGGTTATGCTGGACGGATGTGGACTTTCAGCGAAGGCGCCTTCTCATCCAGCGGCAGGCCATCTGGCGGCGAAAGAAGGACTGTAAAAATGGGGAGCCCCGATGGGTTATCAAGCCCCCTAAGTCAGCCGCAGGCAAACGCATGGTGGAGATCCCAGACCCGTTAGTGCCCTTCTTAAAAGCGCATCAAGAGTTGCAGAAAGATTCGCCAAATCCTCTCGGCTTGGTGTTCCCGAGTGAGAATGGGACGCCGCTATATCCTGGGAACATCAGGCAGCGGGCCTTCCAGCCCGCCTTAAAGCTCATGGGAATTTCCGGCATACGTCCTCATGACTTCCGTCGAACGTTCATCGCCATGGGGATCGAGGGTGGAATACACCCAAAGCTCATTCAGACCCGAGTGGGCCACAGCAATATCAAACTCACCATGGACGTGTATGGCAAACTGGCGGGTGAGATGGCCTTAACCAAAGAGCAGACGGCGAGGATGGATGAGATAGCTCTGAAGGCATTGTCCGGGAAACAGCGGGAAACAAGAGGGTCGGAAACGGGCTGAAATACATGGACCACCCCGAAACGTTGCTCTTTGTAATCTATTGTATTCTGAAGGGAAACGGAATAGCCCGAAACATGATAAAATGACTGACTGTGCTTCACACGCAAGAGGTCGCTGGTTCAATCCCAGCATCGCCCATGATTTTCTTCTCTCCTTAAACCTTCACAGACTGCCCAACCGTGATATAATCATGCTAACCTTTTAAATTCCCCAGCGAGAGCAAATGGCACAGGTTCAATTTAAATCAGATTCTGTCGTAACCGATCTTGAGCGATTGTTGGGTCCTCAGAAGGTCTTGTCTGATTTTCCCACCCTGACTTCGTACTCTATTGATGCCAGTATCTATAAGATCACTCCACGCGCCGTGGTTTTAATCAAAGAGAGATCGGATTTAGAAACGGTGCTACAGTATGCAGGACCCCGAAATATTCCATTAACGGCCAGAAGTGCCGGAACAAATCTCACCGGAAATGCTATTGGCGAAGGAATTATCTTGGAGTTCTCTGGATATAATCAAATCTTGGAACTCAATCCAGAAGAGCGATGGGTTCGGGTTCAGCCTGGGATAATCTATGCCGAACTGAATAAATACCTGGAGGGTTTTGATCTCATGTTTGCTCCGGATCCTTCCAGTGGGGAGATGTGCAAAATCGGTGGCATGCTGGGCAACAATGCAGCCGGTCCCCATACCCTCAAGTACGGGGCCACCAAAGATAATGTGCTGTCCATGGAGGTGTATCTCGCGGATGGGAAGAAACTCACTGTCCGTTCTTATGACCTGAAGGATCCAGCTTTAGAACGCCTATTGACAGAGCATCCTCAACTCCAGAGAATTTTAGACCTGGTCCGGCGAAATAAGTCATTGATCCAGGCCAAGAAGCCCAGGGTGACCAAGAACAGCAGCGGCTACAACCTCTTTGCCTTGGCGGACGGTCTGGATCAAGACTGTTTTGATCTGGCCAGGCTGTTTGTGGGGAGCGAGGGAACTCTGGGACTGACCCTTGAGGCAACCCTCAGGCTTATCACCAAGCCCGCCAAAACTGCCACGGCCCTGATCTATTTCGCTCACCTGGAGGATGTTGGGATGGCCGTGAACGGGTTTCTGGCCTTGAGGCCCAGTGCTATGGAGGTCATGGATACCAGCGCTATGGACATTGTTGGAAGAGCCCGACACCATATTCCTTTGGAAGCTCGGGCATTGCTCCTGGTGGAATTTGACCAGGATCCGATTGAGGATTCCATCAGGCATGTTCATGAACAGTGCTGTCAATATCGCCTGTGTGGTGAGGTGCAGGTGGCCCATGACCAGGAGGAGCAGGCAGCACTCTGGAAAGCCAGAAAGGCCATCTATCCTTCCTTATACAGATTTGACGAAAGGAAGCGGCCCATAAATTTTGCGGATGATGTGGTGGTACCGGTCCACCGTCTCTCGGAACTCATCTCATATCTGGATCAATATTTTAAGGATCTTCGAGTCCCTGTGGCCATTTATGGCCATATCGGGGATGGTAATGCCCATATCAATCCCCTGCTGGATATTAATGATCCGGCAGATGTAGATCGGATGGTGAGGGCCTCCAAAGATATCCATGAGGCGGTTATCCAACGTTTTGGAGGATCTATCTGCGGAGAGCACGGGGATGGTCGGGTCAGAAAGGAATTTGTCCGTGACCTTTATGGTGATGACCTTTATCGTCTTTTTCAGGAAACAAAGCAGCTCTTGGACCCCCAGGGAATCTTAAATCCAGGGGTGAAGATTGATCTGCCAGGTCACGCCCAGGCGGAACAGCCTTTTACGGCCCATCTGGATTATGAGAGATTTACCAAACAGTGTGCCACCTGTGGAAAATGTAACAGCGTCTGTCCCGCTTATGATGTTTCGTCTGAAGAATCCAACAGCGCCCGCGGATGGTTTCACATCCTGACCTCACCGGATTACTCTTACGAGAATTCAAAGCGGGTGGTGGAAGCCTGCCTGAACTGTAAATCCTGCCGGGTGGTCTGCCCGGCGGGCATTGATGTTTCGGAGGAGATCCTCAAGAAAAGGGCCCAACACCCCAACCCTCTAGTCGAAGCGATCTTCTGGTTGCAAGATCAACGGGCTCTATTTGAAATCCTACTCAGCATTCTTGGATGGAGTCAACCTCTCTGGGATAAGCCTCTGGGACGTGCTCTGATAGATCACCTGACCCGACCGGTGCTCAAGCTCTTAGCCCCCACAGCCAGAATCCCGAAGGAGACAATTCTTCCCAGAATTGCTGTGAAGACTTTGCGCCGACGCTATGCCCATCTGACAGAGGAGGGAAAAGAACAGCACCGCACAGGCCCCCACACACAAACAGTCGCCTATTTTCATGGATGTGCCGCCAACTATTTTATGGATGGGGTGGGGGATGCGGTGATCCGTCTCCTCCAGAGGCTTGGGGTGGATGTGATGCTGCCCAGACAGAAATGTTCGGGTACCCCCATTCAGACCTATGGACTTTCGGGCAGGGTGGAAACCTGTGCACGGTTCAATGTCGACTCTCTACTCCGTTATGAAACGATTGTGACGGGATGTGCCTCCTGTACCTTGATGCTCAAAGACTATCCAGCAATTTTCAATGGGCGCGTAGAAAGAGATAAGGCGGTTGAGCTGGCCTCCCGGGTCATGCACATCACCGAATTTTTGACAAAGAAGGCGAATCTAAATATCCCCAAAAAGGTTTCACATGCGGCCCAGGAACAAGTGGTGACGTACCATTCTTCCTGCCATCTGCGGGCTGCCGGGGTAACACATGAACCCCGCGAGCTACTCAAACTGATCCCTGGAACCCGTTTTGTGGAGATGCAAGATGCCGATCGGTGTGCAGGTGGGGCGGGGACTTTTATTGTCAAAAACTATGATCTCTCTTCCCAGGTCTTTGAGCGCAAGCGCCGCGCCATCGCGGCAACAGGTGCGGATGTGGTGGCGACCAGCTGTCCTGCCTGTATGATCCAACTGAACAATGGGCTTCGGGGGAAGGTCAGGGTAAAACATGTGGTAGAGCTGCTAGAAGAGGCCCTCTCTTAACTGCTCCGGACCTTTTCCTCTTGCTCCTGTTGGGTTTTACAATCGATGCAGAGGGTGGTGACGGGTCTAGCCTTCAGACGTTTGAACCCGATCTCACCCCCACAGCTTTCGCAGATGCCGAATGTGCCATTGGCGATTCTTTCTATGGCCTCATCAATCTTTTTGAGGAGCTTTTGCTCTCGTTCCTTAAGACGTAAGAGGAAGTTTTGATCAGCCACGGCCGTGGCTTGATCCCCTACATCCGAAAGGTTCTCCTGGTTGGAATTTAAACCACTCCCAATGATGACTCCAGCCTCGCTCAGGAGTGTGGTGCGTTGCTTTTCCAAGTCTTTTCGGATCTCCGCGTATGGATGATTCTTGCTATCCTTCTTGTTTTTGGTCCTCATCTCCAGCCCTTCCTTGTTTTCGGCAGGGTTTCTCCATGATCATTTTTTCTGGTCACCAGATGGTTTTACTTTAACAACCAATTAAATGAAAAATATAACAGAATCTCTCGCTTTAGTCAATAATACATAAATACATACCGGGCTGATTAACAATGAATACCCGAGACAAGGGGCTCAAATAAAAAATACCATTTTAAAAGCAACTTGTATGATTTCGGCTCAGGGTCAGTCTGTTCTTGACTTCACCTTTGATCGGTATCCTGTATCAGTTGAGGTGGGCTTTCAGTTCTGAAGACCTCTCCTGGGCCGCTCTGAGAAGCTCCTGAGCGGTAGGGGCATGAGTAGGAAAGCAGGCGGCTCCCACCCTGATCTGCTGCCCCTTGGAATCTTGTGGGAAGCGATGGACATACTCTTGGATTCTGTGCCGGATCCTCATAGCGATCTCATCCGTGCTTTGAGCATCCGCGTGGTGCAGGATGACCACTAGGTCCTTATCTTCTAAGGTTCCCATAATATCGCTATCTCGGATCCCGATACGAATCAGGTTTGCGGTTGTGTAGAACAAGGAATCATCTAACTGCGGGATTTCCAATTTTACCGTTAAAATTGAGAAAAAATTCGAATATCGCTCTGCACGCTCACATTCCTGTTTCAAGAGAAATCTCAAAGGCTCCTCTGGCAGGATGTAGTTGTTTGCATCAAACATGGGTCGCATCTCCAGGCTTATGAGTAAATAAGATGTAGATTCATTTATCTGTAATTGGTAAACTGCATCGCGATACCAAAATCCTTTTCCTTGAGCAATGTGATTACGGCCTGTAGTTCATCCCTACTCTTCCCCATGACCCGTATCTGGTTTCCCTGAACCTGGGTCTGGACCTTGAATTTCGCATCCCTGATGGCCTTGCCGATCTCTTTGGCCTGCTCCGCGGCAATGCCCTGCTGGAGCTGAATCTTCTGTCTGATAGTGCCTCCTAGTGCCTCCTCAACCTTACCAAAGCTCAGGGCTTTTAAGGAAACCCCTCGCTTGACCATTCTGGTCTGAAGAATATCCGTAACACTCTTGAGTTTGTACTGATCATCCGACACCAGCACAATCTGATTTTCCTTCTCATCCACCGTAATATCGCTTTTACTGCCTTTAAAATCAAACCGCTGATGGATCTCCTTCATAGCCTGGTCCACTGCATTTTTCACCTCCTGCATGTCGATTTCAGAAACAATATCAAAAGAGTTCACGGCTGCCATTGTTTCCCCTCCTCACCTCGCTAGCGCTGTCGAGCATGCCCCGAACCCGCACAGCGAGCGCCAAGCGAGCGAATAAGATTGATGCTCTCTCTACTCGGGTCGAAGAATCCTGTTCTTGATAGAAGGATTCTTCAAGGGGCGGCTATGCGAGAATATGCTTTTGATCTTGGTGCCCCCACACCCCGCGCCTAACTTTCTAATATGGGGCCGCTGCGGTTTGCCTTTGGCAAATCCTCACATGCCCCACACCCGCCGTGCTTCAGGCTTTGCCTGAGCACGGCCTCGCAAAGCCGCGACCCGGCTCTGCTAGCTGATTCGAGCACGACCCACAGGGTTGTCTGCACGAGAATAAGCCTTTGGATTCCATATCATATCCATCTCACTCCCGTTCGCTGAAGGCCAGAACGGCTAAAGCCAGCATCAGAAGCCCGAAAAACCCCATGATATAGATATCATATATTAATGGATAATCATTGTAACCAATCACTACAGCCCTGATCATATCCACTCCATAGGTCAGGGGATTAATTTTGACCAGAATGTCCATCCAGGAGGGCAGGTTTCCTACGGGGAACATAGCTCCGCTCAGGAAAAACATGGGCAGCGTCAGAAAGTTCATAATCACGGTGAAGCCCTGCATGGACCTCATGCGGGCAGCGGCCGCAATTCCCATGGCAGTCAGCGAGAAGGAGATGTACAGCAATAGAGGGAGCAAGGCCAGGATGGTGAGCGGGGTCAGCTTCACACCGATGATCGGGGCAAACAGCAGCATAAGACAACCCTGCAGCATGGCCACGGTGCTCCCCCCAAAGGTCTTGCCAATGGCCACGGCCCAGCGCGAGATGGGTGCCACCATCACCTCTTTAAGGAAACCAATCTCCCTGTCCCAGATGATGGAAATGGCCGAGAAGACTGAGGTAAAGAGAATGGTCATGGCGATGATCCCTGGATAGATAAAGGTCATGTAGTCCTTCACTCCCGGCAAAAACTCCTGCATCCCATTATTCACCTGAAATGTTTGGGGAATACCCCGTCCAATGCCAGTGCCCAGTAATAAGAGAAAAAGGGCAGGCTGGACGGTGGCTCCGATGATTCGGGACTTGTCTCGCCAGAACTTTCGCACCTCCCTCAGCCAGATGGTGTAGATTCCTATCAGGTTGCGCTGAAGGGGGGTTCCCATTTCGGCTAATACCGTCATCGATTTTTTGTCCTTGCATGGGTCTTCATCAGACTCAAAGATTCAGGCAATTCATCACGGAGGTTATGTCCCGTCAGCTTGAGAAAGACATCCTCCAGCGTAGGCCTCCGAATGCTGATGGAGGTGATCTTAAAACTTGCTTCTTGAATAAATCCTGGAATAAATTCTTCTCCATGTGCCATCTCAAAATAAAGGCCCTTGGGTGGATCCTCCTTGACCTGGACCGAGTAGCGGCGAGTAATCTCCTCCTTAGCCCTCTTCGGATTGAGAGCGGTCAGATAGATCATATCTCCACCAATGGTTTTCTTAAGGCTGTCTGGGGTATCCAGGGCGATGATCTCTCCATGATCGATGACTGCAATCCGGTCACAATGTTCAGCCTCATCCATATGGTGAGTCGTGAGAAACAGGGTAATCTCCTCCTTACGCTTCAGTTCCTGGATATAATTCCAGATATAGCTACGGGTCTGAGGGTCCAAGCCCAGGGTAGGCTCATCAAGAAAAAGTATCTTGGGATGATGCAGTAACCCCCGGGCGATCTCCAGCCTGCGTTTCATTCCACCTGAGAAATGTCGGACCAGCTCGTCCTGCCGCATTTCCAACTCCATCATGGTCAGCATCTGCTGAATCCGCTCTGCCCTCAAGATCCTGGGGATATTATAAAGCAAGGCATGGAATTCCAGGTTTTCCCTGGCCGTGAGCCGCTCGTCTAGGCTGGGCTCCTGGAAGACCAGGCCAATGGACTGCCTCACAGCATGGGGATTTTTGAGGATGTCAAAACCATTCAGGGTAGCGCTTCCCTTGGTGGGTCTTAACAGCGTACACAAGATGCTGATGGTGGTGGTCTTACCGGCCCCGTTGGGTCCAAGAAAACCAAACAGTTCGCCCTTCCTCACGGAAAAGGAGACGTCCCGGACCGCTGTGTGAAAACCGGTCTTAGTTTTATAAATCTTAAGAAGGTGCTCCACCTCGATCACGTTCGTCATGGCTGTTCCACCACCACCACCCCTTTCGGGATGTCGAAATTGAAGAGTCGGTCCTTTATGCCGTGATTGCTTTTGATTCCGGAAAACTCAAATGTTGAACTGTTTCCTCCCGGTTCCTGAAGGATAACCTTTTGAATCAGAAAATCTTTGGGGTCCACCATCATATGAATCTCGGTAAAGTCGGTGGCTGGGGTTTTCGGAGACAAGATCAACAGATATGCCCCATCAGGTCTCCGCTGATTAGTTTCATCCCTCCAACGGATATTAAATTCTTTATCCAGGTTTCCGGTACCTGCTAGCAGTCGGACAGGGACCTGGGAGTCCAGTTCCACGCTCAGGCGGGTCTTAATCACCTGCTGGTGTTCAGGGACATAAAACAGCACCTTATCTCCATCCACAAAAATCTGCTGTTTACTGGGCTCAAAATAATCCCAGCGCAGCCTTCCTTTTTTGAGATAGAATTTACCCTTTGAAGTCAGGGTAGTGGAAAAACCCTTAAACTGTGTGACCTGGGTAAAATCGGACTCTAGATCTTGGAGGCTTTCATAGCGGGCCTGAAGTTTTGTGATCACTCCTTGCAGATTTTCGGTAGCCTGGGACTGAGAAGCACTGAAAATCCCGACGAGACATCCCAACAGGATCATTAAGCCAAAATCTATCTGTTGTTTATTCCTCATGCTTGTCATACAGTTTCCTGGTCATAGACTGTTTGGCGAGGACCTCCCTGGCCTTCCCTCCTGCCGCAGGTCCTATGATGCCGTCCTCCTCCATTATCTCAATCATGCGGGCTGCCCTGGGATAACCCACCCGCATCCGCCGCTGGATAAAAGAGGCAGACGCCTGACCTGTGCTCACCACCAACTGAACGGCCTGATCGTAGAGATTATCTCGCTCGTCGAAGCTGCCTGAAGATTCCATGAATGAAGATTCCTGGATCTGGATCTTATAATCCGGTCGGCCCTGCTCCCGAATGAATTGAGTCACCTTTTGAATCTCGGCCTCTGACACATACGCACCATGAACCCTCATGATCCGGCCGGTTCCCGGCGCCAGGAAAAGCATGTCCCCTTTTCCGAGAAGTTGTTCAGCCCCGTTAGTGTCCAGGATGGTTCTAGAGTCGGTTTTGGAAGAAACCTGAAAAGAAATCCGGGCAGAAAAGTTTGCCTTGATGACACCGGTCAGAACATCCACCGAAGGCCGTTGGGTGGCCACAATGAGATGAATCCCCGCCGCACGGGCCATCTGGGCTAGCCTCATCAGGCCATCTTCCACATCCCGTGCGGATACCAGCATCAGATCCGCCAGTTCGTCGATGATCACCACGATGTAGGGGAGGGGCGGATCTGTCGATCCGTTTGCGGCAACTTTCTGATTGTATCCCTCGATGTTTCTGGCACCGCGCTCGGCCAAAAGCTGGTAGCGGTTCTGCATCTCCTGGACGATTTTGTGGAGGACCTGAGCCGCCTCTTTGGGTTTATAGATCACAGGGGCCATCAGATGGGGCATGTTTTCATACATGGCCAGTTCCAACCGCTTGGGGTCAATGAGAAGCAGCTTTACCTCCTGCGGAGTGGCCGAAAAAAGAAGACTGAGCAACATGGTGTTTAAGGCCACACTCTTTCCGGAGCCCGTTGCCCCGGCCACCAGCATATGGGGCATACTGGAGAGGTCTACCACGACTGGTTTTCCAAAGATGTCCTTGCCCAGAGCCAGAATGAGTTTTCGGGTTTGCCACCGGCCTTTGGCCGTTGGGATCTCGTCAAGAGAAGAGGAGTCCTGCTGAAATTCCTCGGAGGCCAAAATTTCTTTCAGGGAAACATCCTCACGCACAGCATTGGGGATCTCGATCCCCACTGTGGATTTGCCCGGTAGAGGAGTCACGATGCGCACGCTCATGGCCTTCATGGCCAGTGCCAGATCATCCGCGAGATTGGCCACCTTCTGGACCTTCACCCCCGGGGCCGGTTGGTACTCAAAGAGGGTCACCACAGGCCCAGGATGGACGGCCGTGACCTTGCCTTCCACCCCAAAGTCCAAAAACCGTTTTTCAAGAAGCCTGGAGTTCATCAGCAGCTCGTCTTTAGAAAGCCGTTTTGCCATAGCGGGATGATCCTCCAAAAGCGAGAGGGGGGGGAGCTGGTAAGTCTGACCTGGAGGTGGGAAGTTGAGACTTTCCTGTTTCACTAAAGGAACGGTACTGTGCGGTTCGATAATCTGGGGAGGTTTTTGGGCCTGAAGCGGCAGACGTAGGGAGGCATGGCGTCGACGTGCCCGTCCCCTAAGGATTCGGGCGGATGCGCTGGCACGCTCCCAAAGGGTTGAGCCCACCCGACTTAATTTTGAAAGGACGCCCCTCAAGGAAAGGGAGGTGACCATTAGGAATGAAAGCAGAAGTGTGGTGAGGATCACCAGATGTGTGCCCAATGGGGCAAAATATTGAATCAGGGTGTCCGACAATAGCCTTCCCACCCATCCCCCCGCATTTCCCATTCCGATGGGATCGTAGATCACAAGTGGTAAATAGTCCAGATAAAGTTCAGAAAAGGCCGAGGATGAGATCAGAAAAAGAATTCCCCATACCGTCTTCCAGTGTCGGCCCGTAGGTGTGGTCTCTCTTCTGAACCGTTTCCATCCCTTGTAGAGTAGAAGGCAGGGAATGAGATAAGCCCCTGTGCCAAATAAAACGAATAGACCATCCGCAAGGTAGGCCCCGACCCTTCCGGTGAGGTTCTTGACCTTAAAGGCTGAAGATGCACCAAATAAGGAAGGGTCAAGAGGATGATATGAGACGAGGCTGGCCAACAACAGAAGACCGCTCGCAATAAGCAAGATACCTGCTAGCTCAGAGAGTCCCTCTTTATGGGATAGAGAAGTCATAAGCTATAAATGAGTCATGCTAGCACAAATTACCCAGAAATTCAAATAGATCACCGATTGCATAGACGCCCCTTCCCCGCCTGCCGGCAGGGGGGCATGCTCGACAGCCTGTCTGCCGACAGGCAGGCGCTAGCGAGGTTGGGCCCCCACATATAAAAAAAGCGAGGATCAGGCTTTGCCTGTCCGAGCGCGGGGTGTGGGGGCATCGGAGGACCTTTCTGTTTGTGTCTCCGCACGGGCCCCCACATATAATTGATCGGCCAGCATACAAAACTCCGGGGGGCTCAGGGTCTCGGCCCTTCGCTTCGGGTCCATGCCGGCGTGGTGAAAGGCATAACGGACAATTTGGGGAGAGAATCCGGCATCCATCAAGGCATTGCTCAAAAATTTCCGCCGGTGGGAAAAGCCTGCCCGCAGAACCTGAAGAAACCAACCTTCGTCCCGTACTGGCCAACGGGGTTCTGGGAGTACCTTGAGTTTGATGATCGCCGAGTCCACCCTGGGCCGGGGAACAAAGCAGGTCCTGGGCACGGTGAACATCAATCGTGGTTCAGTGTAGTACTGTAAGGTCACAGATAAGACTCCATAGTCCTTACCTCCCGGTTTTGCTACAATCCTTTGGCCCACCTCTTTCTGAAGCATCAGGACCATGTAGGTCAACTTCTTTCGTATCTCCATCAGTCTAAAGATCAGAGGAATGGCAATGTTATAAGGCAGGTTGGCCACTACTTTCACAGGGCCATCCAGTTGCTGATAATCAAAGGTCATGGCGTCTGCCTGAATCAGTTTCAGGTTTTTGAGGTCGGCTAACTTTTCCTGAAGGATTTTCAAAAGTTCCCGGTCCAACTCGATGGCAATGACCCGGCCAGCCTTTTCAGCCAGAGCCCGGGTCAGCACTCCGTGGCCTGGGCCGATCTCCAGCACGGTCTCATTGGGTATGATCTCTGCAGCACTGATGATCTTGCGGATATAGTTAGGATCCACCAGAAAATTCTGGCCCAGGGACTTTTTGGGTCGTGGAATGGGGGATGTCATGGTTTGGGAAAAGTTCGGTTGGCCAGACGAGCAGCTAATTTAATGGCGGCGATGAGGCTTCCGGGATTGGCTACTCCTCTTCCCACGATATCTTCTGCGGTTCCGTGATCCACCGAAGTGCGGATAAAAGGCAGTCCTACCGTGACATTCACGGCCTTTCCAAAGGCCAGTAGCTTGACCGGAATCAAGGCCTGATCATGATACATGGCCACCACTGCATCATATTCGCCCTGTACAGCCTTTCGAAAAGCGGTGTCCGCCGGCAAGGGCTGGCTTGTCCTTATGCCCAACCGGTGGGCCTGCTCTATCGCCGGCCTGATGGCTTGAGTCTCTTCGTGGCCCAAAAGTCCTTCCTCGCCCGCATGGGGATTGAGTGCGGACACGGCAATCCTGGGTGCTCTGACATGGAAGTAATTCTGTAAGGCATTATTTGTTAACCGAATGGCCATCTCAACCCGTTCCCGTGTGATCAAAGAGGGAAGGGCCCGGATTCCCACATGAGTGGTGACCAGCATCACCTTGAGTGGGCCTCCCACCAACATCATTCCCACCTCCTTTACACCGGTCAGTGCGGCAAAAAACTCGGTGTGGCCAGCATAGTGGGCCCCGCCTTCGGCCAGACTGCTCTTGTGAATCGGTGCCGTCACGATGGCCTGGATCTTGCCGGCCAGGGCCAGTGAGGTGGCGGTTCTCAGGATATCGATCACCCATTTCTGGGGTGGGGCATTGACCTGTAAAAGATGAAGTGTTTTAGGAGGGAGAGAAATCGTCTTTAGTATTGGGTATACCTTGATCTTGAGCGTAGATCCAAAGATGCGAATGGCGTTTCGAAAGGTGACTTCATCCCCAATGACCCAGGGACGACAGATCTTCCAGATTTCTAGATTGGCCAATGCCTTGACCACGATCTCTGGACCGATCCCAGAAGGATCTCCCATGGTGATGCCAATGATTGGCTTGTGCTTGGCCATTTTAATAGCTGCCGACTCCTTTAAAGATTATTGTAAAAGCCAGCCAAATAATTTGCAATAGGATTACATGAAAAAACGAGCCTCTGGCTTAGCCAGGGCGAGCGCGGGGTGTAGGCGCACGGGCCCCTACATATAATAGACGATCAGTCCATAGGTCAGATAAAAAATAGCCCCTAGTATAAGATAGGAAGGTCTCCAACCCCCCTGCAGTCTGATCGCCAGATAAAGAATCGTCGAAGCAGCAATAGCCAGAGCTATGCTGCTGAGGGCATAAAAGTTCAGATGCCAGGATGTTCCCAGCAGCCCAACGGCCACAGGAAAAGTACCCTGAAACACCATGGCTCCGGTGATGTTGCCCACCGCCAGGGTGTCCTTTCTTTGGGAGATCCAGATCAGGCTGTTAAACTTTTCTGGCAGTTCTGTGGCGATGGGTGTGATCAAAGTCGACAGAATAAGAGGGGAGATATTTAAAGCGTCGGCAACACCCTGGACCGCCTCCACAAAAAGATGGGCACCTCCAATGATACAGCCCAAACCCGCTAGGGTTTGAGCCCCGATAATGGTATAGGAAGGTTGGGAGGACCGCTTTGCAAAATAGAGCGGCTCTACATGAGCCTCCCCGCTGGCCTCCCTGGAAAACATCCTTTTTAGATACACTGTATAAAGAAACAGCAACAGCAGGGCTGTGCCCCATCGAAGGATCTGAGACGAAGGGAGGATCGCTATGAGGAAGGCCAAGGCATAGGAGGCCAGGAAAAACTCCAGATCGGTGGCCACAATATCATAATTCAATTGAAAGTCTGTAGTGCGTTTTCTCATAGAAGCGAAGGTTAGAAGACCCAGACCCAGCAGGGGAATGGTCAGACAGGAAAGCATCAGAGGAGCGCCCAGGATGGCTCCGATTCCCACGTCATGGCGGGAGCCGTCCGATCCGAAAAGAATGGCGATGACCGGTATCATGGTTTCAGGGAGGGCAGTTCCCACAGCTGCAAAGATACTTCCGACCACTCCCTCGGAGACTTTGAGACGCTTGCCCAACCACTCCACGCTATTTGTAAAAGCGGCTGCTCCTAGAAGGATGATGGCCATAGAAACCGCAAAGAGTATCATGTTCAGGTACGTACCTCCGCACCACGGTAGCAGATTTGAGCGTGCCCCGATGGGGCATTTATGCGAGAATTGGCTAAGGTTCTCGTTACCATTTATGCATTAAGTCTTTAATATCTTCTTTGATCTGCTCCAGAACAGTCCTCAGTGGAAGACCGGTGCGTTGGGCAATTTCTTTACACTCCTGATATTCCGGGACAGCCTCAATTCTTCCCGCTCCTCTCTTTGAGATTTTGACTCTCACCCTCCCAAACTTTGTAGAAACAATCCTCTCGATTCTAGAGAGTTTGGCCCGGGTCATCTCACCGATTCGGACGCCCAGAGTAGTCGTCTCCTGAAACAGTAGTTTTAGGATCTCAGCCATGTGGGGGTGGGTGGTGAGAACGCTGACCTGGGTAGCAGGCCGTCCCTTCTTCATCACAATGGGGGTGAAATAGACATCTAATGCCCCGACGACCAACAGCCGTTCCATGAGGTGTTCATAGATCTGAGGAGACAAGTCATCAATATTGGTTTCAAGCTGAATGATACGATCCGTATCGTAGATAGGGTTGATGTCCAGCGGCTCGCCAATCAGGACCCGCAGCAAATTTGGCTGCTGAGGCAGGTCCCATGTACCGGCCCCATAACCCACACTTTGTAATGTCAGTAGAGGTGCTGGGGAAAAATCTTCAGCCAAGGTGGTGAGAATAGCAGCTCCCGTGGGTGTAGTGAGCTCCCGGACAATACTCGAGGCATAAATCGGAGTGCCTTTGAGCAGTTCGGCAGTGGCCGGACTCAATCCTTTGATTCCGGTTCCCACATGGATGGGGGAGGAGAGTACTGGTCCTATACCGAGAAGGTTTAAACCGATTACGGCTCCCATAATGTCCACCAAAGTGTCGACAGGATCCATACCATGCAACTTCAAGCGGTTGGCGGAAACGCCGTGGGATTTGGCCTCGGCCTGAATCAAACGCTTGAGAATCTTGAGCCCTTTCTGGCGTAGGGGCTCCCCTAATCGAGACCGCTGAATGACCCGTTCTAAATCGGACAGAGTTTTAAGATTTGAGGGTGTCGAGTCAATAATAACATCGATCTTGGTGGCCTTCAGGTCTGCCATGTGAACGGCCGTGGCTTTGAGAGTATACCCTTTGATTGCCAGGTGGGATAGGCTCTTCTTTAAATCCTCCAGGGCCAAACCGGCATCCACCAGGGCGCTCAGAATCATGTCGCCACTCACACCGGAAAAGCAGTCAAAGTATGCGATCTTCATCCGTTCCATTAATCGTGATGCGTTATCCGTTTAACGAATAACGTGTAACGCTTAACGTCCTCCTAATATATTAATACGGTGGGCAAGGCAGCCGGCCCCAAACCCATTGTCAATATTCACCACAGCTACCCCTGCGGCACAGGAGTTAAGCATGGTCAGCAGGGCAGCCACTCCCCCGAAACTGGCCCCATAACCCTGGCTGGTAGGCACCGCAATCACGGGCTGATCCACCAACCCTCCGACCACGCTGGCCAGAACCCCGTCCATTCCCGCCACCACGATTAGCACCCGGGCCTTATCCAGAAGATTTCTCTTGTCCATGAGACGGTGTAAGCCGGCTACACCTACATCGTAAAGGGTTGAGGCGTGGCTGCCTAGAAGCTGGACCGTGACCTTGGCCTCCTCCGCCACCGGGATATCTGAAGTGCCGGCTGTCAGAATCAGAACGCGGCCCTTCCCCTGATCCTTTGGTCTGGGGTCCTTTACCCTGATCACAATCGTTTTTGCTACTTCATTATATTTTGCTTTGGAATCAATTCTTCGAATAGACTCATAGATTTCTGGATTTGCGCGAGTAGCCAAGATGTCCACGCCGGAAACCTTCATGCGTTGGATGATCTGGGCCACCTGCCTGTGACTTTTGCCTTCACAGTAGATCACCTCCGGAATACCCTGCCGGATGGAGCGGTGGTGATCCAGTGTGGCGAAACCCAGTTCTTCATAAGGGAAGTCTCTGAGCTTCTCCAATCCCTGGGTCACTGTGAGGGAACCCTTGAGTACATCCTCCAAGATTTTCTTAAGTGTATCCCGCTTCATAACATTAGGGATGGTTTGTGGGTGGGATAATACATGATTGGGAGGTTGGCATGCAAGTCAATGAGAAGTTGTATTCCTGGGTTCTAGACCCAAATGCAGCGGGTATCAGGCAGTGGACTGCAGGCAACCCTGAACCAGAAGCGACCAGGCTTCATGAGTGGCATGAAACTGATCCCTGGCAATCTGGATTTCGCGCTCCAGTTTGGCGGCAATTTCATGGTATTTGTGATCCATAGAGTTTTTGACCACCCGATATTCGGTCTTGAGGTCCTCCCATCGGCTTCTAGCCTTAATAAGAGCTTCGTAGGTGACGTGGACCTTTTCCTCCATGGTTTGTCTAAACTGCAGGCGGTGACGGGTGAGTCTTTCATGGACGAGGTGTTTTTCAACCTGGATCCGGGCCTTAAAAATTAGGCTTTCTGGTGCCTGGCGTAACTGGTCCACCCAGCCAATCGTCTCCAGAGTTTTGATGAACCATTTTGTGGGATCCCATTGATACCATCGTATCCCGTTCCGGTAGTCATAGGGAAACTGGTGATGATAATTATGATACCCTTCGCCATAGGTGAGAAAAGCCGCAAAGGTGTTGTCCCTGGCCGTGTCCTGTAAAGAATAAGGCCGTTCCCCTACTGAATGGCAGAGGGAGTTAATCAGGAATGTGGCGTGATGTACCATGACGGTCCGGGTTACTGCGGCTAGTAGGAAGCAGCCCCAGAGATCGCCCAAGAAATAGCCGATGATCAAAGGGATTCCGCCACCCATGAAAATGGCAGTTTTGACATAATGCCGATGCTGCCATTGCACCAGAGGGTCTTTGGACAGGTCTTTCACATTATCCAAAGTTCTGCTTTCCGGTTCCTTGTAGAAGATCCACCCTATATGGGCATAAAAAAAGCCTTTATTAATATTATAAGGATCCTTTTCCTGCTCCGTGAAGGCATGATGGTATCTGTGATCCGAAGCCCATTTCAGGGCGGAGTTCTGGCAGGCTGCTGCCCCGAACAAGAGGTGGAAAAGTTTAACCATGGCGTTTGCCTGATAGGATCTGTGGGCAAAAAAACGGTGATAGCCTGCAGTAACAGCTAAGCCGGTTGTGATCAGAAAGAAGACAAACACGCCCACCACTGGCCATGAAAGGCCGAAGAAGTAAATATAGAGAGGTTGCACTGTCAATGCAATGAATGCGGTGATCGAGAGAAAAAGAGTATTGACCCAATCAATCTGTCGTGTTTCTGTTTGCAAATTTTCCAAAGCTTTAGACCTCGCTTTCTAAGGGTTTGAAGGTTTTTAGTGAAAGTACATAATCTGATGATTATAATAGGCGAAAGAAAATCTGTCAAGCTCCTAAATTTGCCCTTGAACTCGTTCAGATACATGTGAGACAGAAATAAGCTATAAAGAGGGGTTCAATGAAGAAGGAGGAACCCCTCACATGCGTGTTTTCGGACTGATTCGGCAATTTCAACGACTGTCCCGCTAT
>Ga0187892_10004788_pt1 | contig 22200 bp, 15 predicted proteins | sample MA1701073metaG_FD_139345 | JGI IMG/M metagenome (GOLD analysis project Ga0187892, IMG submission 139345) | Bio-ooze microbial communities from a basaltic lava cave in the Kipuka Kanohina Cave System on the Island of Hawaii, USA - MA170107-3 metaG ... | reverse complement strand
TAGAGATGCTCGGTTCGATGGGATGCGCGGGACAGCCGGCGAGCCTTCTTCATCATCGGCTCGGCGTGGCGCTTGAGCACGGAGTTCTTCCCCATGGCGACGACGTAGTGCAGACCCGCGTCACGCGCTGATCCGTGACTGGAGGCCACCGCTATCGTCGTTGCAGGCGATGCTGCCGAGGCTGCCGCAGGCTCCGGCGTGGGCCGAGAGGATCGTGTCGTAGCTGCTGCCGAAGGTGTCGGCCGTGACCACCCCGGGCGCCGGCGCCGTCCAGCGGTAGAACGCGCTGTGGCCTCGGCTGCCGTTGCCGCACGTGACACCCGGGTCGGTGGAGTCGGTCGTGGCGATGGCGGTGTTGTCGGTGCGCGCATATGGCGTGCTGACCACCGCCCGCGCATTGACGCAGGTGTCGTTGAGCAGGAAGCCGTAATTGATCGTGTTGTGGTACAGCACCTCGAGGGCCGGCCCGGGGTCGTGCCCGTAGACGGACCAGTAAGTATGGAACCAGTGCCCGATGTGCTGGAGGCTCTGCGCATAGAGGGTATGCCAGACGTGATTGATGCCGTCGGTCACCCGATCGGCGGCGCCCAGACCCGCCACCCGCCCCTCGTTGGCCGCATCGAGCAGATCGCCGAACACACCGGCGACATTCCCCTCGACAAGCGGGCCATGCTGGAAGAAGCCGGGCCCCGCGGCGCGCGTCTCGAAATTAACGGAGAATCCCGGGTCGTTGTAGACAGGCCCGTTGTTGGCGGGGTCGGCGTCGCCATCGAAGAACTCGTTGCTGTACCAGCTCCAGAAGTCGGCGAAACCCTCCGACAGGGCGCATCCCGCACCACTGACCCCGTCGATGTAGTGCGGGCTGGGGCAGTCGTCGGTGGTCCAGCTTGGCGTGAGCGCGAACCACATGTTGTCCATCACTGCATGGCCGTACTCGTGCAGCACCACGTCGGGCGCCGTCTGGAAGGGCGGCCGGATGCTGATCCAGGGATCGCCGCTGTTCTCGGACCCCTCGTTTCCCACATGACAGTGAATGCCGTGGTTGGGCGGCGTTGGCCAGGTGATCTTCGCGGGCCCGCCGTGGCTTCCGGGAGGGTCCTTCGGATCGAAGAAGCTGCGCTTCCAGGAGCGGATCAGATCCTGCGTCATCTGGTGCGCCCCCAGCCAGGGCTCGGCGCCGCCCGGCACGTTCCAGCTCCCCACGTTGCAGGTCGCGCCGTCGGCGCAGAACATCTCCGGAGTGGAGTTGGCGTAGGTGCAGTCCACCGAGTCGCTGCCGCAGCCGCCTGACACCTCGATGCCGGAGAAGACCCCCAGCCTCGTCGGCCCCGCCCCGAAGTTGCTCCAGGAGCGCAGCCAGACCCTGAACGATGTCCCGGGATGCGGAAAGGAGCAGGAATAGCTCCCCGCCTGGTTGGTGAAACAGAAGATGCGCGGGTTGAGCGCGGCGCCGTCGCCGCGCCGGATCTCGATGAGCTGCTGATCCACGTGGCGCAGCACGCCGCTTCGATCCGGATAGCCCCAGTGGCCGGTCAGCGTGACTGACGCTGCGCTCTCCGGAGGCGGAAAAGGGCCCGCATCCGCCGCAGCGTCGGTCACCGGCCACGACGAGCGCGGCGGGGCGGGAATCCCCGACAGATCGGGAAACTCGAACGGGATCGGATCCGTGGACATGATGACGGCATCACCGGGCTGCCCCGGCGTGGCGAGGGGGATCTGATCCACCTTCCAGCCCTCCGAGACGATCCCGTTAGCAGGCGCGATGTGCATCGGGACGGATGCCATGTCGCCCCAGCTCTCGCCGGGCCCGAGCTTGTGCCCGGCCCGCGCGCTGACAGTCACATTGCCGGGGCTTCCCGTGGCAACCCACTGGGTCATCAGAGTTGTACCCGGCCCCGGCTTGAGGTCGACCAACCAACGGGTGACGGGAGCTTCGATTCCCGGAGGGAGGATCAGCTCAACCTGCGTCCCCGGCGCTGCAGAGAGGGTGGCGACCTCGATGATCACCTCGCCCCTGGAGACTCCCTCCTCGAGGCCGGTCAGCTTCAGGCCGATGCTGATCGGGGATCGGGGCGGTGTGGCGAGCGCCACATCAAATGACGCGCACAGGGCCAGCAGGGTCGGCACCAGGTACCCGCCGCGTGCCATCCTGAATCTCATGTTCCCTCCCTTGGAGGGGATCACGGATTCAGACCAAAGCAGGGGCCACTCAGGGGGCGGCGCCGGCCCTCACGGCGGCTGCGCGGTCGGGGCGGCCCCACGCATCGTACAAAGCGGCCAGCGACTCCAGCGATTTCGTGATCTCGGGATGCCCGGCGGGATAGGCGCGCCGCCGGGTCGCCAGCGCCTCGGCCTCCAGAGGCTCGGCCTCGCCGAATCTCCGTTGCAGGACGAGCGCCGCCGCCAGCCCGCCAAGCGAGCTGGCCACCAGCTTCTCCTCGGGAGGCCTGGCCGCGCGCCGGATCGCCAGGACCTGCCGGTGGATCGCCTCCGCCTCTGCGGCCCTGCCACGCTCGATCAGCAGATTCGCCAGGCCGCTCTGGCTCACGAGTGTGTCGCGGTGTGTGTCTCCGAGCGTCCGCTTGCGGATGTCGAAGGCCTTCCGGAAGAGCTGCTCCGCCTCATCGAGCTGACCCGCGCGGCGCAGCGAGTAGGCCAGGTTGTTGATTGCGAAGGCGACTCTCGGATCCTCCTCACCCAGCTCGCGGCGGCGGATTTCGAGAACCTCCCGCCGCAGCGGCACCGCCTCGGCGTCCCGTCCCAGGTCGGACAGGGCCGTCGCGAGATTCACGGCGAATGAGACCGTCATGGGATGCTCCGCTCCGAGCTGTGCGGCGGCCCCCTGGTATGCCTCGCGCCGGAGCTTTTCGGCCTCCTCGCGCTTCCCTTCGCGGGCGCGGATGTTCGCGAGGAGGTCGAGAAGGGTCAGGTGCCGGGGATCCGCCGCGTCGCGGGCCTTCAGCAGCTCCAGTGCCTCCTGCGCCACCGCCTCCGCCTCGTCGAGCCGGCCCATCCTGGCCAGGACGACTCCTTCGTTGATCAGGCTCTGGACGTGGCAGCCCATCCCATGACCCTCGTGCGCCAGACAGCCATCGAGGGCCCGCTGATTCACCTCCAGCGCCTCCTGACCCCTCCCCAGCCGGTCCAGGACGATGGAATGGGATGCGAGACTGTTGACCATACCCTGGCCGTCGCCCGCGGCCTCGAAGAGCGACGCGGCGCTTCGCAGCAGCGGCTCGGCTTTCGCGTTGAGGCCAAGGGCTGCCAAGGTGTCGCCAAGCGTCTGCTGCACGGAGGCCAGCACCACCGGATCGTCCGAGAGCCCGCTGAGCGCCTTCTCCGCGGCACGGTCCAGGATCTCCCGCACCTTCACGTCGGGGTCGGCAGAGCCGGCGACGGAGAAGGTCTCCGTCGTGCGCCGGGGCCCCCCGGCGCTGAGCGTATCCAGAGTGAACTCCTGAATGCGCTGCGCGCGGCGCGCCTCGGCCTCAGCGTGGTGGCGGGCGGCCCGCTCGCGCTGTACTGAAATCGCCAGCGTCACGGCCCAGCCCACCAGCATCACCGCGGCGCCCAGACCCACGGCAAACCCCAGCCGATGGCGTGCCACCAGCCGCTGGAGCCTGTAGAAGCGCCCGGCGGTGCGGGCGCGGATCGGGACGCGGTCGCGATGACGGAGCAGGTCCTCGCGGAGCGCCTCCACTGAGGCGTAGCGGCGCTCGGGCTCCTTGCCTAGCGCCTTCATCATGATGGTGTCGAGGTCGCCTGCGATCCGCCTGCGGAGACGCTCGGGTGTCATGCCGCGGGCCCGCGCCACCGCGGTGCCCGTCGCGATGCGGGAGGGAAGAGCCGGGTCGGTGCCGACCACCACCTTCTTCATGGTCTCGGGGTCGGCATTGTCCACCTGATAGGGACGCTGTCCGGACAGAAGCTCGTACAGGACCAGGCCCAGGCCGTAGACGTCCGTGGCCGTCGTGGTGGGCCTGCCGAGGACCTGCTCGGGGGACGCGTACTGCGGCGTGAGCGGCACGCGCACCTGCGGCGCAAGTGTCGTCGATGGATCGGCCGGGTCTCCTCCCAGCAGCCCGGCGATCCCGAAGTCGAGCAGCTTCACCGCGCCCTCGTGTGTCACAAGGATGTTCGAAGGCTTCAGGTCGCGGTGCACGACGAGGTTCCTGTGGGCGTATTGCACGGCATCGCACACGCGATCGAAGAGCCGCAGCCGCTCCTCGATGCCGAGGCCGCACTGATCGCACCAGACGGTGATCGGCTCTCCCGTCACCTGCTCCATCGCGATGTAGGGCCGGCCGTCCTCGGTCAGTCCCCCATCGATCAGGCGGGCGATGTTGGGGTGCTCGAGACGCGCCAGGATCTGCCGCTCACGCAGAAACCTCATGGCGATCTCGCCCGCGTCGTCGGCGTGGCGGAGGATCTTGAGCGCCACGTGCTGGTCGAATCCGCCGTCGGCCCGCTCCGCCACGTACACCAGGCCCATGCCGCCGCGGCCCAGCTCCCGGATCGCTCTCCAAGGTCCCGCGCGGCGCCCTTCGAAACCCTCGCCGTCTTCCTGCCCGTCGGTCTCTTCCAGCATCGCCAGCGCGGCTCCGGAGATGGCCGTGATCGCCTGATCGGCGGATTCCCCCGCCTCCAGCAGTCTCTCGACCGCGCCGCGCAGCTGTGCGTCGTCCGCGCAGAGCTCCAACAGCCTGGCTTCACGATCGGACGGAGAGGTCTCCAGGATCTCGTCCAGGATCGGCGAGATGCGCGCCCAGAGCTCGCTGGAAGGAAAACCGGACCTGGTCACTCTCGACGGATGCCTCCTCCCCGTTGATCACGGGATTCCGGCATCCGGAGGGCCTCCGCCAGCAGCGCCCGGGCCTTCTGCCAGTCGCGCTTGGCGGTCCGCGGGGAGATCTCCAGCGCTGCAGCCGCCTCTTCTACCGAAAGTCCCGTGAAGCAGCGCAGCTCGACCAGCCGGGCCAGCCGTTCGTCAAGCGCTTCGAGCTGTCGCAGCGCTTCATCCACCGCCAGGATGTCGAAAGCCGCCGCTCCGGAGTACGCCGCGTCGTTCTCATCGAAGGTGACGGAGATGGCCTCCCCGCCCCGCTTGCCCGCGCTGCGCTGCCGCGCGCGTTCCACGACCACCTGCCGCATGACCCGGGCCGCGAGCGCGAAGAAGTGCGATCGGTCCTTCACCGCCGCGCCAGGATGGAGCTTGAGGTAGGCCTCATGGACCACCGTCGTGGTGGTCAAGCCGCCCCCTGATCTCCGGGCCTGCCGCCGCGCCAGGATGCGCAGCTCGCCATAGAGCAGGGTGAAGAGCCGGTCGAAGGCGGAGCGGTCTCCCGCGCGCCACGAACCGATCAGAGTCGTGATCTCCCCCCAGGGATCCGCCGGCGCCATCTGGAATACCCCTGCGCGGCAGTTTACCGGACTGGGCACGCCGGTGATAGACCTCCGGGCCTCCCTGGAAACCATCCCCCTCCAGATCCGTTATGATGCTGCCGGCGGGCCCTGCCTGCCGGGACCTTCCCGACCACCCATTGGAGATCAATGCTGATGCGACACACGTCTTCCCGCACGTCCCGGCTGGCCGCTCTGCTGGCGGCCCTGGCTCTCTGCACAGCCGGGCCGGCCCTGGCGGCTCCCGCGCTGCCGAGCAAGCAGTACACCATCGAGCAGTTCATGGACACGCTGCGGATCACCGGCGCGTCGTTCTCTCCCGATGAGAGCCGGATCCTCTTTTCGTCCAACCAGTCGGGCATCTTCAACGCCTACACCGTCCCGGTGACCGGCGGCACGCCCACACCGCTGACCCAGTCCACCACCGACACCACCTTCGCCGTGAGCTACTTCCCCAAGGACGAGCGGATTCTCTACACGCGCGACCAGAGCGGCAACGAGCTCAACCACCTCTACGTCAGGCTGCAGGATGGAAAAGAGAAGGACCTGACGCCCGGCGAGAAGCTCAAGGCGATGTTTGCGGGCTGGAAGCATGATCTCGCCGGCTTCTACGTGATGACCAACGAGCGCGACAACAAGTTCTTCGACCTGTACGAGTACGACGCGAAGAGCTACGACCGGACGATGATCTACAAGGATGAGACCGGCTACCAGATCGGCGCGATCTCGGACGACGGCAAGTGGCTGGCGCTTGGAAAAACCGAGGGGACGGCCGACTCCGACATCTACCTGTACGACACGGCCTCCAGGCAGATGAAGAAGATCTCTGAGCACACGGGGCAGGTTGAGTTCGAGGCCGACGAGTTCGATCCCACCTCGAAATACCTCTACTTCAGAACAAACAACGGTGGCGAGTTCATGCGGGTGTGCCGCTACGAGCTGGGCAGCGGGAAGGTGGAGGACGTCGAGAAGGCCGACTGGGACATCGCCGCCACCGGCTTCTCCTACAACGGCAAGTACCGCTTCAGCGCCACGAACGCCGATGGCAGCACGGTGGTCAGGATCTACAACCACGCCACTGGCGCGCCCGTGGATCTTCCGAAGCTGCCGGACGGAGACATCACGAACTTCTCGGTCTCGCGCAGCGAGACCAAGATGGCCTTCTACGTCAACGGCGATCGCTCGCCCAACAACCTGCATGTCTACGATTTCGGCAAGCGAACCGTCACGAAGCTTTCCGATTCGATGACCAAGCAGATCGATCAGGATGATCTCGTCGAGGCCCAGGTCGTCCGCTTCAAGTCGTTCGACGGCGTGGAGATCCCCAACATCTATTACAAGCCGCATCAGGCTACTGCCGCCATCAAGTCCCCGGCTCTCGTCTGGGTGCACGGAGGCCCCGGCGGCCAGACCCGCCGCGGCTACAGCGCCCTGATGCAGTACCTGGTCAACCACGGGTATGTCGTGCTCGGCATCAACAACAGAGGCAGCTCAGGCTACGGGAAAACCTTCTTCACGGCCGACGACGGCAAGCACGGCAAGGAGCCGCTGTGGGATTGCGTGGAGGGCCGGAAGTATCTGGCAAGCCTTCCCTATGTGGATGCCAACCGGATCGGGATCATCGGGGGCAGCTACGGGGGCTATATGGTCCTGGCGGCGATGGCCTACCAGCCCGACGTCTTCAACGTGGGCGTGGACATCTTCGGCGTGAGCAATTGGGTGCGCACGCTGCAGAACATCCCGCCGTGGTGGGAGTCGTTCAAGGTGGCCCTCTACCAGGAGATCGGCGATCCCACCAAGGAGCTCGACAAGCTCAAGGAAACATCACCTCTCTTCGCGGCCGATCGGATCAAGAAGCCGCTCATCGTCCTGCAGGGCGCCAACGATCCGCGCGTCATCAAACCCGAGTCCGACGACATCGTGGCGGCCGTGCGCAAGAACAACGTCCCGGTGGAGTACGTGGTCTTCCCCGACGAAGGACACGGCTTCACCAAGAAGAAGAATGAGATCCAGGGATACAGCGCCATCCTGAAGTTCCTGGACCAGCACCTCAAGGGCGAGCCGGCACCTCCCACGGGAATGTAACCGGCTCCGCAGAGACACCGGCGGCGCGCCCGGAGCTGTTCCGGGCGCGCCGCTTCCCTCCGATGTGGCATTATGCGGCGGACATGCCGCCCGCGACGCCTACCTTCGTCGCCATCGATTTCGAAACCGCCGACCGCGGACCCGACAGCGCGTGCGCCGTCGGGCTGGTGCGGGTGGAATCCGGACAGATCACCGAGCGCCTCCACCGGTTCATCCGCCCTCCACGCCCTCTGTTCGAGTTCACGTGGCTGCACGGCATTTCGTGGGAGCAGGTGGCGCTGCAGCCTGAATTCGGCGAGGTCTGGCGCGAGGTCAGCCCGGTGCTCGCCGGAGCCGAGTTCATGGCGGCGCACAACGCCGGGTTCGATCGCGCGGTGCTCGACGCGGGCTGCCGCAAAGCCGGGCTGGAGCCTCCCGGGCTTCCATTCCGCTGCACCGTGACCGAGGCGCGGCGCTCCTGGGGAATCCGCCCGACGAAACTGGACAATGTCTGCCGGATCCTCGGCATTCCGCTGCGCCATCACGAAGCGCTCTCGGACGCGGAGGCGTGCGCCCGGATCATGATCGCCTCATTGAGCATGGACACTATGGAGAGCCTGGAAGCTGCTTCGGCTGAAGACTCAGCACGTAGTCAGCAATGAGCTGCTCGCGGCGCAGTGTCGTGGCCGCCGGATAGGCTCTGTCGCCCTGTCGCAGCTCCGACTCGAAGGTCTCTCCCCACACCGGCATGGCGGCGCTGCCGTGCGCGCGCACCGGGCGGCGCCGGGGCGATCCCGGTGACCGTCCGAAGCATCGCATTCATCGAGCGCAGGTATCAGAGTCCTTCTCATGGTGCGCGCCGCCGTGCCATAATCCCGCCACGAGGTGACTCGATGAAACAGGGCACCACACGGCTGACCAGGCCTCTCGTGCGCGACAACGGAGCGCTGCGGCCCGCCACCTGGGAGGAAGCGATCTCCCGGGCGGCGTCGGGCTTCGGCGGGACCGTCGCGCGGCACGGAAGCAGCGCCTTCGGACTGTTTTCCTGCTCGAAGGCCACCAACGAGGTGAACTTCATGGCACAGAAGTTCGCCCGCGTGGCGCTGGGCAGCAACAACATCGATAGCTGCAACCGTACCTGACACGCTCCCAGCGTCGTCGGTCTGGCGACGGTGTTCGGAGCAGGGGGCGGCACAAACTCCTACCGGGAGGCGGAGGAGACCTCCGCCATGCTGCTGTGGGGCTCCAATGCCCGTGAGACGCACCCGATCTTTTTTCACCACGTGCTCAAGGGGGTGCGCCACGGAGCGCAGCTCTTCGTGGTCGACCCGCGCCGCACCAGCACCGCGCAGTGGGCTGAGACCTCCGGCGGCCGCTGGCTGGGGCTCGATGTGGGGTCGGACATCTCCCTGGCCAACGCGATCGGCAGGGAGATCGTGACCGCGGGCCTGCACAACGAGAAGTTCATCAGGAACGCCACCACCGGCTTCGAGGCCTGGAGGGAGTGCGTCGAGAAGTACACGCTGGATCGCGCCGCGGCCGAGACGGGTCTGGACCCGGAGCTGATCCGCGAGCTGGCACACACGTACGCCAGGGCGCCGATGGCCATGATCTGCTGGACGCTGGGGATCACCGAGCATCACAACGCCGTGGACAACGTCTTTGCGCTGATCAACCTCTCTCTGCTCACGGGCCACGTGGGCCGCTGGGGCAGCGGGCTGAACCCGCTGCGGGGCCAGAACAACGTGCAGGGAGGCGGCGACATGGGAGCGCTGCCGGGCCGCCTGCCCGGCTTCCAGGATCTGGAGAACCCGGCCATTCGTGCCCGCTTTGACAGCACCTGGAATACGACGCTCCCGCCGAAGCAGGGGTGGCACCTGACCGAGATGTTCCATGCCATGGAGCGCGGCGAGATGCGGGCGCTCTATGTTATCGGCGAGAACCCCTGCCAGTCCGAAGCCGACGCGCACCGCGCTCGCAAGATCTTGTCCGGGCTCGATCATCTGGTGGTCCAGGACATCCTCATGACCGCCACGGCGGAGATGGCCGACGTCGTCCTGCCGGCCGCGGCAGCCTGGTGCGAATCGGAAGGCACCGTCACCAGCTCCGAACGCCGCGTGCAGCGCGTGCGCAAGGCGCTCGAGCCGCCCGGAGAGGCGCACGACGACATCGTGATCCTCTGCGACCTGGCGCGGGCGCTGGGACATGACTGGGGCCATCCCACCTCCGAGCAGGTCTGGGACGAGCTGCGCTGCCTGAGCCCCAACCACACCGGCATGAGCTACCGCCACCTCGAGGAGCTGGGCGGGATCCAGTGGCCCTGCCACGACGAGCAGCATCCGGGCGAGCCGTTCCTCCACGGGCGGCTCTGGGAGGAGCCGGTGCAGGGGCGGAAGGCCCCGTTCCACGCCGTGGAGAACGATCCCCCCGCGGACAAGATCACCGCGGACTTTCCGATCCGGCTGACCACCGGCCGCAGGCTGGAGTCGTTCAACACCGGCGTCCAGACCGGGCAGTACCGGTCGCCGCTGCGCTTTGGCGAGACGCTGGATCTGCACCCGGATGACGGGCGGCGCTACGACGTGAGCGCCGGAGAGCGGGTGCGCGTGGTGTCGCGCCGCGGCGCGGTGGAGGCGCCCGTGCGGTTCGACCTCTCGCTGCGGCCGGGGCTGGCCTTCATGACGCTGCACTTCCCCGATGAAGTGGACACCAACGTGCTGACCATCGACGCCACCGATCCCAAGTCGGGGACGGCGGAGTTCAAGGCGTCGGCAATCCGGATCGAAAAACTCGCCTCCCCCGTGCCCTCCGGGACGCGCTGAGATGGACCTCCGTCTGTCGGGCGCCGTCCCCAGCCCCGCAGAGCGGGAGGCGATCGACACCGCCCTGGGCGGGGGCACCACGCGCGACCTGCTGCTGCCGGCGCTGCACGCGGCCCAGGAGACCGCCGGCTGGGTGAGCCGCGGCGCGCTGGAGCACATCTGCATGAAGCTGGACATCCCGCCGGCCGAAGCGTACGGCGTGGCCTCCTTCTACATGATGCTGTCGCTGACGCCCCGCCCGGCCGACATCACCTACGTCTGTGAGGACGTGGTCTGCAGGCTGGCGGGGGCGGGAGAGCGCTGTGCAGAGCTGACGAGCCGCCTGGGCCCCGAGAATTCGTCGTCGGGACCTGCCACCTGGAAGAGATTCCCCTGCCTGGGCCAGTGCGACCGGGCTCCCGCGGTGCTGCGTATCGCCAAGGACGCGCCGGTCGCCAGGACGCTTCCTGCCGAGCGGGCGCCCCAGGCCGGCGGCCCTGGTCTGCGCCTGCTGGGCCGGATGGGCCGCGTGGATCCATCCAGCCTGGACAGCTACAAGCGCGCCGGCGGGTACGCCGCGCTCGCGAAGGCCTTCACGATGGGGGCCGAGGCGATCATCAAGGAGATCACCACCTCCGGCCTGAGCGGGCGCGGAGGGGCGGCCTTCCCCACCGGGCGCAAGTGGGAGGCTGTGGCGCGCGAGCCTGCCCCCCGTTATCTCGTCTGCAACGCGGACGAGTCGGAGCCGGGCACCTTCAAGGACGGCCTGCTCATGGAAGGGGATCCCTTCGCGCTGGTGGAGGCGATGACGATCGCGGCCTTCGCAACCGGCTGCGAGCGCGGCTATGTCTACATCCGCGGCGAGTACCCTGCCGCCTCCGCCGTGATGCAGGACGCCATCGATCAGGCGCGCGCGGCCGGGCTGCTCGGCTCCGGCATCCAGGGCTCGCGCTTCAGCTTCGACATCGAGCTGCGCCGCGGCGCAGGCGCCTACATCTGCGGCGAGGAGACCGCGCTGTTCAACTCCATCGAGGGAAAGCGCGGCGAGCCTCGCAACAAGCCACCCTTTCCCACCACGCACGGGCTGTTCGGACGGCCCACGCTGATCAACAACGTCGAGACGCTCTTCAACGTGCTGCCGATCCTCACGCTGGGAGCCAAAGCCTTCGCCTCGTTCGGCTCGCGCGGCTCTCCCGGCACGCGGCTCTTCTGCCTGTCGGGCGACGTGGCCCGGCCGGGAGTCTATGAGGTCCCGCTGGGAACGACACTGGGCAAGCTCCTCGGGATGGCCGGCGGCGTGGCGCAGGGGGCCAGACTGCAGGCGATCCTGCTGGGCGGCGCGGCCGGCACCTTCGTCGGCCCCGAGGCGCTCGAGATGCCGCTCTCGCTGGAGGACGCCCGCGCGGCCGGCGCCACGCTGGGGTCGGGCGCGGTGATCGTGTTCGACGACAGGGCGGATCTCGAGCGGATCGTGCGGATCATCTCGGAGTTCTTCAAACACGAGTCGTGCGGCCAGTGCGTGCCGTGCCGGGTGGGAACCGTGCGCCAGGATGAGTCGCTGAGCCGGCTCGCAACGATCCTCGAAGACGGCCCGCGCGCGCGCGAGCTGACCCTGCTGTCGGAGGTGGGCCAGGTGATGCGGGACGCTTCCATCTGCGGGCTGGGGCAGACCGCCTCCAGCGCGGTGCTCTCGGCCATCACGCGCTTCAACCTCTTCCAGAAGGGAGGGCTTCGATGACCCCGGGCGTCGAGCTGACGGTGGACGGCCGGCCGGTCCTGGTTGTCGAGGGGGAGACGCTCCTTTCCGCCTGCCAGGCGGCCGGCGTGAGCACGCCGACCCTCTGCTGGGCCCAGAACCTCACCCCGGTGAATGTCTGCCGGGTCTGTGTCGTGGAGGTTGAGGGCTCGCGCGCTCTGGTGCCGGCCTGCTCGCGCCGCGCCGAGGCGGGGATGGTGGTCCGGACCGACACCGAGCGGGTGCGCCACAGCCGGCGGCTGGTGCTGGAGCTGCTGGGATCCTCGGTGGACCTGGCCCTGTCGCCCGAGATGGCCCGGCACATGAAGGACTATGGTGCCCAGCCGGGACGATTCGGCGCGGAAGCCGCTACGGTGGCCCAGCCCGTCAAGGTGGACAACAACCTCTACGTGCGCGACTACTCCCGCTGCGTGCTGTGCTACAAGTGCGTCGAGGCCTGCGGCACCGACGCGCAGAACACCTTCGCCATCGCGGTGGCCGGGCGCGGCTTCGGAGCCCATATCGCCACCGAGTTCGATGTGCCGCTGCCCGAGTCGGCGTGCGTCTACTGCGGCAACTGCATCGGCGTCTGTCCGACGGGGGCGCTGATGTTCTCGAGCGAGCATGAGATGCGGCAGGAGGGCACCTGGGATCCGCAGCGCCAGAGCCGGACCGACACGATCTGCCCCTACTGCGGCGTGGGATGCACGCTCACTCTCCACGTGCAGGACAATCGCATCGTCAAGACCTCATCTCCGGCGGATCACGACGTCGGCCACGGGCATCTGTGCGTGAAAGGCCGCTTCGGCTTCGAGTTCGTGCAGATCCGGCGACGGAAGGAAACCTGACGACAATGCCTCCCACCATAGAGGACTTGCGCACCGGCACCGACCACGAGCGGGTGATGCGCGCGCGCGATCCGGGCGCCGGCTACGACGCCATCATCGCGGTGCACAGCACGGCGGCCGGGCGGGCCGTGGGCGGCACGCGGCTGTGGCGCTACGACAGCTTCGATGACGCGCTGACCGACGCGCTGCGGCTCTCCCGCGGGATGACCTTCAAGTGCCTGATGGCGCGGGTGCCGCTGGGAGGAGGAAAGTCAGTCATCCTCCGCGGTCCCGATCCGATCGATCGCGTCGGACTGCTCGAGGCCCACGGTGAGGCGATCGAGGCGCTGGGGGGGATCTACTCCACGGGCGAGGACGTGGGCACCACGCCGGATGACATGGCGATCCTGGCGCGCCGGACCCGCTGGGTGGCCGGCCTGCCGGGCAAGAGCGGCGACCCATCTCCCTGGACCGCCCGCGGGGTGTTGGCCGCTCTTGATGCCTGCGCGGAGTTTCACTGGGGAAAGGCGGCACTCGATGGCCGCACGGTCGCTCTGCAGGGATGCGGTGCCGTCGGCGCGCCTCTGGCGCGCCTGATGTCAGCCCGGGGGGCACGCCTGATTCTGTGCGATGTGGATCCGGCGCGGGCGCGGGGCCTGGCTGGCGAGCTGGGCGCCGAAGTGGTCAATCCCGATCGCATCTGGGATGCGCAGGCCGACGTCGTCGCCCCCTGCGCTCTGGGAGGCGTCCTCAACGAGGACACCATCCCGCGGCTCAAGTGCTCCATCGTCGCCGGCTCGGCCAACAACCAGCTGGCGACTCCGGAGGACGGCATGCGCCTTTTTGCACGCGGCATCCGCTACGCGGTGGACTACGTGGCCAACGCCGGCGGCCTGCTCAGCGGCTGCGGCGAGATGCTGGCCTGCTCGCGGCAGCAGACGGAGGAGGGGATCGCCGGGATCGGCCGGACGATGAGCGCAGTGCTCGACGCCTCGGGCCGCCTGGGGATCCCCGAGTCGGAGGCGGCCGACAGGCTGGCGCTGGAGCGTCTCGAGGCGATCCGGAGCTCCAGATAGTGCCGACTCTCGTGAACCACTTCGCGTCGGCCGCGGCGGCGGCACGCTACGCCCACGGCCGGCCCGATGTGCACCGCGGCATCGCGCGCCGCATCGGCCGCGGCCTCCGGCTGAGCCGGAAGGTGGACCGTGCGCTGGACATGGGCTGCGGCACCGGCCTGTCGGCCCGCGCGCTGGGAGAGATGGCCGAGCTCGTGATCGGCGCCGATCTGTCCGCCGCGATGATCGCGCAGGCTGCCCGTGCCGCGGGTCCGCTCTACGTCGTCGCAGCGGCCGAGGCGCTGCCTTTTGCGGCCGGGCCATTCGATCTCATCACGTGCGGCCTTGCCTTCCACTGGTTCGACCGGGCCGAGTTCCTGGCCGAAGCTCGGCGCGTGCTCAAACCAGGCGGCTTCCTGGTGGTGTACGACCACTGGTTTGCCGGCCGGATGCGCGAGAGCGCGGTATTTGAGCAGTGGCACCGCAGCGAGTATCTCTCCCGCTATCCGGCCCCGCCCCGCAAGGGGCGCGCCGATCTGGAGTCGCTGGATCCATCGTCGGGCTTCCGCCTCGAGGGGCGCGACGACGCCAGCGAGGACCTCGCGTTCTCGGCGCGCCAGCTGTCCGACTATCTGCTCACTCAGAGCAACGTGAGCGCCGCCGTCGAGCAGCAGGGAGAGCTGCTGGAAGATGTCGCCGCGTGGCTGGCGCGCAGCGCCCGGTCGCTGACGCCCGAGCCCACGGGACACTTCGAGTTCGAGTCGAGCATCTGGTTTCTGGCGCGCGCATGAGGCACGAAGGATGCGGGCGCCAGGGCCGGGGATGACGGTGGGGATGATAGTCCCGGGGCTGGTTTCCGGGCTGCTGAGCTGCGCTCCCGGCGCCGTGTCTTCTGATCCGCCCGTCACGCAGGCCGATCTGCGGTTGTTCGACTATGACGCGGGCGCGCCGCTGGACATCGTGGAGAGCGCCTCGCGTGAGGAGCACGGCGTGCTGGCGCGCGATATCACTTACGCCAGCCCGAAGGGGGGCCGCGTCAGCGCAACCCTGCTTGCTCCCGCCTCCGGAGCGGGACGCCGCGCCGGCATCCTGGTGCTGCACGGGATGCCCTCCAGCCGGGCCGCCGTGCTGCCTCTGGCTTCCGACCTGGCGCGCGCGGGGGCCGTCTGCCTGGCGATCGACGCGCCCTGGGCACGCGCGGATCGCATCAGGCAGCAGCCGCAGCCGCTCACCTTCACCCGCCGCGATCGCGACGAGCAGATCCAGCTGGTCATTGATATGCAAAGAGGCATAGATCTGCTCATCAAACAACCCGAGGTGGATCCCGCCCGGCTGGCCTACGCCGGGATCAGCTACGGCGCGGCCATGGGAGGGCTGCTGGCCGGCGTTGAGCGGCGTGTGAAAGCCTACGCCCTGATCGTGGGCGACGGCGGGCTGGTCTCCCACTTCACCGGATCCGACGACGCAGCCGGCCCGCTGCAGTCGATCCCCCTCGAGCAGCGCGAGGCCTGGCTGCGCGACATGTCCCCCATCGAGCCGATCCGCTTCATCCGCCGCGCCGCGCCCGCCGCCCTCTTGATGCAGTCGGGCCGCCGCGATCGCCTCATCCCTGTGGCCGACGCCGAGGCCTGGCACGCCGCCGCGAGCCAGCCCCGGCAGGTCCTCTGGTACGATGCCGACCACGGGTTGAACCGCGAGGCCCGGAAGGACATGGCCGCCTGGCTCTCCCGGCGGGTCGGCATCGACCAGGACAAGCTCACTTCGGAGTGACCTCCATGCGACTGACGCACGTTCCGGCGCGCGCGCTGATCTGCATCGCCGCCATCGCAGCGCCAGTCCCGGCGGTCCTCGCCGCGGAAGCGCCCCTGCCTTCCCTGGCCGACAAGACGCGCGGGATGCAGAAGATGGAGGGCTTCATCCCGCTCCACTGGGACGCCCAGGGTGGCAAGCTGTACATGGAGCTGGGCGGGGAGCGGAGCCGGTTCGGTGAGGAGCTGATCTACGTCACCTCGCTTCCTTCGGGGATGGGCTCCAACGACATCGGCCTGGATCGCGGCCAAATCGGCCGCGAGGCCATTGTCTCCTTTGAGAGGATTGGACCGAAGGTACTGATGATTCAGCCCAATCAGGCCTACCGCGCCGTCAGCTCCGATCCCGACGAGCGGCGCGCCGTGGAGGAATCGTTCGCCCGCTCGGTCCTGTGGGGATTCAAGGTGGAGGCGGCAAGCGGCGATCGCGTCCTGGTGGACGCCACCGAGTTTGCGATCCGCGATACTCACGGGATTGCCCGCGCGCTCAAGAACGCCGCCCAGGGCGCCTTCACCGTGGATGCCTCGCGCAGCGCCCTGCACCTGCCGCGCACGAAGAGCTTTCCCCGCAATACCGAGATCGAAGTCACACTCACACTCACTGGAGATCAGCCGGGCAGCTGGGTGCGCGATGTCACGCCGACGCCGGAGGCAATCACGGTGCAGATGCGCCATTCGTTCATCGCATCACCGGAGCCCGGCTATGAGCCGCGCCCGGCGCATCCGGGATGCGGCTACTTCGGCATCACCTACGCCGACCTCGCCGTACCGATCGCCGAGCCGATCCGCAAGAACCTCATCGCGCGCCACCGCCTCCAGAGGAAGAGCCCCGGCGCGGCGCGCGGCGAGGCGGCCGAGCCGATCGTCTATTACCTGGATCGCGGCGTCCCCGAGCCGATCCGCACGGCGCTGCTGGAAGGGGCCCGCTGGTGGGCCGCCGCCTTCGAGGCCGCCGGCTGGACCAACGCGTTCCGCGTCGAGATGCTCCCGGAGGGGGCCGACCCGATGGACGTGCGCTACAACGTCATCGAGTGGGTGCACCGCGCCACGCGAGGCTGGAGCATGGGCCAGACGGTGATGGATCCGCGCACCGGCGAGATCCTGAAGGGGCACGTCATCCTGGGCTCGCTGCGCGTGCGTCAGGACTACCTGATCGCCCAGGGACTGCTGTCCCCCTGGGAGACGGGGCATGAGAAGCCGCCCGAGATGGAGGCGATGGCGCTGGCCAGGCTGGCGCAGCTTTCCGCCCACGAGGTCGGCCACACGCTCGGCCTGTCGCACAACTACATCGCCAGCGCGCAGGGGCGCGCCTCGGTGATGGACTATCCGCATCCGCTTGTCTCGCTGCGCCCGGATGGCTCGCTGGATCTCTCCGACGCCTACGCACGCGGCGTGGGGGAGTGGGACAAGGTGGCCATCGACTACGGCTACCGGGAGGCGCCGCCGGGGGCCTCCGGGCAGGCGGCGCTGGAGAAGATCCTTGCAGACGCCCGTGGACGCGGCCTGACCTTTCTGACCGATCAGGACGCCCGCCCGACCGGAGGCGCGCATCCCCAGGCCCATCTGTGGGACAACGGCGCCGACGCCGTCTCCGAGCTGCAGCGGGTCATGAAGGTGCGACGTGCCGCGCTGTCGCGCTTCGGCGACAATGCCATCCGTCCGGGCGCTCCCCTGGCCACCCTCGAGGAAGTCCTGGTGCCGCTCTACCTGCACCATCGCTATCAGATGGAAGCCGCCGTGAAGCTGATCGCCGGCCAGCGCTACAGCTATGCGCTGCGCGGCGACGGCCAGGAGCCGCAGGCGCCCGTCTCTGCAGCGGATCAGCGGCGCGCGCTGCAGGCGGTGCTGGCCACGCTGGATCCGTCCGAGCTGACCATTCCGCGCAGTCTCCTGAAGCATCTTCCCCCCCGGCCTGACTGGTTCCCGGCACATCGGGAGCTGTTCGCCAGACACACGGGCCTGACCTTTGATGCCGTGGCCCCCGCGGCCGGGGCGGCCGACATGGTGGTGGCGCTGATCCTGGATCCACAGAGGGCCGCGCGGCTGGTCGAGCAGCCGGCCATCGAGCCAGGGCTGCCGGGGCTCGGGGAGGCGCTCGACGCCCTGGTGGAGTCGGTCTTCGATGCCGAGGCCGGCGACACCTATGCCGCGGAGGTCCGGCGCGCCGTCCAGGCCGTGGTCACCGTGCGGCTCATGGGACTGGCGGGCTCCGCGCCGATGCCCCAGGTGCGCGCCGTGGCGCGGGGCAGGCTCGGCGCGCTGCGCGATCGCGCCACGCGCGCCTCAGGCGTTTCGAGCGACGAGTCCGACAAGGCCCACCTGGATCTACTGGCCGCCGACATCGGGCTCTTCCTGGATCGCCCCTGGGATCCCGCGCGCATGGCGGCTCCGCTGCCTTCACCACCGGGCAGCCCGATCGGCGACGGGGACTGCGCCTGGTAAGGCGCCGGGGTCCGGCATTCAGGAGACGCACTCCTCCTGCGGCGCTTTCCTCGGCAACCATGCTCATGTCGAGCACAACGCGCCGGCGCCGGCCGTTTTCTTCTCGGCGGCACTGTCGATCATTCCCATCGCCGCGCTGATCGTGCACGCCACGGAGCAGATCGCCGTGCGCACGGGCGACGCGATCGGAGGCCTGCTCAACGCCACCTCCGGCAACGCCCCCGAGGTGATCATCGACCATCGTGGCACTGAAGGCGGGGCTGTTTCGACATGGTGCGCGCTTCCATCGCCGGGGCCATCCTGGCCAACCTGCTGCTGGCCATGGGCGTGGCCTTCCTGCTGGGCGGGCTGCACCAGCACACGCAGGAATACAACGCCGGCGCGGCGCGCTTCTACAGCACCATGATGCTGCTGGCCGTCTTCAGCCTCGCCGTGCCGAGCGCCTTCAGCCGCTTTTTCTCGGCCACCGAGTTCTTTGAGAAGGAGCAGGCGCTCAATCTGGCGGTCGCGATCCTGCTGCTGGCGGTCTACGTCCTCTACCTGGTGTTCATGTTGAGGACCCATCCCGAGCTGTTCAAGAGCGCCGAGGCAGGAGGACACGATGAGGGGGGACACTGGGGGATGCCGCGCGTGGTGGGCAGCCTGGTGCTCGCGTCCGTGCTGGCCGCCTGGATGAGCGAGGTGCTCGTGGGGGCCGCTGAGGCCACCGGGGAGGCGATGGGTATGTCATCAGCCTTCATCGGGATCGTGTTTCTGGCCATCGTCGGAGGCGCGGCCGAGAGCGGCTCGGCGATCGCCATGGCGCGCAAGAACCGCATGGATCTCTCCGTGGGCATCGCGCTGGGAAGCTGCATCCAGATCGCGCTGTTCGTGGCGCCGGCGCTGGTGCTGGCCAGCTACTTCGTGGCGCCGCACCCGCTCGAGCTGGCCTTCAGCCGGCCCGAGGTGGGCTCCCTGCTCATCGGCGTCATCATCGGGACGCTCGTGCTGGGTGACGGCAAGGCCAACTGGTTCAAGGGAGTGCAGCTGATCATCGTCTACGGCATCATTGCAACGCTGTTCTACTTCCTGCCCGAGCTCTCCGCCGCGACGGCGCCCTGATCAGTCATGGCACTCAAGAGGCTGCGCCGTATAGCCCCCGGCAGCGAGCCGGTGCTGGAGCAGCACTATCTGTTCCTGCTGATCACGCTGCTGACCTCGTTCATTCTGTCGACGCTGCCGCGCTTCGGGCTGCCTGCCCGGATCCTCATCGGCGCCGTGTCCATGTGCCTGGTCTTCGCGGCGCTGCGCACGGTGTGGCACAACAAGAAGCTGTTCGTGGGCGCCGTCCTCACCGGTCTCTGCTTCGCGCTGGCGAGGCTTATGGAGCTGCTGTCGCCATCGGTGACCACCGAGGTCGCCTCCGATGTCATGGTGATCGGCTTTCTGGCTTTCCTGGGGTATGCGGTCCTGCTCCACACAACTCGCGGCCCGCGCGTCACCATGGATACGATCTACGGCGCCGCCTGCGTCTACTTCATGCTCGGCTTGCTCTGGACTGCGTTCTACAGGCTGGTGTTTCTCGCCGACCCGCAGTCCTTCCATCTCCCCGACACCAACGCGGCCGCCTCCATGCCCGGCTCCGCAAACACCTGGTGCGGCTACTTCAGCATGATCACGCTGGCGACGATCGGCTATGGCGACCATCACGCCGGTGTCGCCGGTGGCGCGCTCGCTGGCGATGCTGGAAGGGCTCACCGGGCAGCTCTACATCGCGATCACAATCGCCCGGCTGGTGGGCAAGCAGCTCGTCTCAGGCGGGAAGCCGGATCGCAAGGAGTAAGCTGCCGGGGCTTCGTCCGCTAGGGACAGGGGTTGGCGTTGGGACGGGTGACGCCCGCGCTGTCCTGACCAAGCGGGCTCTCCCCTCCCGGCCCCTTGCCGGTGGCGAGGTAGAAGGCGGCTTTTCCAGGCTGCAGTTGGAAGGGATCCGTCACGATGCTGCCCGGCTGTGCGCAGAACCGCGCCGCCCCCGCCACCGTCTGCGGGTCCTGCGTATACAGCCTGCCGGCGCGCAGCACATCGAGCGAGCCGCGGTAGATGTGAATCGCCGTGTACGGGAAATCGCGCTGGAAATCGACGCTCGCGACCGACGCGACCTCAAGCTGAATGATGCCGTCGTCGAGATCGCAGGCGTCCCCCTCGCCATCGTGATTGGTGTCCACCTGGTCACCGTTGCGGCTCGTGGGGCAATTGTCGCAGGCATCCCCGACGCGATCCAGGTCCACATCCGTCTGCGGGGCATTCGCAGCGTCGCGGCAGTTGTCGCATTGATCGCCGACCCCGTCGCTGTCGCGGTCCTGCTGGCCCGGATTGGAGGCGGAGCGGCAGTTGTCACAGTTGTCGCCGACTCCGTCGCCATCGCCGTCGCGCTGGTCGGGATTGGACACAAGCGGGCAGTTGTCGAAGCAGTGCGGGACGCCGTCACCGTCGGTGTTCACGCCAGGCCCGGTGACGTCATCCACGATCCCGTTGCAGTTGTCGTCCACTCCATTGCACGATTCCGGTGAGGGGCTTCCCGGCACGCACAGCTGCGCGGTCCCCCCGAGGCAGCTCTGCACCGTCCGCTGACAGGCCCCGACGCCGCAAGTGATCGCTCCCATACCGTCATCCACGGTGCCGTCGCAGTCGTCATCGACGTTGTTGCACGATTCAGCGCCCGGCGGGTGCGGCACGCACGTGCTCCCTGTCCAGGCCCCCGCGGCGCAAGTCTCGATGCCGCTGTTCTGGCATGGACCGACCCCGCACGTCGTCGGCCGCGTCAGCCCCTCATCCACCTGCCCGTCGCAGTCCTCATCGACACCGTCGCAGCTCTCGGCAGCGCCCGGATGCACGCCCGCGTCGTGATCATCGCATTCGCAAGCGGCTCCGTAGCCGTCTCCGTCCGCATCTTCCTGAGTCGCGTTCTCCACAGCGGGACAGTTGTCGCAGGCATCCCCAAACCCGTCGGGCGTGGCCAGGTCGAAGTTGATGCCGGAGAGCATGACAGCGTCGATCTCCTCCCAATCGTCGATCCGCGTCGAGACGCGCACGCCGACCACGGAGTATGGTGTGGGATCCCATGTCAACGACAAGGGAGTCCCACACGTCGCGGTGTCCGTTCCCGTCCAGATCGTGTGATAGGCCCCCTGCGTGTCGATCAGGTCAATCTGGTACACCGACCCGAATACGTAGACCTCGCGGACGATGATGCCGGTCGCGGAGACCGGCGTGCTGTAGCGGAGCTCGAGCCACTCAGGGTCCGCGCCGCCCGTGAGCGGCGCCCAGGCCCGGAAATCGTCATCACAGCTCGCGTCGGCGCTGCCCGTTGCCTGCCGGGCGCTGTACAGGTCCGGGCCATATTCGCTGCTCGCCGTGGCCGTGATCGCCCACCGGTGCATGAGGACATCCCCTCGTTCACCATCCTCCTGGTTCGGATTGAACGTCACCGGGCAGTTGTCCGCGACATCGAGAGTGCCGTCGTTGTCGTCGTCGGCTTCACAGGCGTCGCCGATGCCGTCATGATCGGCGTCGGTCTGCTGGGGATTCGGGTCCAGGACACAGTTGTCGCACTCGTCCCTGACGCCGTCCCCGTCCGCATCTCCGACGCCCGGCAGTACCGGCCCCACGCACGCCACCCCCTCGCCTTCCAGGGACACCGTCAGCTCCGGTTCGTCCCGGTCGTTGCTGCGCACCGTGAGCACGGCCGATGCGGAGCCGGGGCTCTGCGGGCAGAAGCTCACGCTGGCGGCTTGCGCCCCGCCGCTTGGCACGGTGAAGCCGCCGGCAGCTCCGTGAAAATCGGGATGATCCGCGACCATCTGGGTGACGATCAGGTCATCGGTGCCTGAGTTCGCGACTGCTAACGTGCGCACGGAGCAGCCGCCCACGAACACGCCATCGAAGTCGAGCGACCCAGGCAGCACGTCGATGTCCGGTGCGCCCGTGACATGCAGTTGGACCGGCACGCTGAGCAGTCCCTCGTCGGGATCATTGCTCTGCACGATGATCTCCGACTCGTAGTCGCCGCCGAAGAGCCCGGCAGCGTCG
>Ga0187892_10004787_pt1 | contig 22200 bp, 20 predicted proteins | sample MA1701073metaG_FD_139345 | JGI IMG/M metagenome (GOLD analysis project Ga0187892, IMG submission 139345) | Bio-ooze microbial communities from a basaltic lava cave in the Kipuka Kanohina Cave System on the Island of Hawaii, USA - MA170107-3 metaG ... | reverse complement strand
CAGCTGGTCCGCCACGTGGAAGTCGCTCTTCACGCGGCGCATCAGCGTCACGAGGGGCGGGTGGAGCCGCAGCACCTCGAGCACGAAGCGCTCGAGCTGCGGGATCTCGCGCAGCGAGGCGAAGCTGAGGCCCTCCGCGGCGTCGTAGATCGAGTCGATCTCCCGCGCCACGGGCGCGGCGAGCTCGGGCTGTCGGGCCAGCTCCACCGCCGTCCAGGTCGCGGTGTTCGAGCTGGTGTGGAAGCCCGCGAACATGATCCAGACGACCATGCCCACGATCTCGTCGTCGCTGAGCTTCGTACCGTCGAGGTACTCGACCTCCATGAACACCTGGAGCATGTCGGGGTGCGCTTCGCCGGTGCGGCGGCGCTCCTGGATCACGGCCGTCACCAGCTCGGCGAGACGCGCGCGCGAGCGGTCGCGGCGGGCGAACACCTCCTCCGCGCCGTACGGGTCGAGCACCGAGGAGGGCGAGACCGCCAGCTCGAGGTCGTGGAGCAGGGCGCCGAACTCCTCCGACAGCTTGTTGCGGAACTCCGCGCCGAGCAGGCAGTGCGTCGAGGTGCGCAGCACCAGCTCCTTGAACTCGTGGTGGAGATCCCGCTCGCCCTCGTCGCCCCAGCTCCGGATCCAGTCCTCGACCTCGCCCGCGATGATGCGCGCGTAGCCCTTCATGCGATCGGGGCGCAGCGCCGTGGCCTGCATCTTCACCTGCTGGCGCTCGAGCTCGAGGGGCGCGCCGAACTGAATGCCCTCGCCGAAGATCGGCACCATGTACTGGTAGGCCTCGGCGGCGGAAAGCTGCTCGTCGGGCGCGCGGAACACGGCCTCGAGCTCGTCGGGCCCGACCACCAGCACGTTCCGCATGCCGCCGAGGTCGAACTCCGCGAACTCGCCGCACTCGCGCCAGGCGCGGAGCATCAGCAGGGCCGGGTGCGCGAGGAACTCTTCGTAGTGGCCGGAGCCGGGCTTCGCCCCGGCCAGCATGCGTCGTTGGCTCATGGCCGCCCATGATACGCCGTGGCGGCCCCCCCGCCTCGACGGGGAAGCGCTTCGCCGTCATCGTGTCCTCCACCCGAAGGCAGGCGGAGGATGCGTTGTTTCCGGCGCTGCGGCTCGTGACCCGCGCAGACCGCTGATGGACGTCTCGTGGCGCGAGGCGCTCCGCACCTGGGCGCTGATCGGCTGCCTCGGCTTCGGCGGACCGGCCGGTCAGATCGCGCTCATGCACCGCATCCTCGTCGAAGAGAAGCGCTGGATCAGCGAGGAGCGCTTCCTCCACGCGCTCAACTACTGCATGTTGCTGCCCGGGCCCGAGGCGCAGCAGCTCGCCACCTACGTGGGCTGGCTGCTGCATCGCACCGCAGGCGGTCTCGCCGCGGGGATCCTGTTCGTGCTGCCGGGCGCGCTCGTGGTGCTCGGGCTCAGCGTCGTCTACGCGCGCTACCAGAGCCTGCCCCTCGTCGCGGCGCTGTTCGCCGGCCTCAAGCCGGCCGTGCTGGCCGTGGTGGTAGAGGCGCTGCTGCGCATCGGGCGCCGCGCGCTGCGCACGCGCTTCCTCGTCGTGCTCGCGGGCCTCGCGTTCGTGGCGATCTTCGCGCTCCACGTGCCGTTCCCCGCGATCGTGGCCGGTGCGGGGGCCGTCGGCTTCCTCGTCGCACGCGCGCGGCCCGTGTGGCTGCCGGCGCCGCGCGAGACGCCGGCCGACGAGGGCGCGGCGGACCGCGCGCTCGCGGCCCCGCACACGCGGCCGTCGCGGGCGCGCGCGCTCCGCGTCGCGCTCGTCTTCGGCGCCCTCTGGCTCGTTCCGGTGGCGGGCCTGCACCTGTGGCTCGGCCCCGACGCCGTGTTCTCGCGCATCGCGCTCTTCTTCAGCCAGGCCGCGGTGGTGACCTTCGGCGGCGCCTACGCTGTGCTCGCCTACCTCGCGCAGGCCGCGGTCACCGACTTCGGCTGGCTCCAGCCCGGCGAGATGCTCGACGGCCTCGGCCTCGCCGAGACCACGCCGGGGCCGCTGATCCTCGTCACGCAGTTCGTGGGCTTCCTGGCGGCCTACCGGCACGCCGCCGGCCTCGACCCGCTCGTCGCCGGCGTGCTCGGCGCCGTGCTCACCACCTGGGTGACGTTCGTGCCGTGCTTCCTGTGGATCTTCCTCGGCGCTCCGTACATGGAGGCGCTGCGCGGCCGGCGCAGCCTCGACGGAGCGCTCGCGGCCATCACGGCCGCGGTGGTGGGCGTGGTGCTGAACCTCGCGGTCTGGTTCGCGCTGCACGTCGTGTTCCCCGCGCGCACGCTCGACCCGTTCGCGTTCGCCGTCGCGGCCGCTGCGCTGGTCGCGATGCTCCGCTTTCATGTGCCCATGCTGCCCACCCTCGCCGCGAGCGCCGGCCTCGGAGTGATCGTGCGATGGATCGCCGCGAGTTCCTGAAGACGTCGCTCGCGGCCGCGGCGTGGGCGGCGACCGGCTGCGTCGATCCGGGCCTGCGCCCGCCGCGGCCGGTCGGCGACGACGATCCGCTCGCGCGCCTCGACGGCATGGCCCAGGCCGAGCTCGTGCGCCGCGGCGAGGTGACCCCGGCGGACCTGGTCCAGGCCGCCATGCGCCGCAGCGCCGCGCTCGACCCGAGCCTGAACGCCGTGGTGACGAAGAGCTTCGACCGCGCGCTCGCTCGCGCCGCCGAGCCGCTCGAGGGCCCCTTCGCGGGCGTCCCCTACCTGCTGAAGGACCTCACGGAGTGGCAGGGCGTCCGCTGCACGCAGGGCTCGCGGCTCTTCCTCGAGCGCATCTCGCACCAGACGGAGCCCTTCGTCGCGCGCAGCGAGGAGGCGGGCCTGGTGGTGATGGGCAAGAGCAACACGCCCGAGTTCGGCCTGCTGCCGTCGACGGAAGGGCTCGCGCTGGGCGTGGCGCGGAACCCCTGGAACCCCGCGCACAGCACGGGCGGCTCGAGCGGCGGCGCCGCGGCGGCCGTGGCCGCGGGCATCGTGCCGCTCGCCGAGGCGAGCGACGGCGGCGGCTCGATCCGCATCCCCGCCGCGTGCTGCGGCGTGTTCGGCCTGAAGCCGAGCCGGCGCCGCATGCTGGCGGATGCGGCTCCGGACGGCGCGGGCCTCGACGCCCACCATTGCCTGTCGCGCTCCGTGCGCGACAGCGCGCGGCTGCTCTGGCTCACCGAGCAGCGCGGCGACGACGCGCCGCTGCGGCCGGTGGGCCTCGTCACGGAGGCGAGCCCGCGCCGGCTGCGCATCGCGCTCTCCACGCGCACCTACCTGGGCGACGAGCCCGACCCCGAGGTGAAGGCCGCCGCCGAGGCGGCGGCGAAGCTCTGCGCCGGCCTCGGCCACGAGCTGGTGGAAGGCTCGCCGCGGCTCTCCGGCGAGGAGTTCGCCCAGCACTTCCTCACCGTCTGGTCGGTCGGTCCGGCGCGCCTCGTCGAGCAGCTCGGTCGCGACCCGGGGGCGCTCGCGAAGCTCGAGCCCTGGACGCTCGGGCTCGCCGAGGAGTACGCGCGGAAGCCGCTCGGCAGCCTCGAGGCCGCGCTCGCGTACTTCGGCGAGGTCGAACGCGTGGTGGACGACTTCTTCGGCGGCGTGCACGCCTGGCTCACGCCGGTGGTCGCGAGCCTGCCGCCCGCGCTCGGCGAGCTCGCGCCCGACGTTCCGTTCGCCACGCTGCGCGAGCGCTGCATCCGCTACGTGACGTACACGCCGGTGCACAACGTCGCAGGCACGCCGGCCATGTCGGTGCCGCTCGCCTGGAGCGCGAGCGGCCTTCCGATCGGCGTGCAGTTCGCCGCGCGCAGCGGCGACGAGGCGCTGCTCCTCGCACTCGCCTACGAGCTCGAGGCGGCGCAACCCTGGCAGGGCCGCTGGCCGGCGCTCTCGGCGGTGAAGGGATAGGCGCATGCGGGTGCTCGTGACGGGGGCCACCGGCTTCGTCGGCTACCACGCCGCGCGCGCACTCGCGCTGCGCGGGCACGAGGTGCGCGTCCTCGCCCGCAGTCTCGAGAAGGCGGAGCGCCTGTTCCGCACGCAGCGCGACGTCGAGATCGCCGTGGGCGACATGACCGATGCGGTCGCGGTGCGCTCCGCGCTCGCCGGCCGGGACGGCGTGCTCCACGCCGCCGCCACCGTCTCGTTCGCGCAGGACTCCGCCGCCGAGCTGCGCGAGACGGAGCGCGCCGGCGTGCGCCACGTGCTGGGCGGAGCCGCCGAGGCCGGGTTCGGCGCCATCCTCTACGTGTCGAGCCTCACCACGCTGTTCGACCCGCGCGGGCCCGAGCCGACCGAGGACAGCCCGGTGGCGCGCCAGCGCAACCCCTATGCGCGCGCCAAGGCGGCGGCGGAGCAGGAGGCGCGCGCGCTCGCTGCGGCGGGCGCGAACCTCGCCACCGTCTATCCGAACGCCGTGATCGGCCCCGACGACCCGGGCTGGAGCGGCTCCGTCGCCGCGCTGCGCGGCTTCATGTCGCGCTGCATCGCGAGCACGGGCGGGGTGGGCTTCGTGGACGTCCGCGACCTCGCGGCTCTCCTCGTGGCGCTGCTCGAAGCGAAGGCGGGCGGGCGCTTCCTGCTCGGCGGTCAGTTCCGGAGCTGGGACGAGATCGCGCTCGAGCTCGAAGCGGTGCTCGGGCGGGCGCCGCGGCGGCTGAGCGCGCCCGCGCCCGTGCTGCGCGCGATGGGCTCGGCCGTGGATCTGGTGCGGCGCTTCCGTCCGGTCGAGTCGCTCATCTCGCGCGAGGGCATGGACCACGCCACGCGCATGCGGCCGCTGCCCAACACGCCCGCGCTCGAGCGTCTCGGCGTCCGGCTGCGCCCCGTGCGCGAAACGCTCGAGGACACCGCGCGCTGGATGCTCGCCACCGGCCGGCTGCGGCCGCATCACGCGCCGGCGCTCACGGCTCGATCATGACCTTGCCGCTCGCCGCGGCGTCTCGCGCCACGGCGAGGGCCTCGGCAAAGCGCGCGAGCGGGAAGCGATGCGTGATCATCGGCGCGAGGTCGCGGCGCCCGAGCAGCGCGAGGGTCCGCGAGAAGTCCGCTGTGTACTCCATCGCCCCGCGCAGCGTGAGCTGCTTCATCATCACGAGCAGGAAGCTCACCGGCACGGGCTGGCGGTGGAGCGCGACGACCGAGACACGCGCCTCGGCCTTCGCGTTCGAGAGGATCTCGCCGATCAGCGGCGACGCGCCCGACGCCTCGACGTAGGCGTCGCTCGCGGCCATCGGCGCGCCCAGCACGGGGGCTTCGCCGTGGAGCGCGCGGATGCCCTTCCACACGTCGTCCCGGGCGGGGTTCAGCGTCGCGCGCGCCCCGAGCGCGCGGGCGAGCGCGAGGCGGCGCTCGGACAGGTCCACCGCGATCACGTCGAGCACGCCGCGGTCCGCGAGCGTCGCCACCGCGGCGAGGCCGATCGGCCCCGCGCCGAACACCACGGCCTTCTCGCCCGCCTGCGCCTCGCTGCGCTCCGCCGCGTTCATGCCCACGCCGAGCGGCTCGGCCAGGGCGGCCACCTCGAAGGGCATGCCGTCGGGAATCGCGAACACGTTGCCGCCGGCCGCGGCGTTGCGCACCAGCAGCCGCGGCGCGAAGCCGCCCTCGGGCCCGCCGTTGCCGATGCGATTGCCCGCCGCGCCGGGGTGCACCACGACGCGCGCGCCCGCGGCGAGGCCGGCGACCTCGCTTCCCACCCGCTCGATCACGCCCGCGAGCTCGTGGCCGAGCGGGAGCGGCCTTTGCTCTGGCCCCGCGATGCCGCCGAGCTTCACGTAGCCCGCGTCGCTGCCGCAGATGCCGCAGGCCGCGACGCGCACCACCACGTCGCGCGGGCCCGGCTCGGGCTCGGGCACCTCGTCGAGGCGCACGTCCTCCGGGCCGTGCAGGCGCACCTGCTTCACGGGGCGTCTCCGAGGCCGTTCAGCGACCAGTCGTAGTCGAACCAGTCGAGCGCGACGCGGCCCTCGTGCGCGGCGAGCCAGGCGCGCGTGGCGTCGGGCAGGTGCGGCCGCACGAAGGCCAGCGCGCCGCCGGCCGGCGCGAAGTCCTCGCCGAACCAGTCGAAGATGGGCGAGAGCACGAGGACGCCGCGCTCCGCGTCGAGCCGCGAGCCCTTGCGCGGGTCCGCGAGGAAGCCGCGCAGCGCGGCCGTGAGCTGCGCATCGAGGCTCTCGGCGCGGAACGGCTCGCGGGCGAGCGAGGGGCACGAGACCGAGGCGCACACGATCGCGGCGTGGATGCGCGGCTCGCCGGCCTTCCGCAGGATCTCGTGCTCGATCTCGTCGAGCGAGTACGCGCGGCCCCCGATCCGGCCCGCCTCGCGCTTCCACACCGGGCGCAGCAGCGAGCCGATCTCGCGGATGCTCGCGACGGGTCCGTGCCGCACGACCAGCTCGATCGCCAGTACGTTGTAGGCGTCGATCCAGAAGGCGAGCCGCTCCTCGCGGCTCGCGAGGCGCGCGGGATCGCTCGCGGCGAGGCTCGCGACGAGCGCGCGCCAATCGGCGGAGGCGCGCAGGGCCTCGTAGTCGACGCGCACGCCGGCGGGATCGGGCACCGGGCGCGTGTGCGCGGCGAGCAGGCGCGCGTAGAGCGCGAGGTCGAGCGCTGCCGCCGGGGTCGCCAAGAGGGAGGTCGCCACGCAGAGCGCCGCCACGGCCTGCTTCAGGGCTGCGGCCCGGTGTAGGGCGGATCGGCGAGGCTGCGCACGAAGGCCACCACGTCGCGGATCTGGTCGTCGCTCAGCGCGCCGCCCCAGGGCGCCATCAGCGGCGACTTGCCGACCGCCGCGCCGCCCTCCTTGATCACGCGGAACAGGTGCTCGTTCGAGAGCGCGTTCATGTAGGCGCCGTCGCTGTGATGCGCCGGGCGCGGCTCGAGCGCCTGGCCCGCGGGACCGTCGCCCGCGCCGCGCGGGCCGTGGCAGCTCGCGCACAGCTGCTGGTAGTGCACGGCGCCGCGCGCCGCATCCGCGCCCGCCGTCGGCGCGGGCGCGCTCGGGGCCGGCGCCGGGGTCGGCGCAGGCGCCGGCTCCGGTGCGGAGGCCGCCGGCGGCGGCGCCGGTGCGGCGGGCTTCTCCTCGGAGCCGCAGGCGAGGAAGAACAGCAGGCAGCCGGCCGCGAGCCATCGACGCATGGAACCCTCCGGAGCCGCCGAGCCTATCACTCGTCGGAGAAGAAGCGCAGCAGCTCCTCCTCCTGGCGCCGCGCGTCCTCCATGCCGAGCTGCACGAGCGGCGCGGTGTAGATGCGATCGAACAGCACGTAGGAGAGCAGGTCCGCCTCGAAGGGCTCGCCCGCGAAACCGAGCGCGCGCTGGAGCAGACTCACCCAGGTGGGCACGCGCACGCCTGCGCGCGGCGTCGCGATCAGCTCGCCCGCGAGCACGCCGAGGTCGCGCGACGGCCGCACCACCACGTCCCACACCCTGCGGAAGGGATGGTCGCGCTCGGGCAGGGCGGCGCTGTTGATGCGCTCGAGGAACTGCGGCCCGAAGTTGCGCTCGCCCCGCTCGAGGATCTTGTTGATCACGCGCATGCGCTGGATGTCGGTCTCGATGTGATCGAGCAGCAGGGCGTTCAGCACCTTCCCGTACAGGAACAGCGGGTTCGGGTAGGACGCGATGCGAGAGGTCTCGAACGCCACCTCGCTGTCGTCGCCCGCGCCGCGTCGCAGCGGCACCACGAGCACGCGGTCGGCCCCGAGGCGCAGCGCCGGCGCGAGCGGCGTGTTGAGCCGGATGCCGCCGTCCGTGAAGTACGTGTCGTCCACGCGCACGGCCGGGAACAGCACGGGGATCGCCGCGGATGCCAGCGCGTGCTCGACGCGCAGCTCGACGGGGCGCGAGACCAGCGAGCGGTCGTGCCCCCAGCCGGCGTGCGGGTCCCGCGCCTGGAGGAACGCGACCACGCGACCGGTCGCGATCTCGGTCGCGGACACCGACACCGCGTCGAGGTGCCCGGCGGCGAGGTTCTCGCCGATCCGCCGCCACTCCACCGAGCGGCGGACGAGCGCCTCGAGCGGGCTGGTCTCGAGCAGGCCCGAGATGCGATCGGGCAGCGGCGCCCCGCGCCGGCGCAGCGCCTTGGGCGTGAACCAACCGAGGGCGCGGAGCGGGGTGGCGAGCAGGGCGCCCGTGCGGAGCGAGGCGAGCGAGCCGATCGAGAGGCGGCCCCAGATCCGCGCCAGCCGGTCGCCCGCGCGCTGCGTCCGGTGCGCGTTCGCAGCCAGGAAGCAGGCGTGGATCGCACCGACCGACGAGCCGGTGATGATGTCGAAGCGCGGCGCGTGGCCGAGGCGCAGCGGCAGCTCGTCGAGCAGGTAGCGCAGCACGCCCGCCTCGTAGGCGCCCCGTGCCCCACCCCCCGAGAGCACGAGCCCCCGCCGCGGTCGGTCCTTCGTCACCGCGGCCGAGTCTAGGAGGAAGCGCGCGGGCGGGCAGGGGGCGCGGCGCGCGCGAAGGAGGGATCCTCGCGGCGAAAGGGGGACCTCATGGCCGGGGCCGATCGCGTCGAGCACGACAGCCTGGGCGAGGTGCGCGTGCCCGCCGCCGCGCTGTTCGGCGCGCAGACGCAGCGCGCCGTCGAGAACTTCCCGATGAGCGGCCTCCCGATGCCGGCGCGCTTCCTGTGCGCGCTCGGGCTGGTGAAGGAGCTCGCCGCGGAGGTGAACGGCGTGCTCGGCGAGCTGGATGCGCCGCGCGCCGCGGCCATCGCCGCAGCGGCCCGCGAGGTGGCGGAGGGGCGGCACCTCGCGCAGTTCCCGGTGGACGTGTTCCAGACCGGCTCGGGCACCAGCACGAACATGAACGCGAACGAGGTGATCGCGGCGCTCGCGAGCCGCGCGCTCGGGGCGCCCGTCCACCCGAACGACCACGTGAACCGCGGGCAGAGCAGCAACGACACGATCCCGACCGCGCTCCACGTGTTCGCGGCGCTCGCGCTGCGCGACGCGCTGCTGCCGGCCCTGGCGCTGCTGCACGACACGATCGCGGCGCGCGCGCGCGAGCTCGACGGCGTGGTGAAGACGGGCCGCACGCACCTGGTGGACGCGCTGCCGGTGCGGCTCGGCCAGGAGCTCGGCGCCTGGGCCCAGCACGTGACGCTCGCGCGCGAGCGCCTCGAGGCGGCGCTCCCGCGCCTGCTCGAGATCGCGCAGGGGGCGACGGGCGTCGGCACCGGCGCCAACACGCACCGCGAGTTCCGCGCGCGCTTCGCGGCGCGGCTCGCGGAGCGCACGGGGCTCGCCTTCCGCCCGAGCCGCGACCCGTTCGCCAGCCTCGCCGTGCCCGACGCGGCGCTCGAGCTGCACGCGGCCCTGCGCGGGCTCGCGGCCGCGCTGCTGAAGATCACGAGCGACGTGCGTCTGATGGCCAGCGGGCCGCGCGCGGGCCTCGCCGAGATCGCGCTGCCCGCGCTGCAGCCCGGCAGCAGCATCATGCCGGGCAAGGTGAATCCCGTGGTGCCCGAGGCCGTGGCGATGGCGTGCCTCCAGGTGCTCGGCCTCGACGCCGCGCTCGGCTTCGCGGCCGCCAGCGGGAGCTTCGAGCTGCATACGGCGTGGCCGCTGTTCGCGTGGAACCTCGACCAGAGCCTCACGCTGCTCGCGAACGGCGCGCGCCTCCTCGCCGAGCGCGCGCTGCGCGGCTTCACCGTGGACGAGGCGCGCCTCGCGGCGCAGGCGGCGCGCAATCCGATCCTGGCCACGGCGCTCGCGCCCCACATCGGCTACGAGCGCGCAGCGGAGATCGCGAAGCGCGCGTACGCCACCGGCCGGCCGGTGCGGGAGGTCGCGGCGGAGCTCTGCGACCTCGACGCGGCGACGCTCGATCGCCTGCTCGACCCTCGCCGGCTAACCGATCCGCACGCCTGAGCGACGCCGGCGCAGCAGCGCCAGCAGACCGAGGGCCGGAGCCAGCTCGGGCCCCATGCCGCAGCCGCCGCCTCCGCCTGCACCCTGGACGATCACGGAGACCTGCGCGGAGCCCTGCAGGTCCGTCTGGTCCACGACGCTCGCGGTGAGCACGTGGCTGCCGACCGAGAGCACGCGGGAGAGGCTCGCGCCCGTGCCGAGCGCGCCGTCGCGGCTCGACGTCCACTGGATCTGCGAAGAGACGACGCCTTGCTCGAGGTCCGTGGCGCTCGCGCTGAGGCTCACGTTCGCACCGAAGCCGAAGAGCGCGCCCTCGGTCGGGCTCGTGATCGTGACCACCGGCGCGCCGTACACGCACTCCTCGCTGCCCGTGTCCGTGAAGCTGCCGCCGGCCACCGGGTGGAACTGCCAGGAGTAGCTGGTCTCGCCGAACGCGAGGCGCAGCACGCCGAAGTCGTCGGACTGCTGCACCTCGCGGTTGGGCAGGTTCACGAGCGGGTCGGAGAGGCCGCGCCCGCCGGTGCCGACCACGAACTCGCGAATGCCGCGCGTCGGCTCGGCGCCGCCCGCCGGATTCTGCCGCGCGTAGCGCTCGTAGTTGTGCGCGTGCGCGCTCAGCACCACGTCCACACCGTGCTCGTAGTAGATGTCCCAGAAGTCGAGCTGCGTCTCGTCGATGCCGTTGTCGAAGATCGAGTTGAAGAGCGGGAAGTGGTTGGCCACCAGCGTGCAAGGCTTCGAGTTCGCGGCGAGGTCGGCCTGGAGCCACTGGCCCTGCGTCGTGCTCGGCGCGCAGCCGCCGGGGAGCTCGTTGCAGTCGCCGTTCAAGACGACCAGGTGCCAGTTGCCGACGTCGAAGCTGTACCAGCCTTCGCCGGGCGTCCCCGCCGCGGGGCCGAAGTAGTCGAAGTAGGGCTGCGCGTTCGGCTCGCTCCACTCGTGGTTGCCGGAGACCGGGTGGATCCGCGCCTTGTGCATGCCCCAGGCCGGATGGAAGCAGTTGGCGAAGTCCGTCGCGGTGCCGTCGGGGTACGCGAGATCGCCGAGCGCGAGGATGCGCCCGGGCAGCGTGCCCAGCAGCACGCCCGTGGCCTCGTCGTCCGTGCGCGGGCAGTAGCCGACGTTGCCCGCCGCGAGCACCTGGTTCGTGGCGTCGAAGATGGTGAACTGCCGCGCGCTCTGCGCCGGCGCGCCGTCCGAGTCCACCACGCTCGCCGTGAGCTGGTGCAGGCCCACCGAGAGATCGTCGCGGGAGAAGCTCGCGCCGAGGCCGATCACGCCGTCGAGGCTCGACGTCCAGGTGATCGCGGCCGACAGGTCGCCGTCCTCGGGATCGCTCGCGCTGCCCGTGAACGCGATGGGCGTCCCCGCGTCGAACGCCGCGTCGACGGCCGGCGCCGAGATCGAGACGGACGGGGAGAAGTTGCCCGAGAAGCCGTACTCGACGTGGAGCAGCGGCGCGCCCGCGGCCTCGCCGTCGAACGCTTCGGCGGTGCGGCGGCCGCTGCCCGTCACGATCAGCACGATCGCGTCGCCGCTCGCCCAGCTCCCGGCGCTCACGATCTCCTGGATCACGGCCGCGAGGCTCGGCGTGCGCTGGTTCGGGCCCTGCTCGCCGACCGTGCTCCACGCGACCGGCGACCACGCCACGGGCGCCGCCGTGCGCGGCCGGAGCGAGATGTTGTTCGCGCTCGTGCTGAAGGCGGGCGGCTGCGGCGTCGTCTCGCCCTGGATCGTGAGCGAGGCGGCGGCCGTGGAGAGCTCGTCCGTCTGGAACTGCACCCAGGCCTGCTGGATGAACGCGCCCGCCGGGATCGCCATGCCGGGGAAGCGCAGGCCGACCTGCTGCACGTCGGAGCCGTCCACCACCAGCTCGAGATCACTGCTCGAGGTGGTGACGGCGCCCGTATTCATCTGCTCGGCGTCGTTGTTGCTCGCCGCGATGCGCACCTCGACGGTGACGGCGGCGGCGCCGCCGGCCGCCAGGGCGAAGCCGGCGGCGAGCACGAGGCGCAGGACGACCATGCGGGGGGCCAACACCGCCATTCTACGGGGGAGTGGCCCGGGGACGCCGGATCGGGGCACGATATTTTCGGCCCGGGCGCGCCTGGCTTCAGGTCGCCGGCTCCCGACGCTGGAGATGGGCCGCGCGCGCCGCCAGGACGCGCCTGCGCTGCTCCGGCGACACCCGCGGATGGCCGGCCGGGAGGGCCTCGCGGAGCCCCGCGAGGGGCACCCGCCGCGCCGTCGGCTGCGGGCGGCTCCGGGCCCAGACGAAGCGGTACTGGATCATGCCCTCGGGGTGCCCCGCGGCGTCGAGCCAGTTCGGGACGCCCGGGTCGCGGTGGGCGATCACGCAGCGGAAGCGGCGGTCGGGGTCCACGTGCATCTGGGCCCCGTTGAGGCTCGTCTGCCGGGTCGCGTAGTCGAAGGTGCAGAACCAGGCGTTGCAGAGCTGGAAGGCCCAGTAGCGCGCGTCCGGCACCTCGCACTCGATCACGAGGGCATCGTCGGGGCCGAGCTTCCACCAGTCGTTGCCGTAGACGATGTCGTCGGCCCCGCCCACGAAGCTCCGGGCCGGCGCGATGCGATCGGGCTGCCAGGCCCCGCGCAGCTCGGTCACCCACTCGCCCCAGAAGCGCGCGGTGCCGAGCGTCCACGCGCCGGCGGCGTCGAGCAGCTCCGCCATGCGCGCGGGCGTGAGCGGCTGCGGCGCCTCGCCCGCCGCGCCGACGCGCTCGATCGTGAAGCGCGCCGGGCTCTCGCGCTCCCAGTCCCAGAAGTACTGGCGGATGCCGAGGTAGCGCGCGTCGGGGTGGAGGGCGAGGAAGTTGCCGGTGTAGCCGGGGGGGCGCTGCGCGGCGAGCAGGATCTCGAAGCTCGCGTCCGGCGCGAGGGCGAGCTCGTGCGCGGCCAGCGTCGCGTAGTTCTTCGCCTGGCCGAGCTGCATGTAGCCTTCCTTCACCTCGATCAGGAAGTCGAAGGCGCTCTCGCGCTGGCCGTGGATGCGGTAGGTCGCGTCGGGGCGGATGCACGCCCACAGGTACTGGTTGTCGGCGTTCTCGGCGCCCCACTTCGTCTGGCTGTCGGGATTGCGCACGAAGCGCGGGTGGTCCGGATCGGCGAGCGCCCCCGCCTGCGCGATGCCCGAGGCGACGAGCCCGAGCAGGTAGCGGAAGCCCTCGGCGCGCAGCTCGGCGTGCTCGGGCTGCGGGAACTCGAGCGCCCAGCGGCCGGCCTCGGCGAGGCGGCGGCAGAACTCGTCCCACGCGCGGCCGTCGAGCAGGCGAGCGGCTCCGTCGTCTCCGGCCGCCATGCTTCAGACCTCCGACGGGACGCCGTAGCGCGCCTGATAGTCGCGGAAGCGCTCGCGCTCGGCGTCGCGCGCGAGGCCCGTGGCGGAGAAGTCGTAGCGGTGGGCGCCGTGCTTCCCCTTCGGCTTCGCGGCGAGGTACGCGCGCATCCGCGCCTCGGCCTCGGCCGAGAGGCGCCAGCCGAAGTGCGCGTAGAGCGCGGCGATCGTCTCGAGCGGCTTCGCCACGAGGTCCGCGTAGCGCAGGTCGTGGAACTGGCGCGCATCGACCGCGCCGCTCGCGCGGAACGCCGCCATGCCGTCGAGCAGGCCCCGGCAGGTATCTCCGGTGAACCAGCCGAGCATCGCCTGCGGATCCACGGCGTCCGAGCGCACGTACGCGGTCGAGTAGAGGATGCTCGCGACCGAGGGCAGGATCTTCAGCGGATCGCGGTGCGTCACCACCACGCGCGCATCGGGATACTCGGCGAACAGCGCCGGCAGCGCGGGCAGGTGCGAGGGCGCCTTCAGCACCCAGCGCTCGCGGCGGTGCCGCCACGACAGGTGCTGGAGGAGCCGGCGGTGGAAGCGGTAGGCCGGCGCGAGGTCGCAGCTCGCGTACCAGGCCGCGTAGCTCGGCACCTGGTGGCGGCCCATCAGCTCCTCGCTCCGGAACGAGTGCGCCGTGAGCTGGATGCACTCCACCGGCAGGCGCGCGCCCAGCTCGTGCATGACGCGGTACTCGGGCACGATCTGGTTCCACAGCTGCACCTGGCGCTCGGCGCGCTCGACGCGTGGGTCGCTCGCGGACGCCTCGGCGTCGGGCGGCGGGCAGGGGTGCCGCACCTCCCAGTGCAGCGGCACGCGGTGCGCCGGATCCTGCGCGAGCAGCTCGTGCAGGATCGAGGTGCCCGTGCGCGGCAGGCCGGTGATGAAGAGGGGCCGCTCGATCGCGAGCGCTCCGATGCCCGGCTCGCGCTTGCGCCAGTCGGTGAGCTGGAGCCGGTTCTCGAGCCAGTTGACGAGGTCGCTGCGCGCGATCAGGCGCCCGAGCGGGTGGAGCTGCGCCTCGGCGTCGAGGGCCCGCACGAAGATTCGGTAGGGCTCGAGGAAGTCGCCGTCGCCGAAGTCCGAGAGCCCGCTCTTCGCGCTCGCCTCCGCGAGCAGCTCGTCGGCGTCGAGCCGGATCCAGGCCGGATCCACGACGGTGTGGAGCGCCTGGACCCAGTCGGGGCGTGGCCCCGGCTTCCAGTCGGTGGGCGCGTCTTCCATCGGCTCGCACGATAAGTCGGGCGCGGGGCTTTCGCGACGATCCGGGGCGCGCCATGCTACCGCCTTTCGCCCGCCGGGCAGGAGGATCTCCGTGAAAGCCGCCATCTACCAGGCCGCGCACCAGCCGCTCACGATCGAAGACGTGGACATCATCGATCCGCGGCCCGGCGAGGTGCTCGTGCGCACCGTGTGCAGCGGCGTCTGCCACTCGGACCTCCACTTCGTCGACGGCAAGTGGATGCTGCCGATGCCGACCGTGCTCGGGCACGAGGCGGCCGGCGTGGTCGAGAAGGTGGGCGAGGGCGTCACGTACGTCGCGAAGGGCGACCACGTGATCATGTCGTTCCGGCCGTTCTGCGGCGGCTGCTACTACTGCCTCCGCGGCGAGCCGCATCTCTGCAACGACCCGGCGCAGGGCATCGCCTCTGCGACCCGCCTCACCTGGAAGGGTAAGCCGGTGCTCCAGTTCGCGAGCGTGGGCTCGTTCTCGGAGATGATGGTCACGCACCAGAACGGCGTGGTGAAGATCCCGAAGGACATGCCGATGGCCGAGGCCGCGCTGATCGGCTGCGGCGTGATGACCGGCGTCGGCGCCGCGCTCTACACCGCGAAGGTGCCGGGTGGCGCCATCGCCGCGGTGATCGGCTGCGGCGGCATCGGCCTCAACGTGATCCAGGGCCTGCGGCTCGCGGGCGCCTCCGAGATCATCGCGATCGACGTCGTGCCCGAGAAGCTCGAGATGGCGAAGCGCTTCGGCGCGACGCGCACGATCAACGGGAAGACCGGCGACCCGGTGGCGCAGGTGAAGGAAGCGACGGGCGGCCTCGGCGCGGAGTACGCCTTCGAGGCGATCGGCAGCCCCGACGCCGCCACGCAGGCCTTCCAGATGATCCGGAACGGCGGCACCGCCGTGATCGTGGGCATGATGCCGCTCGGCTCGGAGATCAAGCTCTCGGGCCCGGACTTCCTGATGGAGAAGAAGGCCATCGGCTGCATGTACGGCAGCACCCGCTTCCGCGAGCACATGCCGAAGCTGATCGACCTCTTCCTGAAGGGCCGCCTCGACCTGTCGTCGCTCGTCAGCCAGCGGCTGCCGCTGTCGGACGTGAACCACGCCTTCGAGCTGATGAAGGGCGGCAAGGTCGCACGCTCGGTGCTGGAGATCGGGCGGGCGTAGACGCCTACGTCGGGCCGTACTTCGCGGCCCAGGCGCGCTCGATCCGGCGCAGGATGCTCGGGTACACGATGAAGCGGCGGAACGGCTCGATCGCGGCCATGTAGAGCGACGTCCAGCGCGAGACCGGCTTCACGTAGACCGCCCAGTACAGGCGGTAGCCCGTCCCCGACGGCACGAGCGTCTGGCAGAGGAACGCGTGGACCGTCGCGTTAGTGATCTCGCTGAGGGCTTCGTTCTCGAACTCGTAGACCACGCGAAAGCCCCGGTTCAGGGTCCCGGGCACCAGGCTCGAGCGGGCGCGCTGCGCGGGCGTCAGGCGATGGATGTACGACTCCGCCGTCAGCACACCCCGCTCGCGATCCCAGCCGAAGGCCCGGCCGAGGAGCATGCGCAGCCCGAACAGGAGCCGGGTCGCGCCGCTGGCGGCGCGGAGATCGAGCGCAGCCGACAAGGCGCGGAGGTCGGCGACGCCGCGCCCCGGACCGCCTCCGACGAGATCGACCGCAGAGACGTCCTGGAGCGGGACGTCGGCCAGGAAGGCGTGCACCTCGAGGTCGAGCTTCCGGAGCTCCGCCGGCGCGACGCGCATGGTGGGTCCCCCCGGCGGCGCGCGGGCTACGCCGCCTCGAGACGCTCGAGGTACCAGGCGGGAGGAAGGATCGCCAGGAACATCGCCCCGGAGGCGAGGAGCGCGAAGCCGGCCGACGGAACCAGCACGAGGAGCGACGTGGCGATGTCGAGTCCGAGCACGATCCCCGCCGCGTTCGCGAGCGTGATGCCCGTGCAGGCGAGGCCGTAGATCGCGAAGAGCAGGAAGCGGTTCGCGACCGCCGGCGCGAGCAGCCCGATGGCGACGCGCCGACGCGCCGACGCCCAGTGCGAGAGGCCTTCGATCGCGCTCCAGACGAACGCGCCCCCGTAGCCGAACTGGCAGAAGAGCAGCCAGCCGCCCGTGGCCTCCACGGAGAGGGTCTCGGGCGCCGCGGCCGCGAGGCCCCGTCCGGCCCCGGCGAGACACGCGGGCAGCGTCACGGCCGCCAGCGCGACCGCAGCTCGCGCCCAGGGCACGCCGGGCCGGAACACCTGCTGCGCGAACGCGTAGAAGCACACGACACCGAGCTGCGTGAGGACCTCGGAGGCGAGCCAGAGCGGGACGTGGACACCGCCGGCGGCGCCGCCGAAGCCGGAGGCGACGCTGAGCGGCATGCCGATGGTGCCGATCAGCAGCGAGCCCGCGCCGAGCAGCCGCTCGGGTCGCCCGCGCGTCCTCCAGCCGAGACGGAGCAGTCGCGCGCCGATCAGGGTCGTGACCGCCACGTAGACCAGCAGACAGAGAGCGGCCAGCAGCTGCACGGGACCCCCGCGGAGGAGATCGGCCGATGCGGAAGCGCGCTTGATCGCGCCGGTGCTCAAGCCGAGCGCGCGATCCGTCGTTGCCTCTGCCATGACGCTCCAGGATCTGGCGACGCTCGGCGATGCCGTGGGCGGCTTGGCCGTCGTGGTCACGCTGCTCTACCTCGCGTACCAGATCCGGCAGACGGCGCAGATCGAGCGGGCCGCCGGGCAGCGGGATCTGCTCGCCCAGCTCCGGAGCTGGGTCGAGCTCGGCGCCGAGCGGCCGCAGCTCTTCGGGGTGCTGCGCCGCGCCACGCACGACTGGGACGCGCTCCCGGACGCCGAGAAGGAGCAGTTCCACGCCTGGGCGCTCTCGCTGCTGCTCCTCGCCGAGCAGGCCCTCTACATGCGCGGCGACCGCTTCATCAACGAGGGCTCGTTCCGCGGCATCGAGCAGGCGGCCCTCGCGGTCGTCGCCACCCCGGGCGGCCGGAGCTGGTGGCGCGTGGCGCGGCGGCTGCTCGGCGGCGACATCGCGGCGCACATCGACGCGGCGCTCGCGCGCCGGCCCGCGGAGCAACCGCACTGGAGCGAGCTGCTGCCGCACTGGAGCGTGACCGCGCCCGGGCTGCGCGGAGCCGCCCGCTAGACTGCGCCGGATGCCGCGGACGTCGAGGGGGTGGAAGCTGGCGATCGGGGCCGCCGCGTTCCTCGGGGCGATGCAGCTCGTGCCCGTCGAGCGCAGCAATCCCCCGGTCGAGTTCGAGATGCCGTCGCCGCCGCCGGTGGGCGCGATCCTCGGGCGCTCCTGCTACGACTGCCACTCCCACGAGACGGACTGGCCCTGGTACGCACGCGTGGCGCCGGCGTCCTGGAAGGTCGCCTACGACGTGGCGCTGGCGCGCGACGAGCTGAACTTCTCCACCTGGCGGGCCTACCGCCCCGACAAGCGGAAGCGGCTCCTCGAGGACGTGCTGGAGGAAGTCGACGAGGGGCACATGCCGCCCTGGTTCTACGGGCTGCTGCACCCCGAGGCGCGGCTCTCCGACGCCGATCGCGCGACGTTGCGCGCCTGGATCCGGGGTGACGGCGACTAGCGCGAGGCCTGCTGCTGCGTGCGCAACGTCTCGTTCAGGGCCGACACCTGGCGCGCGCGCGTCGCGCGCGGAGCGAGCAGGTCGTACTCGCCCTCGGCGATGCGCCGGCCCACGACCTTCTCGACGGTGATCAGGCCGATGGTCCGATTGAAGGCCCGCTCGTCCTCGAGCGCTCGGAGCAGGAACGGGATTCGATCGTCCAGGAACGGCGAGCGGGCGTACGCCTCGGCGGCGGCGGCCCGCAGGAAGCTGTTGCTGGACCGGAGCCACACCTCGCCCAGCGGCTCCTCCGAGCCGGCGTCCGCCGGCGCCTCGTAGCCCCAGCCCTTCGCGAGCTCCCGCACGGTCCAGGCGAGCGAGCGATCGAGGTGGCACAGGTTGCACGAGTTCGGGGCGTCGCTTCCGAGCATCCGCGGATCCGTCGGCGAGGAGATCCGGTGGCTGCGCACCACCATGTCGAGCCCCGAGACGATGCGCGGCATGTGGCAGTCGAGGCAGTTGACGCCTGCGGAATGCCGCGTGTGCTGCGCGAGGACGGCGGCGCCCTCGAAGCGGGTATGGCAGCCGAGGCAGGCGTCGATGTGGCCCGCGAGATCCTCTGCACCGCTGGGCGGGCCCGCCTCGTGCGGGTTGTGACAGTCCGTGCACTTGATCGCGCCGTTGCACGCGCCGGCCGCCATGGCCAGCGCCTCGCTCGAGTTCACCGCGTGCGCGCCGTCCGGATAGACATTGAGGCCCGCATTGTGGCACTGCCCGCAGATGGAGTTCACGACCAGGGGATCCTCCCGATCGGACTCGACCCGCTGGTCGGTGCCGGGGCGTCGAATGGTGAGCTCGGGGGCCGTGGGCACGAAGCGGATCTTCCGGTTCTCGACGGCGTGCTCGCGCCCGCCGAAGTGACAGCTCTCGCAGCTGATCCCGACGGTGGTCAGCTCGTCTCCGTGCAGCGCGCGAACGCCCGGACGGACGATCTCTCGCCCCTTGGGCTCGACGCTACCGCGCCACTCGACTGCTGCCTTCGGGAATCCGCCGCCCCAATACGATCTCTCCCTCCAGAGGCGCGCCACGTAGGGGTAGGTGTTGTGGCACTTCAGACACGTCATGTTCCAGCTTTGGACGGGAGGGGCGTAGACGTAGTCCCGTTCCGATCCGCCCTCCAGATAGGCCCGCTCGTCGTAGAAGGTGGAATCCAGGTAGACCTCGGGCAGCCAGCGCTTCAGCGCGATGCTGTACCCGAACGGAAGCTTGCTCTCGAGCCTGTACGTACGGTGACCGCGGGGCTCGGGGCCCTCCACCTGCTTTCCGATGTAGTACTGCACGTACAGGGACCCGACCGTGCGCGTCACCACGTGGCGGCGCAGGAGACGCTCTCCCTCGTAGAGCGACATCAGGAAGTCGGCGCCCTCGCGATGGAACACGGCCCGACCGCGCCCGTAGCTCACTTCGGCGCCCGAGAAGTCCCCCTTCACGCTCACGTCGTCCGGATTCTGGTTCATCGTCCGGTGGGAATGCGCCTGCCAGGACTCGTAGTTCTCCTGGTGATTCTCCTCGTGGCACTCGCGACACGCGTCAGGGCCGACGTAGTCGGCCGGATAGATGTTGCTGTAGCGCGCCTCCTGCGCCGCGCGGAACGCGTAGAGCCCCCCTCCGGCGGCGATCGCGATCGCGGCGGCAGCGGCCCAGCGGGTGGTCTGCATCACGGGCTCTCTCGTCCGAGCGTGGCCTCGAAGAGGCTCCGGGTGTCCAGGGCGAGACGCGCAGTATCGCACGTCCCGCGAGGCACTGGAGCGGGGCCTAGGGCGGCGGGTCCTTCTGCCGCGTGCGGATGGCGCCCCGGGCGATGCCCAGGCCGAGCAGGACCAGCACGCCGACCACGATCCACTGCGTCGAGAGACCGGCCAGGTAGGCGCCGTACGCGAGGCCGCCGATCAGGATCAGGAACCCGGCGAGATAGATCGCGAAGGACACGCTCGTCTCCTCGATCCGTTCCGCCGCCTACGCTAGCCGCTTCCCGTCCCGATCCGGTAGAGCTCGTCGAGCAGCAGGTTGGCGTTCCGCACCACGAGCTCCGTGTCCGAGAGCGGACGCCCGTCGAGGGTCGCCGCCTCGAGGCGCGGCCCGCCGAGCTGCGAGCGCACCACCTGGCAGACGAGCTGGCCCTGCACCGGCGCGGCGTCCTCGACGGCGAGCGCGTAGTGGAGCTCGATCCGATCGGGGGGCTGGGGCGCGATCGTGATGACCTCGGCGCCCGGGAGCTTGCTCGCGAGGAGGGCGGCACAGAGCTCGACGGGGGTTTCGGGCTCCGCGCTGCACGCGAGGAGGAACACCGCGGCGCAGGCGAAGGGCGGGATCCGGTGGGCACGCGCGCTCATGGCGGGGGTCTCCTCGGCGCGCCCCGAGGCCGGCACGAGTGACGGGCGTCACCGCAGCTCCCGCGCATCCCGCCGGCAGCTCAGGAGAACAGGCCCTCGAAGAGCTCCACGAAGGGCGCGAGGAAGCCGCGGCTCTGCTTGCGGTACTTCTGCCTGTAGTACGCGTCGAAGCGCTTCGGATCGCCCCCGCAGACGGTCAGATAGTGGTGGACGTCCTCGGCTGCCCGAAGGCCGCTGATGTACGCCCCGTGGACGGCCAGGGGCTGATAGCCCGGTTGGTAGGCGGGGGCCGTCGCCTCTCCGGCCCAGAACAGCGGAAGCGTCTCTCGCGGGTTCTTGAGCGCTTCCCGTGCCCGCGTCGGTTCCATCTTCCCCTCCTCGGGCGGGTAGAACCTCAGGAACGAGTTCCCTCCCTTGGCGAACTCATCCTTCTCCCAGTCCTGCCGCCAGTAGCGGGGCCGGAAGGTGCCGTCACGATTCCGTTCCCCCGCCAGCACTCGCTCGGGCGTCCAGCGCGGACCCTCGGGATCGTAGATCGTCTGCAGCTCAGCGAGGAGGAATCGGATCGCCTGTTCGTCGCTGAGCTCCCGGATCGTGAGGTGATCCTTGCCCATCAAGAGAGCGGTCAGCACGTGGGGCCCGCAGCGTTCGTCGGGAAAGGCCGAGAAGAACGTGCGCGCCTTCCCGGCCGGGTTGCTCAGCACCGACATGCGGGCGCCGCCGTGGCGCTCCCACAGGCGCTTCTTGAACGCCAGGCTGAACTTGGTGATCGCTCCCATCTTCACGACTTGGAGGGCCTGCCGCTTCTCCTCGTCGAGCAGATCGCCGAAGATCGAGTCTCCCTCGCCCGTCTCCGGGTCGAGCATTCCGACCGAGAACGTGCAGATCGCGGAGCGAGCGGCGAAGCGCTTCCCGCCCTTCGTGGCCACCCGGATGATGCCGTCGGCGCCGCGCTCCACGCGGACCACCTTCAGGGCGGATTCGTCGTCGTCGCTCTTCGCGAGCGTTCCGCCTGCGGAAACGAACTCGTCGCAGATCTTCCGAGGCAGGGTGTCGTACCCACAGATCCTCGTCGTTCTCGAGCGCTCGAGCTCCAGCCGGTACTCTGCCGGCTCCGTGAGCTGGTCCGGGATCTCGTCGGCGAGGATGCCCGAGATGCTGATCGTGTCGTAGGGATTGTGCCGACCCGGCGGGACATCCGGCGGCGGATCATCGAGCAGGCCGGGAGTGTGCGCGGACAGCGTGTACTCCGTGATCGTGATCCCTCGCCCCTGATAGCCCTGGGAATTCGCGAACACCTTCGCGGCAACGTCCGTGTATTTGTGGAGATCGAAGAGCCGTCTGAGCTGGACGAGGAACAGCATCGGCGACGCACCTCGGATCTCGGCGTCGTGGAGCAATGCTCCGTCCGTCGTCCGGGTTCGTCTCCAGACGGGGAAGAACAACCGGTTGCGCGCCTTCTGCCCGGGGTCTTGTATGGCCGTCTTGGGATACTTGCTGGTGGTGAAGCCGTGCCGCTTCAGCTCGTCCCAGAACTCCCGGTACCGCTCGCTGTTCCCGACGTGGACGTACTCGGCGCCTGCCTCGATGGGCAGGTACCTTCCTTCCTCCTCGGGATCGGGGACGAGATCCCGCTTCGAGTACATGCGACCGCCCACTCGACGCGTGGAGTTGCCCTGTTCTCGTGGACTCTTTTCGGAGCGTAGTACGATGCTCCGACGGAAGGAGTCCCGATGGGGAAGCGAAGGAAGTTCGAGCCTGAGTTCAAGGGCGAGGCCGTTCGTCTGGT
>Ga0187892_10004786_pt1 | contig 22204 bp, 24 predicted proteins | sample MA1701073metaG_FD_139345 | JGI IMG/M metagenome (GOLD analysis project Ga0187892, IMG submission 139345) | Bio-ooze microbial communities from a basaltic lava cave in the Kipuka Kanohina Cave System on the Island of Hawaii, USA - MA170107-3 metaG ... | reverse complement strand
GCGCCTTGCCGGCTTCGATATGATCAATGACTGTGCCATCCTTGATCCTGCGAACAAGGAGCTGACTCGTGTCAGACATTACCGCTGTTGATGCGGTGCTGCTAACTATATCAGCGTATCTGTGGGCGAGGTACTAGCTATATCTAGGTGGCCTAGCTCAGTAGGAGTCGATCAGTAATGGCTGTCGTCAGCAAGCTGGGACCAATGGAGTCAAGAAATACAACAGTCATAGAATCAATGAACCAGTACGGCAGCTGCAGGGATTGGCTCAGGTCGCTCAGATCCCCGTTCACTCACAAGACGTATCCGTTCCATCTGAACTCATGGTTAAAGTTCCTGCGTGCTGAGAATGGCAGACCCGTCACTCCTGATGTTGTCGTCAAGATGCGTCAAAGTGAGATAAGATCGCTCGTTTTCAAATACGTATTTCATCTCATCGATGTTGCGAAGCCTCACGCGGGCAAGCCCGTGAAGAACGAGATAAGCATCAACTCGATCTCGAATTATCTTCTGGGCATCAAGTCGTGGCTGGACTATAACGAGATCCCGACGCCCTACTGGAAGAAGCTAAAGAAGATGCTACCCGAAAAGGTCCGAAATAACTTCAGAGCTTACACCGTGGAAGAAGTGCAAAAGATGATGTATCACGGAGATGTGTTCGATAGAACGAGCATATTGCTCTTTGTCGCCGGAGGAGAGAGAGTTGGAGCGCAGGAAGGGCTTTCTTTCAAGAATATCATTGAGCTGAAGTTGCCAGAAGGCATGACCCTCCCTGACGGCTGGAAAATGGGCATGCTGGATGTATACTCTGACAGCGAAAAGTCGCACTATATCGTTCCATTGAATCCTGAAGCGATGCATCAGATCGAGGAGATGAAGAAGTATCGCAAAGCTCACGGCGAAAGAATCACTCCAGACTCTGCACTAATAAGGGACAAGTTCGTGCCGCTGTCGAGCAAGACAAATAGGCCCAAGTCTGTGAAGAGGGGAACGATCAGGCTCAGAATGAAGAAGTTGCAAAAGCTTGCGGGCCTGCCCCTGGAGGAATTACAGCCCGATCATTCGTTCCGGTATTTCTTTAACACGGTGGTCATGAACAGCGAATGTAAGTGGGAAATCAAGGAACTAATGATGGGTCATACCGTCAGACTGGACAAGTTTTACTATGACAAGAAGAGTGATCAGTCCCGAATGAAGCTCGTTTTGGAATACATGAAAGCGATGGATTCGCTGACGATATTGCCAGAGTATCGCCTTACGGCAAAGATCGGGCAGTACGAAGAAAGGATCAAGGAAGCTGAGGGGATCAAAGAGGACGTCAGAGTGCTGAAGACGATGCTTCGACAGGAGCAGCTCGCGAAAAGCGTGATGGAGGCCGACTTTCAGAAAAAACTGGACGATCAGACAGCTAACATTCAGGAACTCATGCGTCCACAAGTAGAAAAAATCTTGCTTGGTGTGCTCAGCGAACTAGGGCCGCTGGGAGAAAATGATCTCATTCAAGGATTCCTTGGAGCGGTTCAACAACGACAGGGGAAAGACTTGGTCCGGTCCGATGACCAATGACATGTGGCATATGGGTGTCAATCCGTTAATAGGTTCATACTCCCATTTCGTGAATGGAAGCTAGCCGTTCTGATATTGGTTGCATTATTGATTAACTCTCTCACCATATTGCGAACAATGACATCCACGTTCGCTTGGTTTTCAGGATTGCCAAATGAGCCAACACCATCTATCACTATGGAAAAACGGTCGTTTTGTACGGGCTGGAAAGAGAGTACTTTCTGTCCAGGAAGGACAATCTTTCCGAATAGCTGCTTGTTCTTGCTCAGACCCCATCCGAAGAAAGCAAACCCAACAACTATTCCGATAACTCCTACCGCGACCGAGACAGGTGTGACGCTGAGAAAAGAATAGATGTTAGCCAATCCAAAAAGGATGAAACCCGAACCAACCCCAATTATTGCATTTATCCCAACGGCATGAAATGTTTCTGCGTTCCTAAAAGTCATTAGAAATGAAACCGCGAATGGAAGTCTTAAGGCTTTGGAAGGTCTTTATTTGTCACCCTAAGTTAACGCGCCATCCACCTAAGTTAACGGACAGCCAGCAACAAGGAAATCACCACAAGAGTTACCCGTGTAAAAAAGTTGTTCCCGCTACTCTTGGCTCTTCGTGGGCTGATATTTGGCATCAGCCCATCGCCTTTCGCAGGAATTGCCCAATTGGATCGAGAGCCCGAGGAGTCTTAGTGGCTAATCTCCGGGTAAATTCTGCAGCTACCTCTGACTTTGGTATGTTCCTACCATGTAGAGCGCGAACATTGCCTACGACCTCTTCGTAAAGTGATGGGTCTAATTCCTTCATGAGTCCTTCAAGATCCTTATTTTCAATTACGAATGCAGAATTGTTGTCCCCAGTAATCCCGCCCTTGTTGATCAAAGCGCATGGTGTGAAGAGGCTTTTGGTGTCATTTCCCTGCAATACATCTTCGTCGCCAAGTATTACGTATGGAATTGAAAGCGAATCCATCAGTTTCTTGTATTTGGCGAAATTGCCCTTCCCATTAACATTCACGATAAGAACATCATTACTGCTGATATCCATGCTATTGTCTATGGATGCAAAGTGCCGTGTACACTCTATCAAAAAGTTGGTATCCGACTCTCCTTCTGTCAGAATTATCTTTCGGCCAAGGAATATTCGTGTATCTATGCGGTGCTTTAGACTGTGCCTGCCACTCGCGAACCATTCTTTCGTTTCTGGATCAAGAGACCGCAGGACGCTACCTCCATCTTTCCCGCTTCTCTGGACGTAAAAGAACCCAACGTTCTGTTCGAACAAAAGCGATGAGATGAGCTCGGTGGAATGTGTTATGACAAAAAATTGATTGCCTATTTCCGGTTGTTGGGAACCAGTACCTTTTGTCTTCATACCCTCGATCACCTTCCTGACAAGTCCCCTCATTAGCGGAGGGTGTAGATTGATAGCCGGTTCATCCATCAAGATAATGCCATCCTTAACCCCGTATGCCAATGTCAACAAGTAAATTACTTCTGCTATGCCAGACCCCGCTGCTTCGAGCGCGAATTCTTTGCCTACCCTGTTGTCGTGTATAACGATCTTTGAAGATTCTGGTTTCTTCATTGCTGCGCCTTCCCTGATACGGGGTTGTTCGCCTGTAGACCCTGCTTTATACTCGAGAATTACATCGAAGGTCAGTTGGTCTGCTTGAACTACGTCTTCAAATGCTTGCTTGATGGCGTAAAATCTCTTTCGTCCTTCGAGTGAGGGAGAGTTACGTAAGCTATGGAGAAACTGAGCAAGGTTTGTACCGTCCCCCAGTAACTCATCGGTGTATTCTATCTTTCCAGAGCGAAAGCTCCTTCCCGCTTCCGCGTGATGAAGGGATCTCTTTAGCAAGACTCCAAAAAACTCGAGGAAAGTAATACCGCCTGACTGCCGGGGGGCAGTGCCTTCCGTAAGGGCGAGTATCCTGCGAAAAGCGATTGTTCCGTTTTCCCCATAGCCTGACTGGCCTTGAAGCGGGATATGAGTCACGACTTTATTTTGACGTTCACCCCTAGTGAATAACCGACGAACCCCTTCCGGCATCGCCGCCTCCGTATCCAAGTTATCGAGGTAGGTCCTCAAATGTTTTTGTGAGTTCTTTACGTCCTCTGATGAATTGATGAAGAGGTCAGTATAGAACCAGGGCGAATGCATCTTCAGGTTTTCTATTCTGTCGAATTCAACCCGGAGGTCTACTGTCTCTCTTTCGTACTCTGCTTGCCGATGCTTCCAGGATGCCCCAATGGTTATCTCGCTTAGACGTTCACGAAGAGCCTTTTTATTCCGGAAATCGGTAAAAGTCCACATGGCATTGTTAGTTAACTCATCGGTCACTTCGTGGAAACTTAGAAAGTCGATTATGCTGTCCGTTTCATCAGCTGAAAGAACAAACTTCACTTCGAATGTAGGATCCACATCGTCTGAAAAAACCGCGTGCTGCCCAAGATATTGATTTTGCCGATGGGTAAGGGTTGTCGCAAGCGTACTCAATATCCTGAGCAAATTGGATTTCCCCGAGTTGTTCGGACCTACCACCAGCGTAATAGGAACGTTCTGCAGGCTCATTTCGGTCTCGTCGCCATACGAATACAACCCTCTGAATTTCACTTTCCCTATTCTCAAGAACTCCACCCTAAAACGGCTATCTGAGAATTATACTTTTGTTGGATTGGAGCCATTGTGCTTGTAAGTGTCATAGCTATTTCAATCAATCCTACAACTGGTTTGGTACACGCTAACCCGTTCATTCGTTCAAGCTGCAGGCCAACGGCTACTTTAGAGGCAAAAGGCACCAAGTAAACTTTGAAAGCTGTGCTTTGGCAACAAATTATCTTAGACTCTGTATTCGATGGTATTATTGGGCTTCCGCCTCTGAAATTTCTTTTATTTCGTCGGTAATCTGCCTGAGAAGGTTATTGGCATGCCCTTCGCCAAGCATGACAGATAGCCCGAAATGGAGCTGTTCGAGTGAGAATCTAGAGGTGTCGTCGGGCGCAAGGGAGATGGCATAAGATCTGCGCATATGGTACTTTACCACTGCAATCATCTCTTCGCCAAGCCTGGCTAGCACGATGTTGGCGGCTTTCCGTTTCACGCTATCGCTAACCGTAGCCGGCATTGCCCTTCAATATCGAGCATCGGGTAAAAGAAAAGCTCTGTCATTTTCTTTTACATCTGATGCTAATAGAATCGATTCTAGGTAAGGATTGAATTCTCAGGATCAAGAACTTTCAAAAGAGGAGGGCGTTACACCAGTAACCTGCCTCCCAAACATGATCACTTTATTCTTTCAGAGGTTGATGCCTTTCCTCCAGTCGTCAACATCCACTGATTCTGTCTACCTACCCTCTTTCCCCTTAGGTAACCGTTGGCTTGCAACTTGTACAAGTGAAGTTGGGCCGTGTTCCAGCTTATTCCCATTACCTTCGCAACCATCTCCGTAGTTACCGGCCAATCCTCCTTCTTGAGGTAGGTGAGTATCCTTTTGTCCACAGAATCAAAGTTGAACGAGGAAGCAGGAGGCATGCTTAATGGTATACCTTTATAATGCACCATAGGCACAAATATAAATAGTTACTATGCTCACTCATATGCTTGGTCATAGGATGTGTCATACCTGCGCCAACGGGTTTGGGTTAGAGGATCGATGGTCAATATGGAGAGTCAAATAGGCGAGAACTCACCCGCAAGAAAAAGATCGGATGCTGATCATGGCAATGTTTCTGTTCCACTAGAGGCCGCGGATTTCATGAATAGGTGGATAGAGACTCGGGAGGCGCAGGATCTTGGAATAAGAAGCGGGCGTGACCTCGTTATAACCATCTACGAAATTCAAATAGAGAAGATCAAGAAATTCCAGGCCGAGCCGTCTGAAAATGATTCTTCGTATGGATTTAACGTCACCATACCTAGAGAGCTGTCTGACGAACTGGACAGAATCGCTGCCGAGTCGTACATCACCAAAGCATTGTGGCTCCCGCACAAGACAAGCATGCTATCTTTTGCTCTGAAAGGCATTCTGTCGGAGAGGAACACGAAATACAACAAGCTGGCAGAGTTGCTGATGGTAACACTCGATGACATTAGAAACTACAAGGAAAGGAAGAGAAAATTAGCTCGAGCTCTGGGGGCTGGACAGGGTTGAGCCGTAAAGTCGAAGGTCCAAAGGATGCAGGAATCTCTACAATCATAGAGGGACTGACCTATCGATGCAGAGTTGGAAACCATACAGGATGTACCGGGCTCTGGCAACCGGACACTGAAATTGAAGAGGAATTAGTTGATTGCCGTTGTACCTGCCACCGGGGTAATACTACCAATGAATGACGATCAGGTAGGCGGGGTCTTTATAAATGAAGAAATTACACGATGTTGTAAAATTTACCATTATTATCTTTCGCCCTGTTTGTTGTCTGTGACTGTCATTGCCACAAGGGGCAAAGCCTGTCATGGCTGACGAGCACGCCCATGAAGGCTTTATTAATGAAGAAAATATACGAATATTTCTGGAAAATTACTTATAAGCCAAATTACTCGATTCTTGCTGGTTGTATCAAGTACATCTCATGTCAATCGACACACAAATCTGGTTAAATGGGTTTTTCCAGATTTATTCCGCTGAGATCGCCTCTTCGAGGTCAGTTATTACGAACAGAACCAAGCGGGATTTGGCTATCGCCTCAGAGTTATTCCACTAATTGGGATAGGACACTAATCCGCCCCGAGAAACCCAAGAGCTCTACCGCTCTGAACCTGTCCTCTAGTTCTGCTTCGATCTAGGGAGTTCTGAAGGCGCGCTTCATCGCGGGTGCTGACTGTTTCAATTAGGGTGCGCCATTGCAGATTTTTTCCTAGTGGTATGGCTTGTCCACGATGGTCTTTAGCAGCTGAAGAATCTGTTTTTGCACATAGTCTTTCGTTAATTCAGATAGTTCAGCAGAATCTTTTGAACCAGAGGTTCCACCCCAGTGAGGCATAACATTGTTTTCCGTTATCTCGATTTTTCTAGTCCTCATATCTGCATAAAATCCTAGGCTCGGGATGTTGCTATTCGAGAAATCACTTGGATTAAATCCCGAAGGCAAAATGGTCATGATAATGCCCCTGCTCCCCTTGTAAATCTTGAGTCTAGAATCGAATTGTTCTTTGCTCTCAATAATATTGAAACTGTGGCCTTTTTGTTTCATGTAGTTACCTATTTCCTCCATCGCAGGACGGATGATGTTATCTCTAATTCTTGAAAATTCTTCATGAAACTGGTTGTGCTGCGATTGTTCCCTTACTGCTCGCTCTGTCACCTCTTTGAGCTTTGCATCGTGCTGGTCAAGGATCTCGTCGAGACTAGATTTCACCTTCTCTTCCATAGCACATCTATCACCAAGTTCTATAAAAAAGCGATGCGCCCTAGATATTAAGTGCGGGTTAGTCCCCTCAAGGATGGAACCCTCTTAGCATTAGCAGACTCTTTTCCAGCCTTATGGCGCCTAATGTCGTCAGAAGTGATCGTGAGCGCTTTTACGAGCTCGGCGTATGCCCGGTCCTCCACGGTGAGGAAACGACTCAGGGCAAAAGCTAGCATCGACGTGGGTTGCGGGAGCCAGAGCGCCTTTGTAATGTATCTCTCGTCAGCGGCCTCTGCCACCATGTCAAACAATTCCCTTGGCAATGTGTCGTTTCGGTGCTTCCACTGACCCCGGGCCTGGAGCTTTGGACCCAAGCTAGCTATCTTTTGAAGCATTATCTGATAGAGGGTAATCGTTAAGTCGCGTCTGCTCTGGATTCCGATATCACGCGCGTCGGACCCTTGAAGCCACCTGTTGACAAACTCTACTAACTCGACCGGAATCGAGACATTGGCATGGTTGCTGTCAGATCTGGTTCGTTTCATAACATGGGCAGTTGAAAGTTCGCGCCGGGAAGTATTTGAATTCTTTTTTTGATTCAAGACAGACTAGTAACATGTTCACGAATATTCGCTTTATGTCCAAATGCGGCGGATTTCATTCAAGTAGTAACCGGTTATGTTTCAAAATGTGAATTCAGTAACAGGGAAGACAGTCTTAGATTCCGAAAAAGGGAGAGGCTAGTCACTTTCCATTCTTTTCGCTTGCCGCCGCGCACTGGTAAACCTGTCAGGATTGTCGTTCAGGGTTTGCATGTACTCCAAAACAGCATCTGTGGCGAACTTTTCCGGGGACTGCCCAAGAAGTTGCGCCATCCCCACAAATTCTGCCGTTTCGTGTTCCTCAAGCTTCAGAATTATTTTCACGTCATCTCTGCGTAAGAGTATGCTATAGGTTTTACCGCTAGCGGCACTATAAAAGTCATTGTAGAAGTCCTTACAAGACGTAACTTTGACGATGCTCCTAAGCAACAATCCCTGGAAAAACACTTCTAAGCGCGAAGAGTACTAGAAGTCACTGGTTTGAACCCTGTAATGGGGACTTCGTCTCGAGTGCAGGGCATCGCGGATTCCAGCACTTATTGATATTTCCTGACACTAATGGCCTTCTGCCGTGTCGCGAGTCATGGCAATAGTGCAGCAAATGAAAATTACCTAGTGCCTGTTTCAGGTTTGACCGTCGCTAGCTTGCGAGTGGATCGCTAGAAAAAGGGTCCCAACGACAAATATGGCGGGCTTTGAGGCGCTACTTGCTATGTCTTCAGACCTGCTTTTCTTGCTGCAATTAAGGCGGAGGCTCCCGCTATCATCATTGCGATGGGGACCATATGAACACCAAACTCTGGTACAAAATGGGTTCCTGCAATCTGAATTTGCATGTATCCTGCTGGGTAGTCAATCTGCAACAAACGTGATCCTGGATTATCAAACGTCAGACGTGGTTCATGAAATTCGGCCTCCCCAGAATCCGAGCCTCCCGCAATGTCCGCCATGGATACAAAGTATTCTTTGTCAGTACCGTCGTCTTGCTTTGAATCGATAATTTCCCTAGGTAGCACTATGGTAAGCAAGCCGTTGTTGGTAGAATTGGTATTGACCATTAACGCGTGGGCAGGGAGATCAACGGACATTGCAACGACCCTTCCAGAGGTGGCCTGATACTGTATCGGATAAATCTTGGCATACAACTCAAAATAGAATGTGCAGTAATCAATGCTGCATTCTCCTTCGTGTTTGGTATTACTTTCATTGGAAAAGCGAAACGCCGTGCCACCGGTTTGATTGCCATAGCTTACCTGGACAAGATAATTTCCGAATTCTGTTTCCGATTCATTCATGTCAAGCGTATATGTGAAATTGCAGGTATCATCAATCACTGCTTCGTCTGAAGCAATCAAATTATTACTAGGGTCTAAGATTTGAATCGTAACCTGCTTCCCATCGAGCAATGAAGTTGCTGAATGAACACATCCGTTGACTTTAACAAGGCTGTCGTCTGGTGTGTAGGTTACCTTATCTGTATAGACATTCATAACAACCAAGTCTGTCTGGGCGATTGCCTCTTGAGAAGGGCTGGCAAGAATAACAAGAAAACTCAAAGCAAAGAGAGCAGCTGTTTTCATGGTAAAGGGGAAGTGGGAGAATGATTCTGTCACATATGTCGAAAAGTACCACTAGCTTTTGAGCCTTTGGCTGTTCTGCAATAAGAACAACCTGATTAAGGTGAATGCCCTCTCCAGAGAAACCATCAGGGCAGTATTTTTATCGGGTTGTATTTTCCTGAACCGTCAGTGCAATCCCTTCCTGAGGATGGATGGAGATGATTCATTCTGCTGTGATCAGTCTAGCCCGCGGCCTGCCACTGTTGGTCTTAGTCCATGCGGGCATGATCCTACACTAGTGAAGCCAATATCCACAGAACCCACAAGTTATGATCCGTGGTCTCGTAGGCAACGTTGCAACTGATGTAATTTGAGTCATGGATCGTGAACTTTCTGCGCTCCTGATCTCGTCCGGCTCAAGGTATTATTACCAGAGCCGAGTCCCCGCCGGGACGGATGTCGAACTCTTGTACCATACTACTTCTCCCGGCGGAAGCGTTGATCCTGACTTTAGGTCATAATCAGCTTGGGCGACGTAATTCTGCAGTCCAACCCGCCTCACTTCCGTTCCCCAGTACGATATCCAGGATTCATGTGTCGTGGATGTCGTGTCCCATACGAGTGATCTTACGATTACGGATGAAAGGTTTACAGTAGTGCATGACCCGTCGTTGCAGTAATATGTCATTCCATATTGCTTAAATTTCCAGCCGCTTGTGGACGACCCGCTTTCCGCTCCGATCTGCAGCAGCTTGAACCGGTAGTTGACCGAATTCACAGTTATGTCTTTCCATCCTGCCGCAAAGTTTGTGCTTGTATCTCCGCTCACTTTGCTGTATGTTTCTAGGTAGCTGGTGGCCGTACCATCATTGAAGTGAGGTTCGTAGTAGAACGTGACCTGGGTTCTTGCAGAATTCCAGAAGAAAGTATAGTAGACATAATCTATGTCCGAAGAGCCAGAGCCGTGTTCACCTAATTGATCTTCTCGTATCCATGCTGCCGGAGCTTGGCCGATCTTGTGCACTTGCGGTGAAGACCAGATAGTCCCGTCAGTTTCCAACCAGGTCGGAGCCTGATAGACCATCCTCGTTGGATTTGTGGTGCCCCATCCGGCGGTGGTTGTAACAGGTCCAGTATACGACGACACTGATGTACTTCCATCAAAGTTGACTCGGCCTAGAAACTGATGTGGGTGGTGCACCGTTGATGAATCTCTATACGCGCCGATATAGGGATTCGCTGCGAATGCCCCTTGTGAAAAAGCCATGGGAGCTATTAGTGACACAACTGCTATCAGGACAATCATCCTTTTTACGTTGACAAGTTCTCTCTCTTTTCTAGTTCTGAGATGCTGTTCCACCATGTCGATCAACCTACCACTGTCACAGTCACCATGTCTGAATACACGAGTGCGTCACTCGCCCTGTCTGGTTCCGCATTTTGCATCTCAAGTATGACTAAATTAGGACTGATGTGAATAGACTTTTGCACCATCTCATCTGGAAGATCTTTTGGAATGGCTATAGTCATTCGAATAGACTTTGTCTCGCCCGCACCCAGTGTTACCTGCGGGTCTGAATAACTTACAATGCTCGATAATGGAATCGTCCCAGGAATCGGTCTGCTCTGCTTCATGAGTTCGGTCCTCTCTTCGGGAGTCAGGTCTTGGACAGAGGACGGTAGAATAAGGCTTCCACGGGAACCAGCTGGAACAAGAGTGAGTGAACCAAAGCCATTATTTCCGACCATGTGTTCAATATTCAGAGTCACATCGATACTTTCACCGCGTGGCAAATCGATCTTAGTTGGTTCTGCAACTACGATTATCGCGGATCTACCTCCTGCAAACAAGAAGGCAGTAGGCCCACGAATTGTATTAATGGCTTCACCGCTCTGCTCATTTGTCTGAGCCTGTGAAGACTGCAATGTGGGCGGATTCCATGTATCCAAAGATGTCAAAATTAGGACAGCAACTACGGCTGCTATCCCCAAAAAGACAACCGTAGTTGTCATAGCAGCCATGCTCACTTTGCTAATTTTCCAAAACATCGGGGTCAGTTTGAAATGCTTGCTAATAAACTTCGTTAACATTTTGTACGTACATTCTGTCAGAAGACTATGGGTGATAGTTCGCCGACTTCCTGGAGCTTTGCTGCATAAAGGATGCCTCTTTGCGTCAGCCTGATCTATCTTCTTCTCCCTAGAATCCTGACCTTGACATAATCCCTGGATTGCAACTGCTCCACGAGATCGGTGCACCTTGTGTGGTTGAGCCCTGAAAGCATTGCCAAGGTTCGTGACTATCATTTCTCCATTTTCTTCCAAGACCTCAATCGGAGAGAAAACCGCAGATTTTTATTGCAGATCGAAGGAATGTATGTCGTGGCACTACACTGGAAGATCGCTTTGCCAATTGGTGTCGCCGTAGGATTTGTTGCCGCCCTGATTACCACATTCGCGGCCCTCAAAGTGCCTGAAAAGGGGGAGGGAGGTCTAATCCAAGTGAACTGTGAGAGACCAGAATGTTTTGACTTTCAGTTTACCGGGATTGTTAAGAGCATCTCTGATGATTCGTTGACGATTGCGCAGCCATTGAACGGAACCGGGACTGAACGTGAAACAGTTATTACCTGGCACACCAATCCAAGCTCTCCTCTTTTCTGGTGCACTGGAGATGGTCCAGAATGCGCCGGAACTACATATGATGCGATTCCTGAAGGTTCGCCTGTCTGCGTTTATGCACGATTGAATCCAGATGGATCGTTCGATGTGTCTAGATTCTTTTTCAACACGGTATGTACCCTACAAGTACCGCCCTCACTTAGATGATGCGAGATGGAAGTGATGTTCGCATGTTGCCTATCGATAGATAGTTTTTCGGGTCGCTCTAATAAGCCCGTTCCGATTAAATGATCTATTCATGAAGATGAAACATGGTAACTGGCTCCTAACGAATCGATCGTCCGACTCCTTGGATTTCTGACCATGCATGTCAATGCGGAAACAGGACAAGCCCATCTGCTTTACAACAAAAAACGTGGTAAGGGCCCGCTAGAGCCCGGAAAGAGTTACCAGGAATACCTGCGAGCAAGGTGCGGTCGGTTGGCAGTCGCTGCCAGGTCTATCCGTCCTGTACCAGAACAGATCATCCTTGCTCACCAGATTTTCAGCATTGTTGTCGTAGCTGTCGGGGTTACCGTCGTATTCACTCGGATCACTTTTGCTGCCCTTGAAGAGAATGTACCAGATCTTGGAGAAGTCTCCAGTGACAGGCCAGACCTCCACCCTCTTTGAAACACCGTTTCCGGCCCCGGTGTCGTACGTACGCCATTCAATTCCGCTGTCTGTCGATCCGATGCTGGTATGGCCTGTCTCTGTAGTTATCTGAGCCCATGATGAAGTGAACCTTTCGATTTTATCGTTGCTGCTACCCTTGATGTCCGTATCCATTCTCCAGTATACCTCGTACTCGGTTGGAACTCCATGCCCGACCTGGTAGCCTGGTCCCCAGGCCCTCAGCCACATTTGCATTTCCGGTTTCGTGCCAGAACCTGGCTGATCGTTGTAGAACCAATAGATAATTTCATACTTGTAGCACCCTTCCGCCGGCCAGCCTTGGCAGCCGACAAAATACGTCGAGTGTGAATATTCACTACCTGTGGAGGTATGCTTTTGCAACGCGTGGTCTACCTTGCCCCAGCAATTTGGTCCGCTGCAAGGGATTTCAAATGGAAAGTCATCTCTGATCAGGAAACCGTCTCCATAGTAGACCCAAATATAAGGCAAATTGATTCTGTCCATTATGGTACTAGTTACAGAGCTAAGTGTGTGCTGCACATTCCTCAACTTTAATCCACCTCCAGTAACTCCGTTGTTCGGATTATCCCCAAGGAATGAATCTTGGCTCGCAGTGTACGACCAATGAGTTGCCTGTCCGTAAGCTGTGGGAACAGAAGTCCAGGTTAACAGTAGTGCTGCTCCGAAAATCGCACAAGATATCTTGGCTGATCTCATTATTTTCCCCATCCCGGAGTTGCACTCACTTGTATCACCTGGTTAGTGTCCGAGTTAATTACGATGCCCACTGTTTCATTACGCTCTTTCTCGTCAATAAGTATCGAATGACAGCTACCGAACGGGCAGATACTTCCCCAATCTACAGTGGAATGAATGTGCCGAACGAACCAGCTATTGCCACTAAGCAATTTCTGCGCATTGGGGTCTTCCAGGGCTCGGGCGATTAACTGCTTGCTTTCATCGGTGTATGATAGGACGTAAGTCTCGTCCGGCGCTGGGTTCGCGCGGACGTTCGTGATCTCCCCGCCGGTAAGATCCGCGACAATCTCAGAGTGGCCTGAATGAGTCACCGTATAAGATGTCTGCCAGTCACCAACTACGGTGCGGCTCTTTATTATTTGCATATAAATCCTGTCTGTGTTATCTTCAACTAACGCAGCGGGGTAGTATTCGCTATCAACAAACAGCGCACCATCAGTATATTTCACGATCTCTGGATTGGTGCGTGCTTTCTGGTTTGCTAATTTTTCATTTACTTCCCAGTCTGCAATAAACTGTTCCGTACCTAACTCTACAGCACCTCCTACTGCCGCAGTAGCGCTCTGGCTGGCCGCCGGCGTGCTTGCGTTAGCTGCAAAAATGGCAATCGTAATACCCGCTACAGCTACGCTTGTCAAAATAAGCCCGGTTCTAAGGTTTAATGATGGACTCATTGATACATAGTGCAAGAAATTTATTCTAATAAACTTCGTTAACATTTTGTACGTACATTCTGTACTTACATTTTGTCAGAGAATCATCTGGGACAGCTCACGGACTTCCCGCAGGCTTTTTGCGAATTGCCCTCCCTTCTGCGTCAACCTGACGTACCTCCTACCTCTGACCATTCTCGCTTCAAGATGACCCGCAGTTTTCAAATGTTCAACAAGCTCGGTGCACCGCTTGTGGTTAATTCTCGACAGCATAGCGAGGTTCGTGAGCGTCATTTCTCCGCGTTCTTCTAGGACCTCCATAATACGGAGAAGATATCTCAGGCTCACCGAGGGCCAAGACATTGGATACCCTTTGAGAGTAGATTTATTTAAGTAATTCGCCATCTGGCGATTTGTGTTAAGCATTTTCCAAATTTTGGAATAATCGCTAGACTGTGAAATTGGATGGTACAGGATGAGCGAACGTGGGTCGCGAGCTACTGGGTGGTGACTCATCGAATCAGGAAAATTAAGCGAGATGATCCTGTATTCGAATCTTCGGAATATGAGTTCTTTATGACATATGAATTCCTTTTCGTCTGTCATGCTGGCTGCATCAACCGGATTGCCTTCGTAGTTGCATTGGGTATAAGCATGGGCTACTATCAATTCGTATACGTCCCCGAGGCCAACAAGAAACCCATTGTTCCGGAAGAAGTGCTGAATCCGGTGGAAACTCTGCAGGTAGAGATTGCGCTAGGCGCTTCTCTGGAGACCAACGAAGAATTCTTTGTTCCTGAAGAGGCACGCGCAACGATTGGAATCTCTAACAGAATCTTGTGGACGAATGAAGATACGATCGCGCATACCGTCACTTCAGAATATGTTGACCAAATTAACGGACCTTTCAATTCATTGGAGCAACAAGAACAGGTACCGGGGGATATTTGCTAGAGGGGCAGAGTTTTGAATTTACGTTTACCAAAGTAGGGGATTATTCACACTTCTGCGTATCGCATCCTGATATGAAAGGCACCGTGAAAGTTATTGAAAACTTTGCTTAAGCGCGGCTTATAGTACACCTGGTCTGACAGTGCAAAGCTGAAAGTGCAACTACACGCTTTGTTTGTATGCGTTCTGAATTACAGTTAACCATTTGTTCTCACCTTCAATCTTGATCCCTGCAACTTCAGCAGGTGTTTTTCCAATCAATCCCTCATGCTCTCTGAAATAGTTATGATACATTTGATAGCCTTTCAAAACTACACTATCCATCTTTTTCACACCTCTCATGGTCTTCTCCCTATCACGGATTTCACCATTCAATCTTTCCATCTTGTTATTATTGTGATCGCCTTCTAGGTGTATGTGTCGAATATGCTGAGACTTACACTGAATATCATCGTGTTTTGAGCTTCTCTTGATCACCTTGCCTACTCAGCATATCTAGCGAGCTACCCCCTCCCCCCACAGTGCGTTAGTTGTTATATACTTCGAGAATATTCGCGGCTTCAATGGGGAGATATAGAATCCATTGCAAGAACCATGACTCAAACGACCGGGTAATCGAGGTAGGAATAGCTGGAGACAGGAATCGAACAAAGGACGAGGTTTGGAACTTGATAAAGACAGGAACAAACAGCTACTATACGACTGAAAAGGGGTACGTCGCTGATGTGATAGCTGCATTAAGAGATGGTCGCAAATACCTTACAACCGAACGAGACGGCATAACAGACAACAATCTCGATGAATTGCCGCGGTGCAGCTAAATTGAAACAGCTAATAGACGAAAGAAAAAAGACGGTTGTATTTCTTGGCAATTTCAATGAGAAGGGGCAACCCCAATTCTTTGGAACTGGCTTTCTTAGTCAAATAGACAGAGTGACGCACTTGATTACCGCAAAGCATGTCATCAGGGATGAAAAGACAGGGAATCCTACGAATAATCAGACAGTGTTCTTCAATACGAAAGATGGCAAGATTCGTTCAACATGCGTACAGGACATGAAAAAATTGCTTGGCGTTGATTGGATATTTCATGCTGATCCATCCGTAGACATAGCAATGATTCCATTTGCGTTAGACGAACGCAATGATGATGTTTTGACGATGCAAAACTCCCTCTTCATGAAGACTTCAGACCTGTACGAGAATTACGATGTGTTTTTCATGTCATACCAACCCGGCATAGAAGCCACAAGAAGGATAACTCCTATAATCAGAAGGGGCACGATCAGTCTGATCAGTGATGATGGATCGTTCTACATCGACGGTTCGGCATTTCCCGGTAACAGTGGAAGCCCTGTATTTCTTTCCCCTTCTTTGATACGCTATACACAAGGTATGCAAGGAAACGTGAGCCTCGGTAAAGATGAATTAAGAGGCATGTTCTTAGGCATAGTAGGAGAGTATGTACCGTACAGAGAAGTTGCGATAAGTACACAGACAAACCGACCTAGAATTGTTTTTGAAGAGAACACCGGTCTTTCAAAGGTATGGTCTACTTCATTCATACAGGAAATAATAGCATCACAGCCATTCCAAGTGCAGTTAAAGGTCATCCTTGATTCGGTACCGAAGCTCGAAGCAACTGCTCCTCCCCCAACAGGTGCTGATATGTCCCCTCCTTTGCCTCAAAACTAGTAGAACCTTGCCGTTAGCCGACGACAGTTAGCACCAAGATGATTTGCCCGTAGCCGATACTAAGTTAACAGTACCCTACATTACATTTGCATAGCATTCAGAATTACCACCATCTTCTGGCATCTCTGACTCGGTTTACCCTGGGAACAAACTGACCATTCACATACTCGATTATCAATTCGTAGAACGCGATCCTCTGTCCATACCCGTACCTAATCTGAAATAGCTGGAAAACTCTATCCGTAGCCTGCTGAAGAATAGTGCTCATCCGAATAGCGAAATCGTAAGTAATTACTTCACTCGGCATAACAACAGATGGTCTTTCGTACTCCACGTTGTCGAGCACACTGATATCTGGCACATCATGTGCCGAGAGCTCGGTCTCCCTAATCTGAACGTTTTCTGCAGGAAGGCTGCCGTAATTCCTAAACCATATCGTACAGCGGAACGCTATTCCATCAGGCGACCTGCTACCATCCCACACGGGATTCAGATCCGCGCCCTCGAGTCTTCCACCGGAATCGAAGAATCCATGATTTGCTATCTGCCGTGGATCTCGTCCGATCCATGGCCTCACTGTGAGGCGCCGTTCGCTTGCCGCACCGATCAGGCCCCGAAATGTAACCGCGACGCTAGCAGAAAGGATTACTGAAGTCACGATTAAGCTGTTACGGGTCAACTCTACACTCTGTATCGCCACACTCGCTGACGTGGCTGTATTGTTAGCCAAGTCCTTCGTAAATTGTTCCGTATTCGAATGTGCATAAAGCCAGTAATAACCTGTGGTATTTGAAATAATTTCTCCGGTGTTCGGGTGTTCGCCAATCACGTTGACAACTAGAACCCAGTTTCCTTGCCAATGAATTTCGTACCTATGTGTAACATTGAACTTCTCGCCACCCTCGATTAGCTCCCTCCGAGCAACACTCGTCTCGCCAGGAAAGTGCGTTGTCTGCCCGTCCGGCATGAGCTTCGTTGTCACAATAAAATTCTGTGTCTGTGTGGAGTTGTTTTCTGCGAGCATAGTGAAATTCACAAGGTTCCCTTCCGAAAAATATGGCACCGAAGGTCTAATTGTAATTTTGACACTGTCCGCAGCTGACGCCTGATCAATGATTCCACATAGGGAAGCCGACAGTATCAGAACAAAAATCGCTGGATGAACTAATTTCAGTTTCTGTACACAAGCATGCTTCTATTGCCGATTTAGATAAAGATTCTCGGCTTCGCTTATCTTCCTTTTCGATTCGATTGCAGAATCGCGCATTATCCGATGAAATCGTGGTATCCTAGCCTGGGCATGACGGGGATTCTTGCAGTAATTGACAGCCTTCATTCGGTACGCTTCGTCACAGCCGTGGGAGTAGCGCTTCCCTTGCGCCAGATTATTCCCATGCGGCACCACTGTCCAGTTCTACGCAACGGCGTAGGGAAGCTCAAGCAAAATCTATCCGCGGCGCGGGAACAGATCAGCGTCTAAGCGGTCCCAATGGTGTTCTTAACGTTGTGCTCCTGTCCTCATAGATGTCGAATGCTGTGATGGTGTTATTCATTTGTGCAGCTGGCCGGCTTGGTTCTGAAGAGATATAGCTTCGGCAAATAAATTGAGCTGAAGCTAAGTTTAAATACATAGCTTCAGCTAACTCGCTCGTGCTGGATCTGGCTTTCTTTCGGAAGTCAGCTGAAAAATTCGTATTGTTCTCACTTAACTTTGGCTTCGAAAGGTTAGAATATATGTATGGGAAATATCCTTTCTCTAGAAAAAAAGTGACAGTATCTTCTCTTACGAGAGAATTGGGGGATAGTAATGGAGTACGCCTACTATAGAGATAAGTCAAAGACGTACGCCGGTGCGGGTGTAGATACGAAGAGTGAGGATTTGGCAATGAGCCGTATTTTGCCTCTGTTCCGCAAAACCTTCATGAATAGAATAGGCATTCCAGGCGAAAACATTCCGCTCGAAGACCATTATGCTGCAGTAATTAAGATTACCGAAAACATGGCGGTAGCGTTCAAAACCGATGGTGTTGGTACAAAGACATTCATCGCTCAACATATGAACAAGTACGATACGGTCGGAATTGATTGTGTGGCCATGAATGTCAATGACATACTATGTACTGGGGCAGAACCAACCTCTTTACTAGATTACTTGGCCGTTGAAGAATCAAACCCTGATCTAATTTACGAAGTTGCTCGGGGATTAAAGAAAGGTGCAGATATTGCGAGAATATCCATAGTGGGCGGAGAAACAGCGATCCTTCCTGAAATGATCAAAGGAGTAGTTCCAAGAAAGGGATTTGATTTAGCTGGTTGCGGCCTAGGAGTGATAGACCCCCACAAGATCATAAATGGACAAAACTTGAGTGAGGGGGATGTTCTAATTGGAATTTCAAGTTCGGGTATACATAGTAATGGACTTACTCTTGCGCGCAACGTTCTTCTGAAACACCATAAACTGGATCTTAACACATACCACGAGAAACTAGATAGGACGCTAGGTGAAGAGCTACTTGAACCAACACATATCTATGTAGATGAGATAATGACGATGATTAAATCGAATCTCGAACTGAAAGCATTGGCCCACATAACAAGTGATGGACTGCTCAATCTGTCGAGAATTGGTAAAGACAAAGCCTACGGTTATCGTATAGATCATCTACCCGAGCCTCAAGCCATTTACAAACTGATTGAGGAATATGGAAATATCCAACCTGCTGAAATGTACAAAGTGTATAACATGGGCATCGGCATGTGCTTAACACTACCGAAGGCGCAAGTTGATTCCGCACTGCAAATCGCAAGCAAATTCGGAAAGGAAGCATTTGTTATGGGAAGGGTAGTTCCAGATTCAGAGCGAAAGCTAGATCTTCGGAGGCCACTGGGCTTAGTCGGAGATCCTCGAACTGGGGAGTTTCATGCAGTATAATCGCTATTACAATTAAAACATTTTTCACTTACGAATTGAGTTTAATTGTTATTTTTGATCTGTTAGTCTGGAGGATCGCTTATATTCTTGTCTCAGGACTGGATCGACCTGATCATATTGGAATACGCACGTTGGTATTTTAGTCTTGGAAAGTTCAGTAGCCCCGTGCCCCACTGAAAAAAACTGGCTATTCCATCGAGCATTATCCTTTGTCGCCTGTTTGGATGCAAATCGATAATAGTCCTTTAGGTGCCTTCTTGCACTACCAAAGGCTGGTTTCTTTGTTGTATCAATCATTGGCAGAATTCCGAATGTGCTAACTTGCCTCTTGAACAGCATCTGGAAGGACATGAATGCCAAATGTGCTGACAAGATTTCTGCAGCACCTGGCCAATCGACCCTTTCCACTTTCTCTTGAAACGGATTCACACTTTCATCATCCGGGTCCGTAAATACAAAATAGTCGAATCTCCAAAGGTCTATCAGAAATCTAGGACATTTTTTGATCTTTTTTATCTTTCTGAGGAACAATGCCTTATGCCCGAACGATTCAGAGGGTTTAGGAATGAAGAGTTTCTTCCAAGATTCAGGTATATTAACTAATGTTGCTTCTAACTCGACCAACCACCCGGTGAGATTTCTCTGTGAAGTTGACTGCCGCGGCCCATAGAAGACTGGAACAAATGTGTCATAAACGCCTGAACAAGATTGCTCGTAGAGACCTCCTAATCCTATCCCGTTCATGGTGTTCAAACGTAGTGGAAGCGCAAACTCTGGTGTACCTGGCAGAGATGTATGGTATGATAGATTTCTTGAGCTATGAGGCACTAGCGGTCCTTTTCTAGGAAATAGTAATGACGGATTTAGTATTGGAGTATATTCCGAATAGATGCCTTTGATACGAAAATTTGTGCCTATATGTTGTTCACCAAGTTGAGAGAGGTTTGTTACTACCATCCTACCGGTAACATCTTTTCCCTTAGGCAACATAGGGATTGTAGAGCTCATGTTGGAAGTTAGTCTCTCGAAAAAAGCGTCCAACCCTACTTGCCAATCCCATGTATAATGCAAATGCGATTTACTTCGCGCTACGTTTCTCACTTTAGACTTATGAGCTTTGTGAGGACGCATTTTTCGTAGATATTTTGTCATCGCTCCTATGATCCTTCACGTTTCAAGATCAAATAGATCATGCGCATCTCCCCGCCGACTCTGATCACTACGAGACTTAATCATTGCGTGCTATGAGATTTCCAGTCTGAATGCCAGTCCTGAGCATACTGCAAAAGGATTGGCACAGTTACCCGACTTCTCTTGTATTCTCATTTTAGCAAGGCAGAAAGAGTGCATTTGGTTTTCATAAGAAATAAATCCAAAGCTGTGGAATGATTGTCTTTAATAGAGTAAGGACGTACTGCATTTCTTCAGATAATATTTAATACCATATCTAGAATGTAAGTTTCTCAGGCGAAAAACCGATATGAGAATCTATGTAGCAGGGCCGTACACCGCCCCTGATCCATCATCCGTAGAGCGAAATGTCTTAAAGGCTATAGATGCGGGCATAGAGCTAGTATCAAAAGGTCATGCCCCGTACATTCCCCATCTTACTCACTATGTGGACCTGCGCAGCAAGGAGAAAAATGTAGGATTGAAATGGGAAGATTACATTAGATGGGATATTCATTGGCTAGAGTTGTGTGATGCGCTGTTGTATCTTGGAGAATCTCGTGGAGCAAGAATCGAACTGGAACACGCAAAGAAGAAAGGGATCAAGATATTTTACGACTCAAAGGAAATACCGGTATCTGAAGAAAAGAAATTCCAGTTCTAACTTTTTCGTTTTGCTAATTCGGGTAGGATCCTGTACAACAGTACTAGCGTTAGTGTGATTGACCAAGCAGCCCAATCAACATACGTACCATTGTATAACACTCTCTCGTGCTCGGAAGAGTAGAAGATTGGATAATAATAGAACACCGCAACGGATCCTATGAAGATCATGGGTGCACGTATGATTCCGATTACATGATCCCGAATTTTAAACCGATCTGGGCCTTTTCTGTATTCTAGGAATCTCATCAGCATCCAGATCATATAAAACCCAAATATCCAAGGGAATATGCCCAAAAGTGCCGTAAGGTTGCCTACAGTATTGATCAGCACAAAATAGAGATATAACAAAATCAAGTCTATGGCGAATCTTCCTACATTCTTGTGTACATGATCTTTCACAGCGCGATGATATCCTACCCAACTAGCCACAACGGTCACATAAGCAAGAAGAAGTGTGACCGTCGTAAATTCTGGCGTTGGAGGAACTAGAATTTCCTTGAAATCAGTAAAACTAACACCTATTATGATAGCGAAAACGATGTCCACGAGATCAACGTATACACGCGAACGTTCTTGTGACGGATTATCCGCTGACATTTTGGCAGCACCCTATTCCTGCCCAGCTATCGGAACAACCCGTACTTACACTTTCTTACTTTAGACTAGGTTTGACCATCTTGCGTATATCGGTCTGTGTCGAGAAGATCCAGCATGAACTCTCGTAGCTCTCCCAATCTTTCCTGTCTAGTTCTTGGCGAAAGTCGATGCCAATTCGAGCTGACAAGCCAGCTTGGAGGAAGCTTAAAAGGATGAGCTTATGGGGCCCGCTGCCAATATTTTTATACTGTGGTTAAAAAATCTATGCAGTACCTTTGTCGCCTATCAGCGTATCTGTAGGCGATGAGTCCTATTTTGCGCCACTTTCACATCCGCAGATATCACATTTCTTCTTTCCATGAATGTGGCCGCACTTTTTGCACTTTTTCCTGCCTGGTGGGTATTC
>Ga0187892_10004785_pt1 | contig 22211 bp, 17 predicted proteins | sample MA1701073metaG_FD_139345 | JGI IMG/M metagenome (GOLD analysis project Ga0187892, IMG submission 139345) | Bio-ooze microbial communities from a basaltic lava cave in the Kipuka Kanohina Cave System on the Island of Hawaii, USA - MA170107-3 metaG ... | reverse complement strand
TGCCGCCCGGGGTGCGGGCCACGCTCATGCGGCCGCGGCCGTCGTAGCCGTAGCGGTCGTCGATCGCGAGGGCGGGGTCACCGCCCTCGCTGAGGCGGCGCGTGACGAGGCCGCGCGGGTCGTACTCGAAGTGGAGGCGCTCGCCCGTCGGCGTCTCGACGAGGGTGCGGTTGCCCACCTCGTCGTAGCTCATGCTCGTGCGGTGGCCCAGCGGCGTCGTGAGCTCGCTGAGGCGTCCCAGCAGGTCGTAGTGGAGACGCGTGCTGCGGCCGAGCGCGTCGATCTTCTCGACGAGCTTGCCCTCGAGGTCGTAGGCGAAGCGCGTCAGGGCCTCGACCGAGGCGCCCTGGCCGTCGACCTCGCCCACCGCCTCGGTGAGTGACTCGCGGCGGCCGAGGTCGTCGAACTCCGCGCGGCTCTCGACGCCGTTCGCGTTCTCCGCGCGGAGCGGGTTCCCCTCGCCGTCGTACTCGAGCACCTTCGCGTGGGTGATCCCGCCGGGTCCGACCACCTCGAGGACACGCCCCTCCTTGTCGTAGGCCGTGGTCGTGATCCGCCCGAGCGCGTCGCGCGCCTCGATGAGGCGACCCTCGGGGTCGTAGACGAGGATCGACTCGGCCCCGGTCGGATCGGTGGTGCGGGTGCGGTTGCCGTCGGCGTCGTACTCGAGGCGACTCTCGTGACCGAGCGGGCTCCTGACCAGGATCGGTCGTCCGCGCACGTCGTACTCGGTGGTCGTGGTCTCGCCGAGGGCGTTGGTCTGGGCGACCAGCCGATCCGCCGCGTCGAAGCTGTTCCGCACGTCCACGCGGCAGTTCGGCAGCGCCTGGCACGCGGCGACGCTGCTCGGCGCCTGCGCGCCGGGCGCGGCGGGATCCGGCACGAAGGTGATTGCAGCCTCGATGTTGCCGTTGGCATCGAAGATCGTCCGCTGCGAGGCCCCTGCCGTATCGGTGACGAGATCGGGTCGCGAGAGTTCGTCGTAGCTCGTCTTCGCGACGAGCTTCTCCTTCGCATCGGTCCCGGGCAGGCTGCGCGTGGTCTCGACGGACTCGATCCGCGACAACTCGTCGGGCTCGAAGCGCACCTCGTGGCGGTTGGCATCGACGCTCCTGGCGAGGTCGATTCCGTTCGGCGCGTAGAAGAACCGCGTCGCTCTTGGCCGGGTTCCGTCCTCCTCCGGGAAGACCGTGGTCTTCGTGCGGTTCCCCAGGCCGTCGTACTCGTGGCGGCGGAGCACGCGCATCGCCCCGTTCACGAAGGCGCGCTCTTCGAGGAGGTTGCCGCGGGGGTCGTAGCTCCACTCGCGCCGGCCTCCGCGCCGGTCGTCGTGCGAGAGGGGCTGGCTGAAGCCGTTGTAGGTCCAGGTCTCGGTGCTCTGGAGCCGATCGGTGCGAATCAGAACGTTGCCGAGACCGTCGTAGGTCGCGGTCGTTCGAAAGCCGAGGCCGTCGGTCTCGGCGAGGCGGTCGTGCGAATCCGGCTCGAACTCGTATTCGCGCACCACCCCGCGCGCCGACTCGTGGCGAATCACGTTGCCCTGGCCGTCGAAGATGTACGCCTCTTCCGTGCCGTCGGGGTACGTGACCGTCGTCCGCCGGCGGAACAGGTCGTAGAAGAAGGAGGTCGTTTCCCCCAGCGCGTTGACATGACTCTGGACGGCATCGCTGGCGTAGTAGAAAAACTCCATCGTGACATCACCGCCGCCGGCGCCATCTCGGTCCTCGGGCAGGATGATGCGCCGGATGTTGTGCTCGAGGCGCTCGGTGGGGAGGTCCTTGTAGTACTCGAAGCGCACTCCGGGCTCGTCCGCGGCGAACTGGACCGGGTCGCGAAACCACTCCAGGTCCCCGTCGGGGTTGACCACGTACTCCCAGGTGCGTCCCTCCCAGTCCACGATGCTCCGCAGCCTGCTGCCCACGTAGTTGAGCTGGAGACGTCGCCCTGCCGTATCGAGCACTCCCGTGAGGCGCGCCGGGACGCTCGGATTCGCGTACTCGCACGTGAGCGTGTTCCCGTTGCGGTCCGTGATCGTGTCGAGGCGGGCTCGGGCGCCATTGCCACCGCCGTCGAGAGGGTGGAAGCGGTACCTCGTTCCCGCCTTGGTCACGAGCTCGAACGGTGACGTGGAAGAAGCCCTCGTCAGCGTGTCGTGCGACCAAGCGGGCGCCTCGAGGCTCGTCGCCGAGAGCACGGCGAAGGCTGTCTCGCCGCCGCGCTCCGTAACCCACACGATCTTGTCGTCGCTCGGCCCAGGCTCGTTCGTCTCGAAGCGAAGATGCTGGTCGAAGGTGTGGATCCAGCCGTACCCGAGCGGGCCATCGTAGGCGAGGCGGGAGTTGTAGGAGCGGACGAGCTCCAGGTCGTGCCCGCCGCGACCCGGGATCGATATGTCCACGTCGGTCTGGTGGTAGTTGCCGGTGAACACGTTGACCGGGTCGCCTGCCCAGACCGTGGAGTTGGAATCGACGAAGAAGGAGGAGTTCGACGTGCCCTCGGGAAAGAGGTCGCCGAAGAAGAGATCGGCGAGCGAGTAGCTCTCCGTGTACGAGTACGTGTCCCCGAACGGGTCGGTGAAGAGAAGCGTGTCCCAGTTGAACGGATCGAGCAGGACGCTCCCGCCACCCCCTCCGGATGGCTGCGCCTCGATCGACGCACTCAGGTACTGCTCGGAGGAGACGCCAAAGGGGTTGGTGGTCGTTCCGTATGAGAACGCGACCGCGCCGTTCCAGCTCTGATACTGGAAGACGCCGTCTCTGGCGACCGTGAGCTCCGAGGCGGCGCCCAGCGAATCGGCCGGATCGGTTCGGAAATCCCCACAGTCGGGAGTGAAGACGTCCCAGTAGAGCGCGCGCCAGTACCACCGGTTCATGCCCTGGAGCACGGGGCTCTGGCAGCAGCCGCCCGATCCGAAGCTGGTACAGATGTCGAATCTGTCCTTCAACGAGGTGCTTGGGTTCGGGAAGTTCAGGTAGTGGTTGCCCACCACGACCTCGTTCTTGATGCGGCAATAGGTGTCGAGATCGAGGTCGCTGCACGTGAGCGCCACGAAGCTCGGGTGCTGCGGGTTCTGCTGGTCCAGCTGCTGCTTGGTGAGGTTTCCTGGGACGAGACGGACGTCTGCGGGGTTTCCGCACACGGGCTTCTGGACGAACTGGAGCTCGCTGCACGCCTGCTCTGCGATGCCGTCGGCATTCGCTGGAGTGACGAAGAGCACCTCACCACCGGGATCTGGAGTCTCGGGGTCGTTCGCTTGCTCGTTTCGAACCTGCAGCCCCTTCACGGTCGAGATGGCTTCGAAGTCCGTGAGCTCCTCCCAGGTGACGTGCTCCCTCGCCGAGACCTCGAAGGCCGTGAGCGTCGTGACGTGAGGGAACCCCTCCGAGTAGACGCCGCTCGTCTGCTCGTGGAACCCCATGAACAGGCCTCGGATGTCCAGCAGCAGGCTGCGGGGGCGTAGCTGGAACGGGATGTCGAGCAGAATCCCCATCTGAGGCGCCGCCTGGACGATCCCGACCCACGGCAAGTGTTGCGGCAGCTGGTGGTGGAGGGCGGCGCTCCGTTGCATCGCCTGCCTCATGTGGCGCATGAAATGCGAGCCGGCGAGATGGAGGAGGCCACCGGTCAGCACCTCCTGAGCAGCGAAATCCACGGCGTAGAAGGGCTCCGAGCTCTGCCTGCCGCTCTGGCCGTTCCTCTCGACGTACCCGTTGCCCGCGAAGTCGAGGTGGAGCGGGTGCTGCTCCCGAGCGCCGACGAGCTCGGCCGCGAGCTCGCGAACGCCGGCCCCGGTGCGCGAGCCGACGTCGACCCCGATGGCATAGACCCCGCCGACGGTGATCGGATACTCCGCCTCCATCACTTCGTCCCAGCCGGGGAGTTCGAGCGGGGCTCGAAGCCGGACGCTGGCGGCGCTCGGAACCAAGCAGTAGGCGTCGGGCCGGGGACCGAGCGGCGTAGCCACACCGCCGATCGTGATCGTCGGCTGCGACTCCACGCGGATAATCTCACCTGTGCCATCGGGGAGCGCTTCCAAGCCACCAAGGTCACAGATGGAGGTGGTGGCGGGATCGACCGGGTCGACTGCGGGAAACGTGAGGAGCACACGGCGCCCACGTAGCTCCGGGAGGGAGATCGACCAGCTCGGCCACGTCGAGTTCGGGTCGTCGTAGCAAGCGAGTGGGCCCACCACGAGGTTTCCCCCGGAATCGATGACCCAATTGGTGGGTCCAGTGCAGAGACCCAGCTCGAAGGACCAGCGATAGTCGGCTGCGCCGGCGCTGCCTGCCGCCGGGTGCGGGCTCTGGCCGCCCGTGCCTGTCGTGTGGAGCGGCACGAGGCTCGCATTGCGCTGAACCACCGGAGCACCGCTCAGCTCGTAGGGCAGCCCCGTCGGAAGCACACCCGGCTCCGCGCGTCGAATCGGGCCGTCGACTGGAACGTCATCGAGCGACTTGCCGGGGAGGCCCTGCGCCAGGTAGCCCTTGATCTGACCCTCGAACACGTCGAGGGGGGTGGCCTGGCGCACCTCCGTGAGGTAGCCCGCCATGTCGAACTTGAGGGCCGGCGTCCCGATCGGAAGTGCGATGCCAGGGCGCAGCTCCTTGCGTTTGAAGCTCGGGTCGAGCGAGATCCAGGCGAGGCCACCGCTGTCGAGGCCCGATCCGCGGTACCGAGCGAGCGGAACCTCGGCTTCGACCCAGATCTGGAGCCGCTCGAGATGCGTGGCATCGGCTGCGACACCGAGCATAGGCACCCCACGCCAGTCGGCGGGCTCGGTAGCCCAGAGGAACTCCACGGCTGCGCCTCCGCTCCCCGCGCGCGTCCATTCCGAGGCATCGGAATGCGGGATCCGGATCCGGCCTCGCGCGAACCGGGCACGCGTCCCCCCGTCGAGCACTCCATCGGAGTCGAGATCCTCGCTCGTGCTCAGTACGCAGTCGCCGTTCGTGTCCTCCGACACGCGGAGTAGCGAAACCAAGAGCGCAGCGAGGTCATAGTCGTTGCCGCGCCCCGCACGGAGGGTCTCCGCGGGGCCCCGCATCAACCCGTAGTAGGGCTGGAACTCGAACTCGTTGCGCACGAACTCGTAGATGCGAACGGGGTCGAAGTCGAAGGACGCAGCCTGCTCGCGGATCTCCTCGCCGAACTCGACATCCGGGGGCTCCTCGGAGAGCGTCGCTTCGCTCCCGCACAGTGCCCACGCAGGAAGGGCCGCCGAGAGCGAGAGGAGAAGCGGGATGAGCGAGCGCTCGTGCTTCATCGCCGGCTCGGTCGCAGCTCGGAGGCCCTCGGAAGCCTGACCGTCGGCGGGACGCGGCTGCGCGATGGATCGGAGACGCGTCTCACGCGTTCGAGCAGAGCCGCCGCCACGGCCCTCCTCGTGTTTGGGTCCGAGGACTCCGCGAGCTCGGTTCGTTTCTGGCACAGCCTCGTCAGCGCGTGGCCGATCAACTGCCAGCCCCGAAGACTGGACGATGGGGTGCCCGGGTTCGGAGCTGGCATCCGCGGAAGCAGGCGCGCGCACTCCGCTCCGAGGATCTCGAGCGCGCCGGAGTCGGTGTCTTGCGTAGCGTCGAGCAGGGCCTTCACGAACAGCTGCTGCATGGCGACCAGCTCAAGATGAAGCTGCCGCTCCTCGGGGCTCTCGGCCCGTGCTGTCGCGATTTCGGCGCGCGCGATCAGCGTCGCGACGTCTCGAGCAGAATCCGGATTCTGGAGCCGGGACTGCCCTAGCGCAGGCCCGGTGAGGAAGCCGGCTGCGAACCCGAGCGGTACAAGCCGGCGCAACATCCGACCCCCTACTGATTCGCTCGCGCATAGAGCTGGAAGAAGCTCGAGCTATTGCCTGAGTTGTCGATCAGGACGCCGCCATCGAGATCCGTCACCAGCAGGTTCGAGATCGTGAACTCGGACGTCGTGAAGGGCGCGGATTGGTTGAAGATGATGTCTACGAAGGGCCCTCCGCCGAGAAGACCGGTGTCCGGTTGCGCGGGAAGGTGGAACCCGCGAGGGTCCACGACCAAGACGCGCGCCTGGCCGGGAGCGATCTCCTTGGCGAAGGCCACCCCCTTCGCAGCGCGCAGCCGTGCGAACGCCCGCGGGTTGGTCACGGACGAGGGATAGGTGATCTCGAACTGGATGCTCCCGATCACCCACGCCCCGTCGAAGGCCGACCCATTGGCCCGCACGCGGAGCGACGGCCGAGGCTGGAGCTGGTTCTCGCTCCCGAAGGGGTGGAACGATGTCATTCCACTGCCCTGCGAAGCTGGTCCAAGAACATGGACCTCCGCGGTGCCACCGACCAGCGCTCCGCCAGGCACTCGGTGTGCCGTCAGCCAGACGGTCCCGGGAACCACGAACGGCGCCGGCAGTGTCTGGGGGAGATCGAAGGTTGCGATCGAGATCTCGGAAACGCCCTTCTGTTCCGAGTAGGCCGTTCCGGTTGCCGAGGATCCCGCTACGACGGAGCGAGGAACGACGGTGACGAATGCGTTCGTTCCTGGGTCGGTCACGCGGATCTCGACGTTCTCCTTCGAGACGTCGTGGCCTTTGTTGGATTCGGCGATGTCGGTGCTATCGGATGAGATCGCGAAGGAGACCGTCTCCCCGAGATACGCTCGCTTCGGGAACGCGATCGGCTCTAGTGCGGAGCCGTCGCAGGCGAGCGAAGAAACCACTGCCAGGGCGAACGCGACCAAGAGCCTCGCATCCATACGCCCCCCCCCTTCGAGGACGGAACTCGCTCGACGGTGATGCTGCTCCCGCCTCGTCGCGCCGGTCAAGCGAAATTTCGTTCTCTCTACACCGTTCGGGGCGGATGCCGGCTCGCGCTTGCCGTGGGAGTCTTTCTCGGCCGAGGGCTAGACTCGCGTCTCCGCACGCGAGGAGGCTCCCATGTCCGCTCCCGCAGGCTGCGCGTTCCTGATCGAGCCCGTTCCCGAGGACGTCTTCAGCTTCGAGGACTTCTCCGACGAGCAGCGCGAGATGGCGCGCACTGCGGAGCAGTTCGTCGAGCGCGAGGTGATGCCGCGCCTCGCCGAGATCGAGGAGAAGCAGAGCGGCGTGGTGCCCGAGCTGCTGCGCCGCGCGGGCGAGCTCGGGCTCCTCGGCGTCGAGGTACCGGAGGCGTACGGCGGCCTCGGCCTCGACAAGGCCACCGCGCTCCTCGTCTCCGAGCGCGCCGCCAAGGTGGGCTCCTTCAGCGTGGCCTGGGGCGCGCACACCGGAATCGGCTCGCTGCCGCTCGTGTACTACGGGAGCGAAGCGCAGAAGGCGAGCTACCTGCCCCGCCTCGCGTCGGGCGCCTGGCTCGCGGCCTACGCGCTCACCGAGCCGGGCTCGGGCTCCGACGCGCTCGCCGCGAAGACGAGCGCCACACGCGAGGGCGAGCACTGGGTGCTCTCGGGCACGAAGCAGTTCATCACGAACGCTGGCTTCGCGGATCTCTTCACCGTCTTCGCCCAGGTGGACGGGAACAAGTTCACGGCGTTCCTGGTCGAACGCACGGACCCGGGCGTCTCGACCGGCGCCGAGGAGCAGAAGCTCGGCATCCAGGGCTCCTCCACGCGGCCGCTGCTCCTCGACGGAGCCCGGATCCCCGCCGACCGCGTGCTCGGCGAGATCGGCCGCGGCCACAAGATCGCCTTCAACATCCTGAACGTGGGACGCTTCAAGCTGGGGGGCGGCGCGCTCGGCGCGGCGCGCGAGTGCTTGCGCGAGGCGGTGGAGTACGGCCGCGGCCGCGCGCAGTTCGGCAAGCCCATCGTCTCGTTCGGGATGGTGCAGCGTAAGATCGCCGACATGGCGACGCGTCTCTACGCCGCCGACTCGATGGCCTATCGGACGGCAGGGCTTCTCGACGCCGCCGCAGAGGCGGCGCCGGCCTCCGGCGCGGCGCGCGACGAGGCGCTGCGCAGCGTGCTCGAGGACTACACCGTCGAGTGCTCGGTGCTCAAGGTGTTCGGCACCGAGTGCCTCGACTTCGTGGCCGACGAGGCGCTCCAGATCCTCGGCGGCTACGGCTTCCTGCGCGACTACCCGATCGAGCGCCACTACCGCGACTCGCGCATCAACCGGATCTTCGAGGGCACGAACGAGATCAACCGCCTGATCATCCCGGCCACGCTGCTCCGGCGGGCGGGCCAGAAGAAGGTGGACTACTTCGGCTACGTCGAGGCGGTGAAGCGCGAGGTCGCGGCGGGGGCGCGGCCCCCGGCGCCGGGCGCGGAGCCCCTCGCGACGGACGTGCTCGCGGTCGAGCAGGCGAAGAAGATCGTGGCGTGGACGGCGGACCTCCTCGTGAGCCGCAACCTCCGCGATCTGGCCGAGCGCCAGCAGCACCTCGAGCTCCTCGCCAACACGATCATCGACCTGTTCGCGGCCGACTCCGTGGTGGCGCGCACGCGGAAGCTCCTGCGGCAGCTCGGGGTGGACGCGGTCGCGAACGAGCTCGACATGACGCACGTGTTCGTGGCCTCCGCGAACGAGCGCATCGCCGACGGTGCGCGCCGGCTCGCGGCCAACGAGCTCACGGGCACCGAGCTCGAGGCGGCGCTCGCGACGCTCGACCGCCTCGCGCTCCGGCTCCCGATCGCCACGATCGCGGCGAAGACGCGCATCGCCGAGCGCATCGTGGCGGGCGACGTCCGCGCGATCACGGAGCAGCTCTAGCCCGGCGGCGCTAGCGGGCCGGCAGCTCCGGCAGCCCCTCCTCGAGCGGCACGCCCGTCGCGTTGGCCAGCATCGAGAGCATGGCGTAGTGGCCGACCACGAGGGGGATCTCGACGAGCTCTGCGGGAGTGAAGTGCGCGCGCAGCGCGCGCCAGCTCGCGTCGCCGAGCTGCTGGCGCGCGTGGAGCTCGTCGGCCGCGACGAGCAGCGCGCGCTCGCTCGTGCTCCAGCCCGGCGCGTCGGGGCCCGCGACGACGCGTTCGACCTCGGCGTCCGACACCCCCGCGCCGCGCGCGTACTCGACGTGGTGGCCCCACTCGTAGGCGGAGCGGCAGAGCCAGGCGACGCGCAGCGCGAGCAGCTCCGAGGCGCGACGCGGCAGCGCGCCGCGCCCGGCCAGCGCAGCGGCCCAGCCGAGGAAGGGCGCGAGCAGGCTCGGCTGGTGCGCAAGCGTCCGGAGGATCGCGAGCGGGCTCGAGGCGCGCGCGAACACGCGGCGCACCTCCGCACTCCAGTCGGCGGGTGCGAGCGGCGGCAGGCGCGGCTCGGGGCGCATGCGGAAGTCTCCCAGCGTGGCATCATGCGCCGGGACGACGCATCCGTCGATCCACCGGGAGGATCCATGCCCAGTCATCGAGGTCATTGCGCGTGCGGGGCCGTCGAGATCGAGGCCACGGGCGAGCCCGCCGTGATGGGCTTCTGCCACTGCAACTCGTGCCGCAGCTGGCTCTCCGCGCCGGTGCATGGGTTCACGCTCTGGCCGGCGGCGAGCGTGAAGGTGCTGAAGGGCGCCGACCAGCTCGGCCTGTTCAAGAAGACGGAGGCGAGCCACCGGCAGTTCTGCAAGCGCTGCGGCGGCGCGGTTCTCGTGGGCCATCCGGCGCTCGGCCTGACCGACGTGATGTCGGTCGTGATCCCGACCTTCCCGTTCCGGCCGGCGCTCCACGTGCACTACGGCGAGAAGGTCCTCTCCGTCCGCGACGGCCTGCCCAAGTACAAGGACATGCCGAAGAACTTCGGCGGCTCCGGCGAGACGTTGCCCGAGTGATCCAGGGTGCCTGCCTCTGCGGCGGCGTGCGCTTCGAGATCGCCAAGGCGGTCGGTCCTTTCGAGCTCTGTCACTGCAACCGCTGCCGGAAGACGAGCGGCTCGGCGTTCGCGGCCATGGTCGGCGTCGAGGCCGCCGACTACCGCCTGCTCGCGGGGAGCGAGCTCATCGCGAGCTTCGACGCGCCGATCCTCCATGCACCGCCGCCGTATCGACGCTCGTTCTGCAAGCGCTGCGGCTCGCAGGTGCCCAACTCCGAGCCCGGCGCGGAGTGGTTCGAGGTCCCAGCCGGGCTCCTCGAGGCGGATCCCGGCCTGCGGCCCGACAAGCACATCTTCGTCGAGCTGCAGCCGCCCTGGTCCGAGATCGCGGACGCCTTGCCGCAGTTCTCGGCGCCCGAGCTCGCGGCGTGGCGGCGCCAGCACGGTCGCCAGCCGCGGCGCCAACGGCCGTGAGCGCGATCCGGCTCGGCTTCTATGGCGCCGGCTTCATCGCGCGCATGCACACGCTCTCGCTGGCGACGTGCCGTGTCGAGCACCGCGTCACGGCCGTGCACGACCCGGACGCGGCGCGCGCGAAGGACCTCGCCGCGCGCTTCGGGGCGAGTGTCGTCGGCGAGGACGAGCTGCTCCGCCACGTGGACGCGGTCTACGTGACGACCTGGACGTCCGAGCATCCGCGCCTGGTCGCGAAGGCCGCTGCGGCGGGCAAGGCGGTCTTCTGCGAGAAGCCGCTCGCGGTGGACGCCGCGGGTGCGGAGCGGATGGTGGCGGCGGTAGAGAAGGCTGGCGTCCCGAACCAGGTCGGGCTCGTGCTGCGCTTCTTGTCGCCGTTCCGCTTCGTGAAGCACCTCCTCGCCGACCCGCGTGCAGGCCGCGTCATGGCGGTGGTGTTCCGCGACGACCAGTACATCCCGATCCAGGGTCAGTACGGCTCCGACTGGCGCGCCGATCCGGCGCGCGCGGGCCGCGGCGCGCTCCTCGAGCACTCGATCCACGACCTCGACATCCTCCACTGGCTGCTCGGGCCGGTGCGCTCGCTATCCGCGGTGGTGCGCGAGGTGCACGGGCTCCCGCGCATCGACGACGTGGCCGCCGTGCGGCTCGACTTCGCGAGCGGCGCGGTCGCGAGCCTCGTGTCCGTCTGGCACGACGTGCTCGAGCGGCCGAGCAACCGGCGCATCGAGATCTTCTGCGAGCGCCTCTTCGTCGCGATCGAGGGGGACCTGATCGGCCCCGTGCGCTTCCAGTTCACGGGCGAGCCCGAGCAGTGCCTCGAGGGGAAGGCGCTCCGCGAGGCGCTCCGCGCGCAGGGCGACGACGTCGCGAACCCCGCGGACCTCTTCCTCGCCGCCGTCCGGGACGGGACGCCCGCCGCACCGGACTTCGCCGCGGCACTCCCGGCGCACCGGCTGGCGGACGCGGTCTACGCCTCGGCCGACGCGGGTGGAGCGCTCGTCAGCGGCCTCGCCTAAGGTCCCGCGCCATGTCCACGCACGACGCCGCTCCGAAATCCGATGCGTTCTTCCAGTTCTCCGGCACGCAGGGCTACATCGCCTCGTCCGCGCTGGTGGACGCCGTCAACTGCGCGATCGCGCTCGAGCGCCCGCTCCTCATCAAGGGCGAGCCCGGCACGGGCAAGACGCTCCTCGCCCAGCACGTCGCCGAGGGGCTCGGGCTCGCGATCGAGCGCTGGCACATCAAGTCGACGAGCAAGGCCCAGGAGGGCCTCTACGTCTACGACACCGTGCAGCGCCTCAACGATGCGCGCTTCGGCGAGGGCGACGTCGCGAACATCCGCGCCTACATCCGCATGGGCCCGGTCGGCCGCGCCTTCCAGGCCGAGGAGCGCCGCGTGCTCCTGATCGACGAGGTGGACAAGGCCGACCTCGAGTTCCCGAACGACCTGCTGCGCGAGCTCGACGAGATGCGCTTCACGGTCTCCGAGACGGGCGACGAAGTGGTCGCGAAGCTGCGCCCGATCGTGATCATCACCTCGAACAACGAGAAGGAGCTGCCGGACGCGTTCCTGCGCCGCTGCGTGTTCCACTTCATCGAGTTCCCGGACAAGGAGCTGATGAAGCGGATCATCGCCGTCCACCATCCGCACCTGAAGGAGCAGCTGCTCGACCAGGTGCTGATCAAGTTCTACTGGTTGCGCGAGCAGAGCGAGCTGCGCAAGAAGCCCTCCACCTCGGAGCTGATCGACTGGATCGCGGCGCTCCAACGCTCGGGCATGAGCGCCGACGATATCGAGCTCCACATCCCGTTCCTCGGCGCGCTCCTCAAGAACGAGCAGGACACCGAGGCGCTCGACAAGTACCACGCCCGCGGCGGGCGTTACCCGACCGAGTGGAAGGAGCTCGGGCCGAAGTTCAACAATTGAAGACGGTAGGAGCGGAGGCGTTGCATGGGCGATGCAGCGGGCGGGCGAGGACGCCCGCCGCTGATCGCCTAGACAGGCGGCTCAGCGGCGGCGCGCAGCGCCGCCCGCTGCAGCCGCGGGCTGCCGCACAGCGAGCGACCGGGCTCCCGACCGTCGTGGCCACTCGCTCGGCGCGATGGCAGCGCGAGGTCTCCCGACTTGTTCACTGATTTCTTCTACGAGCTGCGCGACGAAGGCGTGCCGGTCGGTACGCAGGAGTGGCTGCTGCTCCTCTCCGCGATGGAGAAGGGCCTGCACGGGTCCAGCCTGGTGCGGTTCTATCACCTGTCGCGCTCGCTGCTCGTGAAGAGCGAGACCTACTTCGACGCGTTCGACCGGGCGTTCCTCCGGGTCTTCGAGGGCGTCGAGGGCTCGCTCGACATCGAGGAGGAGCTGCTCGAGTGGCTCCGCGATCCGAAGAACTTCCGCGAGCTGACGGAGGAGGAGCGCGCGCAGCTCGAGCGCTTGTCGGGCGACGAGCTGATGCGGAAGTTCCTGGAGACGCTCGCGGAGCAGACCGAGCGGCACGACGGCGGCGGCCGCTGGATCGGAACCGGAGGCCGCTCGCCCTACGGCCACGGCGGCGAGCACCCGACCGGGATCCGGGTCGGCGGCCCCGCGAAGAATCGCTCCGCGATGAAGGTCGCCGAGGAGCGCCGCTTCCAGGACTACCGCACCGACGAAGCGCTCGACCGGCGCCAGACGCGCGTGGCGCTCCGCCGGCTACGGCAGCTCACGCGCACCGGGCCCGAGAGCGAGCTCGACCTCGACGAGACGATCGACGAAACCTGCAAGAACGCGGGCGAGATCGAGCTCGTGTTCCGCCCCGAGCGCCGGAACGACCTGCGCCTGCTCCTGCTCATGGACGTCGGCGGCACCATGGAGCCGTTCTTCGAGCCGGTGAGTCGCCTCCTCACCGCGCTCCACGCCGAGCGCGGGCTCCGCGAGTTCCAGGCCTGGTACTTCCACAACTGCATCTACGAGGAGCTCGGACGGAACGCGCGGCTCTTGCGCCGCGAGGCGATCCCTACCGGTGACCTGCTCCGCAAGCTCGACTCGCGCTGGAAGGTGCTGATCGTGGGTGACGCGGCCATGCACCCGGCCGAGCTGCTCGAGCCGAACGGGAACATCGACCCGCGCCGCGGGAGCCCCACGCGCGGCATCGACTGGCTCCACCGCATCCGCGACCACTTCGAGCGCGTCGTATGGCTGAACCCCGAGCCGCCCGAAGAGTGGAAGCGCTACCAGACCGTGAGGCTCATCGAGCGCATCTTCCCCATGTTCCACCTGAGCGTGGACGGCATCTCCGACGCGGTGAGCGCGCTCGTCGGCGCGCGCGTCGCTCACTGAGGCGGGCGTGATAGGATCGCCCGAGGAGGAACCTCGATGCGCTGGAGGCGGAGCGTCCTTGCGATCGCCGGCGCGAGCGCCCTCGCGTCCCTGGCGTGGGTGCAGCGCGCCGCCGCGCAGGAGAAGCTGCCGCCCGCCGTCGCGGAAGCGGTGAAGTCGAACGCGGATCTCTGCCGGGAGTTCGGTGCCACGCCGGACACGGGGCGGGCGGTCCAGAAGGTAGACCTCAATGCCGACGGCAAGCCGGACTACGTCTTCTTCGTGGGCACGATCCACTGCCCCGGCGCGGCGAGCCTGTATGGCGATCGCGAGAAGGTGGTCAGGGTCTACGCCGGGGACGGCGCCGGCGGCGCGGTCGAGGCGTTCAGCGACATGGTGTTCGACGTGAAGCTCGAGGGCTCGGGCCCGACCGCGAAGCTCTGGCTGACGACGTCGGGAGCTGGCTGCGGCAAGCCGCCGGCCCCCGACTTCTCGCAGGAGAACTTCTGCGACCGTGCGATCGTCTGGAACGCGAAGACCCGGAAGTTCGAGTACGCGCCCGCGTCGACGGTGCGGATGATCCAGTAGCGCGCCGAGCTACTCCACGATCGCGATCGCGTGCTCCGAGACCTTGCGGAAGCCGAGCTTCTCGGGCTCCGACCAGATGCGCGGCTCGTGGCCCGGGATCAGGCGCCCGCCCTTCAAGAGCCCGCGGATCTTCTGGTAGGACTCGACCGCCTGTCCCGCGTTGAGGGCCAGGCCGAGCGGGATGTCCTCGTCGAGGTTGCGGTACGTGTAGACCGCGTCCGAGCTGTAGCAGACGCGCCCCTTCACGGTGTCGAGGCAGACGGTCATGGTGCCCGCCGTGTGGCCGGGCGTGAGGTAGACGTCGACGCCCGGAGCCACGCCCTCCACGTCGCCGTCGACGAGCAGCACGCGGCCCTCCCAGTTGAGCTTCACGACCGCGAGCACGTCCTCGGCCACGACCGCGCCCTTCGCGGCGCTGTTGTGCGGGAGCGCGCCCGCCGCGTACTCGAGCTCGCGCCGCTGCACGATGAACTTCGCCTTCGGGAAGCGCGAGGTACCGCCCGCGTGGTCGAAGTGCATGTGCGAGAGCGTGACGAAGTCGACCTGCTCGGGCCGGAGCCCCACCTCGGCGAGGAGTGCGGGGTACTCGCTCCAGTCGGTGGCGTTGAAGGGCTTGCCGAGCTCGCGATTCACGAAGCCGGCGTCGAGCACCACGACCTCGTCCCCGCGCTGCGCCGCGCACATCGCGAAGGGAACGTCCGCCTTCTCCTCGGGCGGCACGCCAGCGAGCAGGATCGAGAGCGGCGCTTGCGGCGCCAGCGCGTAGCGCAGGCACCAGACCTTCTCGAAGCGCTCGGCGGCTCCCGCGGAGCCCGCGGCCGCAAGCAGCAGTCCGAGAACACTCGCGATCGCGCGCATGAGTCTCCCGTCAATCGGTCGAAGGGTCGCGCACCTTACCACACAACCGGACGGATCCTGGCGGTCTTCGAGTCTTACCTGTGACGCACATGCAGATAGCCTGCGGACATGTCGCGGATGATCCAGATCCGGCACGTCCCGGATGCGCTGCACCGGACGCTCAAGGTTCGCGCCGCGCAGGCAGGCATGACGCACTCGGACTACCTGCTCGCGGAGTGGCTCGCCGCAGCGTGAAGTTCGACGGGAAGCAGGCCGGCTCAGACCCAGTCGAGCTCCCGGATCGCGACGCTCCCCGGGATCACGGGCTGGCAGAGCTCGTGCGGCCAGCCGCAGCTCGTGATCCACCAGCGGCCCGTCTCGTCCTCGAGGTACTCGGGCGCGTGCGCGTACAGTCGCGCCGCCACCTCGTGCTCCCCGCCCGAGTAGGTGCCGAAGTCGAACGGGTTCGTGGAACGGAACAGCAGCGTGTCGTGGTACTCGGCCGGGCCGCCGAAGCTCCGCGTGTAGGTGATCGAGAGCCAGTAGGCGCCATCGTGCCGGAACACGAAGGGCGACTCGGTCGCCGCCCAGGACGGCTGGAGCGGCGCCGCCGGCGTGGTGACGAGCGCGAAGCGGACGAAGCGCCAGTCGAGCAGGTTCTCCGAGATGGAGACGCTCACGGCGCCGCAGCGAGCGCGTTTGCCGGTCGCGTAGAGCAACCAGCTGTCGTCGTCCAGGCGGAAGAGCATGCCGTCGCGCAGCACGCCCTCGACGGGCGCTCCGGCGAGCGAGCACTCGGCCTCGCGCCAGTGGTCCATGCGCGCGTCGTCACAGACCGCGGCGCGGAGGCGATCGGGCCCGTAGAGCATGACCCAGCGCTCACCGTCGAAGGCGAGCGTCGGCGCCCAGGCGCGCGTTCCGAAGTCGCAGACGCGCCCGTGCTCCTCGAAGTGGCCGGCCGCGAGCGAGGTGCCCGAGCCGTGGCAGAACCAGCGCTCCTGCTGCGGGTCGATCTCGACGGTCGGCTTCGTGATGCCGAAGACGTGCCAGCGCCCGTCGTGCGCGCGCACCACGCAGTGGTCGTTCACGTAGGCGCCCGTCTTCCGTGGCGTGAAGAGCGGTCGCCAGCCGTCGCCTGCGAGGACCGGCTTCATCCGTCAGTCCGAGAGCGCACGCGCCGCGGCCTCCAGCGCCTTCACGCCGAGCGAGCGGAACGGCTCGAAGCCGACCCACGGCGGCTCGCCGCCGACGAAGGGCAACGCCTCGAACTCGCCGCCTTCGCCGGCGACGAAGGCGGCGAGGATGCGGCCGGCGACCTGGCTCATCACTACGCCCTCGCCGCAGTAGCCGAGGCCGAAGAAGAGGTTCCCGTCGTCGCCGATTGCGCCGGCGCGCGGGGTGAGGTCGCGCGTGAAGGCCATCGTGCCGCCCCACGCGTTCGTGAAGCGGATGCCTTCGAGCGCGGGGAAGGTCTCGACGAGGCTCTGCTTCAGCCGCTCGACCACCGGGGCATGGTTTCCGCTGCTCGGGCGGCTCCCCGTGAAGTACGGCGCTCCCTCGCCGCCCGCCACGATGCGGCCGTCGGCGGTCGGGCGCAGGTACATGAACAGCGGCCGCGCGTCCGAGAGGCCCTGCCGGCCGGACCAGCCGATCGCGTCCCACTGGGCCGGCGAGAGCGGCTCGGTGGCCACGACGTAGTTGCAGATCGGCAGCAGCCGGGTGCGGAAGATGCCGAGCTGGGGCGTGTAGCCGTTCGTTCCGAGCACGGCCTGGGCAGCCTCGAGCGCGCCGTGCTCGGTCACGATGCGCACCGGGCGCCCCGGCTCGATGCGTACCACGCGCGTCGCCTCGTGGATCGAGACGCCGAGCGACTCGGCCACGCGCGCCATGCCGCGCGCGAGCTTCGCCGGGTTCAGGATCGCGGTGGTCGGGATGGCCAGCGCGGCCCGGAAGCGCTCGGTGTGGACGAGCGTGCGGAACTCCGCGCCGTCGACGAGCCGAGCCGGGATGTCGAGCGCCGCGAAGCCCGCGCGCTCCCGTTCGAGCTGCTCGATCTGTGAGTCCGTCGCGGCCATGAGGAGCGCGCCGTTCGGCTCGAGGTCGCAGGCGACGCCGTCCTGCTCGACGAGGCGCTCGATCGCCCGCATGCCCGTCGCGATCGCGTCGTAGACGGCGCGCGCCACCTCCGGCGGGTGTTCTGCGACGAAGGCGCCGAGGGCCGTGTACATCACGTTGGCGAAGCCGCCGTTGCGGCCGCTCGCGCCGTAGCCGCAGCGGGCGCCCTCGACGACGACGACGCGCCGGCCGGGCTTGCGCCGGGCGATCGCGATCGCCGTGGCGAGGCCCGTGAAGCCGCCGCCGACGATGGCGACGTCGGCCTTCGCCGCGCCGCGGAGCGGTGGCCGCAGCGCGTCCTCGCGGAGCCCCGACGAGTCGAACCAGTAGCTGTCGACGTAGTACTCGTAGAGGTCGGGGACGCGCTCCGGGTCGTCGAGCCAGCGCTCTGCCCCGAGCACGGCGGCTCCGACCGCGCCCGCCCCGACCGTGGCACCGGCGAGGAACTGGCGGCGAGAGAAGCGGCGCGCCTCGGCGTCACCTAGCGGCACGCGCCTACGGTACCCCGCTCACTGCGCGCGCGCGCCGGGCGCGGGCGCGGTATCGTGCGGCGCTCGACGAGGAGACTCCGATGCCCATCGATCCCAAGGCCGTCGGTCAGAAGGGCGGCCCCGTGCGCCGCGCGTGGACCTCGAAGGACGCGCTGCTCTACGCGCTCGGCGTGGGCGCCGGCGTGGACGAGCTGGCCTTCACCACCGAGAACACGAAGGACACGCCGCAGCGCGTGCTCCCCACGATGGCGGTCGTGCTTGGCGGCGGCGGCATCCCGTTCGACAAGCTCGGCACCTTCAACGCGGCGCTCATGCTGCACGGCGGGCAGGGCATCGAGCTGTTCGACGAGATCCCGCCCGACGGCGAGATCGAGAGCACGGGCAGCATCGCCGCGATCTGGGACAAGGGGAAGGCCGCCTCGGTCGACCTCGTCTCCGACTCGGTGAACGTGAAGACGGGGAAGCCGCTGTTCCGGACGCGGATGACGGCGTTCTTCCGGGGCGAGGGCGGTTGGGGCGGCGAGCGTGGGCCTTCCGTCACGTTCGAGCTGCCGGGCCGCAAGCCCGACCACGAGCTGACCTACGCCACGCGCATCGACCAGGCGCTCCTCTATCGCCTGTCGGGTGACCGCAACCCGCTCCACTCCGATCCCGGGTTCGCGAAGCTCGGCGGCTTCCCGCGCCCGATCCTGCACGGCCTCTGCACCTACGGCTTCACCGGCCGCGCGCTGCTCCACGCGCTCTGCGGCGGCGACGCGAAGCGCTTCAAGGCGATGGAGGGCCGCTTCTCGAAGCCGGTGATGCCCGGCGACGAGCTCACCGTCTCGATGTGGGTGGACGGGAAGCAGTGCCTGTTCCAGACGAAGAACCAGGCCGGCGAGGTCGTCTTCGATCAGGGCGTGATGAAGTTCGCGTAGGCAACGGGTCGGCGCGTCACCACGGGTGCACGCGCACGGGCAGCTTCGCGAAGCCCTTCACGAAGGGCGACTTCACGCGCACGGGCGCGCCCACCACCTCGACGAAGCGGAAGCGCCGCAGGATCTCCTCCCAGAGCACGCGGAGCTGCATCTCGGCGAGCCGGCTGCCCATGCAGAAGTGGACGCCCCAGCCGAAGGAGAGGTGCAGCTTCGAGTCCTCGCGGTCGATCAGGAACTCGTTCGCGCGCGGGATCACCGTCTCGTCGCGGTTCGCGGAGACGTACCACATCACGATCTTGTCGCCCTTCTTGATCTGCTTGCCGCCGAGCTCGGTGTCCTGCGTGGCGGTGCGGCGCATGTGGGCGAGCGGGGTCTGCCAGCGGATGATCTCGTTCACCATGTTGGGGATCAGGCCCGGGTCACGGCGCAGCTTCTCGTACTCGGCGGGGTGCTCGTTCAGCGCGAGCACGCCGCCGGAGATCGAGTTCCGCGTGGTGTCGTTGCCGCCCACGATCAGCAGGATGAGCGTGCCGAGGTAGTCGAGGGGTGAGACGTCCGGCGCGATGTCCCGCATCGCCTCGGAGTTCGCCATCGCCGAGACGAAGTCGAGCTCGCCCGTCTGGGGCTTGTTCGCGCGCTCCTTCCAGAGCCGCGTGAAGTACTCGAGGCACTCGAGGAGCACGGCCCGCCCGTCCTCCTCCGTCATCCCGAGCTCGGCCAGCTGCTCGGGGCTCATCGTGGAGATGTCGGACCAGTAGGTGAGCTTGCGCCGCTCCTCCCACGGGAAGTCGAACATGGTCGCGAGCATGCCGGTGGTGAGCTCGATCGAGACGCGGTCCACCCAGTCGAAGGTCTCACCGACCGGGAGCGCGTCGAGGATCTCGCCCACGCGCTGCCGGATCAGCGGCTCGAGCCGGCTCAGGTTCCGCGGCGAGGCGACGGGCTGGACGCTCTTGCGATGCGCCTGGTGCCGCTCGCCGTCCATGGCGATGAAGCCGGGCATCAGGGGGAAGTCCGGCTCGGGGTCGACGATCACGATGGTGGGCGCGGACGAGAAGAGCTCGGGATGCTTCTCGACGTAGACGATGTCGTCGAACTTCGTGATGGACCAGTACGCGCCGAACTCGCTCTCGGCGCAGTAGTGCACCGGGTCCTCCTTGCGGAGGCGCTCGAAGTAGCCCCAGAGCGTGTCCGTCTCGAAGAGCTCGGCGTCCGAGACGTCGATGCGATCGAGGGGAATCGAGTACGGGTCGGCTCCGGCCTGGCCCTTCGACGGGGCGGGCGGAGCGGGCTTCGCGGCGGGTGCGGTCATGGGGGTCTCCTGGGCGGGCGGGAGTCAGGCTACCGCGTCGGTGCCCGGCGGGGGACGTTCTTTGACTCGTTGACTCGTTTGGCTCGAGCATGCAGGGGCGTGGATCAACTCGTCAATTAGTCAAAGAACGTCCCCGCTTGCTACCCGCGGCTTCGTCCTCAGGTGCTCACGCGGCTAGGCCGCCTCGATCACGAGCCCCGAGAAGCCGCGCACGTTGGAGGAGTGCATGCGCTCGATCCCGTCCGCCGGGATCTCGTAGTCCGGGAAGCGCCGCAGGAACTCCTCCAGCGCGAGCTTCGACTCCATGCGCGCGAGGAACGCGCCCAGGCAGACGTGCCGGCCGTAGCCGAAGCCGAGGTGGAAGTCGATCTCGCGGCGCACGTCGTAGCGGTCCGGATCGGGGAACTTGCGCTCGTCGCGGCCGGAGGCGCCGTTGATCAGCAGTACCTTCGCGCCCTTCGGGAGGGTCTCGCCGTGGATCCGCACCTCGCGCGTGGTGACGCGGCCCTGGTACTGGGAGGGCGGGTCGAAGCGCAGCGTCTCCTCCACCGCGTTCGGGATCACGCCCGGATCCGAGACCAGGATCCGGCGCTGGTCCGGGCTGCGCCACAGCTCGTGGAACGCGGTGGCGAGCAGCTTCGTGACGGTCTCGTTCCCGGCCGTGGCGAGGAGCGCGAAGAACGCGCGGATGTCGTCGTCGTCGAGGCGGGAGCGCTCGCCGTCCTCGTCGAGCTCCACCTCGATGAGCCGCGTCATCAGGTCGTGCTTCGGGCTCCGCCTCCGGTCGGCGATCATCTCGGTCACGTACTTCATCAGCTCGATCTGCGCCTCGATCGCCTCGCGCGTGGGCAGCGGGTTCCCCGGCTCGCGGTGGAGCATCAGGTTCGAGCGCCGCTGCACCTCGCGCCGGTCCCCCTCCGGGATCCCGAGCATCGTGCTGATCACGTCCATCGGGAGTCGCGCGGTGAACTCCTTCACCACGTCGAAGCGCGGGCGCCCGACCAGCGGGTCGAGGTACTCGCACGCGATGCGCCGGATCATCGGCTCGAGCTCGCCGATCCGGGCCGGCGTGAATGCCTTCGATACGAGCTTGCGATAGCGCGTGTGCCGCGGCGGGTCCATCCAGATCATGAGCCCGGTGCCCGGCTTCGGCGTGTCCATGAATTCGAGACTCGTGCCGTGGCTCGAGCTGTACGTCACCGGGTCGACGAGCGCGTCGTAGTTGTCCTGGAACCGCGTGAACGCCCAGAAGTCGAGCCGCTCGTTCCGGTAGGCGGGCGCGTGATCGCGCATCCAGCGGTAGGTCGGATACGGATCGTGGTCCAGCTCGTACGAGAACGGATCGTATTCGTGGATGGGGCTCGTCATGGCTTCTCCTCGGCGGGCGGCGTGTACCAGATGGGCGAGGTCCAGGCGCGTTCCTGGATCGTCTTCGGGACGCCCGGGTCGCAGCACGGCTCGAGGCCAGCAGCGGGCTCGGCGCAGTCCACCTTCGCTTCGAGGCACGCCCAGGCGTTCCAGCGGCAGCTCGGATTCTCGACGACGCGTGCGTACCAGAGCGCGGGCGTCTCCGGGTCGAAGGCGGGGTCCGTCCACACCGTGCAGAGCTGGGCGGCGCCCGGGCCCGTCGGATTGCAGGTGAGCGGATCGATGGAAGCGCCGTTCCTGGCGTCGCCGGCCACGTCGAAGACCGCCTCGCGCGGCTCGCCGTTCTCGAGCCAGCCCTTCACGATCTGGATGCGCTGGAGCTTCGTCCCCGCGCGGTCGAGAGTGCCGGGGTCGGCGAGGGCCCAGACTGCGAACCGGGGAGCGCCGCCGCCCGCCGGCAGGTCTCCCCCCATCGGCACGCCGCCGGCGTAGCCCCGAGCCACGAACTCGGGAGACGCGCAGAGCTCGGCCCCGAGCTCGCGCCCGCCGAAGAAGCGCACCTCGATGCGCGGACCGCTCGTGCCGTATGCCTCGCGCCGGTGCATCGCCTCGAAGAGCGCGTCGCGCGAGTTCTCCTCGGCATAGACCACGGCGAGGCCGCCGGGGTTGAAGTCGAGCCGATCGGGGAGCGGCGGGATCTCGAGCCGCGCGCTCACCGTGCCGGCCGCGTGGCCCACGAAGCGGTCCTCGTCCACCAGGCCGGGCGCGGCGAGGTGCGTGTCTGTCGCGCCGACCAGCCCGAACGCGAACGGGTTCGCGCCGAGCTGCTGTCCGAGGCGCAGCCCCTCGATCAGGGCCTCCCGCGCGTACGAGAGCCTCGCGGGCGGCGTCCACATGCGCTCGCTCGCCATCTCGTTCATGCGCGCGTACGGGAGCTTCTCGTAGCCGCAGAGCTCGTCGGCGCCGCCGGCCCGGCACTCGGAGTCGCCCTTGTGCTGCGTCACCTCGAGGAGCCGCTCGCGCGCGGCGCGGCGCTCGGCATCGGCGCGCGTGAGCGGCGCGCCATCGGAGCGCACGTCGCGGAACATGAGCCCCCCGCTCAGGTTCGA
>Ga0187892_10004784_pt1 | contig 22217 bp, 10 predicted proteins | sample MA1701073metaG_FD_139345 | JGI IMG/M metagenome (GOLD analysis project Ga0187892, IMG submission 139345) | Bio-ooze microbial communities from a basaltic lava cave in the Kipuka Kanohina Cave System on the Island of Hawaii, USA - MA170107-3 metaG ... | reverse complement strand
CCGAGATTGCACAAGGTGGCGGTGAAGGTCACGACTCCACCGGGGGTCACACAGGGCGTCGAGGAGGTGAGCGCATTGCACTGCACCTCCGCCGTCTGCAGCGTCACGCAGCAGGGCGACCCGCCCACCCGCACGCAGTTGGTCGGTCCCGGCGTGGCCGAGAGCGTCCCGCACACCTGCACGCTCCGCGGCGGACTCGCCGAGAAGGTTCCCTGGAAGGTCACCGTGATCGACTGGTTCGCCGGCACGGTGACCGGCGGCACGGCCCCGAAGCTCATCGACCCGGCCGGATTGGCCGACGGGGTCAGGTTCACCTGGCCCGGCACCGGACCCAGGTTCTGGAGCGTCGCCGTGAAGGTCACCACCCCGCTCGGCGTCACGCACGGCGTCGAGGAGGTGAGCACGTTGCACTGCACTTGCGCCGTCTGGAGCGTCACGCAGCAGGGCGACCCGACCAACCGCACGCAGTTGGTCGGTCCCGGCGTGGCCGTGAGCGTCCCGCACACCTGCACGCTGTTCGGCGGACTGGCCGTGAAGGTCCCCTGGAAGGTCACCGTGATGCAGTTGTTGGCTGGAACCGTCACGGGTGGGACTGCCGGGAACGTCATCGCGCCTCCGGCCGAGGGGGTGAGGTTCACCTGGCCCGGCACCGGCCCGACATTGCACAAGGTGGCGGTGAAGGTCACGACTCCACCGGGGGTCACACAGGGCGTCGAGGAGGTGAGCGCATTGCACTGCACCTCCGCCGTCTGCAGCGTCACGCAGCAGGACCCGCCCACCCGCACGCAGTTGGTCGGTCCCGGCGTGGCCGAGAGCGTCCCGCACACCTGCACGCTGTTCGGCGGGCTGGCCGCGAAGGTCCCCTGGAAGGTCACCGTGATCGACTGGTTCGCCGGCACCGTGACCGGCGCCACCGCCCCGAAGCTCATCGACCCGGCCGGCGTGGCCGACGGGGTCAGGTTCACCTGGCCCGGCACCGGACCCAGGTTCTGGAGCGTGGCCGTGAAGGTCACCACCCCGCCCGGCGTCACGCACGGCGTCGAGGACGCGAGCACGTTGCACCGCACCTCCGCCGTCTGCAGTTGCACCGAGCAGGTCCCGGGCGGCGGCACGTTCGTGCAGCCTCCCGTGGTGGCGGTGAGCGTGGCCGTGACGGTGACCGCATTCGGCGGGTTGGCCGCGAAGGTCGCAGGGAAGACGCGCGTGGTGAAGGAATTGGCCGGCACCACCACGTTGAGGAGCTGCCCGATGGGATCCGTCGTGAACGTCCCGGTGGGATTCGCCCGCAACACCACGTCGACGTGCCCGTCGTTCGGTCCCGTGTTGGTCAACGTCAGGGTGAAGGTCGCCTGGCCACCAGGGACGATGCAGGGACTCGCCGTCGCGAGTTGACAGGTCACAACGGCTTCCTGGACCTGGACCCTCTGGCAACAGGGAGTCGGGTCCACGACCGGGAGCGTCGAGAGGAACGGTTCGATATTGAAGGGTGGGGCGGCGGCAAGCGTGGCGCAGATATCGATCGGCCCGCAGGCCGTTGAGGCGACCGTCAGGTTGAAGATCGCTTGGCGGGTCTGCCCCACCGGGATGTTCAGGCGAACCGGCGTAGGATTCGGGGGCAACAGGGAGCCGGGCGGGACGAAGTTCAACCCCACGTCCACCTCTCCGTCGAGTCCGTCCGGTCGGTTCAGGTTGGCTACCGTCACCGTCACCGTCACCGGGGCCCCCTGCCGGGGCTGGAGGTCGCTGACGGTGAGGCTCTCACAGCGGAACCTTGGAGTGGCGCAGGGATTCAGAGCGGCGAGATTGATCGCGATGCCCTGTGCCCCAAGCAACGCGGTACGCGCGAAGCACGGACCCAGGGAGCTCGAGAAGAACAGGGGTTTCGAGTAGTTCTCCGTCCCGAACACGCAGGGTATGGGCGGGTTGACGAAGTTGGTCGGCAGGAACGGGACGAAGGATGCGAGGATGCCGATGGCGGAATTGAATCCGATCGACGGGATCGGGGAGCCGGGCGCAACCCCCAGGTGAGAACCGAGAGCCACGTCGTCGTCGCCCGCGCAATGAATGACGGATCCCCGGACGCCGGGCGCGGGAATCCCCATCTTGTTCGGGAGGAAGAAGCGCGGATCCAGGGAGTACGTGACGTTCACCGCCGACAGACAACCGTTGGGAGGAACCTGTCCGTCGTCGTTGATGTACGCCACGACGTATACGTAGTCCCCCCCCTCGAAGGGCCGGATCGGATCTCCGAGGTCATCCACCGGATTGAATCTGGTGAGAACGGACCGTGGGTCGAAGGCGACCCCTGAAAAAGACACAGGATCCGGCGGCCGGATCAGACCGGTGGTCGTGGGATTGGCCGGGTCGAAGTTCCCCCCGCCGTAGACTGTGAAGAGGACCGTGCCGTCAAGATCGGGAACCGTCGGCGGAGGAGGAATGGGGTTCGCGGCCTCCCCGCCGAGGTAGAAGATCCGGGCCTTCATCGTGCGGGGATCGACGAGGAGGTTGGGCGGTATGCGGGTGCCAGGGATACCGGGAATCGAATTCGCCTGGAGGAAGCAGTCGAATCGCTCCGGCTGCCCGGGGGCGGGCTGGGGGGGGCAGGGGAGTTGATCGATCTGACCCCGGACAGGCCCCCCAAGGAGGAGGAGCGAGAGGCCAACGGCACCGAAGCTCGACCTGGATCGCCCGACCATCGCGTTCTCCTCTTTTCGACCGCTCGCCCTGAACCAAAAGCGCTGCACCACCGGCCTCAGGTCAGTGGTGCAGCGCAGCTGTTCATGCCCCTCGGATCATGCGATCCTGCGTCGTGCGAGCAAGATGCTCACGAGCAGTCCCGCCGTGAGTGCAATCAGACCCCATTCAGAGAGCGTGGGGATCTGCGGCGTCCCGCACTGGAAGTTCACCTGACAGACCGTCGGCTCGATCTGGGTTCCTTCCAGGCCGGTGAGGACCACGTTTGCATTGCAGTTCACCGGGCAGGGGGGGGTGGCCGTGAAGTTCCTCTGGAAGGTTCGCGTCACGGTCTGGTTGGCCGGGACAGTGACATTGTTCTCGGTGAACAGCGGGCTTCCGCCCTGGAAGACTCCGGCGCAGTTGGTGTTCACCGCAATGTTCACACTTCCGGCACAAGCTCGCGTGTTCCGGAGCGTGAGGGTGAACGTGACCGACCCATTGGGGACGATGATTCCGGTGCTCGCCGTGAAGATGTCGCAGCGCACCGAGGGAGTGCACACGACCGGGATGGAGACCGGACAGACATTCGTGGAGAGGATGCGGAAGTCACACGGAGGATTCGTGAACACCTGCCCGAACGGCTCCTGGTTGTAGGGTGGATCCAGTTCCAGGTCCACGCGGGCCGTGATGGGGCCGACAGCGCCGGGAGCCACGTTCACCGTGAAGTTGGCCGGTGACGACGCCCCACGGGCCACCGTGATCTCGACGGGATGGGCGGACGTGACGGTCAGGAACGGACCACCGGGAGTGGTCTCGACCAGACGGGCCTTGACGTTCCCCACCAGCGTGCCGGGGTTCTGGATGGTCGCGGTGATCGTCACCCCCACCTGGCCGGGGGTCACCTGGGGCGGATTGGAGACGAGCTGGTTGCAGACGAACTTTGGGAAGGTGCACGGCTCCATGGCAGCGACGTTGACCGTCTGCCCCTGCCCGGCGAGCATCGCGGTCCGCGTGAAGCAGGGACCGAAGGGACTGGAGTAGAACATCGGCTTCGAGAAGTGCGGCGTCCCGAACACACAGGGCGCCGGAGGACTCACCAGGTTGGTCGGGAGGTTCCCGATGAAGAACCCGAGGATCCCGATGGCCGAGTTGAACGACAGGGACGGGATGCCCTGAGCCGGGGCGCTCCCAATGTTGACGCCCGTGGCCACGTCATTGTCCCCGGCGCACGTGACGAACAGGCCGGCCGACCCGGTAGCCGGAATCCCGTTCGGAACAAACGTGCACGGATCGAGCCCGAAGGTGAAGCTCGTCATCGAAAGGCAACCATTGGTGGGTCCGAGCTGCCCGTCGTCGTTGATGTAGATCGCCACGTAGACGAAGTCGCCCTGCTGGAAACCCGGTGCGGCGCCGAGATCATCGGCCGGGTTGAAGTTCGTCAGGGCGGCCCGTGCGTCGAAGGTAATCCCCTGGAACACCACCGCGTCCGGGGACCGGATCAGCCCGCTGTCGGGACTGGCAGGATTGAAGTTCTTCCCTCCGCCGAAGACGGTGAAGAGAATCGTTCCGTCCGCGTCCGGGATCGTGGGAGGGGGAGGAACCGGGTTATCGGCCTCGTTCCCCAGGAAGAAGATGTGAGCGCGGTTCGTGATCGGATTCACGATGCGCGCCGGGTCGATCGGTGTCCCGGGGACACCGGGGATCGCCGGCGGCGTATTGAGGAAAGTCGCGTAGTTGATGGGTTGTGCCGCCGCCCGGTTAGCGGTCAGCGCGAGCACAACAAGTGCAGCAAGACACCCGAATGACGATCGGACCATGTATCCTCCTTTTCTTCACACCTGCAAGACGGGCGGTCACCCCTATGCCGTCTGTATGACTCTCCGTTGAGCAGAGCCCCCAAGAAAAAAAAAGCGGCCGCCCAGACTGTTTCCGGACGGCCCGCGTGTTTCGGCACCGCTTCTTGCGCCACGCTTCAGGCGGTCTCTTGATCGCCGGTCTCCTCAGGCGCAACGCGTGGGGAGTCTATCGACCATGATCCAGGAGAGTCAAGCACGAACTTTCGGTGCTTTTGAGGCTTAGGAACGGCGGGCCTCAGGAAACCGGGGTGCCTGGCGACCCTGCCGAGAGTGGATTGAGTGGCTGGACGGAGGGTTCCCTAACCAAGGGGGAAGGTCTCTGTAGGAAGAGTGTCTGAAACTGAGAAGCCTTGAAACACTCCGGGCCCGCCGCTGCCGGCGGGCCCGGAGAAGCGAATCCGATCGGGGGTCCCTATTCCTGGCGATACAGCCAGATCTGGTTCATGTAGCCGGCAGACAGATAGTCCGTTGAAAGGCCACCCAAGACCAGCGTGGTCCTGGAGGCAGGATCATAGACAGCCGCGGTGCCGTATCGGGCCGGCGACAGTACCCCGACACCTTCGATGGTCACCCTTTGTCCGACGGGGGCTCTCGGCGAGAAGTGCACGATATCCAGGGAAGGCTGGTTCACGAACCCTCCGAAGATGTACATCGTCTCCGTGGCCGCGTCGAACACGCCGCTGATCATCGTCCGCCACGAGGGCAACTGGTCAGGCAGCACCGAGACCCGACTCCCAACCGGACGGGACGGGTCGAACCGGACGATCGCCGACGTCGTTCCCCCGAACACGTAGGCGCTCCGGTCCGTTGGGCACCAGATGGCCTGGATCAGGCTCACGGCTGCCGGGAGGTGATCCTGAAGGGTGCTCACACGGCCCCCAGAGGGGGCGGAAGGATCGAAGGACAGGATCAGGTCGGTATTCCCCTGAGGGTCGCGACCTCCGAACAGGTAGATCACGCCCGAGACCGGGTCCCGCACCGAGGAAAGCCCAGAAAGCCGTCGAGGCAGCCGGTCCGGGAGCGTGGTGAGACGGCTGCCGGCAGGGGCTGCCGGATTGAAGGAGAGGATCTGATCCAGCGGCCCCTGGGTGCTCGCGCCGCCGAAGAGGAAGCTGATCCCACGCTGGGAATCCCAGACCCCAGTCGCCTGGTTGCACGCAACAGGCAGCACATCCGACATCTGCTGCACTTTCTCGAACTCCTGACCGCGGGCCGAGACCCTGGTGATGGAATTCTGATGCGCTCCATCGAATCCGCCGAAGAGGTAGGCATTCCCCGACACTGGGTCCAGGACCGCCGTCCCAGACAGGACGCCTCGCGGCAGGCTCGACGTGCTGGTCAGCCTCTGCCCTGCCGGTCGGCTGGGGTCGTAGAGGAGAAGATCCGAAAGGCGGACGGTCCCCTGCCCTCCTCCGAGAACCATCCCCTCGAGGCCGGGATCGTAGTAGGCAAAGCTGCCATAGCGGGTCGCGGGAAGGTGGTCTTCCAGCACGACTCGCGATCCCGCCGCCCGGCGGGGATCGAAGGAGACAACCTCGTCCAGCGACGGATAACCCCGCGTCCCCCCGAAGATGTAGATCTTCCCCGACCTCGGATCCCGCGTGACCGCAGGGAAGTTCCTCGGGGTCGGCAGGGAATCCGGAAGCGTCTGGACCCGCGAGCCCGAGGGTCTCGAGGGGTCGAATTCCAGAACCTCGGCGGTGGAGCCTCCGAAGAGGTATGCCTTGAACCCGGCGTCGTCCCAAGCCGCTCCCAGGTAACTCCGTCCGGTGGGGAGCCGATCCTGGAGGAGCTGCACCCGCGACCCCGGACCTGCCTGCGGGTTGATCGCAACGACCTCGTCCAGGGAGGTCTGGTTGCGGTATCCCCCGAACACGTAGATGATGCCGGTCCGCGGATCGCACACCGCAGCAGCTCCGTACCTCCCGCTGGGAAGGCGATCCTGGAGCAGGCTCACGCGCGAGCCCTCGGGTTGAGAGAGGTTCAGGACCACGATCTCATCGAGTGGGCCATTCGGCGATTGGCCCCCCATGAGATACATGGTCCGCCGCCCCGGGTCGACCGCGAGGGCCCCCATGGTGCGCACGGAGGGGAGAAGGTCGGAGGAGTGGGTGAACTCCTGGCCCAGCGGACGGCCAAGGTTGATCTTGAGCAGCTCGCTCTGAAAGCCCGCGTCCGACAGGCCGCCGAACACGTACGTGTCCGAGCTCTGAGGGTCCTTCGCTGCAGGCCCGTACATGAGCCCATAGGGCATGGAACTCGCCGAGCGATTCATCAGCCCTCTGGGGCGGAACTCGTAGAGGGCGGAAAAGGCGATTCCACCCGTTGCGCCCGAGTCGTACACAAACGCCTGGAGGTGCAGCGTCCGCCCCCGCATCGACTCCGGGATGACGAAGGTGACCTCCCCGGTGGGGAGGGGAGTCAGGAAGGCGTCGGGCGACGCAAGGTTCGGGCGAAAGATGCCGCCAGGACCATAGAGATGGGAGAGATCGAGCCAGGTCGTCGTGGTCGAGACGCCGAGCACCGTCAGCCGGGACAGCGGCCCTCTTTGGACAACGGAGACCGTGGTGATGTTCCCGACGGCCTCGGATGTGGCCCGGACCTGCGGAATCATGCCGTTCGAGCCCGGTGTCCCCACCTGCCCCCGGACGCTCCCTGCCAGGGCGAGGAGCAGAAGAGCCCCCAGCGGCCAAACGCCTGCGCCCACCACCATTCGCTGCGCTGCAACCCCCGCCCTGAGTTGGCTCGAGATCATGACCATGATCCTCCTGATGCCTACTGACGAGGACAAACGTTCCCTGTGGCCACTCCCATCAGGCCCCCCCCCATTCAGGAGAGTCGTGACGTCTGTATACTTTATATCAAGTATACCCAAAGTGCAAATTGAGCCTAGCGGTCAGTCCGGAACCGCAAGTAGCCTACTGCTTTAGACGGGGTGCCCCCCCGAAGGATGATCCGATCTGTGTCCCCGGAGAGTGTGAACCACTCAACGATGGCCGGAGGATACCCCCCGATCCTGGGTGCAACAAGGTCCAAGCGTGGCCCCGCCGAAAAAGCGTTTCTCAGGCTCCTTGCCCCCCCTTCTTGCGGTCGCCTCAACGACGCGCGACGCGCCGTTCGCCGACCACGACCCCGACGGCAAGGCCGTCGGTGTGGCTGAGGCTGGCGTGGAGACGCGTGATCCCGAGTTGCCGGGCCCGCCGCGCGGCCGCGCCCGAGAGCCGGACTCCAGGAGCGCCGTCGGCACCACGGGTGACCTCGACCTCGACGAAGCCGAGCCCCGTGCCGAAGCCGAGCCCGAGCACCTTGAAGGCCGCCTCCTTGAGGGCGAACCGCCCGGCCAGATGGAGGTCCGGCCGCCGCTGCGCCAGGCAGTAGGTCTGCTCTCCCGGCGTGAACACGCGGTCCACGAAGGCCCGCCCCCGCCGGCGCCGGAGCGCGCCGATCCGGCGCACCTCGACGGCGTCGATGCCCACGCCCTGGATCATCCGTTCGCCAGCTCCTGGGGAGTACAATCCCGCCCGAATCAAGGGCCGCTACTGTAGACCGGCACCGCCCCCACGTCGACCACCGTGCAGCCGAGCCTCGAAGGCCTCACCGACTCGCAGCGCGCCGCCGTGACCTGCACGGAGGGCCCGCTGCTGGTGCTCGCGGGCGCGGGGAGCGGGAAGACCCGCGTGATCACACGACGCCTCGCCTGGCTGGTGGAGCGGGGCGTCCCCGCCGGGCAGCTCCTGGCCGTGACCTTCACCAACAAGGCGGCCCGCGAGATGCGCGGGCGGATCGAGGCTCTGGTCCCGGCGCGCGAGCTCTGGGTCACGACCTTCCACTCGTTCGGCGCCCGTTTCCTGCGTCGCGAGATCGAGGCGCTCGGCTACGGGCGGGATTTCACGATCTACGACGAGTCGGACCGCCTGGCCTTCGTCGGGGGGATCCTGGAGCAGATGGGGTTCGACCCCGAGAGCGAGAAGCCGGCGACCTACGCGGCGGCGATCGAGGACGCCAAGAACCGCCTCGTCCTCCCCGAGCACTACCCCAGGGACGCGGGCCCCCGGGCCGAGCAGATCGGCCGCGTCTACGTACGCTACCAGCGCGCGCTCCGCGAGCGCAACTGCGTGGACTTCGAGGACCTGATCTTCCTCCCGGTCCGCCTCTTCCGCGAGAGACCCGAGGTGCTCGAGCGGTGGCGGCGGCGGTTCCGCTACCTGCTGGTGGACGAGTACCAGGACACGAACCAGGGGCAGTACACGCTCGCGCGGCTCCTCAGCGAGGAGCACCGCAACCTCTGCGTCACCGGCGACCCGGACCAGGCCATCTACCGCTGGCGCGGCGCCGACCTGAGGAACATCCTCGAGTTCGAGCGGGACTTCCCCGACGCGCGCACGGTGAAGCTCGAGGAGAACTTCCGCTCCACGGCACGCATCCTCCAGGCCGCCCAGGGCGTCGTCAGCCACAACCGGCTCCGCAAGGAGAAGACCCTCTGGACGCGGAACCCCGAGGGCGCCCGGGTCCGCGTGCTCGTCGCCCTGGACGAGGCGCAGGAGGCGGAGCTCGTGGTCGGCCGCATCCGCGACCTGATCGGGCGGGGCGGCCGCCGCGCCTCGGACGTCGCGGTCTTCTATCGCACGAACGCGCTCTCGCGCCCCTTCGAGCGCGCCTTCCTTCAGGCCGGGATCCCCTACGTGCTCGTCGGCGCGGTGGGCTTCTTCGAGCGGAAGGAGGTCCGCGACCTGCTCGCCTATCTCCGCGCGGTGGCCAACCCGCGCGACGACGTGAGCCTGCTCCGCGTGCTGAACGTCCCGGCCCGCGGGATCGGCGCGCGCACCGAGACGGCGCTCCGCGAGGCCGCGGCCGGCGCGGGGGTCCCGGTCGGGACGCTCATCGAGGACGCCGAGCGCCTCACCGACCTGACCCCCAAGGCCCGACGGGCACTCGCGGGTTTCCGCGCCCTCCTCGCCCGCTGGCGGACGAGGGCCTCGGGCCCGGTCTACGACCTCGTGCGCGAGATCGAGGCCGCCACCAAGTACCGGGAATACCTCAACCGTCTGGGAGACGACCTCACCGAGGAGCGCCTCGAGAACGTGGGCGAGCTCGAGGCAGCCGCGCTCGAGTACGATGAGCGATCCCCCGGCGGCGGCGTGACCGGCTTCCTCGAGGAGATCGCGCTGCTCGCCGACGTGGACAAGTGGGACCCCGAGACCGACAAGGTCTCGCTGCTCACGCTGCACAACGCCAAGGGGCTCGAGTTCCCGGTCGTCTTCCTGGCCGGGCTCGAGGAAGGGCTCGTCCCGCACGTGCGTTCCGTCCAGGCGGGAGGCGACGAGGAGCTCGAGGAGGAGCGCCGGCTCCTCTACGTGGGGATCACGCGGGCGAAGGAGGAGCTGACGCTCTCCCGCGCCGTCTGGCGCTACGCCTGGGGCGCGGGGGGCGGGCGCCTCCCCTCCCGTTTCCTTTCCGAGATCCCCGCCGAGGTGCTGGAGGAGAGCGGCGGTCCCGCGGACGGGGACGAGGCGCCGACGGGAGAGCTCGACCTGCACCTCCCCGTCGCCCGCGAGCTGCCCGACTTCAGCGAGGGAGAGACCGTGCACCACCGTTTCTACGGGCTCGGGCGGATCGTCTCCCTCTCCGGGCGCGGCGCCTCACGACGGGCCCTGGTGGAGTTTCCGAAGGTCGGCCGGAAGCTCCTCCAGCTCGAGTACGCGGGGCTCACCCGCGCGGAGGAGACGTGATCCGGCTCGTCTACCAGGCCGGCGACGGCCTCCGCTCGCGCATCTTCCCGGACGGGTCGGTGCTGGTGGGGAGCTCCACCGAGGCCGACCTGAGCCTCCCGCTGCCCGGCCTTGCGCCGCGGCACTTCCGCGTGGAGCGCGTCCGCGAGGGGTGCCAGGTCGTGGACCTCGGCACCGGATCGGGCACGCGGGTCAACGGCGTCCCGGTCGCCCGGCACCTGCTCAGCCCGGGCGACCGCATCCAGGCGGGCGAGGCGCTGATCCACTTCGAACGGGCGCCGGAGGACAGCGGGCGCGCGGCGACGCCGGACGCGCTCCAGCGGATGAAGGACGACCGGCGCGCCGGCGTCCGCGAGGATCTGGAGAGGAAGCTGCTCGCGGTGCTCGAGGGATACGCGTCGCTGCTCGGGGACGACGGCCTCTTCGAGGCGGAGCGGGTCTTCCAGGAGCTGCTCGCGCGCCGCGGCCTCTCCGGAAAGGAGACGCTGCACGACCAGAACCGGCGCCTCCTCCAGCTCCAGAAGATCAACAAGGCGCTGGCCTCCGAGACCAGCCTGAAGGGCCTCCTCTCGCTGATCATCGACGCCGCCATCGAACTGACCCGGGCCGAGCGCGGCTTCCTGATCCTCCTCCGGGAGGAGGGGCGCATCCACGTGGAGGTCGCCCGCACGGTGGACCAGGAGGAGATCCAACGACCGGCCTCCAAGATCAGCCGCTACATCGCCGAGGGCGTGGCCCGCTCGGGGGAGGCGATCCTCTCGGTCAACGCGCAGGAGGACACCCGTTTCTCCGGCTCGGTCAGCGTCGGGGACATGAAACTCCTCTCGATCCTCTGCGTCCCCCTCCGCCTGAAGGACCGCGTGACCGGAGTCGTCTACCTGGACAACCGGGTCAAGAAGGGCGTCTTCACCGACAAGGAGCGGGTGCTGCTCGAGATGTTCGCGGACCAGGCGGCGCTGGCCGTGGAGAACGCGCGCCTCCACGAGGCCCTGGTGCAGAAGAACCTCGAGCTGCTCCGCGGCAAGGGAATGATGGAGGACTGGAACCGGGCGCTGGCGCGCCGCATCTATCCCCCCGGGAGCGAGGTGGAGACCGCGGCGGCGGCGCTGGCGCGCCCGAGCCCGAGGCCGGAGCACCGGTTCGACTATTCGGAGATCGTCGGCGAGAGCCCCCGGATGCGGGAGCTGTTCCAGCTCCTGGACCGCGTGATCCCGACCGATGCGCCCGTGCTCATCCAGGGAGAGAGCGGCTCGGGGAAGGAGCTGGTGGCCCGCGCCATCCACCGCGGGAGCGCGCGCGCCTCCCGGCCCTTCGTCTCCGAGAACTGCGCCGCGATCCCGGACGCGCTGATGGAGAGCGAGCTCTTCGGATACAAGAAGGGCGCCTTCACCGGCGCGACCGCCAACAAGCCGGGCCTCTTCGAGGCGGCCCACGGCGGGACGCTCTTCCTGGACGAGGTCGGCGAGCTTCCGCTCGAGCTCCAGGCGAAGCTCTTGCGGGCGCTCCAGGAGAAGGAGGTCCGCCCCGTCGGCGCCCGCGAGCCCATCGTGGTGGACGTCCGGATCGTGGCGGCGACCAACCGTCCGCTCCGGAAGCTCGTCGAGGAGCGCCGCTTCCGGGAGGACCTCTACTACCGGCTCAACGTCTTCCTGGTGCCGGTCCCGCCGCTCCGCGAGCGGCGCGAGGACATCCTGCTGCTCGCGGACCACTTCCTCTCGCGGTGCGCCGCCGAGATGGGCGGGGCGAAGCGCACGATCTCGGGGGACGCCCTGCTCTCGTTCCTCCATTACGCCTGGCCCGGAAACGTCCGTGAGCTGGAGAACGAGATCCGCCGCGCCTGCGCGCTCGCGGACCGCGAGATCCTCCCCAGCCACCTCTCGGAGGAAGTGCGCGCGGCCCGACCTGGCGAGGGCGCCCCGGCGCCTCAGACGCCTCGCACGCTGAAGGAGATCGTGCGCGACACCACCGAGGAAGTGGAGAAGAGGGTCATCCTCGAGGTCCTCGTGCGGACCGGGTGGAAGAAGACCGAGGCGGCGGCGATCCTCGGCATCTCCCGGCCGACGCTCGACGCGAAGATCGAGGCGCTCGGCCTCCGGCGCGAGCCGTAGAGTCCCGTCCCCCTGGGGCTTTCGGCCGCTGAGGCCCCGTGATAACGTGCGGGCGCCACGGGGGGCGGGTCTCGTGGCTTGATCCGAGGGCCCGACCACGCCGATGTAGGACATTGAGGAGCCGGCGCGGCTCCAGGGCGTCCCCTTGCGTCCCCCTTCCTGCTTTACGGAGCATTGCCAATGAAGCGCTTTCTTTCCTCCCTGGCCGTGGTCCTGGTCGCGTCACTGGCACCAGCGCAGCTCGCCGAGCGCCCCGGCATCTCGACCGACACCGATCCGGTCAACTTCCCCAAGGACCTGTCCGGACGGAACGTCAAGCACCGCCGGGTCCGCGTGATCCACACGACCGACCCCAACCTCGAGGGCGGCTCCGCGTGGTTCCAGGCCAAGGACCCCTGGCACGCCTACCGGCGCGGACTGAACCTCACGCAGATCCAATGGCGGCAGCGGGACGGCGCCTTCGGCAAGGTCGGGACGTTCGCCGGCGTCCTGCCCGACGGGATCACGCCGGACAAGAACCTGAACCACACCAACTCCTGCGGCTTCTGCCACGCCACCCCCTACGGGGACAACGGCGCGGGAGGGAACTTCGATCTCCAGGCCGGCCTGGGCCGGAACACGCCGCACTTCTTCGGGGGCGGCCTGGTCGAGATGATCGGCCTCCAGACGCGGCTCCAGGTGCTCGGGCTCCTGGACCTGGACCGGAACGGCTGGGTCGCCCGCGACGAGGCGGTGGGCGTGCGGGTCCTGATCGTGCCCGAGCCGGGCGCGCGGCCCATCGACTTCGGGACCGGCGGCGACAACGACGGCAACGGCGTGCCCGATCTGAACCCCGTGTTCCGGATCTGGTACGTGGACGCGAACGGGAGGCGCCTCCCCACCGCGACCTCGCTGAACGCGCCGGGCGTGGCCGGCTACAACTTCCAGATGCGCCTCTACGGCTGGACCATCAACAACGGCACGCTCCGCGGCTTCACCACCGCGCCCATGAACGTCCACGCCGGCATCCAGGCCTTCGACCCGACGACCAACGACGATCCGGACGGCGACGGCCTCTCCGGGATCAGCAACGCGGGCGCGCAGCAGTTCACGATCGACGCCTCGCCCGACACCGGACGGAACCGGAACGCGCAGGGGCTCTCGCTCGACGATCCCGACGCCGACGGCTACATCAATGAAATGACCGAGGGCGACCTCGACATCGCCGAATGGAACATGCTGAACGCGCCGACCCCGGCGCTCTGGCGCCAGACCGGAGACAGCCGGCGCGGGCGGAAGCTGTTCCACCAGTTCGGCTGCGCGACCTGTCACGTGCCGGACTGGGTGATCCAGCCCGCCGATCCGCAGAACCCGGACTACACCCAGCGGTTCGCGGGCGACCGGCGCTTCTTCGACCTCGTGACGCACTGGAACGGCCGTAAGGGACGCCTCGAGGGTCGCATCCGGCCGCTCTACCGGATGGAAGGGGACCAGTTCGTCCCCCTGCGGGGCGGTTTCGTGGTGAAGGACGTCTTCAGCGACTTCGCGCACCACGACCTGGGTCCCACCTGCACGATCCAGACCTTCGACGGGTCGCTGACCCGGAAGATCCGGACGCCTCCCCTCTGGGGGGCCGGATCGAGCGGCCCGTATGGGCACGACGGCGCGTCGATGACGCTGGACGACATCATCCTGCGCCACGGCGGCGAGGCCCAGGCCTCGGCCAACGCCTTCCGCCGGAGCCCGGAGCGGCACATGGTGACTGCGTTCCTGCGAAGCCTGATCCTCTATTCCCCCTCCGACCTGCCGTGCGACATCAACGGCGACGGGCGCATCGAGGAGCACTTCACGGTCGCGGGCCGGGACACGGGCGAGGAGCGGTTCAACCCCGAGTGGCTCTTCCGGGTCCCGCTCCAGATCGAGGGTCAGGTGCCGAACCCGCAGGGGATCACCATCCAGTCCCTCGCCGGAGTGAACTGTCGCGACGCCTACGGATGGAGCCTGCCGTACCTCCAGGACTCGGACGACGACGGCTTCCCGGACCTGATCGATCCGTGCCCTTCGACCCGGGGGTTCAAGGACGGCTGCAACTGATCTGACGAGCCTCGTAACGCGACCGGCGCACCAGGCGGTGGCGCCGGTCGCTTCCTTTTCCGACCGGCTCCGCCCGCGGCGGCTGGGCGACGCCTGGAACGCGGAGCGGGCGCCGGGTTCCTCGCATTGCGTCCGATCCGGTCCTCCTTTATTCTTCCGCGGACCGTGGAACCATCCGCCGGCACGGGCCCGGCCCGTTCCTGAACCTGAGCACACAGCATGCAGTCCCCGGAAGACGAACCCCAGGACCTGCTCGAGGAGATCGTGCCCCAACCGCGCGCGCGCGCGCCGCGCGCCGCCACCCCGCCGTGGGGCACGGCGATCGCCTTCGTCCTCTGCGGGGTCGGAGCCTTCCTCGCGATCCAGCTCCTCCGCGCCGATCGTCACCGTCCCTCGGCCGCGCCCGAGAAGCGGGCCGAGCGCTCGCCCTCGCGGAGGCTCGAGGCCGCCCGCGAGAGCGGGCCGCGGACCGTGCCGTCGGCGCCCGCGGAGGCCGCCTGGCCGGCGACGGTCCCGGCGCCCTCCCGGCCAACGGGACCGGAGACTCCCCGGCCCGCCGCGGCGCGAAGCGCTCCTGAGGCGGCGCCTTCCGCCGGCCCGGGCCAGCCGACGCCCTCGCCTCCCACGGGCCCGCCGCTGGACAAGAAGGACCTCTACCTGTTCGCGCTGGAGGCCGACCGGACCGCAGCTCGCGCCGCCTTCGCCGAGGCGGCCGGCCAGCTCCGCGCGCTCCTCCCCCGCTCCACGTCTCCCGAGGTCTCGGAGGAGTTCCGGGGCCGGATCGAGGACCTGGACCGGCTCGCCGCGATCGTGGAGCGGATCGCCGCCGCCGTCCCCGGGACGGTGGGGGACGTGACGCTCGGCGGCAGCGCCCGCCTCGCCGCGACCGCGGCCGATCGCGACGGGATCACCGTGCTCCGCGGCGCAAAGCCCGAGAAGCTCCGCTGGGCGGACCTGGACGTCCCCGCGTTCCTGGCGCTCGTGGCCCGCACCGACCAGGGAGTCGAGGGGCTGATCGGACAGGCGCTCTACTGCTTCGAGCGGAAGGAGCCCTGGGAGGAGCGGGGCCACAAGCTGCTGCAGCAGGCGCTCGAGGCCGACCCCTCCCGCGTGCGCGAGATCAACGCGATCCTCTCGCGGAAGCTCGGCCTCCCGGCTCCGGCGGGCGGGTTCACGTTCTTCCGCGACCGCTTCATGACGCCGGAGAAGGCCGAGGCGTTCCGCGGGCGGGAGCGGAGCCGGGCGCTGCTCGGGCAGGCGCGGAGCCCGCGCAAGGAGGTCCGCACCGAGGCCTTCCGCGAGCTGCCGACGCTGGGCGCGGAGGCGCTGGACGGCTTCCTCGGGTTCCTCGCGAAGCGGCGCGCCGAGCTGCTCAAGCAGCTCGCGACGCTGAAGACCACGCGCGCGCTGGCCCAGCTCCAGAAGGAGAAGGCGCAGTTCGTCGAGGCCCGGGACCGCCTGCTGAAGCGGATCTTCGACGAGAAGAACTACCCCTATCCCTACAGGCCGCCCGAGGCGTCGGCCGAGGCCTATCAGCTCTACATCGAGAGCCAGAAGGTGATCGACGCCGAGACCCGCGACCTCAAGAAGGTCTGGGAGGGGAAGCGCCCGCCGGTCGAGCTGACCCCGGACTTCATCGAGGCCTTCGAGCTCTGGAGCGAGGTGGCGGCCGCGCAGCGCGAGTTCCACCAGGAGAGCCCACCCGAGGAGCCCGAGCCGCTGCTGATGGCGTTCGCGCCGCTCGACTTCTACGTGAGCCACGGCAGGAAGGTCGTGCTCCCCCTCTGCCCGCTCGACCCGAAGGAGCGGGACCTGATCGGCTACAACCAGCAGGTCCTGGACTGGAACGCGCAGCTCACCACCGAGGCCACGCCCGCGGAGGTCCAGCAGGTGGAGATCACCAACCGGTACCGGGTCATGATGGGCCGCCGCGCGGTGATGCTGAGCGAGCGGCTCTGGCGGACCGCGCGCGGTCACAGCGAGGAGATGAGCCGGCTGGGCTACTTCGCGCACCAGTCTCCGGTCCCGGGACGGATGAGCCCGATCGATCGCGCCCGCCAGGAGGGCTACAACGGGGACGTGAGCGAGAACATCCACGGCGGCCGCTCGGGTCCGGAGTCGGCCTTCGAGGGATGGCGCCACTCGTCGGGCCACCATCGGAACATGCTCGGCGCGCACTGGCTCGAGATGGGGAGCGCGTTCGCGGGCAACCGCTGGACCCAGAACTTCGGCAGCCGCCAGATCACGCTCCGGCAGATCCTGGCCGGCCAGGACCCGACCCCGCCGCCTTCGCCGCGCGCCGCGCCGCCCGAGGACGGACCGGGGCGGTAGCCAACGCGGACGCGCCTCGTCCACCGGACCGGCGGAGACAGGCGGCGAACGGTGTTCTTCGTGGCATGAAGACAACCATAGACAGGGCCGGACGCATTGTCGTACCGACGGCCATCCGTCGGGCCCTCTCGAGGGCCGCGCTCCTCCTCGGAGCGGTCGGCCCGATCGCGCCCTGGTCTCCGAAGGTCTTCTCGTCTACTGGAAGAGGCGACTTCCTCTGCCCGTTCTCTCCTCACAACTGGCGAACATCAGGTGAGCAGTACCCAAGCTGTCAGAACCCTTGACCTGGCCAGTCGGCACGAGGCTGAGCGGCCTCCGGACTAGTCGAGCTTCAGCTCGCGCTCGGCCACGACCGTGCGGTTCTCCGGGCCGTCCCCCTTGCCGCCGACCCGGTAGTGCACGAGCCGCGCCCGCGCGACCGCCGCGCCGGGCGGCAGCGCGAGCTCGCGGACCGCCGGCTTCCCCGCCACCAGCGGATTGAAGCGCCAGGCCCACGTGAGCGCCTGACGCCGGAGCTCCTTCCCCTGCGCGTCCAGGACCGCCAGCTCGAGGATCAGCGCCCGCCCCGCGCCGCCCGGGACGTCGTGTCCCGCCGTCGACTCGAGCCGCGCCACCAGCTTCCCCCCCACGCGCTCGAGCGAGAGCCGGTAGCCCGCCGCCAGGTCGGCGGCGCTGGTCACCGAGGTGAGGCGGTGGCTCCGGTGCCGGCGGGGCGGAAGCGCGTCCCCCTCCTTCCCGTTGGCCACGCGCCGCTCCACCTCGGGCATGTGGCACGACTGGCAGGTCTTCCCCTCGCGGGCCGCGGGGCTCTTCGCGAACGAGGTCCCCTGGTCGAAGAACGGGAAGCGGTCCTCGTGATGGCACGGATCACAGGCTGCCGGCTTCGCCAGGTCCTCTTTCCTGCGCGCCCCGTGCCAGGCGGTCCCGAGCGTCCCACGCACCCGCCCCTCCGCGTCCACGTGGCAGGCGAGGCAGTCCACGCCCTGGTCCCGCGCGTCCTTGCGTGCCTCCGGCATCCCGGTCGCGGGGACCGAGGCGGGCGCGTGGCAGCGCACGCACTCCTCGTTCTTCGAGGCGCCCTCCCACTGGTCCACGAAGACCCGCTCGGTGAGCGCACGCGCATGGAGCGATCCGCTCCATTCGCGCCAGATCTCGGCGTGGCAGCGGCCGCACTCGCGGTTCCGCGCGCCCCGGTCGGGCGGATCGCCGCCCAGGAGTGCGAGGGCCAGCACGAGAAGGCGCATGCCTACTCATCGGCGCGCCGGCTGGCCTCCCCCAAGCGCCCGAGGAAGGCGCGCAGCGGCTCCCCGGGCGGGCGGGCCGCGCGCGCCAGCGCGAGCCCCAGGCGGCGCTCGAGCGTACCGAGCCCGCGGCAGAGACGGGCGAGGTCCCGGGCCCGGCCGGACGGGGTCGCGGGCGCGCGCCGGAGGCCGTCGAGGTCCACCAGCCACGCGACCCGCCCGTGGTCGGTCACGAGCAGGTTCCCCGGCTTGAGGTCGCGGTGGCGGTAGCCGGCGCCGTGGAGGCGTGCGAGCGCGGCGCCGATCCGGGTCGCGGCCCGGCGCCGTTCCCGCGGCGTGGCCGAGGGGAGCCACTCGTGGAGCGGCCGCCCCGGGACCCGCTCGAGCGCGAGGTAGGAGACCACCGGGAGACCGAGCCGGCGCCGCTCGACGGCGAAGAGCGGCCGGGGGACCGGGACGCCCGCGCGCCGGAGAGCGGCCGCCGCGCGGAGCTGGCGCCGCGCGCGGGACCCGCGCACGAGATCCTTGAGCGGGTTCACCGCCTTCCGCCAGTGGAAGCGCTTGAGGACGACGTCCACGGCGCCCACGCGGAGAGCGACCACGTCGGCGGTGGCCGAGCGCTTGAGCACCGTTCCGCGCCGGAGCCACTCCTCCGGGTCGCCGGGCCGGTCGGCGGGGTCCCCCTCCCCCGCGAACCAGCGGAGCCCCCGTTGTGACGCGTGCCCCGAGCCCATACGCTCTCCGGTCGGGGGCGGAGGACCGCCCCTGCCGCGATGATCCTCCAGCGCTATCTCTTCCGCGAGCTGACCGTGAACCTGGTGATGGCGGCCACCATCATCACGGGGATCTTCACGCTGGCCATGGCCATGCAGCTCCTGCACCAGAAGCCCGAGCTGGATCTCCAGCTCCTCTTCTCGTCCGTGCCCTACCTCCTGCCCGGGAGTCTCTCGTACACGCTGCCGCTCTCGGGCCTGATCTCCGCGGTCCTGACCTATGGGCGCGCGGCGGCCGATCGGGAGATCGTGGCGATCAAGGGGAGCGGGGTCCACGTCTTCCGGATCCTGGTCCCGGCGCTGCTCGTGGGGACAGTCCTATCCCTGGTGACGCTCGAGCTCAACGGGAATGTGGCGCCGCAATTCCGCGGCCGCCTGGTCCAGCTCGTGCGGGATCAGCTCCCGCGGGTGATCGAGCGGCTCGCGTCGATGGGGCACGAGATCACGTTCCGGAAGCTCCGCATGCGCTGGGAGGGGATCGAGGACGGGGCGTTCAAGGACGTGATCATCGCGCTCACCGAGAAGCGGGGAGAGCTGAAGGCCCGCATCTTCGCCAGGCGCGCGCACGTGACGCTGGACGAGGAGAAGAACCTGCTCCTGTTCACGCTGGAGGACGCCCAGATCCCGCTGGAGGTGACCGACGGGAGGTTCGGGATGTTCCGCCAGGAGAAGAAGGGCCCGGCGAAGAAGCGGCCCCCCCGTCCGCCGTCGGATCCGCCGATCAACGTGAACGAGGCCGAGGCGCGGGTGGCGGAGGCGACGATCAGCTTCGACCTGGACGACATCGCCGGCGGCCCGGGCGGGCCGCGGAAGCTCCTGGACCACCGCCTGGGGGATCTCTTCCTGATGGCGCGGCGCGGCGATCCGGTCTTCTCCAGGGAGGCGCTGCTGACCGAGGCGAACCGGCGGATGGCGCTCGGGCTGGCCTGCCTGGTCTTCATGCTGATCGGCGCGCCGCTCGGCATGCTGTTCAGCGGGGGGAGCCGGCTGCTCGGCTTCCTGATCGGGTTCCTGACCGTCCTGCTGGTCTACTACCCGCTGATCGCGGTGGGCGAGGCGCTGAGCGAGAGCGGCGTCCCGCGCCCGGGCGTCGCGATCTGGCTGGCCAACGCCACTCTCGTGATCCTCTCGCTGCCGCTGCTCCGCCGCGCGTTCCGCTGACCCCGCGCCGCGCGGTTCCAGACCGGATGCCCACGACGTCGCTCGGGACCACGAGCTCCCTCGTGCCGTCCTATTCCCAGGTCTCGGCCCAGGTGCCCATGGGGGCCCAGCTGCCGCCCCCGAAGAGCACCACGCGCCGCGCGGAAGGAGCTAGGGGCGGGCGAACCGAAGAGCACGGTGCGGCGGCTCCATTCCTCCCTGGTATTTGACGCCGGCCGTGGCGTGCTCGTGCCTGTTCAGTGGGTGGGGGATCTTCGGGGTCGACGGACTCTCGGATATGTCCCTCCTGCCAGGCCCACCCCGCCGAAGAGCACGGCGACCCCGCGATGCTCGTCAAAGGCCATCGCATGGCTGCGCCGCCCGGCCGCGTTCACGGCTTCCCCTCCGCGCGGCGTTTCAGCGCGGCCAGCGCCTGGAGCGCCTGGAGCGGCGTGATCCCGTCGAGGTCGAGCCGGCGCAGCTCCTCGACCACCGGGTCGGGCGGCTCCTCGAACAGCTCGCGCTGCCGCCCCTTCGTCGCCGCCCGCGGGACCAGCCGCCGCGTGAGCCCCGCCGCTTCCTCCTCGAGGTTCCGGAGGATCTCGGCCGCCCGCTCGACCACCTCACGCGGCACGCCGGCCAGCCGCGCCACGTGGATGCCGTAGCTCCGGTCCGCGCCCCCCTTCACGATCTTCCTCAGGAAGATCACCTCGTCCCCCCACTCCCGCACCGCCACGTTCAGGTTCCGCACGTTCCGGTGCGTCGCCGCCAGCGCGGTCAGCTCGTGGTAGTGCGTCGCGAACAGCGTCCGCGCGCGGAGCCGCCCCGCGATCTCCTCGGCCACCGCCCACGCGATGCTCACCCCGTCGAACGTGCTCGTCCCCCGCCCCACCTCGTCCAGCACGAGCAGGCTCCGCCCGCTCGCCGCGTTCAGGATCGCCGCCACTTCGGCCATCTCGACCATGAACGTGCTCTGCCCGCGGAACAGCTCGTCGGCCGCGCCCACCCGCGTGAAGATCCGGTCCGCGATCCCGATCTCGGCCTCGGCGGCCGGCACGAACGAGCCGACCTGCGCGAGCAGCACGATCAGAGCCGTCTGCCGGAGATAGGTGGACTTCCCCGCCATGTTCGGCCCCGTGATCAGGAGCAGCGTGTTCTCGCCGTCGTCGAGCAGCGCGTCGTTGGGGACGAAGGCCTCGCGCCCCGGCGCGGTCTCGAGCACCGGGTGCCGCCCGTCCCGGATCCGGATCGCCGGCCCCTCGCCCACCGACGGCCGCGCGTAGCGCCGCTCCTCCGCCACTTCCGCCAGCGCAGCCAGAACGTCGAGGAGCGCCACCGCGCCCGCCGTCGCCTGCACCCGCTCGAGCGCGGCGGTCACCCCCTCCCGGAGCTCCAGGAACAGCCGGTACTCGAGCGCCCGCGCCCGCTCGTCGGCGTGGAGCACCTTCGCCTCGTGCTCCTTCAACTCCGGCGTGATGTAGCGCTCGGCGTTCTTGAGCGTCTGCTTCCGGATGTAGTCGGGCGGCACCTTGTCCCGGTGCGTGTGGGTCACCTCGAGGTAGTAGCCGAAGACCTGGTTGAAGCCGACCTTCAGCGACGGGATGCCGGTCCGGCGCAGCTCCCGCTGCTCGAGATCGCGGAGCACCTCGGAACCCCGGGTCTTGAGTCCGCGCAGCTCGTCGAGCCCGGCGTGGAACCCCTCGCGGATCAGGCCGCCCTCCCGGAGCGCGAGCGGCGGCGCGTCCACCAGCGCGCGCGCGAGCCGGTCGTGCAGGTCGGCGAGCGGGTCGAGCGCCTCGGCCGCGTTCCCGGCCAGCTCCGCCTCGAGCCCAGAGGCCGCCTCCTTGAGCCGCGCCAGCGCCGGGCACGAATCGCGGAGCGCCGCGAGGTCCCGCGCGCTCCCGCGCTCGGTCGCGATCCGCGCGCCGAGCCGCTCGAGGTCCTGCACGCCCCCGAGCGCCGCGGCGACCGCCGCGCGCCGGTCGGCGCGGTCCTTCAGCTCCCCGACCGCGTCCTGCCGCCGGCGGATCTCCTCCACCCGGCGGAGCGGCGCGAGCAGCCACGCCTGGAGCAGCCGCGCGCCCATCGAGGTCTTCGTGCGGTCCAGGACCGAGAGCACGGTCCCGGTGCGGCTACCGTCCCGCGTGCTCCGGGTCAGCTCGAGCGCCGCCTGCGTGGAGCGGTCGATCAGCATCACCGCGCCCGGGTCGTGATGGACCAGCGAGCGGAGGTGCGGGAGCGCGGTCCTCTGCGTCTCCTGGAGGTAGCGGAGCGCCGCGCCCGCCGCCTG
>Ga0187892_10004782_pt1 | contig 22218 bp, 20 predicted proteins | sample MA1701073metaG_FD_139345 | JGI IMG/M metagenome (GOLD analysis project Ga0187892, IMG submission 139345) | Bio-ooze microbial communities from a basaltic lava cave in the Kipuka Kanohina Cave System on the Island of Hawaii, USA - MA170107-3 metaG ... | reverse complement strand
GGATCGGGAACTACGACCGCCTCCTCGTCAGAAAGGAACGGAATGCCCACACTTACCTCGCCTTCCTCCTCATCGCCTGCGCAATGATCACTCTCAAAGCAATATCGGGATGACTTCTAGAGATCTGTCACAAAGCCGCGTAGGTTTCCGATGACTGGGAACCCGTAAGAGAAGAGCCGTAACCGGCTTTCTCGTGACGGTGTTGACCCGGACTACAGAGCGCCCCGGCCTCTTCCCCCCAATGTCCTCATGGCACGCGCATTGACATGACACCGAGTGAGGTCCCGACGGACATGCTTTCTTCCCTCTCCCGGCGCGTAAGAATTGGCCGGCTGAGCGCGCCCGTGTGGCTCGTTGCGCTCGCGTCCGTGGGCGCCGTCGCGGCCGCAGGCCAGGCCGTCGGCCCGGTGCTCGCCGGTTCCGTCACCGGCACGACTGTCCTGTCGGTACAGCAGGCGCTCGTCCTGTCAAGCCACCCGGCGGTGAACGGCGCGATTGACGGCATAGGCGTGCGAAATGATGACGGCACGAGCTTCACCGCAGGGATAGAGACTCACCTCGGCGAGGTCGTGAACGTCGTGCTGCCGTTAAGCAACCGCGCCAACGCGCAGGTAAACGCCATCTTTGAACTGGATATCCCTGCCGGGACGCGGGCCGACGTGGAGGACTGCGGCCGGATAGACCAGGCGAACATCGGCAAGTCCTCGTGGCTTGTGACGGTCCCTTCCGGGTCCGGAGGCGAAGAATGGGACCTCACGACCGCCGACAGCGCCGGGAGTGTGGGCCAATACTCATCGCTGGCAGTGCTCGACCCCTGCCTGATTTTCATCAGCTACCAGGACGCAACCAACATCGACCTCAGGTCCGCAAAGTCCACCGACGGCGGCGCCACGTGGACCCTGGCCACCGTTGACAGCGCAGGCTTCACCGGCCAGTACACCTCGATAGCCGCGGTGGACGCCTCCACCGTCTTCATCAGCTACTACGACGTCACCAACATCGACCTCAGGTCCGCAAAGTCCACCGACGGCGGCGCCACGTGGACCCTGGCCACCGTTGACAGCGCAGGTAGCACCGGCGCGTACACCTCGATAGCCGCGGTGGACGCCTCCACCGTCTTCATCAGCTACTACGACGTCACCAACTTCGACCTCAGGTCCGCAAAGTCCACCGACGGCGGCGCCACGTGGACCCTGGCCACCGTTGACAGCGCAGGTAGCACCGGCCAGTACACCTCGATAGCCGCGGTGGACGCCTCCACCGTCTTCATCAGCTACTACGACGCAACCAACAGCGACCTCAGGTTCGCGTACTCCGGCGCCGGCCTGGAGGTGACGGTCAAGGCGCAGGCCGATGCCAAGCCCGGCTACTACACGGCGACAGGCCGCATCGTCCAGTTCGAATAAGAAGTCCCGGACAGCCGCCAATTGGCCCTTCCGGTGCGGGGTTCCCCGCTCCCGGCAGTGGTTTGCCGCGGTCAGAGTTGACCACGTCACGGTGAGGGCCGTTGTAACGGGCTGGCCGGTCCGGTCACATGGCAAGTGTACGTCGGCAGCGAAAATGGGACTGTTTTCGGGCCTGAAGTGAGGGAGAGTCTGGGGGCTGCTCCGGGCGGGTGGAGGCACCCATCGGAGGCAGTCGACATGAGCGAAGAGCAGTCAGGGACCGGAGCAGGTGCGGCGGCGGAAGGGCGGACGGCAGAGACCCGCAGGTTTCTTCAGGGGGTGAGGAGGGCGACGAGGCGGAGGTACACGACAGAGGAGGAGATCCGGATCGTCATCGAGGGCTTCAGGTGACCGGCTCCCCCGGATTTGGCCCAATTCTGGAGTTAGGTTTCCGGTAGATGAGGGGCTCCCCGTTTCGGTGCCAGCCTGAGAGTTAGTCCACGGATTTTCCGGCCACCTGATGTTCCAGCCCGCCGACCTGGCGGGCCTGTGCGTTGATTGGTGTTCCGGCCCCGCGCCGACGGGACGACGGTCTATCCCTTCCGACGTCTTTTCATCGTGGCGAAGGCGGACGGGACACGCTGACACAATCGGCAGAACAACGGGTGGTGGTGGTGGACCGCGCCACTGAGTACTCGGCGGATCGGCTGCGCTGGCTTGCGTTGCCATCAGGAATCGGGCCGGTCACCGGCCGGCTGGACGGTGCCGCGACCGCTCTGGTCTTCGACCGATTGTCCACAGATGTAGAAGGCGTCCTTGATCTTTGGCGGTATGCGGACGCAGCGAGCCCCGATCTGCCGGTCAGGTTCAAGCTCGGTCTGTCGACGATCTGCGCCCTTCGCGAGGAGATGGCGTCGCACCGCAGTCGAATGAAGTCGCGATATCGTGGAATCGTCGCCGTCGGCCGGCTCATGGAGCCGTATTGCGCATGGGTGAGATAGAGCTCACTAACAAGGAATTGGAGCCGACGGCGCTCCGCGCCGCGGCTGATGCTGAACGTTGGACCGATCCATCCGCTGGCGTGACAGACGAGTGACTGACCCATGTCAGTGGGCCACAAACGTAGTCCTTTCGGAGCCGCTTGGTGACGGCAGGGCTGTGAGAGTGGTGGAGCGTGGCCCTTTGTGAGCGTGCTTTGAGGAAGCTAATGGGCGGGGTTCCGATAAGTCTAGGACACTAGGCTTGACAATCAACACAGCACCCTGCTTCCATTTCTAAGGGCCATTAAGATAGTTGTGGGCTGTGCCGACCGATACGCCCAGCGCAGCAGCGATCTTCCTGTAGGAGCTTCCCGCGGCCCGCATCTCCCTCGCCCGCCGCACCCTCGATAGCCTCTCATGGGCCATTTGCTCCGATGCGGTAGGGGAAGCGTCAGGGGCCGGGCGTAGTACCTCGCCAGGGAGCTTCTCAAAGTCTGAGCCGGGTGACGGCTCGCTAGGCGGCGTAGTCTGGCCGCCCCGCGCTTCAGCGACAGCAGACGGAGCGGGCAAGACCGCCTGCCCAGAAGCAGGCAACACCAGCGGCGGTGGTGGCGACGGCACTGCCACCCACCACTTTGGCCCGTACTTCCTTTCGAGCGCCTGGACGAGGCCGCGAAGCAGCCCCTCAGCGATGATGTCCGCCCATTCCAATGGTTCCCCCCTTCCTTCAGACCGGCGAAAGCCCCCCAGTCAACCGTCCACCGTTCCGACCCGTTCAACCGGATCTTTCCTGACCGGCTGTTGAACAGGGCGCTGAACGCCTGGCATATCGCCGCCCCGAACACTCCCGGCATCTTGCGCACCCAGGACCGTCGCGCCTCGCCCCTCTGCTGAACCGCCCTCAGGCTGTGCCTCTACGCGCAGCATGAGGCGCGCCAGGACGCGCAGGCCGGAGTCGTCCGAACGGCGGATGTGTTCATTTAGGGAGTCGGCAAGAGACCGCCTTGGAGCCATGCAAGCATGATGCTACAAAGACGCCTGTGCTATATTGCCCTTGCAAACAAGCTAGTAATAAGTATCCATGTACATACATGGAACAAGAGGTAGTACATGCCGAGGGAGATAGCACCAGGCCTCATAAAGCAGTGGGTCGAGGACCATGAGGCGGGGAAATCGGTCGCAAGCATCGCACGCGCTGCGAAGAAAGACCCCAGGACCGTGCAGGGCCACATAGAGGCCGTGTTCAGACAACGCGACTTCAGCGCAGGCAAACGGAAGATGTTCGAGGACGCAATACGCAAACACCAGGAGGACCTTGAACAGGTTCTAAACAGCCTCCTGAAGACGGTGTTCATCCCCGGCATGAGGATAGAGGGGCTTGGACTGAGGGAGGGGTTCCGCCTGCCTGTGCCAGGCGGCTGGACCGTAGAGGGGGACCGTTCAGGGGCGCCAAGGCTTGAGTTCACCACGAGCCGTCACTGGGAGCTACTGAAACAGCACATGCCGAAGGACGGCCTGTGGACGGATTTCGCAGGCTGGGAGAGTGCAAGGGACGCTCTGCTTCAGTCCCGCGAGAAGCTGTGGAAGAAGGCGATAACGGAGAGCGAGAAACGGACCGGCCTGAAGCTCGCCATGAACGAGCCTGGGGCGCGTCTGGAGATCGGGTTCCCTGCGAAGCTGACCGACCGCGTCACTGTTCCCCTGGACGGCTGGCCGTTAGAGCGCTTTGACAGGAAGAGGTGCGAGACGGACGAAACCGGCAACACCCGCGTCAAGGGGAACTCCGACGTGGCGATAGCCAGGTCTCCAAACCCTGAAGCCGTCCTTGACGCATTCTTCGCGCTGCTGAAGGATGCAGAAACCTGGCCGCAGGCGCTTGCGCTGAAGGATGCGTTCGCGGCTTACAAAGAGGCTGTGAAGAAACTGAGGCGGACGGCTGAAGACATCCTCTACCTCCACTTCATCGCTGGCAGGTGCGACCTGTGCAAGAGGCTCGGAAGCTAGAAAGCTGAAAAGGCGGAGTAACCCCATGCAGGTAGCCCTTTACGCAAGAGTCTCCTCCGACAAGCAGGACGTGGACCTCTCCCTTGCAGCGCAGCTAAAGGCGCTCAGGGAGTACGCGGCGAAGAACGGGTATGCCGTCGTAAGGGAGTTTGTGGACGAGGCGGAGAGCGGGCGCACCGTCAACCGTCCCACCTTCCAGGAGATGATCGGCCTTGCGAGGCGCAAGCCCGCCATGTTCGAGGCGATCCTTGTCTGGAAGCTCTCACGCTTTGCCCGCAACCGCGAGGACTCGATCCTCTACAAGTCTCTCCTAAGAAAGCACGGCGTCCAGGTCGTCTCCGTCTCCGAACCCATCGACAACAGCCCGACAGGTCAGATGCTGGAAGGGATCATCGAGGTCCTTGACGAGTTCTACTCGAAGAACCTCGCCCAGGACGTGGTCAGGGGCATGAGGGAGGCGGCTGGCCGCGGCTACTGGGTCTGCTCCGCCACCCCTTACGGCTACAGGCGCGTCTCTGTCTCAGACGGCGGGAAGATGCGGGCGAAGCTAGAGGTGGACGAGTCCAAAGCCCAGGTCGTGAGGCGCGTGTTTGCCGAGGCGTCGAAGTCTCTCGGAATGAAGGAGATCGCGAAAGGGCTGAACAAGGACGGCATCGCCTCTCCCGGCGGCGTGCGCTGGTCGAAGTCCACGGTGCACAAGCTCCTTACGAACGAGGTCTATTCAGGGACGCTCGTATGGGGCAGGTCGGGGAAGTACCACAGGGCGGCAGGGCTTGAGCCTGTGCGCATAGAGCACGCGGCAGAGCCTCTTGTCGCAGCAGATGTGTTCAGGGACCTCCAGGCGGCGCTCAGGTGGCGCAGCCCAAGACTGGCGCACCCGCGGAGGGTCTCTAGCCCGTACCTGCTCTCCGGCCTGCTCAAGTGCGGCAGGTGCATGGCTTCGATGCTGGGACTCGCGGCGAAGTCGGGACAGTACCGCTACTACGTCTGCGCCACCGCCTACCGGCTGGGCAGGGAATCCTGCGCCGAAAAACCCGTCAGGTGCGACCGGATGGACAGCGGGACGCTCGACGGCATAACCAACCTCGTCCTTGAGGACGCCTACATCGCGCAGCTTGTAAGGATCCTGAACGAGGAGGAGGCCGACGCCTCAGGTACAGCCAAAGACCGGGTCGCGGCCATAGACGGCGAGCTGAACGGCGTTCAGCGGAGGCTTGAACGGCTCTACGAGGCCATTGAAGCCGGTGGCCTGTCGCTTGCAGACCTTTCTCCGCGCATAAAGGAGCTTCGCAAGCGCCAGGACGCCTTGCTTGCGGCGAAGGCCGAGGCTGCGTCGCTCACAGGCGCGACGCGCAGGAGGCTGCTCGACTCAAGGCGCGTGATCGGCCACTGCCGGGAGATCAGGCGGCTTCTCGCCGCGGGCACGGTGCAGGAGCAGCGGACGGTCATGCAGTGGTTTGTCGAAGAGGTCGTTAAACAAGAATCCCAGGCGACTATCCGCTTCCGGGTGCCGGTCCCGCAAAGGTCCGGCGGCGGACTCACGCCTGGGGTTCTTGACACGGTAATTCCTGGTGGGCAGATCGCCATTCTTTACATCGACAGGTGGGATGAGTTGGTTATCAGCAAGGCGCTAAATGACGCCGGAATCAAATACGCTGGCGAGCGCGATCAAAGATACCCTAGGACGCCTTTCACGCGCTGGTTGGAGGAAGTTGCTTCTTGGTGTTCATCTTTCCCAGACACTCAACAGGGTCCAGCATTCAACGACTTGTTCTCCGAGTTCACCCAAATGCGTGATCAATCCGGCATCACCACAGATTTGTCTAACTTGGATCCTAAGACTGCGTTTTTCCAGGCGTTGATCGGGTTAGCTGCCCCTGGCCTTTCTCTGGCTGATTGGCTTAACCAGTTGGACGAGAACTTAGGTTTGGGGAACCTCTTAGCGGCACGGCAGGCGCACCCAGATGACGTTCGCGATTGGAACCTCATCAGGCAGCGATGTGAGGACAGGCATGCACTTGCAGGGTTCACACTGGAAGACTTTGCCCGCTGCGGTGGAAGGCCTGACACCATTACTCTGACGACTTTGCACAGCAGCAAAGGCCTCGAATACCAGGTGGTGATCATACCGGGCTTGGAACAAGGCCGCCTACCTGGTTATGCTGCCACAACGCCGGGCGCGATGGCAGAAGCCCGTCGGGTGTTTTATGTGGGGATGACGCGGGCCAAAGACTCCATCTACCTACTGTACTCGGGCTGGTATCGGGATCGATACGACCGAGTTTGGAAGAAGGGACCGTCGCAGTTCGTCGAAGAGCTTCAAGCGAAGATGTCCCATTGATGCCGCCTAACTGATTGGCATCGTCTCGCGCCAGAGTGCTTCAAAGTCCTTGACCTTCACGACTTCCGTCAACTTCACTCGCACCTTTGTAGTACCACGCCCATCGGTATGCGGTCTCTTCGGCCGGCTGCTCGCGCTCGTACAGGTTGTGAAACGGCGAACCGTCTTGTCACGGGGGCGGGCGCGTTAGGAGTGCCTTCTAACAAAGCCCGCGGGCTCGTTCACACTGGGACCTACATACACTGACATGGAGGACCGTCCTTGTCAGCTAACAGTTGACAATGTCAGCCAATTCAGCCTATGCTGGTGATCGGAGGTTAGCGATGGCTGAAGGCGACCGATTCGAGAGATCATTTCGCCCTGGCGGATGGCGTAAGGCCTATCGCCGGGCGAGGATGGAGCATGCCCAAACTTCAGAAGTCGTTGACCTTCTTTTCCATGCCCTATCCAAAACTCTCCGCTCATATGGCGGTGTTCCAGGGTTTGACTCGATATGCGAGACCTTAGACAGAGTCGAGTTGGCGATGAAAGTCATTTCAATAAGCGCGGAAGCAGCCGACGAGTTCGTCCGTGGTCTCGGGGAATTCGATCGCATTGCTCGAGATGAACTGGGTCATAGATTCACCAGAATCGCAGCAAAGAGCGCCAAGGCTCTATTGGCCGAACGTTGGGGGAGTACCGACCATCCGGCCAGCGGAACGAACAGGGAATTGTTGGCGGAGAGGACTTGTGTAGAGATCATTCGCAACATGTTTTTCTCGAACGCCAGACTACAGCTAGTGGCAGAACACAAGATAGCGAGCTCGGGGCGGGCGACGATCTGGCAGCAAGAAATTGAAGCCGCGTGCGTACCGGGGCTGAAAAGCATGGCGGATCGGCTAGCGAAGGACCCGCTGGCAGTGAGCCTGCGGTCTCCGAAACGCCAATTGCGGCGAACGTCGACTTCCAAGTTGGTCGACGAAGTACTTGTCTCTGTCGCTGGTTCTAACGAATAAGGTGCTTCGATGACGCGCAGGGCTTCCTACCAATACGACTTTTCCAAGGTGACGGCAGCGAAGAGGATTCTCACAGGTTACTGGGTTGACGGACAACGGATTTCTGACGCGTTCGGCACCTATCTTGATCCAATTCATGCCGATCTGCTCGACATCGTACTCGCCGTTTACACGGCTGATCGTAAGTCTCTACGCACTTATGACGGATCAGGAACGGGCCAGCGTCATATTCAAGTCCGCATCGGAGTTCGGCAGCCCACTCTCTGGGAGCGTCCAGAAGTCAAGCAGAAGCTGTCCGACCTTCTCTTTTGGGTGAGCGAAGACGCGTGGGCGCTAGATCTGACGAGCCATGCCTCGGTCACGGTGCTATCTGACGCGAGCCGGTACCTATTCAGCTCGGCACCCGAACGGTCAGCGACGGTTTCACTTTTCAGCGGAGGCCTGGATTCCCTCGCTGGCCTAGCGTGGGAAATCGCGAAGGATCCCGCAAGGACGTTTTTTCTCGTGTCGGGCTCAACCAACGAACGCTTGGAGCATCAGCAGATCGTTCAAGTACAGGAAATGAGGAAAATCTGCTGGGAAATCAAGGGGCGTCCGCAGCCCGAGCTGAGACATGTTCGAGTCCCGTTTGGGATCAACAAGCTAGGGTGGGAGCGTGAGGAGGCCACTCAACGGACCCGCGCCCTCGTCTATTTGACCTTGGGCGCAGCCGTTGCTTCACAGGCCAGCGTGGACACACTGTGGGTTTACGAGAACGGGGTCGGTGCCCTTAATCTTCCCCTGAATGAGTCCCAGCTGGGAGTTGACAACTACCGCGGAGTGCATCCGGTCACTCTCGTATTGTTCGAAGAACTCCTCGAATTGGTGGCGAAGCGTCCGATCGGTATTCGCGAGCCGTTCCTCTTCCGGACAAAAGCGCAGGTCTGTGCTGCTCTCGCTGATGCACGCCTCGTCAACGTAATAAAGGAAACGGTCTCGTGTGACGGGTTCCCTCAGCGCGTCTCAGGGCAACCCCAGTGTGGAGTCTGCACGTCCTGCATTCTGCGCCGTCAATCACTGTTGGCGGCCGGGCTTGGTTCGTACGACTTTGTGCATGGCTATCGAGTCGATGCTTTGACGCCATTAGCCGGTCTTAGTCGGTTGCAGAGACATGGCCTGCAAGTTTCATTCGAACAGGTCGCGACGCTTGCTCGATGCCTGTGCCGGCCTGATGCATGGAAGGCTCTCGTTGTCCAATTTCCAGAACTCGCTCAAGTGCAAAGCCTTGTCTCGAAGAGATGGCAACTTGATCCGTTGGATGTAGCCCGCCAAGTCGTCGACATGTATCGGACGTATGTCAAAGAGTGGGAGTCCGTAGGCGTCGCCGCTTAGATAGCAGCGGCGGGAGACACGTCCATGCAACAACACATCCTCGAAGAACTTGACCCACGAACGATAGGAAGCCGACTGCAAGAGGCTAGAAAAACTCGCGGTCTAACGCAGCAAGACGCCGCAGACGCGCTCCAGATTGCTCGAACTACGATTACCGCAATCGAGAAGGGCGAAAGACGCCTCCGCCCAGAAGAGCTGATTCAGCTAGCAAAGTTATATGGTCGGCACGTTAGTGACTTTGTCATTCCTCGCCCATACTCGCAAGACTTTACTCTTCAATTCCGCTCTGCGTTTTCTGGCGTCGCCCAACCTCAAGTTCAGAACGAATTGGAACTGGCCGTGCAGGAATTCCAGCGGTTGTGCGAAGACTACCTTCGCCTGGAAAGTATGACGTCGACTCCCTTGCCGCATGCCTACCCCACTCCATACCCGGTAGAAGGCTTAAGTCCGGACGAGGTCGGCCAAGATGTTGCAGCGGCTGAAAGGAGTCGGCTCAGCCTCGGCGAAGGCCCGGTGCTTAACCTGCGTGACGTTTTGGAGAACGATGTCGGTCTCCGCGTTTTCTACATAAGCCTTCCATCGCGTGTGGCTGGTGTGTTCGCTTACTCTGAAGAACTCGGAGGCTGCGTCGCGATTAACGCTTCACATCCCAATGAGCGGAGGAGGTGGTCGCTTGCCCACGAGTATGGACACTTCCTCACTAATCGGTATCGTCCCGAGATTTCCATACTGGCTGCATATGAGCGCGTGCCTGCGACGGAACGCCTTGCTGACTCGTTCGCCCGATGTTTTTTGATGCCAGAATCTGGGCTGCGCCGGCGCTTCAACGAGGTTTCACGGCAGTCGGGGGGAAAGATGACGGCGTCCGAAATATGCGGGCTTGCTGATTATTACGTTGTTTCAGTTGAAGCGATGATGCTTCGGCTGGAGGACCTGCGCCTGCTGCCAAGCGGCACCTGGGAGAGGCTGCTCGACAGAGGATTCAAGGTTCGAGAAGCGCAAGAGCAGATTGGCCTGATCTCGCGACTGGTCACCGAGCAACAACTCCCGCACCGATATCAATCGCTCGCGGTTCGAGCCTATCAGGAGGGCAATCTGACCGAAGGCGAACTCGCGCAATTGCTGCGCGTCGATCGTCTAGACGCGAGAAAGATCGTGATAGCAGTAACGGAACGGCCCCATGTTTCTGAAGATGGTGACGTCGCCAGCCTGTCCGTCGATCTTGCTAGCAGTCTAGGCAAGACCGGCTCGTAGGGCCAGAGGATGACCCTTCCCACGGATCTTGTTGTCCTTGACGCAAGCAGCATCCTCAATCTTTATGCGACAGGCAGGATGCGGGACATCCTGACCGTCACGCCATCGGGGGCGGGGATCGTTGAATACGTCTTACAAAAAGAAGCGCTGTTTGTCCGCGGCACTGACCCCTCACAAGGCGAAATCAAGGAACCTGTCGTGCTCGACCCTCTTATCAACGAAGGCTTGCTTCGAGTATTTCGCCTTGAAAGCAGCGCAGAAACGGCGTTGTTTGTCGATCTCGCGTCACAAATGGACGACGGCGAGGCCATGACGGCGGCCATCGCTATCTGCCGCTCTTGTTCTCTGGCAACCGATGATCAGAAGGCGCTTCGAATCTTGTCGGTCCGAGCGCCTCACTTGGACGTTACTACAACTCTGGGTCTGATCAGGCGATGGGCCGAGGCGACTTCGACTCCGAGGGTGATTCTCGAAGCACTTGAAGAGTCCATGCGAACGAAAGCCAGCTACCGCTTCAGCGAACGCGATCCGCACTACGGTTGGTGGCTCTCAGCCGTCAAAAAACGCCTCTAAGAGCTCACACAACAATCTGGGTTATTCTCATCGAAGGGTGGAGAATTCATCATGACGTGTCGCAAGGCGATAACCACCTAGCCCGCCAAGCGCGACTACAGCCACTTACCTGACGTTTACATTGCGACTGACCGCATTGCCGGATAAACAACGGCAGCCACCGCCGCGCCAATTAGCCCGCCGACGATGACCTGGCGAACGGTGTGATGCGCGACCCTGATCCTGGCCCAGCCGACGGCTGGAATGGCGGCTGCAAACAGCAACGCCCAGGGGCCAAATACGAAGGCCAGCACAACGACTGCGCCTGAAACTGAGCCCATGTGCAAGCTGAGTTTCCAGCGCGTCGTCACGATGATCGCAACGAGCAGCCCTGCCATGCCGGCAAGGGTCACGCCCAGTAGCTCGCGTGGCGCCGACAGGGCGATCATCAAAGCCACCGCGGCGCCGAAGGAGAAGAAGGCGACCGTGAACGGCACCAGCCGCTCATTCGCACGCGTCACGTACCAGTCGGAGATGTGGCCTCGTCGCAGTGCCTGTATGAGGAACCCTAGGGGCAGCAGGCTCGCAAAAAACGCCGAGATCGCCCACCATTGGATGAACTGGGACGTGGTGTCGGTGCTCCTCGCCGCGACGGCTCCGAGGGTCGCGATACCGACCCACGGCGGGTTGAAGACCTCGGTTACCACACGGGCGAACACCCGACCGATCGGCGAACCCGCATGCGTGACCTCCGTGTTGCTAGACGTAGCGTTCATTCATCTGTTCCTTCCCGTGTGTTTCCGCCATCCTGGATGAATGACCGGCAATGCCGCCCATCCTGGATGTAATGGCCGCCATCTGCCCGGAATCGTTGAGCATCCGGCAGACGTCAACCAGGTGACGAGCCTCCGACCAGAGAGTCTGCGGACCTGATGCGTGTTCCGATGGTTGTGATTGATGTGCCTCGGCTGGGCGCGCACCCTCGCTAGGAGCATCAGGCATACCGACGCGGTGCATCAGTTCGTTGCCGCGTTGTGCCGGCAGGTCCGCGAGGCAGGCGGCGCCATTGACGGTATCTATCCGCCGCACAAGGCAGAGCGACGGTTCGAGTACGACGGTCGGCAGTTCGCCATCAATCCGGACGCCGTCCTGCAGTTCACGGTGAATGGCCGGAGGCAGACTGCGATGCTGGAGTGGGAACGCCGGGCCGCTCACCCGCTGCTCTTCCGGTCGAAACTCCGGCCGTATGTCGCTTACTTCAGCACACCGGCGCCATTGCGGGATTTCGGCGCTCTGCCTTCGCTTCTGTTCGTCTTGCAGGATGATGCCGCGCTGACCGCATGCCTTCAGACGGCCCGTGAAATGTCAGGCGATTCATACGCTTTGACCAGCCAACTCTTCGCCACTCACGCGGGACTGGTCAGTAGATTCGGACCCTTTGGACGGATTTGGAGCACATCGAAGGCCGATGGGACGAGGGTGGAGCCTTTCCAACGCTGACTCATAGTTCCGCATCTAATCGCGCGGGGTCTCCAGTTCCTTCCCGTCACGGTGATCGCGAACGGCTTCTGATGAGCCTTCTGCAGGCTTCGCGTTCGCATGTGCACGACCGCTCCGACTGATATGTGCCCTGGCTATGAGCCGGGCAAGGATACGGAGGCCTTGTTCCAGGACCTCATCATCAGTTTCAGTGGGGAGTGGTTCGGTGGTCATTCTTTATGCCCAATAGCAGCCAGGAGGGAATTCCACGGATTCCTTTTTATGCGCATGAGTCACGAAGTCCAATGCCTCGAATGGCATTGCCGCAAATTCACTTGCAGAACTGGCTCGACATGGCCATTGGTCTGTCGGAGGATTCGTCTAGCCAAGCTAACGAGCGGTCAAAGGATACTGGTATGAAGGCAGCGCTTTACGCGAAGGTCTCAAGCGACCGGCAGGACGTAGATCTCTCGATATCGGCCCAGTTGAGGGCGCTACGCGAACACGCTGAACGAGGCGGCCACCAGATCGTTCGCGAATATGTCGACGAGGCAGAGAGCGGTCGGACCGCCGATAGACCACAGTTCCAACAGATGATTGCCGATGCGCGGCGACCGTCGAAACCGTTCGAAGCCGTTCTCGTCTGGAAGTACTCTCGCTTCGCACGGAGCAGAGAAGACGCGATTGTTTTCAAATCTTTGCTGCGAAAACATGGCGTCCGAGTGATCTCCATCACGGAACCCTCAGAGGAGTCACCCACAGGGAAGCTGCTCGAAGCGATTATTGAGAGCCTCGACGAGTTTTACTCCGCAAACCTCGCGCAAGAGGTTGTGCGAGGCATGAAAGAGGCCGCGACAAGAGGGTTCTGGGTGGGAGCGTGGACGCCTTTTGGATATCGAAGAGTAAAAGTGAACGACGGCCGGAAAGAGAGACCGAAGCTGGAACCAGACCCGGAGAAGGCACATGTTGTGACTCGGATATTTGGCGAAGTCCTCGTCGGGCGCGGCCCAAAAGAGATTGCGCGATCTCTCAATGGCGACGGTATTCCAGGGCCACGCCAGAAGCCATGGACCAAGACGACCATTCACTGGATTCTCATCAACGAGACGTACGCCGGAGTTCTTGTCTGGGGCCGCCGCACGTCGACCGGGCTACTGAAAGAGCCGGTGAGGATTGAAGGCGCTTGGCCGGCGATGGTCTCGTCTGAAGACTTCAAGAGGGTCAAGTCTATCCTTCAGGCGCGGGCACCCAGGACAACAAACCCTCGACGGTTGACAAGCGCCTACTTGTTGAGCGGATTGCTCAAGTGCGGCACATGCGGAAAGGCGATGACGGGGCAGGAAGCCAAGAGTGGCAAGTTCGCCTACTACGTGTGCCAGACGCTTCTGAGACGTGGCAAGGGTGCCTGCGACGCTCCGTATTTGCGAGTGCCGCGATTTGAATCGAACGTAGTAGAACAGATCAAGAGCCGGATACTGACCAGACGGAACCTGGAAGCACTTGTTCGGATGGCCAACGAAGATCTGGACAGCGTCTTTGACGACGGTCGCGAACGAATTAAGACCTTGAGTGCTGAACTGTCAGACGTTCAGAAGCGCCCGGATCGGCACTACGACGCGCTTGAAAGCGGCGTCTTGGCGACCGCTGATGTGGCCCGGAGGATTCAGGAGTTGCGACGCAAACAGGATCAGCTTTTGGCAGCAAAACAGGATTCCGAAGGAGCTCTGCTAGACCGCAAGCAAGAGCTTGTGAGTGCCGCTGAGCTTGGCGACTACACCGAAGACATGCGCCGTCTCTTAGATCAGGGCACATTGGCTGAGCGAAAGTCGTTCATGTGGACATTCGTAAGGGAAATTACTGTCAAGGACGGGCAGGCGGTAATCAAATTCGCTCTACCGGTGCCACCTGATGGTCCCGGAAGCGGATCGAACAAGGAACCGGTCCCGCCAAGGGGACCGGTTCTTGCTTCTGGACGGTTTGGTAGCCCGTGCGGGATTCGAACCCGCGATCTCCGCCTTGAGAGGGCGGCGTCCTTGGCCACTAGACGAACGGGCCGTCTGGCTGGCGATCCAGGATTCGAACCTGGGTACCCAGATTCAGAGTCTGGTGTCCTACCGCTGGACGAATCGCCACCACCCCTCGCCGCTCGGCGAGAGCACGTCGCCCCATCTTAGCAGGGCGCAAGCACACGCCTCAATGACGGCGGGCGTCCAAATATGGTGCAGCAGGGCAAGAGTAGAATGTAGCCACACATGTAGACACATAAGGGGGCAACATGCACGAAGTCGGAGTGAGGGAGCTGAAGCAGAACCTGAGCACGATCTTGAAGAGGGTGCGGACGAAGAAGGAAGCTGTGGAAATAACTTACAGGGGCCGGACTGTAGCCAGGATTGTGCCTGCTGCCGACCAACGGAAATTGTCAGAGGACGATGCTGCAGTGCTGGCGGAAATGGACAAGTTGGCGAAGGAGATCAGCGCGCAATGGCCCAAGGGTGTGCCAGCGGTTGACGCAATTAGAGAGCAGAGGCGTGAACTTTGACATCCCACCATGTACGTCGTTGATGCCAGTGTCCTAGTGTCCTGGTCCCTGTCGCAAGACGCCCACCACGTCGAAAGCCACAGCTGGATATCAGAGCGCGTGCGGAAGCGGGAAAACATCGTCCTGTCAGGCCTCGCATTGGCGGAGCTTGCCGGGGCCGTGTCGCGGCGAACAGGGAATAGGGACCTCGGACGGCAGGCGTTCATCCTGGTCCTGCGGCTTTCAGTTGTGGAATTGACGCAGCTTGACCGGTCGACTACCTTGCTGGCAGCCGGCCTGGCCGCGCAGCTCAGCTTGCGCGGGTCGGATGCGATATATGTCGCCCTGGCCAGTCGCCTGGACCTGCCACTGGTCACCTGGGACGAGGAGCAGGCGGAGCGGGCGGGCGTGGCAGTGAAAGTAAGGTCCCCGCGGTTTCTCGAATGATGGTTGGAGACTGTCGGCCTGAAGAGGCATAAGGAGAATTCCCACTTGTCGACCCCGCGTACTGCAAATGGCCGCAGGTCTAAGTTGGAGTTCCGGGCGTCTTCCCGGCCAACCCTACTCCGGTCCATGCCGATGGACGTATCAATGAACGCGCGCTGGCGGCCATATTCGAGGACAACATATCTCACGGCGTCCACGGTTTCTGGGTTGCAGGCAGCACGGGCGAGGGGCCAGTATTTTCGGAGGCCCAGCGCGAAGCCGTCGCCAGGGTGGCCGGCGAGATGTGCAAGGGCAGGGCGCTGACGATCATGCACGTGGGCGCCATAAGCACTGAGAGCGCAGTCAGAGGCGCCCAGGCCGCCCACAAATACGGGTGCGACGCCATTTCATGCGTCCCGCCTTTCTTTTTCAGGCCCTCCCTGCGTTCTCTGCTTGACCATTACAAGGCAGTAGCCGACGCGTCCGATGGCCTTCCGTTTTTCGTCTACAACCTCCCCCAGTTGACGAACGTTGAAACGGTCCCGGCGATGATGGAGCAGATTGTCCGTCACGTGCCAAGCGTCACCGGCCTCAAGCATTCGGCGCTGAACTTCGCGGACATCCGCGCCTTTACAGACATGGGCCTTAAGTGCTTTTCCGGTAGCGGGTACCTGCCTTTGCCGGCGCTGGCGATGGGCGCGGTGGGCACGGTGGACGCCCCGCTGTCGCTTGCGCCATGGGTGTACGTGGACCTCTACAACGCCTGGCAAGAGGGCGACATTCCCCGTGCGAAGGCGCGGCAGGAAGAGGTCAGGAAGTACGTAGACCTGGTGATCATGTTCCAGGCGGCGTCGCACGTGTGCAAAGTGGTGCTGGGAGAGCGCCTCGGGATCGACTGCGGCGAGCCCATCCCGCCGGTGAACCGGTTGAGCGACGACGAGAAACAAGAAGTCCTGAAAGCGGCGAAAACCGCTGGCGTGCTTCGAGCGCCTGCCCCAGCGCGGCGTTAGCAAGGATCAAATACTGCCAACGCGGGGCCATTCGCCTTGAGCTTGTCGAAGGGCCAAACTGCCTGGAAAGCCACCCCCCAAGGAGAGGCCTCCGCAGGTAGAGAGGTTACTTGCCAGGGTTCACTGCCTCACGAATGGCGCGACGAAGCGGCGTATTTTCGACGCTGTGCCACGCCGGACGGCGCCGTCGCCGAAACGCTCGCGTATGGCGTCAACAGTGCTCGAAATCTTCGAGTCGCACTCACTGGATTCAGACCTGCCCCCGTCGGTCTCAAGGAGGGACAGCTGGGCTCCGGTTGCGCCAAGGGTGGCGGTTTCAGCGCCTCCACTGAAATCAGTCACGCCCACACCGATTAGGCGCACCGGCGCGTTGCGTTCTCTCAATGCTGTTTCCAACAGGTGCTTGGCGTGGCTGTAGACCGCAGCGTCCCCATCAATGTGGGCTGGCAAAGTGACCTGTCTTGTGATGGTAGAAAAGTCTGAATAGCGGACCCTTATCTGCACGTTACGCGCCCTCTGGCCAGACTTGCGCAGCCTGCCGCCGACCTTCTCTGAAAGTCCCAGGAGCATGCTGTGTAACTGTCTGGTGTCCGTAACATCACGCTCGAATGTCACCTCGTTGGAGATGGACTTCGCCTCCCAGTCTGTGACGACGGGTGAACTGTCAACGCCTGCTGCACGCGCCCTGAGCGACGAGGTTGCGTGCGGGCCCAACGCCAGACGTAGCGCCGTCTCTGGCACCTGCGCCAGTTCGCCCAGGGTTTTCAGGCCCAGCGATTGCAACGCCTCCTCCGTTTTTGGCCCGAGGCCCGGGAGTTTTCGCAGGGGCAATGGAGCGAGGAACTCCGCCTCGGTCCCGTGCGGCACAAGCAGCAGGCCATCGGGCTTCGATTCGTTTGTAGCCACCTTGGCGACCAGTTTGTTCGAGGCGATGCCTATGGAGGCAGTGACCTTCGCCTCGTGCCTGACCTGCTTTTTGATCTGGCGGGCAGCTTCTGTTGGGGGGCCATGCAACCGCTCCGTGCCGGTCATGTCTACATACGCCTCGTCCACGCTCGTCTGCTCGACGAAGGGCGAGTAGCGGTCAATAATTCCCCTGAACTGCCGGCTGACGGCCATGTAGCGGTCGAAGTCAGGAGGCAGGTAGACGGCCTGAGGGCACAAATGGCGGGCCAGCCCGATTGGCATGGCAGAGTGGACGCCGAATTTGCGCGCCTCGTACGACGCTGTGCTCACGACGCCCCGCCCGGCCAGGCCGCCTACGATGACCGGCTTGCCGATGAGCGACGGGTCCTTGACCCTTTCGACTGCGACAAAGAAGGCGTCAAGGTCTATGTGGAAGATGGTGCGGGGCATGGACATGGCGGTACCGGCCAAGGATAGAGCGCTCTGCAAGATAAAGCGAACGGGCACTTGGCACAACGGCGCCTACGTTGCGCCAAACTCACGGTAGGCGTTCGCCATCTCGACCGCGGCCTCGGCGTAGCCGCGCGCGTGGCCTATGCGCGCCACGGCCTGGGCAGCGGTGTATGTGGTGAGCACGCCAAAGACCACGGGCTTGCCCGTGTCCTCCGCCACGCGGGCGATGCCCAGCGACGCCCCGTGCGCGATGTGCTCGAAGTGCGCCGTTTCGCCCTGTATCACTGCGCCCAGAGTGATGACGGCGTCCATGCCGGGCGCCTGAGCGAGCTTCTTTGCCGCAAGCGGCAGTTCGAACGAGCCCGGGACCCAGACGACGCGTATATCCTCGGGCGCAGCGCCAAGCTCTGAGAGCCGCGCCACAGCAACCTCAAGCATCTGCCTCGTTACGTACTCGTTGAACCGGGCTACAGCGATGCCGACGCGCAGCCCGCGGCCATCCAGCTTGCCAATGACCTGCCCGGGCACGCGAGGCGCCTTTGCCGGGCCGCTCTGAGGACGGAGGCCGGTCACCTGCCGTCCCCTGTGTCCAGCAGATGGCCCATTTTTGACCGCTTCGTCTCCATGTAGCGGCGGTTCTCGTCCCTGGCCGGAGCGACGATCGGTAAGCGCTCGACCATTTCGAGGCCAAAGCCGCTCAGGCCCACGACCTTGCGCGGGTTGTTGGTCAGGAAGCGCATCCGGCGCACGCCAAGGTCCCTGAGTATTTGCGCACCAATACCGTAATGTCGTAGGTCCATAGCGAACCCTAGCTTCTCGTTCGCCTCCACCGTATCCATGCCCTTGTCCTGAAGCGCGTACGCCTTCAGCTTGTTGATGAGGCCGATGCCCCGGCCCTCCTGGCGCATGTACAGGAAGACGCCGCGGCCTTCCTGCTCGATCATCTCGAGCGCCATATCTGCCTGGTCTCGGCAGTCGCAGCGTGTAGAGCCGAATACGTCCCCTGTCAGGCACTCGGAGTGGACGCGCACCAGAACCGGCTCAGAGTCGTCAATCTTGCCCATCACGAGCGCGACGTGCTCTGCCGGGTCAACCTGGCTGCGGTAGGCAACGACCTTGAACGCGCCGCGGTTTGTGGGCAGCTTTGCTTCAGCCACGCGCTCTACGAGCTTTTCGTGCGTGAACCTGTAAGCGATGATGTCCGCCACTGAAACGATGTGGATGTTGTGCATATCCGCCAATTTTTCAAGCTGCGGCCTGCGAGCCATGGTGCCATCAGCGTTCATGACCTCGCAGATGACTGCGGCGGGCAGCAGACCCGCCATCTTCGCAAGGTCAACAGAGGCCTCGGTCTGTCCAGCGCGGACGAGCACGCCGCCGTTCTGAGCGCGGAGCGGGAAAACGTGGCCGGGGCGAGAGAAATCTGTGCTGCCGGACTCGGGGTCTGCCAGCAGCCTGATCGTCCTGGCGCGGTCGGCAGCGGAGATGCCGGTTGTGACGCCCCGGGCTGCGTCAACCGACACCGTGAACGCAGTCCCATGGGTCGCTGTGTTGTGGTCCACCATCTGGGGCAGCTTTAGCCGGTCAAGGTCCTTGCCGACCATTGGCGTGCAGACTAGGCCGCGCCCGTTGACTGCCATGAAATTTACGGCCTCGGCCGTTACTTTCTCCGCGGCCATTGCGAAGTCGCCTTCGTTCTCACGGTCCTCGTCGTCCACGATGATGACCATGCGCCCTGCGCGGAAGTCTCTGATGGCTTGCTCGACCATCAGAGCGGCCTCCGCGGTGCGGTCTGCGCGGCCATCGTGCGGATGATATGGAGCGAGAGTGGGTTTGGACATGCGGGTGTCTGTGTTCAGACTTCTCCCTCATCCCGGCTTTCGACGGGACAGGCTCCGACCCGCTCCAGGGAGGAGGGGGTTCTTATTGCGACGACGGTACGGTGTGGCGAGGGCCTCGACGTATTTGGCCATGACGTCCGCTTCCAGGTTCACCAGGTCGCCTGGTTTCCTTTCGCTGAAAGTCGTGTGCTCCGTTGTATAGGGGATGATAGCTACTGAAAACCCGGCTGAAGCGCGGTCCACCACGGTAAGGCTTACGCCGTCAACAGCTATGAACCCTTTCTTGACCACGTACCTGATTATATTGGCGGGCGCCTTGAAACCTACCCGGAGGGAGTTGCCATCCGGCTCAACCTTGACGATTGTCCCCGTTGCGTCTACGTGGCCCTGTACCATGTGGCCACCCAACCGGTCGCCGAACGCCAGCGACCGCTCCAGGTTCACGCCCATCCCAGGCTTCAGGTTGCGGAAATTTGTCCGCTTGACGGTCTCAGGGACAGTCTCTACGGTGAATGTGCCCTTGTCTCGCTTCACGACTGTCAGGCAAGCCCCGCTGACGCAGATGCTGTCAGAGACCATCAAGTCTTCAAGGATGACGCTCGCAGATACGACCATCGTCTGGCCGTCGTAGGAGAAGACTTTGCCGGTCTCTTCAACTATCCCGCTGAACATGGACTGCTCGTCATCGTGATGCCCCGGGGTGAGCACTTGCACTTGCCATCACCCACACCCTCTCCCCGGGGGGAGAGGGCTATACGCCGCTGGGGTTGCGGTCAAACGGCGCTCCCCTGACGTATCCAATCACAAGCATATCTGCGCCAACCTGCCTGTAGCGTACGCGCTCCAGTCTGAGGGCGTCCGCCATCTTCGCAGCGCCGCTGCCCCCAACAGCAGATGGGGCGCCCGCCCCGCCGATCACGGCGGGCGCGACGAACACGGCCACCTTGTCGACCAGGCCGAGGTCGAAGAGGCTGCCGAGCAGCTTCGCGCCCCCCTCGACGAGGACGCTGCAGCAGTCAAGTTCGCCAAGGCGCGCCAGAAGGGCCTTCAGGTCAATGCCAACATTGTCAGTGGGCAACTTCACCACTTCCAGGCCCGGAGTGCTGAAGCTAGGCCTTGTATCGTGTCCCACCGCCCACAGGACGGCCCCTGGCTCTTTGAGCAGCGCCGCGCTCCGAGGCATGTTCGCGTTGGTATCAACAACCACCCGCAACCGGGGCCGCCCAGTCGGCTTGCCCTGCGCGTCACGCGCTGTCAGCCTGGGGTCGTCAGCAAGCACGGTGCCTATGCCTGCGACGACCGCGTCTGACATCGCACGCACCTCGTGTGCGACGCGACGTGCCTCTTCAGACGCGATCCACCGGGAGTCGCCTGTGCGCGTAGCGATCTTGCCGTCCAGGCTCATCGCGAACTTGGCCGTCACGAATGGCCGCTTCGTCACGACCCACCTGGCAAAGCCCTCGACAATTTCGGTGGCGGTGCGGCGGTCCTGTTCGGACCCTTCCACGGCAACCTCGATGCCTGCCGCGCGCAGTTGCCGGAACCCGTTGCCGCTCACAAGGGGGTTTGGGTCTTCGATGGGGCAGACGAGGCGCGATATCCCTGCGGCGATGATGGCGTCAGTGCAGGGCGGCGCGATGCCTTGGTGGGCGTGCGGCTCAAGTGACACATACATTGTGGCGCCTTTGCACGCCCGGCCCGCGGCGGCGATGGCGGCGACCTCGGCGTGGGGGCCGGGCCGAGGGTGCGTCATGCCTTCGCCAACTACGCGCGCACCGCGCACTAACACGGCGCCTACGGGCGGGCGCGGCGACACGCCGCCGGCGGCCTGCCTCGCAAGCTCGAAGGCACGTTGCATGTGTGTCGCGGCTGCCACTTTGCGCTTGCTAGTCCTGAGTGCCCGACTTTTTCAGGTGCTTGTCGAAGTCCAAGTGCGCCCGGCTGGCGGTGGGGTCGGTCTGGCCCTGGTAGCGGCTGCCGAGCTCCTTCGAGCCGTAGGGCCGGTCCACGGGCGTTGTCAATGTGAGGAACGAGATCTGCCCGATGCGCATGCCGTAATAGAGCGTAACTGGCAGGCGCGATACGTTGGTCAGTTCCAGTGTCAGGTGGCCCTTCCAGCCAGGGTCAACGTAGCCGGCCGTCGAATGGATGAGCAGGCCGATGCGGCCAAGGGAGCTCTTGCCTTCCAGCCGGGCGACGATGTCGTGCGGGACTTCTATATGCTCCAGCGTGCTTCCGAGGACAAACTCGCCTGGGTGGAGGATGAACGGGCGGTCGTCCGCGATGTCCATCGGCTCAGTGAGTTCGAGCATTGGCTTGCGGAGGTCTATGTAGGGGTCTTTGTTGTTACGGAACACAAGGACGCGCCTGTCCAGGTGGAGGTCCACGCTGGCCGGCTGGACGTCTTTGGGGTCGAACGGACGAATGATGATCCGCCCGGCTGTCATTTGTTCCTTGATAGTCCGGTCGCTGAGGACCATATGAGGTTGCACCATCCCCTGAGGTTGTCTTGGAACGCGTTAGCTTGCCGATTCTACTGGCGCGCTATGCTTTTCGCCGGGCGTAAGTGGCGGGGGAGTTCACTAGAAGCAGTCCCGAAATTCTGAAAGGCCGCTGAGATTTCTCTGGGCGTAGTGTTCCGGGCAATAGAAACCTGTGGCTGACGGCCTTTGAGAAGGGAGTCAGCCATGAACCTTGGGGAGT